>Ga0209181_10010005_pt1 | contig 12365 bp, 8 predicted proteins | sample MAT05_FD_187208 | JGI IMG/M metagenome (GOLD analysis project Ga0209181, IMG submission 187208) | Freshwater microbial communities from Lake Fryxell liftoff mats and glacier meltwater in Antarctica - MAT-05 (SPAdes) (version 2) | ecosystem: Environmental > Aquatic > Freshwater > Ice > Liftoff... | reverse complement strand
TTACTTACGTTGACCACATTTCTGGGGTTTTCAAGCTTGACGATACGGTTATTAACTCACAGCTTCGTGCGATGAAAAACTACCAGGGGGGCGTGCAGTACGCCCGCTTTGACGCCCCACCCTCAGAAAGCAAGTACGCGCCCCGACAAGTTGAACTGGCACTCACGATTCCCGCGACCCTCTATCGAACAGAGTTTAACGAGCGGGCTGCCGTAGCAGTGGGGTGGCCCTCCACTTGGCCCAAAGAGGCCGCACAATGGCTCGCGCCCCAGTTGTATATCGAAACCAACTTTGACCCCCAGACCCGCGCGGTCCTGACGTATAAGGATGACGCCATCCTTGCCGCGCTGAAGCTAGCCGCCGATCGAGCCAACATCTCCGACTTCCGCCGCGTACCCCTCGTTATCGCGGCGAAGGCGATCACGAGTTACGTCTGGGGCCACGTGCAAATTAGTGCTGCCAGTCCCAGCCGCAAACAGCCTTTCGGAGAGCTGCCTCCCTTCCGCCTCTCCAATGACCAAGCTTTTGTAGCCAACGACTTTGGCGGAGTGCTTCTGCAAAGCCCCGCCGACATCCTTCTTAACGCGCAAGGTACCGAGTACGATGCCGTCGTTCTCCTGACCGCGATGCTCAAGAAAGCGGGTATTCCTGCCCATCCGGTCATTGGTTACAACAGCGGCGGATCAGACACCGGTTCAAGACGAAATAGCTTCGGAACGCGCTCGGGCCGCGAAGGCCGCGGCTTGAGGGCTTGGGTTGAGTTCGCGCTTTACGATGAAGCGAATAACACAATCAACTGGATTCCCATCGACATCGGCAAACTAAATAAAACCAGCAGCCGCCCTATCGCTATAGATAAGCCTTGGCGCTATTTCGGTACGAACGATGAACTCAACAACGTCTTCCCTTTCGCCTTCCACTTCTTCCCACCTACCGATGTCGTCTCGTACGGTGCTCCTGCATTCTGGGGCTGGTTTGTAACTCCTTCGGCACCGCAGGAGGCCGGACAGGCAGTTATGTTCTCTGCCGCCGCGGCGAGCAAGCGAGCTGAAGACATGACCGGCACAAAGCCCGGTGAGCGGACCTCCGACTCCAAACCGAACAAAAAGAAAGATGACGACGACGACCGCAAGAAGAAGCGCGGTTATTAAATCCGGGAGCTCCAACCTCGCTGTCGTACCAACAACTAAAGTCTGGAAAACCAGTTCCAGCGAGTTAACTCACGTTAAGTTTAACCCGGTGTCTAAGACTGCGCGCAGGGTAAGCTGATAACGCACGCCTTCCACCAGCAACGCAATCAAAGCTCAGGACGGTCACTAGCGTTCGATAACGATCAAACATGTCATCGTCACATCCGCGAGGTAGCCCGTTACCAACACGAGGCCGCCGTCCGGCGAACTGCTTCTGTTTTATTACGTTACCCGCACCCCCCGCCGCCATTTGAGGCCGCGGCTTCTTTTTTAGCCGCGAGAATCAGGGAGCGAGGGCTTGAGTTCGGCGGCCCGGCCCGGATCAGTAGAAGCCGCCCCGGGCGCGACATCCGCAGCGGGAGCTGCGACCGGCAAACGAGCGGGGACGCGATTGTAAGTACCCGCCTCGCCCGCCTGACCCATGATAAAGTTACCACCAATACTTAATATGATGACCCCGCCCGCGGCGATCACCGCGCCCGCCTGACGCGACCGGAACGGCGCCATCACCATCGGCTCAGCACCCGCATCCACGGCCTCCGTCAGCGGAGTAAACGCCATGCGAAGATAGTAATACGCCGCGATCGCGGAGTTTAGCCCCAGGATCACTACCAGTAAGATTTCGTGAGCACGGATCGCCGAAGTAAACAGCGGCAGCTTGCCAAAGAAACCCAGCAATGGCGGCAGCCCCAGCAGGCTCAGGCTGCACACTACGAAGGTCCAGCCCAGATGCGGATAAGCCGAGCACAAACCACGCAGGTCCGCGAATGTTTCAATCTCCCGAGGCTCCCCGTCGCGGCCGGGCTTACGTTCGAGCGCGGCCAACACCGCGAAAGTGCCGACGTTCATCACGCCATACGCAAGTAAGTAAAACAGCACCGCCGCAACGCCATTATTCGCGAAAGAAGTGCCCGGCAATCCCGGTCCAGCAACAACACCCACCAGCATGTAACCCGAGTGGGCCACCGACGAGTAGGCCAGCGTGCGCTTCACCGATGTCTGCAACACCGCCAGAACGTTGCCCACAGTCATCGTGAGCGCCGCAATCACCCACAACGTAAGTCTAAGGAGCTCGGGCAGCTGCGTCCCGTCAAGGTTCGGCCGCATAACACTCAGGTGCGATTGCCCGGGGGCCAGCGGAGTAAAGTTCCACCCCACCAAGCCGCACAAAAGCAGTATGCCCAGAAAGCCTGCGGTCTTCGGAACAAATGCCAGAAATCCCGACACTTGCGGCGCAGCTCCTTCGTACACGTCCGGGGTGTAAAAGTGCATGGGCACCGCAGCGATCTTGAAGCCCAGCCCCAGAATCGAAAGCAAGAGCCCGGCCATCGCGAGCGACGAAACGCCCTCTTGAGCAAAGTACGCAGCGATTACGTTAAAGTTAGTACTGCCCGTCGCGCCATAAAGCAGCGCGAAGCCGTAGAGAAACACGGCCGCACCCATCGCGCCCAGAAAGAAGTACTTCACCCCCGCCTCACGCCCGCGGTTGCGAGCCGTGGAGATAGAGACCATAATGTAAGTTGGAAGGCTCGTAAGCTCGAGGGCCAGAAAGAGCCAGATCAGATCGTCCGCATCCGCGCAGAGCATCAGCCCCGTAAGCGAGAAGAGGAAAAACGCGTAGAACTCCGCCCGGTTGCTCCGCAGCGGATCAAACGAACGCCGCCCGCCCGCAATCTCAACTTCCTCATCGCGGTCCACCGTTCCCGCCATCAGAAACAAAAGCATCAACCCCACGATGCCTATAAGAACCTTCGCGTACGGCACCATCCCCGCCAGATATAACTGCCCCGCCTTCGCCGTCACTTCATCCGCTGCGGGCGTGGTATAAACCGCGAGAACCGTCGCGACCACAAGCCCAAGGCCAGCCACCCCCGCCGTCGCCTTACGAAGCGCATACGTGCGAGAGAGGCCCAGAACCATCACAACGCAGGTCGCGACGAACAACGCTATCTGCGGCCATAAAAATGCGAGACGATCAGTCATTGTGCGTTACCCCCAGTGCTGACACTCAAAGCCGGACTTAAGGCCGAGCCAACGGGAGCACTCTTCACGACATTATTTAAGTTAACTTCAGACACATCCTTGCTTGCCTCTGGCGCCGGAAGACCCGGGGTCTGCCCCTCAAGCGGAGCCGCGACCAGCGGAATTCCCGCGGCACGGGCCGCAGAGATAATCTTGACCGTTTGCGTCACCGGCGCTTGGAGTGCATCCAGCATGGGCTTGGGATACACCCCCAGCGCGATGCACAATGCCGCGAGCGGCACCAGCACCCCGATCTCCCGCAAGTTAATATCACGCGGCAACACCTCTGCGTGCGCCCCCGCCTCAGTCTTCCCGGCTGTCTTGCTGGCCGACCCACCGTGTGCCCCACCATGGGAATGGTCATGCCGGTGAGGTTCAACCAGCGGCCCAAAGACCACCTTGCCGATCATAAGTAATAAGTACATCGCCGCGATGATCATGCCGATCCCCGCGATCGCTGCGTACCACGGACCCAGGTTCCCCGCGGTCGAGCCGACATGCACGGCTCCCGCCGATCCCCACAGCCCGTCGTTCATAACACCCTCAGCTGTGCGACCCGTGCTGCTTCCCCACGCGCTGCTGGCTTGGAACGCTCCGAGCAGGCACATAAACTCGCTGACAAAACCATTGAGCCCGGGCAGCCCCACCGAGGCCATCGCGAAGAAGACCATAAAGGTTGACCAGATCGGCATCTTCGCCGCCAGCCCGCCCAGCTCTTTCATGGATCGTGTGTGGTAGCGCTCATAGATCATTCCGATGCACAGGAAGAGTGCACCGGTTGAGAGCCCGTGATTAATCATATAAAGGATCGAGCCGGTGATGCCCGTGTTGTTCAAGGCAGCTAGCCCGAGCACGCAGAAGCCAAGGTGGGCCACCGACGAGTACGCCACTAGCTTCTTGACATCGGTCTGCACCCAACAGATCAAGCCGCCGTACAGGATGCCAACGATACATAACATTGCAATCAGCGGTGCGTACTCGATCATCGCCTGCGGCGCGAAAGGAATAGCAAACCGCAAAATGCCGTATGTTCCCAGCTTAAGTAATACCCCCGCCAGAATCACCGAACCCGCCGTTGGCGCTTCCGTGTGCGCCAGCGGCAGCCATGTATGCACCGGGAAGAGCGGCACCTTCACCGCAAAGCCGCACATCAACGCCAGCAACACCCACGACTGCTCCTTGATCGGCATCGACCGTGCCGCCTCGCCCAGTGCCGCGATATCAAACGTCCAAACTCCGCCGCCGCTCGTGAGAGTCCCGGACTCAATCGCCGCGACCAGCGCCTCCCGCCCGATCGTGGGTGCCTGATAAGCGTTATACCACGCGACGTACACCAGGCCCGCCAAAGCTACAACCGAGCCCGTGAAGGTGTAAAGGAAAAACTTAATGCTGGCGTGCTTGCGATTGGTAGAGCCGAAGATATTAATTAGTATGAACATCGGCACGAGCGTGAACTCAAAGCAGATGTAAAACAAGATAAGGTCGCGGGCCGCGAACACCCCGAACATCGCCGCCTGCAAAATCAGCAGTGAAGCGTAAAAGGTCTTCTGTCGCGACGTAATCGCGGTCTTTGAGGCCACCACGCAGATGGGCCCCAGCAGCGCGGTCAAGGCCACCAGCATCATCGAGATTGAATCCACCCCCACCGTCAGGCTGATGCCAAGTTCAGAGAGCCAAGGCACGCTGTAAGCAAATGCGAAGAGCTCACCCTTAGCCCACGGAAACTGATACATCGCCCAGGCCGTTGCGCCAGAGCACGCCAGCATACCGACGAGCGATATCCGCCGCGATGCAGCGGGCGACGCCGCGGCGACCACCCCGGCGAAGACCAGCGGGAGAGCGATGAGAGCTAGCAGGATCATGCGTGAACAGGCAAGGCAGGAACTACGGGGGAAGATCAAACGACCGAAGAGGAAGTGAAACCAAAGTACCGCGAGCAACCACTCACTGTAATGTTACGAGCAGCACAATCACCAATAAAACCGCTATGCCCCCGGCCATGCCAAGGGCATAGCCGTGTATCTCGCCGCTCTGACTCGGACGCAACGTGCGGCCCACTGCCCGCGGGGCCCATCCGAACGCATCAACCAACCCATCCACCAGATACTTATCAACCAGCGCGAAGATGTTGGACAGCACCCATAGTGGCTTAACGATCAGGATGTCATAAAACTCGTCGACAAACCACTTACGTTGTGCCCAGTAAGCTAATGGGCCCAGGAGCGGCACGATCGCATCGGCCTTTGACCGTGCGGCGGTCGTGCGGCCGACATAGTGAAGCATGAATGCAACCAAAATACCGATCGCCCCGACGATCCCCGAGACCACCATCATCGCCTTATGCGCCTCAAAACCGAAGAACGTGGCATGGGCCGCGTGCCCCGCTCCCGCATGGCCCGCATCCGTAGAGTTACTTTGGCCAGAATGCGCCGCTCCGTCCACGTGGGTTTCCAAGTAGGCAGCGGTTCCGACAGTTGCAGCCGTCGATGATTGAACCAAATGTCCGATCCACCCACCGTGCGCTTCGTGCTCGCCCGCGGTCGCCGCGTTGACGCCCGCCGCAGGAGCCGACTTAAACGGATTCATAGTCACCGGGATAATCGCAACAAAGGCCGCGACGGCGAGCACGCCCAGCACCGTGTTAATTGCCCAACCCGGCGGGTGCGGATGAAAGTGTGACGCGGTTCCGGTGTGCCCGCGATCTGCATGAGCTTCTTGACCCGCATGGCCCGCATGGCCCGCGTGCCCCGCATGTGCGTGCCCGGCATGGCCCTCATGTTTGTCATGCGCTGCGTGAGCATCGTGGTCGCCGCCATCCGCGTGCAGCTCATCGCCCGGTTCGTAATATTTCGGCCCGACAAACACCCGGAAGTAAACCCGGAAGGTGTAATACGCCGTGAGCCCAGCCGTAACCAGCAAAATCCAACCAATCGCGATGGTGTGCGGGTTTGCAAACGCCTCACCGAGAATCATGTCCTTTGACCAGTAACCCGCAGTGATGATGGGAAAGCCCGCGAGGTTCAGGCACCCTACCAGCATGGCGATTCCCACGACCCGCCACCCAGGCATCGACCCCACGCCGGACAGCTTGCGGAGATCAAGCTGACCCGCGAACCCATGCATCACGGCCCCGCAAGAGAGAAAGAGCATGGCCTTGAAGAATGCGTGCGTAAACACGTGAGCCGCGGCCCCCGTGCTCGTCAGCACCGCCAGCCCTGCGAACATGTATCCTAACTGGCTGACCGTCGAGTAAGCCATGATCCGCTTGATATCAAACTGGGCCATCGCGATCGTCGCGGCGACCAGCGCGGTCAGCGCTCCCACCCAGCCAACGATCGGCAGCGCGTGCTCCGAGATTAAGAACAGCGGATAGGTTCGGGCAATTAAGTAAACGCCCGCCGTCACCATCGTCGCCGCGTGGATCAGCGCCGAGACCGGTGTCGGTCCCTCCATCGCGTCGGGAAGCCAAACGTAAAGCGGAAGCTGAGCCGACTTACCAAACGCGCCCAACATCAAAAGGATGGGAATAAGCTGGGCGATGGCCGGAATGCTATCGATGTTCCCCTGCTTGAGGAGCTCGATGTATGGTGCGGCCTTGGCGAAAATTTCTTTATACTCAATGCTGCCAAAGTGTACCCAGCAGAGCATAATTCCGAGCGCGAGGAAGAGGTCGCCGATCCGGTTGACGATGAACGCCTTCTTGGCCGCCGCGACCGCGCTGGGCTTCTTGTAAAAGTAACCAATCAATAGGTACGAACATAACCCAACCCCCTCCCAGCCCAAGTAGAGCAGGAGAAGATTATCGCCCATCACCAAGCACGCCATCGAGAAGACGAACAGGCTAAACGCGGCGAAGAAGCGGCAATATCCAGCCCCAACGTCGTGGCTCATATATTCGCTTGCATACAACGCAATCAGCGTGGCAAGCCCGGTGACGAACAACATCCACAAGCACGTCAGCGTATCAACATAGAACGCGAAGCTGGCAATGAAATGCTCGCCGGGTCCACTCCCCCAGGCGAAGTTAATCCAGTCAAAAAGGTGCGTTATCTGAGCAACCCCGCCATGTACCGCCGCACCCTCACCCCCACCAATATGACCATCAAGGCCAAGATAACTATGCACCGCAAACGCAAAGGCCCCGCCCAAACATACTACAGTAATCCAAGCAGGTAACTTCGACTTCACGCGCCCCGCAGCGCACAAAGCACAGAGCACAAAGCTCAGCAGCGGCAACAGCACGATGAGCGAGGTCGTCCAATGCCCCGCCGCGATCGCAACCCCCGCGCTGCCAACCACGCCCGAGGCAAGCCCGGCGCTGAGTCCAGAAGTTAAGCCAACCCCCAAGGTTTGCGCGAAGCCAGAGCCAGCCTGCTCGGCGATGCCCTGGCTTTGAATCGCCCCCGCAGCGAGAATGTGAGTTAATAACATCAACGTTCTTCCGCGTTCCTTTCAACACCGCTTGTACACGCCTCGGCACACTCGCGCATTTCACCCCCACGCGCCCAAGCCGCTCATGCGCGGCAACTTAGCCCTTCATATCTTGCCATTCTTCCGCGTTCAGCGACTCTTTGCGCCTGAACAAGAGCACAATCAGCGCGAGCGCCATGCTCGCCTCCGCCGCCGCAACCGTCAGCACGAAGACCACAAAGGTCTGCCCGGTAAGGTCAAGGTGGTAACGCCCGAAAGCCACCATCGCGATCCCAGCCGCCTGGAACATAAGTTCCGTGCACAGAAACATAACAATCAGGTTCCGCCGCGTGATGAACCCGATCAGCCCGATGATAAACATCAACGCCGAAACGAGAATGTAGTGCGAAAGTGCGGGGGCAGAAAACTCTGCGGGGAACCCCGCCTGGCCCAAAAATACCGAGTTTATCAGCAAGCTCATGATGCGATACCCCCGCCGGAGTTGGTCCGGTTATCGATGTTCGATTTCGCCAAGCTCGCCGCGAGTGACCTTGACTGCAAGAGCTTCGCATCTTCATCAATCTGCACCTGCTTGCGGCTCAGCACGACCGCCCCCAGCATCGCCATAAGTAGGATAACACCCGCGATCTCAATGGCCCCAGGATGGTCGCGAAGCAGACTGAACCCCAGCCGCTCAGCATTGGATAAACTTAAGTTTGTCGGTAGGGCCGCGAGCCTCGTCTGCCCCTCCCCGTCGGTGCCTGTTACGGCAACAGTTCTCGCTGCAAAATCGATTTGAGCTGTCCCACTCGCCGTGTCAATCTTTACATGCTCGCCAGGTTCGAGCGTGCCAGCTGACCGCATGGCTCGCTCAATCTTCCGGGGCGTATCCGCAAGCAAAGAATCCGTCATCCCGTCGCGCTTCTCCGCTGTGGGTGCTTTGAGCGTGGCGACCCCGGTAAACATCATCGTTGAGAGCACTGCCAATAGCAAAAACCCAACAACCGTTGCCGCGATCGGCTCTCGCGCAGACGTGTCGTATTCGGTCAAAACCTCAATTTCGCCCTCCTGAGGTGCCTGCGTTGCCAGCATGATCACAAACAAATACGTAATCAGGATCGCCCCGGCATACACGATGATCAACGCAAAAGCCATAAACTCGGCGGAGAGAATCAGAAAAAGCCCCGCCGTGGCGATCACCGTCAGCACGAAATACAACGCGGCATACACCGGCCGAGGATGAGTAATCACCCGCAACGCGCCGCCCAGTGCAACCGATGAGAAGACATAAAAATAAACGTTGGGAAGCTGTGTCGGATTCATCGCGCCTAGTGCCACCAGCGCCAGACCCCCCGCCGTCGATGCGAGAATCGCACCCAGAATCTGCGGACTTACGCCGCGGCGTGGAAGCGCAAGACACACGCCTACAGCACCGAGTGCACAAAGAAAATACAGAATGAAAGGGTTTACGAGCAGTTCCAAATCATTTCCCTGACTAGATGCGAGGAAACCCAGCCAACGCGCTAACCTTTAGCGCACAAAATCAAAAGCAATCGGCTGGCGAAGGACGAACTATAACTGCCCGCTCGTTAATCTTCTCGCCACGTTCAGTCAAATGACCCCCAAGACCGCCTAACACGCGAATCTCGCGGCCCACCCGGCGTGGCCGCCTGAACCAATAACCGCATTCCAACCGCAGGGTATAGCCGGCGGACGCTTCATTCCAGTCGCGCCGGGACATCAGCCGTCTAATGTTCCGAGCTTCAGATGCTGTACATGAACTCTTCTTGTGCGATCTTGCCTTCTCTCACGGTGTATACCGCGATCTCGGTCATTATGCCCCGGCCGCCAGTTTGCGTGTCTTCCACATCCATTTGGAGCTTGACGGCAAACCCGGTCGCGCCCACATATGGGCCTTCAGCACTGCACCCGTACACACGGTGGGTGCGGTACCACTCTTCGTTCTTCGCCTTTACCGCCTCCATCCCATACCAAGCTAAGCTTACACCCACGCCCTCCACGCTCACCAGGTTGTTGCTCCACAGCTCGCCTCCGGTTTCGTAGTTGCCGCTGTTCACCCGCCGCACGAGCTCCGTGCCAATTTCCATCACACTCGCCCCGCCACCGCTACCGATCGGCCGTGGGCCGGGTCCGGCAACAAAAATTTCAATTGGCGCGCTCTTCTCGGCCACGCGAGGTTTCCTGGACTCTACGGCTTTTCCCGCGGCTTTCTTACTAGTCTTCTTTCCCGAAGCATTACCGCCGCTTTTAGAACTCTTTTGGGCTACGGCCTTGCCAGTGGCGACCTTGCTTCCCGCGCCCGCCTTGAGTTTGCTAGCCGCCGCTTTGCTGGCGGTTGTTTTCTTGACCCCGGATTTCTTGGTTGCAATTACTTTCTTTGCCATGGTGCTGCTCCAGAAAATGAAACCGCGCGACCGCAAACGTTACATCAACGACCTATTTACATTGCCCGCGAGAAGCTCGCAGAATCCCCGCATCGGGCCGGGGCAACCATAGCGACCCGGCGCGACACCTCGCCGCTCGCCGCTTTGGAAATTCTCTATTCCCCACGTAGAATCTCCGGATCACGCCCCATCGCCATTGGTCCGCGCCCTTGCCCATGCTCGTCTCCGCCGTCATCCTCTCTTTCAATCGGCGCGAAGCGCTGCGGCACACCCTCACGCAAGTGCTCGGCCAACCTTGGGCCAGCGCGGGCCAGGTCATTGTGGTAGACAATGCTTCTTCTGATGGTTCCGCCGCGATGGTGCGGGCTGACTTTCCAACAGTTCAATTTCTTGCCCTTGAGAAAAATGTCATTCTCGAGGGGTTCAACCTCGGCGCGGCCCTTGCCCAGCACGAGCTGCTTCTGATTCTTGACGATGACTCATGGCCACAGGCCGGGAGCATTGAGGCAGCAGCCAGCTTTCTCGCCCAGAACTCCGGTACCGGCGGAGTCATGCTCCACCGCCGCCACCCCCGCACAATGGCCTTTGAATGGCCCTTCGAGGCCCGCGCGCTTGTTGGCCCACAATCTAACTGGCCCGATATGGGCTGCGGAAACCTCATCCGAACCGCACTTTGGCGACAAGTCGGCGGCTACGAAACTGGCTACACCCTCTACCGCAACGATACCGATCTCGCCCTCAAAATCCTCGGTCTTGGCCACGATGTCGTCTTCTGCCGCGATTGGCTCGTCTGGCACGATAGTTACATCGCTGCACGCAAGAGCGACCGTTGGCTTAAACTCTCAACCCGTAACTGGATGTGGCTGGCTAAACGTCATGCCCGCGGCGTCACACGCCTCCGCGGCCAGCTTCTCGGCTGGCTCCACGCCCACCGCCTCGCCGGGTTGCGCCCCAGCGGCCACTGGAATGTATTGCGGGGCGCACTCACCGGGCTTGGCGCGCAGGCGCCTCCACTACCTGCTTCAATCCGACCCTCAAACGCGGCGTACGCGCGCCTCCTGAGCCTCAAATCAACCCTGCGCAGTAAGACTTAACTTACGTTTTCTCCCCACACTTCCGATACTTGGGGAAACCCTTGCGCGTAGTAGCTACGCGATAGGAAATCCTCCGTCCCCGCTCACTACGATCGGGCATGTCCCCCCCGGCTGAACGTTCCCCTTCCTTACACACCGCACCGGGGGCAACCGCCACCCACCAGCTCCCCAAACAGCCCACCGACCAGCTTGGCCGCCAATCAGTCACCACCGCCGCGATTGAATCCCAGCAGATCCGGGTGGTCGCCAGCGATCAATCCTCGCTCCGCGATATCATGAATGGCGCGAGCCGGCTTGAGCTCTCGGTGCTGGACCATGGCTTTATCGCCTTGGTAGATGTCATGCCCCGCCTCGTGCCCGACGGCCAAACCGCCGACCAAGCCATCGTTCAGGCGGCGCGCGTGTCATACGGCCAGGGCACCAAGCACATCAACGAAGACCAGGGGTTGATTCGTTATTTATTACGTCACCGCCACACCACGCCCTTTGAGATGGTGGAGTTTAAGTTTCATGTCTGCATGCCCATCTTTATCGCCCGCCAATGGATTCGCCATCGGACGGCGAACGTAAATGAATACTCCGGCCGCTATTCAATCCTGCCGGATCGCTTCTACACCCCTTCCATCGACTCCGTGCGCAAGCAGAGCGCGAGCAACCGCCAAGGCGGCGAGCAGACATTCAACATCACGCACGAGCAAGACGTGGCAACCGCCGCCGAGTTCATCGACTTCCTCAAAGCTGTCGAATCGCAGTATACGAAATATATTGATCTGACCAGCAAGGGGGTTTCTCGCGAGATGGCCCGCATCGGCCTGCCCGTGAACATGTACACAGAGTGGTACTGGAAGATCGACCTCCATAACTTATTACACTTCATGGGCCTGCGGCTGGATAGCCATGCCCAGCTTGAGATCCGCGAATACGCCGCGGCGATGTACAAACTCGTCGAACCCGTGGTGCCCGTCACTATGCAGGCCTGGCGAGATTATCATTTCGAGGCGATGCACTTGACCCGGCTGGAGATTGACGCTATCCGTGCACTCAAGCACGGCGGCCAGGGCGAGCTGAGCACGATCAACAAGCGCGAGCAGGCCGAGTGGGAGGCCAAGCGCGTTCAACTCGGTTTGTAATATAATTTTGTGGAACATCTCCGCCAGCGGCCGGCATTAGTGCTGCGCGGCGCAACCGGGGCGGGGGGGGCCGACGCGGGTCGGGCCGCAGGCGCACGTAGGTACTAGGCCTAA
>Ga0209181_10010003_pt1 | contig 12365 bp, 3 predicted proteins | sample MAT05_FD_187208 | JGI IMG/M metagenome (GOLD analysis project Ga0209181, IMG submission 187208) | Freshwater microbial communities from Lake Fryxell liftoff mats and glacier meltwater in Antarctica - MAT-05 (SPAdes) (version 2) | ecosystem: Environmental > Aquatic > Freshwater > Ice > Liftoff... | reverse complement strand
CGCCGGCGGTGTCGGTGCGGGCGGTGATCCCCTGGATCGCCCAGCCCGGGTCCGAGAGGTCGCGGCCGCCGGTCTTGAACACCCGCGTGGACGCGGGCAGGAACCCGGTCCGCGTCTCGTTCGCCTGCTCGTGGTTCCCGGGCACCATGACGTAGGGCGGCAGCGCGCGATCGACCCCGCCGAGGACGTGCGCGGCGACCGCGCCGAGGTCCGGCATGTCGAGCGCGGCGCCGCCCGGGTGGGCGCCGGACAGGACGTACTGGGTGCCGTTCGGGTGGGCGTCGGCGCCGCCCCTCTCGTGGTGGAAGGAGCGCACGACGGCGAGCTTGTCGGCGACCGCGGCCGTGTGCGGGAGGAGGTCGGTGAAGCGGACGCCGGGGACGGCGGTGGCGATCGGCCGGTGCGGGCTGCGGTGCTCGGCGACGGCGTCGGGCTTCGGGTCCCAGGTGTCCACGTGGGACAGCCCGCCCTGCTCCAGGATGACGAGGACGTTCTTCGCGGCGGTCCGGCGCGGCCCGTCGGTGCGGGCGAGGCACTCCGGGAGCGACCGGCCGAGGACGCCGGCGGCGGCGAGTTGGAGGGCGGCGCGTCGGGTCACGGGCCGGCCGGCGGCGCGGGTGCGGAACCAGTCGGGCAGGGGCATGGGGGCGTCCGGGCGGGCGCGGCGGCGCGGGGGTAGGCGGGTTGATGATACTTCGCGCCGGCCGCGGGGGGAAGCACGAACCGGGCGGCGCGGCTCGTTCGTTGCGTGCGGCGTGGCCGACGCTTAGACTTAGTGCTCACGCCTCGGACACAGACCGTCGGGCCGGCAGGCCGGAGGAAACGCCCATGGCACGGGGTGACGGGAAGCCGCGGCTCGGGGTCGAGCCGCTCGAGGACCGGGTGACCCCGGCGACGAACACCTGGCTGAACCCCGCCGGCGGGTCGTGGCACACGGCGGCGAACTGGAGCCAGAACCGCGCCCCGGCGGCCGGCGACGACGTGGTGATCCCCGCGCTCGCCGGCGCCGGGGTGGTCACCTTCGCGTCCGGTGCGACCACCGTGCAGACGCTCACCGCGGCCGGTTCGCTCACGCTCGCGGGCGGCAGCCTGAGCGTCGCTGCCCCCCTCCGTGCGACCGGCGCGTTCACGCTCGCCGGCGGCACCCTCGCGTACTCGACCCTCGCCGCCGGGACGACGCTCGAGCTCACGCCGGCCGGCGGCACCTTGACCGGGGTGAGCGTCGCCGCCGGCGGGGCGATCGACGGGACGCAGTCGGCGACCGACCCGGTCGCGTTCTACAGCTTCGACAACGGGCCGGGCGACGGCACCGGCCACGGCTTCGACGCCGTCCTCGGCCCCACCCCGCCCACGCTCGTCGCCACCGGCTATCAGGGCGGCGCCTACCGGTTCGACGACGCGCTGAACAACTACCTCACCGCCCCGGTGGACGTCGGCACCGACGCGATGCCGCGGATGACGATGGGCGGCTGGTTCAACGCCACCGCCGCCGACTCCACCCTCCGCGGCCTCCTCAGCGCGGACGCGGGCGGGTTCGACCGCACCCTCGAGATCGACACCCGCAACGGCGGCGTGCGCTGGTCCGCGTTCGCCGGCTACGGCCCGGTCGGCGGCCCGCTCGTCGTACCCGGGCGGTGGACGTTCGTCGCCGTCCGCTACGACCAGACCGCCCAGACGCTCACGCTCGACGTGGACGGCACCCGGGTCACCGCCCCGACGAACTTCGACGGGTTCTCCACCGACACCCTTACCGTCGGCCGCAACCCGAACTTCGACTCGCCGTTCGACGGCCTCATCGACGGCGTGTTCGTCTACGACCGGCTCCTGACCGACGCCGAGATCTTCGGCCTGCGGACCGGCGCGTACGCGACCGTGACCGAGGGCCTGTACCTGGACGGCGTGGCCCGGCTCGGCGCGCCCAACGGCGGCCCCGCGGCGCAGCTGATCTTCGACGGCAGCCAGCCGCTCGCGGGCACGGGCACGGTGCTGCTCGGGGCGTCCGGCGGGAACGGGCTCCTCGCCCGCGGCGACAACGGGTTCAACCCGGCGACCCTCACCATCGACGGCGGCGTCGTCGTCCGCGGCGGCGGCGGCACGGTCGGCGGCTTCTACCCCGGCGACTCGGCGCGGCCGCTCGGATCGGTCGCGGCGACCACGGCCGGGTCGGCGGTGCGGATCGGCGGACCGGCCACGCTCGTCGAGTACGGGCCGATCACGGCGGCGAACGGCGACGCGATCCACGTCCCGCGGTCGCTGCGGATCGACGACTCGGCCGTCGTCACGCTCACGCCGGACAGCACGCTCGCCGTCGGCGGCGACCTGCTCGGCACGACGCGGAGCCCGGGCGCGTTCCGCCCGCGCGGCACGGTGCTGTTCAACGGCGCCGGCACGACCGCGGCGCCGCAGCGGTTCGAGGCGATGAGCGCCGACCTCGGCACCGGCGCCGCCGCGTTCACGAACAACTTCGCGCTCGGCTCGCTGGTCGTCGGCGCGAACACGGTCGTGCGGCTGGTGAACCTGGCCGACAACGCCGCGGGGGCCGCCGAGGCGGTGTACACGAACGCCCTGGTCGTGCCCGCCGGCAGCACCCTCGACCTGAACGGGCTGCGCCTCTACGCGCGGGCGGTGCTCGTCGCCGGCACGGTGACCGGCGGCACCGTCACCCAGGTGCCCGACACCGGGCCGATCACCCTGAACAGCCCGACGCCGGGCCGCGTCACGACCCCCGGCCAGCTCGACGAGTGGACGTTCTACGGCCGCGGCGGCGGGGCGGTGTACGTCGTCCTCGACCCCGGCAGCGGCCGGGCCGGCGGCCCGATCACCCCCGTGCTCGCGTCGGCGCGGGTGCAACTGCTCGACGCTGCGGGCAGGATCCTGGCGACCGCGACGACGGGATTCGGCGGGCAAATCCTCACCCTGAATAACGTCCGGCTCCCGGCCGACGGCGTGTACCGGCTGCGGGTGCAGGCGGCGCCGGCCCAGGCGGGGGCGACCGGCAACTACGTCCTCACCGCGTGGGACCTGACGCCGGACACGCGGCCGCTGACCGTGAACCAGCGCGCCACCGGCACCCTCGCCACGCCGTTCTCGTCCACCAGGTGGACGTTCGCCGCGGCCGCGAACACGCAGGTGCGGTTCGACCTGCTCGGGGCGTCGGCCGTGGGACTGTCGTTCGCCCTCACCGGCCCGAACGGGTTCGTCGGGTTCACCGGACTGACCGGCGACTCGGGGCTCGTCACGCTCGCGGCCGCGGGCACGTACACGCTCACGGTGACGGGCACCGGCGGGGCCATCGGGAACTACACGTTCCAGGTCGTGCAGACGACACTCACCCCGCTCGCGCTCGGGAGCACCTACGCCGGCACGTTCGCCGGGAACGGCCACGCCCAGCTGTTCGAGATCGTCGTGCCGTCGGCCCGCGTGCTGACGCTGAAGCTGACCGACGGCGCCGCGACGGACCGCGTCGAGGTGTACGCGTCGCTCGGCACACCGCCGACGCGGGCGGTCCACGACTACCGCTTCGAGTCGCCGGGGAACGACCAGTCGATCCTCGTGCCGAGCGCGGCCGCGGGGACGTGGTACGTGCTGGTGTACGCCGACCGCACGACCGCCGCGGCCCCCTTCACGCTGACCGCGACCGGCGCCACGTCCGTCCTGACCGAGTCGAAGCCGGCCCGCGCCGGGAACGCCAACCCCGTCACCCTCACGCTGACCGGGGCCGGGTTCACCGGCGGTACGACCGTCGCGCTGGTCGCGGCCGGCGGTACGGAGGTCGCGCCGACACGCTTCACGATCGACGGCTTCACGCGCATCACCGCGACCTTCCCGGCCGGGCTCGCCGCCGGCACGTTCTCGGTGCGGGTGACGACCAACGGGGATTCGGCGACGCTGGCGGACGCGTTTACCAGCGTGAACGGCGGCGTGCCGAACTTCACGGCGGAGTTGATCCTGCCGGAGGCGCTCGGCCGGCACGCGGTGGCGACGATCTACGTGCGGTACGCGAACACGGGCGACGTCGCCGTGCCGGCCCCGCTGCTGGTGCTGAGCAACCCGGCCAACGACCGCCCGCTGCTGACGCTCGACCCGTCGCGGGTCGTCGAGGGGTTCTGGACGAGCGCCGTGCCGGACGGGTTTAGTACCCGCCTGTCCCTCCTGGCGAGCGGGGCGACGCCGGGCGTACTCCAGCCGGGCGAGTCGGTCGAGGTGCCGGTGTACTACGCCGGGCTCCAGCAGCCGTGGAACTTCGGCCGCAACGAGGTGCCGTTCGACCTCGCCGTCGTGAGCACCACCGACGCCACGCCGATCAACTGGCCCGCCCTGAAGGACGGGCTGCGGCCGGCGTGGGTGAGTGCCGAGGCGTGGGAGCCGATCTTCGCCGCGGTCGTCGCGCGGGCCGGCACCACGTCCGGCGGTTACGTGCGGATGCTCGACGACAACGCCGCCGCCCTCGGCCGCCTCGGGCAGTCGGTCGTGGGCGTGCGCGAGCTGTGGAACTTCGCGGTGCTTCAGGCGAACGGCCTCGGCCCGGTCGGCGCCCTCGCCGACCGGGCCGAGGCCGCGGTGACCGCGCCGGGCCTCCAGCTCGCGTTCGGGCGGGCGTTCGGGGCCACGGTCGCCAGCCGTTACCGGACCGGGGCGTTCGGCCGCGGCTGGTCGGTCCCGTGGCAGACGACGCTGACGGAGTTGCCGGACGGAACGGTCGTCGTCTCGACCGACGGGTTGAACCAGTACCGCTACCAGCCGGACGGCCGGCCGGGCCGCGGGTACTTCGCCGCCGACGGCGACCCCAACACACTGACGAGAAGCCCCGGCGGCACGTTCCGCTGGACGCAGGCCGACGGCACGCAGACCACGTTCCGGGTCGACGGCAAGCTCGACGTGGTGCGCGACACGAACGGCAACACCGTCACCGCCGGGTACGCCGGCGGCCGGCTCATCGGCCTGACGCACTCCTCGGGCGGGAGCCTGGCGATCACCTACACCGCGGCCGGGCGGATCGGCACGGTCACCGACTCGGCCGGGCGGCAGGCGGTGTACACCTACGACGCCGCGAACGAACACCTGCTGAGCGTGCAGACGCCGGCCGGCACCACGACGTACACCTACGGCGTCGCCGGGACCGCGACCGAGCACGCCCTCACGTCGGTCACGTTCCCCGACGGCTCGCACCGGTACTTCGCCTACGACGCCGGCGGGCGGCTCGCGGGCACCTCGCGCGACGGGAACACCGAGCCCGTCACCTACGCCTACGGCGACCCGGGCGAGCTGGTCGCCACCGACGGGCTCGGGCACGCGGGCCGCACGTTCTACGACTACCGCGGGCTCCCCCTGAAGACGCAGGACGCGCTCGGGAACGTCACCGCCGTGACCTACGACCCGGCGACGCTCCGGGCCAGCAAGGTGACCGACCCGACGGGGCAGGCGACCGCCTACACCTACGACGCCCGCGGGAACCTGACGAGCAGCACCGACGCGATCGGGCACACGACGCGGTTCACGCACGGGGAACTCGGCCGGCTCGCGCGCTGACCGACGCCGCCGGCAACACGACCGCGTACCACTACGACCCGGCCGGCAACCGGCTCGCCACCGTCTACGCCAACGGGACGACCGACCTGGCCGAGTTCGACCCGCTCGGCAACCCGTTGTCGTTCACCAACCGCCGCGACCAGGCGGTGGGCTTCATCTACAACGCGGCCGGGCAGGTGACGCGGCAGACATTCCCGGACGGGTCGCACACCGACTTCACCTACGACGCCCGCGGCAACCTCCGGACGGCGACCGACGCGACCGGCACCGTCACCTTCGCCTACGACGCGGCCGACCGCCTCACCCGCGTGGACTACCCGGGCGGCACGTTCCTCCAGTTCACCCTCGACGCCGCCGGCCGCCGCACGCGGATGATCGACCACACCGGCTTCGTGGTGAACTACACCTACGACGCGGCCGGCCGGCTCTCGGGGCTGCGGGACGGGTCGAACGCCGTGGTCGTGACGTACACCTACGACGCGGCCGGCCGCCTGAGCCGGAAGGACCACGCCAACGGCACGTTCACGACCTACGACTACGACGCCGTCGGCCGCATCCTCCACCTCGTCAACCGCGCCCCGGGCGGGGCGGTGAGCAGCCGGTTCGACTACACCTACGACGCGCTCGGCCGCCGCGCGACGACGGCCACCGTGGACGGGACGTGGACGTACACCTACGACGGCGCCGGCCGGCTGACGCGGGCGGTCTTCGCCTCCACGAACGCGGCGGTCCCGAACCAGGACCTGACGTACACCTACGACGCCCTCGGCAACCGCACTTCGACCACGGCCGACGGCGTCACCACGACGTACACGGCGAACGACGTCAACGAGTACACCAGCGTCGGCGGGGTGACCCGCACCCACGACGCGGACGGCAACCTGCTGACCGACGGCACGAACACGTACACCTACGACGTGTTCGGCCGGATGATGTCGGTCACGACGCCGGCCGGTACGACGACGTACACCTACGACGCGGTCGGCAACCGCGCGACGGCAACGACCGGCGGCCAGACGACGCGCTACCTGACCGACCCGACCGGGGTGGGGGGCGTGGTCGGCGAGTTCGGCGCCGGCGGGGCCGCAGTCGCCCACAACACGTTCGGCCTCGGCCTCACCAGCCGGACGTCCGGCGGCGGCGACGCCTACTACTACGACTTCGACGCGAGCGGCTCGACGGTCGCGTTCACCGACCCGTCGGGGGTGCCGGCCGGCACCTACTCGTACCAGCCGTTCGGGGTCACCGGCTCGGCCGGCGGCGGCGTGCCGAACCCGTACACGTTCGGCGGGCAGGTCGGCGCGGTCGCGGACCCGGGCGGCACGTTCAGCTCCGCGTTCAGCACGTTCCAGGCGGCCACCGACTCGCTCGTGAGCCAGCACGGCACCCTGAAGATCGTCGGGCTGATGCTCGACTCCTTGTCCGCGGTGGCTGATACGAACGAAGCACTCCAGGCGAGTGCGATCCGCCGGGCGATCGCCGACGCCGGGCTGACGCCGGTGGCGCGCACCCTGGACTTCGCCATCGAGAACTGGCAGGACGCCGGCGGGTTCGTAGGCAAAGCGTTTGACGTCGCCGGGGTGGGCCTCGGCTTGTGGGAAGCGCTCTCCACCGGCCAGCTCGACGCGACGGGGCTCGCGCTTGACCTGATCGGGTTCGCCGCCCGGTCCAGCCCGATCCCGGCCATCGCGTCGGCCGCGTGGTCGCTCGGCCAATTCCTGCGTGATCACTACCGGGACGACCTCGCGGCCTGGGCGGACCGCAACCCGGCACTCGGCGACCGCCTGCTGGCGTTCGTCGAGGAGCACCCGTGGTTCGGGCAGCTCTGGAGCTGGCTGGCCGACGGCACCCCGTTCATCACGACCGACGACCTGTTGTCGTTCGTCAAGGGCATCGCCGGCGCGTTCGACCCGAACGACAAGATCGCCCCCGGCGGGTACGGCCCTGGCAACTTCGTCCTCCCCACCGGCCCGTTCCCCTACCGCATCAACTTCGAGAACGACAAGGACGCCACCGCCCCGGCCCAGACCGTCACCATCTCCGACCCGCTCTCGCCGCTCCTCGACTGGGACAGCTTCCGCCTCACCGAGCTCGGGTTCGGCGACACCGTCCTCGCGGTGCCGCCGGACAGCCGGTTCTTCCAAACCGTCGTGCCGATGACCCAGAACGGCAAGGCGTTCGAGGTGCTCGTCGAGGCCGGCATCGACGCCGACGGCCGCGTGTTCGCCCGGTTCCAGAGCGTCGACCCGCTGACGCAGTTGCCGCCGGACGTGCTCACCGGCTTCCTCCCACCGGAGGACGACACCGGCCGCGGGCAGGGGCACGTCAGCTTCACCGTGCGGCCGAAGCCGAACCTCCCCACCGGCACCCAGATCCGCAACGTCGCGCTCATCACCTTCGACGTGAACGCCCCCATCTCCACCGACCAGGTGGACCCGCACGACCCGGCCGGGGGCATCGACCCGAACAAGCAGGCACTCGTGACGATCGACGTGGACCCGCCGACCGGCACCGTCAACGCACTGCCGCCGGTCAGCACCACGGCGGCGTTCGCCGTGTCGTGGCGCGCCGCGGACGGGGCCGGGGCCGGCGGCGCGAGCTACGACGTGTTCGTGTCCGACAACGGCGGCGCGTTCCAGCCGTGGCTCGTCGGCACCCCGCTGACCACGGCAACCTACCCGGGTCAGGACGGCCACACGTACCGCTTCTACGTCGTCGCCACCGACGGCGTCGGGCTGCGCGAACTCGGCGCCAGCGGCACCGCGGAGGCGACGACGACGGTGCAGGTGCCGGTCGTACTGCCGCCGCCGGCCGCGTCGCCGCCGGAACTGGTGGGGTTCCCGCAGTTCGGCGTCGGCGCGGACCGCGGCGGGGCGCCGGTGGTGCGGTACTTCAACCCGGACGGCTCGTCGCGGTTCGCCCCGACGGTGTTCGACGGCACCGCGGACGGCGGCGTGCGGACGGCCGCGGCCGACTTCACCGGCGACGGGGTCGCGGACCTCGTGGTCGGCACCGGGCCGGGCGTGGCGACGCTCGTCCGCGTGCTCGACGGGGTGACGCAGGCGGAGCTGTTCGCCGTGCCCCCGTTCGAGGCGGCGTTCACCGGCGGCGTGTACGTCTCCGCCGGCGAACTGACCGGCGACGGCATCGCCGACCTGGTCATCACCCCGGACGAGGGGGGCGGCCCGCGGGTGGTGATCTACCGCGGCGGCGACTTCCTCCGGGTGGCGAACTTCTTCGGCATCGACGACCCGAACTTCCGCGGCGGGGCGCGCACGGCCGTGGGCGACGTGGACGGCGACGGCCGCGCGGACCTCGTGGTGGCGGCCGGGTTCGGCGGCGGGCCGCGGGTGGCGGTGTTCACCGGCCGGTCGGTCGGCGACGGCCTCCCGCCGGCCAAGCTGTTCAACGACCTGTTCGTCTTCGAGCAGGCGCTGAGGAACGGGGCGTTCGTCGCCGTCGGCGACCTCGACGGTGACGGCCGGGGGGAACTGATCGCCGGCGGCGGTCCGGGCGGCGGCCCGCGGGTGCTCGCGCTCTCGGCGGCCGACCTGCTGGCGGGGTTGTCCGACGGTTCGCGGAAGGTGGCAAACTTCTTCGCCGGCAACGTCGAAAACCGCGGCGGCGTCCGGGTGGCGGTGAAGGACCTGGACGGCGACCGGTTCGCGGACCTGGTGGTCGGCGACGGGACCGGCGGCGGGAGCCGCGTCACCGGCTACTACGGCAAGGATTTCGGCGGGGGCGGTGCCGCCGAGGCGTTCGGGTTCGACGCCTTCCCCGGGCTGACCACCGGAGTGTTCGTCGGGTAACGGGCACTCCGACGAGGTTCCGGCCGCTCGCCGGAAGCGGGCGGTGGAACTTCGGGAAGAACTGCTCTCGAAAAACGCCGCCGCGCACAAGCGAACGCCCGGCCTATGCGCCCTGGGTTCGGAATCGCACGGTCGGCGGGCCGTTTCGAGAAGGCGATTCTTGCCCGGAATCAGCGTCAACGGGGTGTTGACCGAATGTTACCCCGCGCTGAACGCTCGTGGGATGGCGTATCGGCTCCGAAAGAACCCGGCGGCGACGCCGCGGGAGACGGAGGTGTTCCAGACGTACCTCACCCGGCCGGCCGACCGGGTGGGCGTCCCCTTACACCACCTGCAACGTCCCGCGGGTCACGCCCAATTGGTTCAGCGCCCGCAACTGCCGCCACACGGCGCGGCCGTCGTCGGCCCCGCTCACGACCGCGGCGTAGCGGTCCAGCAGCGGCGCCACCTCGGCCGCCGCCTCGCGCAACAGGTCGACGCGGAACCGCGTCAGCCCGAGCCCGCGCATCCGGCCGACGTACTCGGCGGCGCTCTGCGGGACGCGGTTGAACACCGTGTTCCGGCACCCGGTGTCGGGCAGTACCGGGAAGTGTGCTCCCACCCGGTCGCGGAGTTCGACCTTGTGCGCCTCGCACGGCCGGCCGCAGTCGCGGTGGTCCTTGCCGGTCGAAAGGAACGCGGCGAAGATGCAGAATTCGTTGTGGAACATCGGCATGTGCTGGTGGACCACCGGCTCGTACCAGTCGGGGTCGGACGCCCGCACCATCGCCGCCAGCTGCTCCCAGTTCAGGTCGAAGCTCGGCACCAGCCGGTCCAGCCCGGCGCCGACCAGCACGTCGGCCGTCAGCTCGTTCGCCACGTTCAGGCTGAAGTCGCCGACGAGCCGGGCGCGCGGCAGTTCCGCCCGGAAGTATTCGATCGAGCCGAGGTTGCGGACGAGCACGAGGTCGGGGTCGGCGCGGGCGACCAGCGCCTGGAAGCCGTCCTCGCCGGGCTTCACGACGCGGAGCGGGGCGACGCCGACCGGCACGCCCGCGGCGCGGCCGCGCGGCACCGCGTCGGCGTAGCGGCGGAGGTCTTCGAAGTCGCAGTACACGGCCGCGGGCCGCGGGAACCCGGCGGGCGGCTGCCACGCCAGCACGGCGTCGAGCTGGTCCGGCGTGCGGACGAGGACGGTAAGGCTCGGGGTTCCGCCGCTCGCGGCGATGCACCGCGGTGCATCGCCGCGAGCGGCGGACCGCAGTGCCTCCAGCGCCCCTTCGTCCGCCACCGGGTGCGCCCGCGCGCGCCCCGCAAGTTCGCCGGCGGCGCGGCGGCGCAGGTCGTTCAGCACGCTCCGCGGCACCATCACCGCGGCCGGCAGCTCGACCGCCAGCGCCCCCAGCTCGAACGGCGTGTCGCCGAGCCGCCCGAGCTGGTCGCGCAGCTCGTCGGCGGTGGTCGGCCGCTTCGCCGCGGCCTCCAGCGGACCCGCCCACGTCGCGTCCGCGGCGGCGCCGTCGGGGTCGGTGAGCGTCAGCGTGAGCGCGCCGCCGAGCGCGCCGGCGAGGCGCGCCGCCAGCGGGACGCGGCGCGCCGGCTTGTCCTGCGCGTAGCTCGCTTCGAGCCGCTTCCGCAGCGCCGGGTCGTCGGTCTTGTACACGTCGCAGCCGACCGGCACCGCCGCGAGGTCGAGGGCGTTCGGCTCGAACTGCAGATCCAGCAGCCGGCCCGCGTGCGCCACCGCCCACACCCGCCCGCCCGGCTCCTCCTCCTGCGGCCGGCCGAGGTCGAAGACGACGCCGTCGCCGGGCTTCACCAGCTCCGGCACCGCTTCCGCCGGTTCGATTCGCACGCCGTTGCGCCCCACGGCGGCGACGCGCCCGATCCGCACGCCGCGGCTCTTGGGGAAGCGGCCGCGCACCAGCGCCTGGTGGTTCACGCCGTCGAGGAAGCCGGTGGTGAGGCCGCGGCTGAACGTCTGCGCCAGGTCGAGCTCCGCCCGGCGGCTCATGCGAAAGGTCTGACCGCCGGTCGCGGCGTCGATCGCCTTGCGGTACGTCTGCGTGGTCGCGGCGACGTACGGGCCGCCCTTCAGCCGCCCCTCGATCTTGAACGACACGACGCCCGCTTCCACGAGGGGCGCGATGCGGTCGTAGGCGGCGAGGTCTTGCGGGCTGAGGAGGTAGGCCCGATCGCCGAGGTCGCGCACTTCGCCGTCCACGACCATCTCGTACGGGAGGCGGCAGGCCTGGGCGCACTGGCCGCGGTTGGCGCTGCGGCCGCCGAGCGCCTCGCTGGTGAGGCACTGGCCGCTGTACGCCACGCACAGCGCCCCGTGAACGAACACTTCCACCGGCACGTCCGTCGCCGCCGTCACCTTGCGGATGTCGTCCAGCGACAGCTCCCGCGCCAGCACGACGCGCTCGACGCCGAGGCGCCGCACGAAGGCGATGCCGCGCGGCTCGGTGAGCGTCATCTGGGTGCTGGCGTGAACGGGGAGCGTCGGCGCCAGCCGGCGGGCGAGGCGGACCAACCCCAGGTCCTGCACGATGACGGCGTCGACGCCGGCGGCGGCACACGCCCTCAGCAGTTCGGCGGCGGCGGGGAGTTCGTCGGAGAAGACGAGGGTGTTCAGCGCGACGAACCCGCGGACGTTGCGGCCGTGGAGGAAGCGCATCACGTCCGGCAGCTCGGCCGGGGTGAAGTTGGCGGCGCGGGCGCGGGCGTTGAACCCGGTGAGGCCGAAGTAGACGGCGTCGGCCCCGTTGGCGACGGCGGCGCGGAGCGCCTCGCGGTCGCCGGCGGGGGCCAGGAGTTCGGGAGCGGTGGCCATCCGGGTATTGTAGGGGGCCGCGGCCGGGGCTACACTCGCGGCTCGACCCCGGGTGTGCGTCTCGGAGTCGGCAACGACCGGTGGCCCGGGTGTGAGGTGACCGACCGGGTCGGCAGCTTGCGGTGGGGTTGACGTGGTAACCTAACCCCCCAACCCCCTTCCCTAAGAGGGAAGGGGGGGACGAACCGCGTTCCGGGCCGGACCCATTTCAG
>Ga0209181_10010001_pt1 | contig 12367 bp, 11 predicted proteins | sample MAT05_FD_187208 | JGI IMG/M metagenome (GOLD analysis project Ga0209181, IMG submission 187208) | Freshwater microbial communities from Lake Fryxell liftoff mats and glacier meltwater in Antarctica - MAT-05 (SPAdes) (version 2) | ecosystem: Environmental > Aquatic > Freshwater > Ice > Liftoff... | reverse complement strand
AATACTCAGCCTTACAACACCCTCACTTGGCGGGGCTATCAGCCAAGGCTTTGATGACCTTGTCAGTAATATCGATACGGGGATTAGCGTAGGCCGCTTCTTGGAAGATGATGTCGTACTTTTCAGCTTCAGCAATAGCGCGCATCGCTTTGCTAGAGCGTTCTAACACGGCAGCTAGCTCTTCATTGCGACGCTGGTTTATATCTTCACGATATTCGCGTTGCTTGCGTTGAAACTCGCGGTTGAGGTCTACCAGCTCACGCTCTTTAGCTTTTTTGTCTGTTTCCGATAAAGTGACCGCATTTTTCTCAAGCGATTCTTGAGCAGCTTGTAGCTGTTTAGCTAGCTTTTGCAGGTCTTGATCACGTTTATCGAACTCTTTTTCAATTCTTTTTTGCGCTTTTACAGCGGGTGCAGCTTCTCGCAACACCTTCTCGGTATTCACGAAGCCAATTTTTGTTTCAGAGGCAGTCACTTGCCCAATTGAACATAAAATTAGCCCAGAAAAACTGGCTGCTAAAATCGCTTTGGTTGTATATAGAGAAGATTTATTCGTCATAGATGTCTACCTCAAAACGGGTTCTTAAAACGATGAACCCAATTGGAACTGGAAGTGTTGCACGCGATCTTCAGGCTTTTTGTTGAGCGGGTTAGCGTAGCTAAATTTTAGTGGGCCAACCGGTGAAGTCCAAGCAACAGCAAGGCCTGTACTATAGCGCAGATCAGATAAGTTCATCTTCTCGCCTTGCCCCCACACATTACCCGCATCCACGAAGGCGCTTAATCGCAAAGACTTTTCCAAACCACTGCCCGGCAAGGGGAACAAAAACTCGGCATTCCCTACTATGCGTCTATTACCGCCAAACGCTTCATCGGTCGGATTGCCGTTAATGTCTTGGTCACGCGGGCCTAAGGAAGCAGGTGAATAACCGCGCACCGATCCAATACCGCCAGCGAAGAAGTTCTTAAAGAAGGGCAAAGGCTTGCCGCTATATCCATTACCAAAACCGACTTCCCCATTCAGCATCAAGATGTAGTTCTTGGTGATTGGGAGGAACTGCATGTGTTGGTAGCTCACTTTATAGAAGTGTAGCGAGCCGCCAGGCAAACCAACTTCTGTAGAGAAGCGCTGTACGGCCCCGCGTGTTGTGTATATCACGCTATCGCGATGATCACTTGCCCACGTGCCAGTTAGCGAAAGCGTGGTATTCGTTGAGCCGAAATCTCTCACATAGTTTTGATAGCGAATAGGGCTGCTAGCGTCAGTCGTTACCTTAGTTTGATCGGCCGAAAGGCCTATACCAATTGAATTGTCTTCAGCAATCGGGAAACCATAACGCACTCCACCACCCATCGAAGATGTTTTATAGCTACCCACAGACAAAGAAGTAGGATCGGTGTTGCGTTTGTAAATATCAAATCCGCGGCTAATACCATCCACGGTGTAAAAAGGGTCGGTATAAGAAACGGCATAGACCTGATTGATCTTGCTGGTATTGATATTCAAAGATAATGCTTTGCCGCTACCAAACAGGTTGTTCTGTGAGATAGAGCCAGACAAGGTGAGTTTTTCAGAACTAGAAAAACCGGCACCTGCTGTGATGTTCCCCGTGGATTTTTCTTTGATGCTGATATTCATGTCCACTTGGTCCGTTGTACCAGGGACGGCAGGCGTTTCTACGGTGACTTCCTCGAAGAACCCCAATCTATCAACGCGCGCGCGTGATCTATTGATCTTCTCCCCATCGTACCAAGCACCTTCCATTTGACGCATTTCACGGCGAATCACTTCATCACGTGTTTTGTTGTTGCCACCCACATTCACACGTCGTACGTAAACACGACGACCCGGATCTACAAAGATTGTGAAAGCGGCTAATCGTTTGGCTTTATCCAAGTCAGGCACGGCATTTACGTTCGCAAAGGCATAGCCTTCGTTGCCTAAACGATCGGTAATTTTCTTGGTGGTTTCAGTCAGTTCTTCACGAGAAAAAACTGTGCCTGGTTTGATGGTCACCAGTTTTTTCATTTCTTCTTCGGGCAACAACAAGTCGCCAGCTAGTTTCACAGAAGAAACAGAATATTGTTCACCCTCATTAATTCCAATGGTGATGTAAATACCTGTTTTATCTGGGCTAATCGAGACCTGCGTCGATTCGATATTGAACTCAATGTAACCACGGTCTAAATAGAAAGAACGCATGGTTTCCAAATCGGCCGACAACTTTTGTTTAGAATATTGATCGTTCTTGGTGTACCAAGTGAGCCAGCCAGGTGTGGTCATCTGAAACATGGCCAGCAAGTCTTTCTCTTTGAAAGTCTTGGCGCCGACAATATTAATCTGCTTAATTTTTGCAGAGTCTCCCTCTTCAACCGAAAAGTTAATGCCAACGCGATTACGTTCTAATGGCGTAACCGTCGTCGTAATCACCACTGCGTAATGACCCTTGCTAAGGTATTGGCGCTTTAATTCTTGTTCCGCTTTTTCGAGTAATGAACGGTCAAAAATTCGAGATTCCGACAGACCGACTTCCTTTAGCCCTTTCTTCAAGGCATCTTTATCGAATACTTTGACGCCCGTAATATCCACGGTGGCAATAGCAGGCCGCTCTTCCACGACGACGACAACCACGCCATCCTCAATTTCTATACGGACATCTTTAAAAAAGCCTGTGGCAAATAAGGATTTAATGGCTTGTGAGGCCTTGTCGTCCGTCATCGTCTCGCCAACTTTCACTGGCAAGTAACCAAACACCGTACCGGCTTCAGTACGTTGAATTCCTTCAACGCGAATATCTTTCACGACGAAAGAATCAAAGGCGTGAGCGGATACTGCATAGTGAGCGGAGAAGAGGCCTGCGAGTAAGGCCGGGAGTATTTTCTTTTTCATTAGTTCAGCCGGAAATGAGGCGATTGATGTCGTTGTAAAAGGCAAAGATCATAAGCATTGCGAGAAATGCCAAACCGATTTGTTGTCCGATTCCCATAAGCCGCTCGGAAACCGGGCTGCCCTTAATTATCTCGACAATATAATACATCAAGTGTCCCCCATCTAATAAGGGGATGGGTAGCAAATTCAGTACGCCAAGACTGATACTAATCATGGCCAAGAAATCCAAGTAACGCGACAAGCCCAAGCTGGCAGACTGCCCCGCAAAATCGGCAATAGTCACAGGGCCTGAAATATTTTTAAGCGAAAGCTGCCCCGTTATCATGCGGCCGATCATTTTTAAACTATAGACTGAGGTTTCCCACGTTTTTTGGGCGGCTTTGCGTAGGGACTCCAAAGGCCCGTAACTGACCATTGTGAACATTGCGGTACGAGCCATACCATCGTCCTTAACGCCCATGCCTAGCCGACCAATATGGCGTCCATTTTCCTTCACATCGGCAGGAACTACGGACACCGTGCTTTGAGAACCGCCTCGCTCAAATGTGAGCATTAATTGCCGCCCAGGGGCTTTGCTAATAAGCGCGACAACCTTCCCCCACCCTGGGGTTGGCTCTCCATCCACTGACACTATGCGATCACCTGCTCGTAGCCCTACAGCTTCTGCCACGCTACCTGGCGTGATGCTGCCGAGGATAGGTTCCATTTTGGGTCTGAATAACTGCAAACCCATATGTTCGATAACGTCTCGATCTAAATCCTTGGTGTCCACCCCAGAAATATCTACTCGACGTACATTTATTTCATTCGATGGATTCAAGGTTTCAATCAACACTTGCCCTGATTTTCCCTCGCTATTCGGCTGCTCTTTATCAACCAGATTTTTAAGGAACGCCCAGCGGAATTCCTGCCACGTTTCGATTACTTCACCATTCACATTACGAATAACTTCGCCTTCTTGAATGCCGGCTTTATCCGCAGCGGAGGCCGCTGTAGGCGCACCTAATACGGGACGCAGTTCTTCCACGCCATGCACAAATAAAACCCAGTAAAAGAAAATCGCCAACAGAAAGTTAGCGATGGGGCCAGCAGCCACAATCGCAAAGCGCTTCCAAACCACTTGGCGATTAAATGCACGGTGCAACTCTTCACTCGCTACGGGGCCTTCACGTTCGTCCAACATTTTGACGTAGCCGCCCAACGGGATAGCACCCAAAGCCATTTCAGTTTGGTCTTTGCCAAAGCGTCGCATCAAGATAGGTTTGCCAAAGCCGAGCGAGAAGCGCAGCACTTTTACACCACACCAGCGTGCCACCCAAAAATGACCGGATTCGTGGATGAAAATCAGCACGCCCAGCGCAACTAAAAATGCGGCAAGATAAAAGAGGAAGTTCATGTCTTTGCTCCTCGTCCGAGTATTTGATGCTTCGTAATAAACTCAAGTGCAATTGTTCTACCTGCGGCATCCGCAGCCAAAACATCCTCTAAAGTGCTCACCTCCGCATACGGTACAGTGGCCAAGGTCGTTTCGATTACCTCAGGGATGCGATTAAAAGGCAACTCACCAGCGAGGAAACTCGCCACAGCAATTTCATTCGCCGCATTCAGCACCGCAGGTGCGTTGCCAGCCAAACCTAAGGCATCATAAGCCAAACGCAAGCACGGGAAGCGCTCAAAATCAGGCCGCTCAAACTCTAGCTTGCCTATCTCAAATAGATCTAAAAATTCAACACCGGACTCTATCCGCTCTGGATACGCCAAGGCATGGGCAATGGGCGTACGCATATCTGGATTGCCCAACTGCGCCATGACCGACCCATCCACATACGACACCATAGAATGCACCACACTCTGTGGATGAATCACTACTTCAATCTGATTGCTCGATGCACCAAATAGCCAATGCGCCTCAATAACTTCCAACCCTTTGTTCATCATGGTGGCGGAATCGACAGAAATTTTCCGGCCCATCACCCATTTTGGATGCGCACAGGCTTGATCCGGCGTGACCTGAGCTAACTCAGTCAAGGGGGTTTGACGAAACGGCCCACCGGATGCGGTAAGCAAAATTTTCCTCACTCCACTACCTTCAAAACGGCCACTGTATGCATGCGGAAGAGATTGAAAAATCGCATTGTGCTCGCTATCAATGGGTAGCAACACTGCCCCACTCGCGCGCACTTCGGCCATAAATACGGCGCCCGCCATCACCAGCGCCTCTTTGTTGGCCAGTAATACCTTTTTGCCCGCTTTCACTGCCGCTAAGGTGGGTTTCAAGCCTGCCGCACCCACAATTGCAGCCATGACCGTGTCGGCCTCTGGCAACGCAGCGATAGCATCAAGGGCGGCCAAACCTGAACGTACTTCAGTAGCAATACCCGCCGCCTTGAGCCGTTGCTGCAAAACGTCGGCTGCTGCTTCAGTACCCACTACCGCAAAGCGCGGTTTGAACTGCTGGCATTGCTCAAACAGCCGATCCACATGGCTATGCGCTGATAAAGCTAACACCTCAAAGCGATCAGGATGACGCGCTACAACGTCTAGCGTACTGACGCCAATAGAGCCTGTTGCGCCGAGTACCACTAACCTTTGCAATGTGCGTTTGCTGTCTTGGTTGTTCATGAGGCGAACGTCTCAATCCATTGCACAGCGACTTGCCGAGCCACATTGGAATCAAAATAGAGCGCCGTCAAACCCACCAAAGGCAAAGTGGAAAGGAGGCTATCAGCGCGGTCTAACACGCCACCGTGTCCAGGTAGCAAATTGCTGCTGTCCTTTACGTTAGCTTGACGCTTTGCCATTGATTCAAATAAATCACCTGCGATACTCAATGCAGTTAAAACCAACAAAGCGAGCAAGAGGACGCAGACAACTGAAATTGAAAAACGGGAGAACCCTACAAAAGCAGCGACTGATTCTATTTTGAGCGCTACTATAGCCAAGATAAATCCATACACCATTACGCCAAGAAGCCCGCCCAGCGCGCCTTCCCACGTCTTTCCTGGGCTAATTGTGGGTGCTAATTTGTGTTTTCCAAATGCACGACCGCAAAAATAGGCTGAGATATCGGCGACCCAAACCAAGGCCATCGAAGCCAGTAATAAAAATGGGGTAATCGCTCTAAGTTGCATCAACGCCAAACTAGCTGGAACAAGAATTACCACACCCAATAACATGCCTAAAAAGCCATTTGGTAGCTGCCAATTGGTTGCTAACCACAAAGGTGCGAATACAACCCAATAAAGCGCTGCCAAAGCGAATATCGCCGTTAGCCAGTGCGCTTTAACCACCGCACCTGTCGTCGGCTCAAATATCGCCAAAGCCAGCGCAAAACATAACGCCACGGCACCCGCCGCATAGCCCCAGCAGGAGAGTCGATCCAGCTTAATTAGTTGTCCCCATTCCCATGCGCCCACGCCGGCTACCGCGCAGGCAAGCACCATCCATGCTGAAAAGGGGAACCAGAATAAAGAGATAAGAAAGCCCGCTAGGAGTAGCAGCGCGGTGATAATCCGTGCTTTAAGCATGCTGATTTAGCACTTGATTGCGCGCTTTATTTAGCACTGGAAGTAGCATCTTTGTGCTCAGTGGATGTGAGTTGTTCGCTCGTGCGACCAAAGCGACGCTCGCGTTTTTGGTACGAAGAAATAGCAAGATCAAGCGCCGCAGTATCAAATTCCGGCCATAAAGTTTCAGTGAAATAAAACTCGCTGTAGGCTAACTGCCAGAGGAGAAAGTTACTGATACGCTCTTCGCCGCCGGTACGGATAAACAAATCCGGCTCTGGGCCATAGTTAAGGGCTAGGTGTTGCTCTAATTCATTTTCGCTAAAACCGCTCCGTTGTTCTGGCTGCGCGGCGAGCATTTTGTCGACAGCTTGCATGATGTCCCAACGGCCACCATAGTTTGCGGCAATCGTCAGGGTGAGCTTGGTGTTGTTAGCAGTTAAAGCCTCCGCACTGCGGATCACTTCAATCAAACGCGGTTCAAATTTAGAGAGCTCGCCGATAACGCGGAGACAAACACCATTTTCGTGCAGACGCGAAACTTCTTCTTCCAAAGCCCGCAAAAAAAGTTGCATCAGAAATGACACCTCTTCTGCCGGACGCCGCCAGTTTTCGGAGCTAAAGGCAAACAAGGTGAGATAGGAAACGTTGCGCTTAATACACGCTTTAATCATCTCGCGAACGGTTTCTACGCCACGTTTATGGCCCGCAACGCGAGGCAGGAAGCGCTTCTTCGCCCAACGCCCATTACCATCCATAATGATGGCAATGTGTCGCGGAACATTGGCCGCTTCAGGAATATCTCGAGTGGAACTGGGAAACAAGGTCACTGCATGTCCTCCGCACTCACCTTATTGATAGCGCACTAATAATAAAAGCGCTATTAAACAATTTAAACGGCGAGTAGTTCGCTTTCTTTGGTCACCAAGGCTTTGTCGATCTCACCAATATAGCGATCGGTGAGCTTCTGAACTTCCTCTTGCGTGCGACGCTCATCATCCTCTGAAATCGACTTCGCTTTGACGGCTTCTTTCAGCGTGTTGTTCGCATCACGGCGCAAATTACGCATGGCAACGCGGGCGTTTTCACCTTCATGCTTTACCACTTTAATTAGTTCTTTGCGACGTTCTTCGGTTAGTACCGGTGTCGGCACACGCACAGTCTCGCCCATCGTAGAAGGATTCAAACCAAGGTCGGCATCTCGAATGGCTTTTTCCACCACGGGGATCATTTTCTTTTCCCACGGTGTTACGCCTATGGTGCGTGAATCCAGCAAGGTGACATTGGCGATTTGAGTCAGCGCCGTCATGGAGCCGTAGTAATCCACTTGCACGTGATCGAGAATGCCCGTATGAGCACGCCCAGTGCGGATCTTGCTCAAATCACCCCTCAGCGATTCCAGCGATTTTTGCATTTTCACTTCAATTGTTTTTTTCAGATCGTCAAGCATTACCCTTCCCCTTCGGCAACCCTCTAATTTTTCAAAACCTTGGTCAGCAATGCACCATAGTGCCTTCGTCTTGGCCCATGACTACACGCTTCAACGCACCTTGCTTGAAGATGCTAAACACGTTGATGGGTAGCTTTTGGTCACGGCACAGAGCTAACGCTGTGGCATCCATCACCTGTAAATTACGGTTAATGGCTTCGTCAAAAGAAACACGATCATAACGTGTGGCTTTTGGGTTTTTCTTTGGATCATCCGTATAAACCCCATCCACCTTTGTCGCCTTAATGACAATCTCGGCACCAATTTCCGAGCCGCGCAAAGCGGCAGCGGTATCAGTGGTAAAGAATGGGTTCCCCGTCCCTGCTGCAAAAATAACCACCTTACCTTCTTCAAGGTAACGAATTGCCTTGCCTCGAATGTAAGGTTCCACCACCTGCTCAATATTTAAAGCTGATTGCACACGACCATTCAGACCCACTTTACGCATGGCGTCTTGCAAGGCCATCGCGTTCATCACCGTTGCCAACATGCCCATGTAATCGGCAGTGGCGCGATCCATACCCGACGCGCTCCCTGCCAATCCACGGAAAATGTTGCCGCCACCAATCACCACGCCAATTTCAACGCCAAGCTCAGCCACTTCTTTAATTTCAGCAACGATACCGCCCAAAGTGTCTTGGTTAATACCGTAGCTATCACCGCCCATCAGGGCTTCACCCGATAGCTTTAGAAGGATGCGTTTGTAGGCGGCTTGTGACATAAGTGTAAATTCCGATTAGCGTGCAGCCGCCGCAGCGGCGGCTAAGGCGGCTTGCTCGGCAACTTCAGCAGCAAAATCGGTCGTCTTTTTCTCAACGCCCTCACCCACTACATAAAGCTGGAAACGCGCCACAGAAGCGTTTTTCGATTTCAGCAAAGCCTCAACACTGACCTTGTCATCTTTAACAAAAACCTGACCCAGCAAGGTTACTTCTTTCAGATACTTCTGAATGCTTCCTTCAACCATTTTCTGAACGATGTCAGCAGGCTTGCCCGATTCAGCCGCCTTAGCAATCGCCACCGAACGCTCTTTTTCGATCATTTCAGCAGGCACTTCTTCTTTCGACAAAGAAACGGGCTTATTCGCCGCAATCTGCATCGCCAAATCTTTGCCCAAGGTCTCTTCGCCGCCTACCAAATCCAACATCACGCCAATTTTCGAGCCGCCGTGAATGTAACTCGTGAGTTTGCCCTGGGCTTCAAAACGTGCAAAACGGCGAATAGAGACGTTCTCGCCGATCTTGCCAATTAACCCGGCACGCGTCGTTTCAACCGTTTCACCATTGATGGTCAGCGCGGACAATGCAGCCACATCGGCCGGATTCTTCGTCACGACCAATTCAGCCAATGCTTTGGTGAGTGCCAAGAAATCATCATTCTTAGCCACAAAGTCTGTCTCGCAATTCACTTCAATAATCGCGCCCAGCTTGCCATCCGCCGCAATGTGTAAGCCAACCACGCCTTCAGCCGTCACACGGGAAGCGGCCTTGCTGGCTTTGCTGCCCAGCTTAACGCGCAGAATTTCTTCTGCCTTCGCCATATCGCCCTCAGCTTCGCTCAACGCACGTTTGCATTCCATCATCGGTGCGTCGGTTTTCTCGCGCAACTCTTTAACCATACCTGCGGTAATTTCAGCCATGTTCGCTCCTCAATCTAACTTTCTCTAATTGCTATAAAAACGCATTCGTTTCCAAAGTTTCCAAACAGCAGATACGCAACGGGGCGGATAAACCGCCCCGCTTCTAATCACTGTCTAGCTATTAAGCAGCGCTGGCAGCGCCGCCTTCTTCAACTTCAACAAACTCATCTGAAACCATTGCAACCAGTTCTTGAACGTTCTGGCTACGACCTTCCAGAATGGCATCAGCTGCGCCACGTGCATACAAACGAATCGCTTGGCTAGAATCGTCATTACCAGGAATAATGTAAGACACGCCAGCAGGCGAATGATTGGTATCAACCACGCCGATAACTGGAATACCCAACTTACCCGCTTCAGTAATCGCAATTTTGTGGAAGCCAACGTCGATTACGAAAATCGCGTCAGGCAAACCAGCCATGTCTTGAATACCGCCAATACTCTTCTCGAGCTTGATCTTTTCGCGCTGAAGCATCAATGCCTCTTTCTTGCCGACGTGGGCGAAAGAACCATCAATCATCATTGCATCAAGGTCTTTCAGACGCTTGATCGATTGTTTAACTGTTTTGAAATTGGTGAGCATACCGCCCAACCAACGCTCATCAACATAAGGAACGCCAGCACGTTGCGCTTCTTCACGTACGATATCGCGTGCTTGACGCTTTGTACCCACGAACAGCACGCCGCCTTTTTTGGCAGAAAGCTTACGCAAGAAAGTCATCGCCTCTTGGTATTTAACCAGGCTCTTTTCTAGGTTGATAATGTGAATTTTGTTGCGATGACCGAAGATATACGGGGCCATCTTAGGATTCCAGAAACGGGTTTGGTGACCGAAATGGACGCCCGCCTCCAGCATTTGACGCATTGTTGTAGACATATAAAACTCCAATAAGGGTTGACCTCCGCCCGACCGTGCATTCGCTGAATCAGGATTTCTCCCACCATCTTCGGCGCACCCTTTTGATCGTCAGGCGTGTGAATTTTGCCTCTGTTTTGTGCTTAATCGCACCAAAATTGGTGTGAATCCAAAGGCAAGCCGCGCATTATAGCAAGTTACACCGCCTCTGCTCAAGCTCCATCTGTGGAAGCATTCAAGCAGGGAGATGGACTAATCTAAAAACAGGAAATAAAAAAGCCGCTTCTTTAAAGGAAGCGGCTTTTAGGACTACTTTGATAGGGTTAGCTACCTATTACTCCGCGTACGTTGCCTTGTAAGGCATGTCTTTCGCACGCACGCCACTGGCGTAGGCTTCTGCGCCGACGATGAAGGACTCATCGCTGTCAGTACGTGGCTCTAAGCCAATCGAACGGAAACCCGACTTGATGAGTGCACGCTCTTCTGGACGCAGTGGGAACTCTTTTTCATTGGGATCCCATGGGTCGCGCATCAGGCCGCCGTTGCCGCCCATACACCACTGGTAATACTTGAGGTGTGTGAAAGGATGTACGCCCTTAGGCAACATGGGTGACATGAGTTGGAACAGTGCGTTGTAGGCAGGTTTGATGTGCCAGAAAATCTTCATTGCTTCGTCGTAACGACCAGCAACCAGGTGGTTCATGTACTCAACCATGTAGGGCTTTTCGGGTGATTGCAACGCTTCGATGGTCCAAGCGCCGCTCCACTGCATGCCGTAATGCTTGGCTAGGAATGGCATCAGGCCGAGATGTACGCCACCGATCAACACTTTTTTGTGCATTTTTTCGCACAGTGCAAATACAGTAGGCAGTTCCAGCGTGGTCATGAGCTTGAGTGCAACGACGTTTGGCTCATCAGCCAGCTTGGCGTAAACATCCACCGCTACGTTACTAGGATGCAAGTTAGCGAATTGCTGACCATCGGTTGCCCAAAGCGCAACGCCTAGATTGGTCGAATCAATCAGGGTGCGGTAATACTTGTACAAATCATCTTCCGTGTTGGCGTGGAAGGTGTGCGATGGGTGAATCAGTGCATGAGTACAACCGACTTCTTCAGCCATTTGTAGTTCTTGCAGGCTGGCTTCGATGGTTTCAGCCATGATAGGCAAGCCAACCGACATGCGGCCCTTCACTTCATCTACAACGATTTCGAGAAACCTTTTTGCCTCGGGAGGCGCCAAGCCGAGGGGTACAGCGAATACTGAGAAACAGCCGTGCGCCAAGCTACGACGTACATCAAGGCGAATACCTGCTTCGTCTAGCCCTTTTAAGTCAGGGGTAAATGAAGGCATGAAAATGTTTTCGAAGCCCTTGAAATGCTCGCGAGCCCAGTCTTTACGTTCGGATTTACTGATAGCCATGATTAACTTAATCTCCAGATTGTTCTAATTTGCGTCGAGTGTGCCAATTTTCCAATTTTGTCGCCCCCACGTGCAAACCAAAGTGGCTGCGACAGGGGAGTTAATTTAACATGATGCCTTTGAAAACTCAGCCAAAATACTCATGTTTGAAGCAGATATTTAGCTTGAAGTTTCTTTCGATTTGCTTACAACAACACGTTCCGTTAGGCTTTATGGCTTAGTTTGTGGCTTCGGCCTTCGCCTATCTACAAACCTATCTAAAACATCTCAACTCACCCCTCAAATAACATATAAAAAAACATGAGCATTTCCATAAAAACACCTGAAGACATAGAGAAAATGCGGGTTGCAGGCCGACTCACCTCGGAAGTGTTGGACTTTATTACGCCCCATGTTCAACCCGGCATAAGCACCAACGAACTGGATCAGTTGTGCCACGATTACATCGTGAATGTTCAACAAGCCATTCCAGCCCCGCTCAACTATGCGCCCGATGGCTATAGTCCTTATCCCAAGTCCATCTGCACTTCGATTAACCATCAAGTTTGTCATGGCGTACCGAGCGAC
>Ga0209181_10009999_pt1 | contig 12368 bp, 8 predicted proteins | sample MAT05_FD_187208 | JGI IMG/M metagenome (GOLD analysis project Ga0209181, IMG submission 187208) | Freshwater microbial communities from Lake Fryxell liftoff mats and glacier meltwater in Antarctica - MAT-05 (SPAdes) (version 2) | ecosystem: Environmental > Aquatic > Freshwater > Ice > Liftoff... | reverse complement strand
CGTTCTGATAATCCGCTTGGCTGGCACGACGCGTTTTCGAGAAGTCGCCGTTACCGACGATACCGTTCGTGTTGGTCGTGAAGGCCGTCGAGAAGTACGTGTCGGCGTCGGAGTTCGCCCAGTTGCGGAAGTCGACGCACCAGATGATCGCGTTGTTCAGCGGCGTGGCGCCGGGAGCACCGAACTGCGCGTTGAAGCCGCTCAGCGTGCCTTGGTACGGCGAGACCTGAAAGCCGCCGACCGTACCGTTGCCGGAGACGTCACCGTTGAAGTCGACCACACCGAGTACCGGTGCTTGCGCTAAAAGCGCGGTGGGAGCGGCGAGAGAAGCGGCGAACAGGACTGAAGCGACGCGGCGAAGAATAGTCATTGGGACCTTTTGGTAGAGGAATTGAAACCGGACAGGCCCAACAGTAAGCAATCGTGATGCCAGTTTCGTGTTCCAAATCACGCTCGAACGCCAGCGCAAACATTAGTTGTAAACCATTCAAATATAACACCTTACGATTTCATACGCGTTTCGTTCGCTCCTCCAAGCGAGCACGACCGTAGCAAACCCGCCACACAGCGCCGCAACAAGACGAGCTCTACCGTAAGGTAACAATCCTAAAAGATCCATTCGCGGAACAAGTCGAAACCGAACTGCATTCGCGGCAAGCCGTTGGTGCCAAGCTGGGTACAGGGCGCGGATCCCGGATCCATACCAATCTCGCCCGTGATGTTCTTGCTGATTCGATACTCGGCCGATAAACCGATCCAGAGTGAGGACTGCGTGGACGTCGCCCCGCCCCGACATACACCAGTGTTCGCGCGCAGGAATGTGCGCTCGCCGACCTGCTTGCCGGCGCTGATGCTCAGATTATCCAACAGGGACAGGGCCGACCGATCTTGCTGCGACTGGCCGCTGGCGGTGGTTACCTGAATCGTGTTGAGTCCGGGGAAGAATCGCTGCAGGGCGCCTTCCACCGCGCCACCAACCGACGGCAGCAGGACATTGGTGACGGCGCGTACCGTACTCTGGCCTGCCCCATCGAGCGCGAAGGTCGGGGCGCCGAACATCAAGAGCGAGATGATTTCCGACTCCGGCGCGCTGGCGTAGAGCGGGTCGGTGCTGGACAGCGTAAGTACCGGGATCTCAATCGTACCGCCGATATGCACACGTACGGGAATCGCGCTCCCGCCCACTGTGCGCACGGTGTTCGTGGCGCTGATGTCGAGGGATGGCGCAATCGCGCTGCTGCCGAAGAAGCGAACGCGCCCAGAATCCACACTAAAGCTGCGATTGACGACGCCAAGATCGAGACGGTACTGCCCTCGGTTGGCGTTGAGCTCACCCTCGAGAGCGAGCTGCTCTCCGCTCATCGCGATCGAGAGCCCGCCGGACACTTTCACCCGCGCCTCCGGTGTCTGCACCCACACGTCGTTCCCGAGGTCGACACGGGCGTTCTCGACGTTCAAGAACGAGCCGAGTGCCGCCAGCGACTGGGCGGCTGTTGCCGCCACGGGCACTTCCTCGGCGCCGAGCAACTCGCGCGCCGCTTCGGACGAGAGATCAAGCGCGTTGCGCGCGCCGAGCGGATCGAACACGAGATTCGCCCGCGGCACGAAGATGGCGCCGTTGAGGGTGGGCCGTTTGAGCGGACCGACCAACTTGACGTTGCCGCTGAGATCGAGGTCGGTCCCATCGCGCTGCCGCGACAAGGCCGCGTTGTTGGCGACGACATCGAGCGAGACCGTCGATGGTTCGCCGGCAGGAAAATGCAGCGAACCCGAGGCGGCGATGGTGTCGAGCAGACCGCCGCTCCGAATGCGCAACGTTTCCAGAATGAGCGAGTCCTCGGCCGCGCGCAGTACGAGCCGACCGTCAACCGGCTCGATGTTGAGATCGCGCACGAACGCGCCGACCCCATCGGCCGTCATCGATCCGCGAGCCACGGGCCGATCCATGCTCCCGCTCAGTACCATCTGCCCCGATACGCGACCACGAAGTCGCTGCACCCCGTCGATGAAGAGCGGCAGCCCATCGAGTCGCAGCGAATCAGCGGTGATCTGGGCATCCACTTGATCCGACAACAGCCGCTTCTCCACCGAAGCAATAGCGAGATCGATGGGTACGCGCGCCTCGGCACGCACGGCTCCCCCGAGCGAATCGGTGAGCACCGCGGTCGCGACGAGCTTCCGATCGGCGTAGCGCCCAGTCGAATTGATCGCCGGTAGTCGCACGCCGTTCAGGCCGAGCGAATCGCCTCGCATAGTCCATGACAACAGCGGCAAGGGCCGAGTGCCCGTAAGCTCCGCCGTGCCGGTCAGCGTACCCGCGAACGTGGGTGTGCCGGCCAGCAGGGCGGCGATCTCACCCACCGGGAACTGTTCGAGTCGCATCGAACCGGTGATCGCACTCGTACTCGGCACGTTGGCCGTGGCCGTCAGCACGCCCCCTGCGTTCGAACGCAGATCGACGGGGAAGAGCTCAAAACCCGTGGAGTCCTGTTGCAACGTGATGGGCTTCGCACTACGCCACACGACGTCAGCGTACGACAGATGCAGCGAGTCGAGCGCGACCGTGAATCGCGACGGCGCACGTGTGTACACGCCGCGCGCGAGCAACTGCGCTTCTGTCTGGGAGCTGATATCGAGCGCAAGCAATCCGCTGTCGGCATTCGCCTGCGAAACGCGGAAGCCGAGGGTCTGCAAACGAATGGCGCCGATACCATCGATGTCGTCGGCGGTGGCGGCGCCTTCGAATGCCGGGCGCGTGAACACGTGATCGGCCTTGACCGATCCGAAAATCCGTCCCACGCGGATCGCGCCAACCTGCATGGCGCGCGCGCCAAGGGCCGCCGTGGCACCGGCATCGGTGAGACTGCCGTACAAGTAGCCGGAAAGCGACAGGTCTCCTTCAAGCGTATCCGCGGCAAGCTGTCGCAACGAGGTGGCGATGCTGCTGTCCACCGGCTGCATCATGGACGCGAAACGACCGAGTTGTGCACGCACCGCACCGAGTGAGTCGGCCCGTGCGGACAGCCTGAGTGTATCTACCGCGAGCGAGGCGCGCGCCAGCGCACCGCGTGCGTCGAGGATCACACCGCCAATGTGCGCCGTGGCCGAATCGACCGTGAGACGCTCGGCATCCAGCGACACACTGCCTTGCACGTCGAAGGCGGGGCGGTCATCAGCAGCCAGCTGTTTCCAATCGGCCACCATGCTCCCTTCAATGAGCGACAGACTCGAACGGTTGGTGTCGGTCGCGCTCCCGACGGCGCGGGGGCCGCGCGCCGCAAGCGCCAGCGTGCCGTCGACGGCGGTGGACGGCACATCCGTGCGCCCCATCCACTGGCGCAGGTCGAACTGATCGAGCGCGCCATTCGCGGTCAGCTGCCAGGTGGTCTCGGTAAGCGCCGCCGTGCCCTCCATGGTGACCGCGCTGCCGGATGCGTTCGTGTTGCCTCGGGCCACTGCTCCACTGCCATCAGACGCGCGGAGCGCCGCCGTCCAGCGCATGGCGGCGGTACTACCGTCCATCGTGACCCGCCCCGAGAGTGCACCGCGAATGGGGAGTGTGGTGTCGATGCGGGCCAGCGCCCGCATGGAGAGTGGGTCGAGCTGCAGGACCGCGTTCACCCGAGGCGCCTTCGCATTGGCGCCCCCGTATCGGGCGCGGACATCGCCACGCACCACGGAGACGTTGCCGACGGCGTCAGTCCAGGTGAGTCCGACGTTCATGAGATCGGCCGCATCGAGATCTGCCGAACGGATGACGCCACGCGCCGTGAGCATGCCATCGATGGCCGGCATCGCCGGAAGGAGCGCCGGCGACAGCGCACGGACAGAACGCAGATCCACCCGGGCGTCGTCGAGCGTCATGTCCCACGCACGCGGACTCGCTCCGATCTCCACCATGCCACGAAGCTTCGCGGTAGACACTGCGCCACCTGGCACCAGCGCATCAGCGAAGCGCGCATCGAGCAGATCCATCTTGAAGGCCCTGAGCGGACCGCCGTCACGTGCTACGAGCTTGCCGGTGAACGTACCGCGAATCTCGGGAGGCAGCGCCTCGTAGCTCATGCGACGCAGCAGATCACTGTGCAGCGGCACGAACGCGAGATCGACCCGCTGCAGGAGCATTTGCGCTGGCTCGAGCACGATGTCGATGCCGCCGGTGATGCGGGAGGCCCCGCTCTTCACGTCGAGACCGGAGAGCGCAAACTCGACGTCATCAGGATTCGCCAGCGTGCGCATACGCACGGTGGCCGACCCTCGTCCGTCCGCGGGCATCACATCCCAGATCCACTGGAGGTCGCTGAGACCGGCGTTCGCCTTGATCACCACGTCGTAGCGAAGCGGTCCCGGGTTGTGCCAGTCGACGGTACCCACCGCGGTACCGGTGGATGCGGGCAGACGCACGTCGCCGAGATCGAACTGCAGCGAGTCGCCGGTCCAGCGAAGGCCGCCGGCGGCGTGCGCGATGCGGATCGGCGGGTCGGAGATCACACCGCTCACCGTATCGATCTGCATCGACGCGGGGCGCTTTTCGACGTCGACGATGGTCGCGTCGTGCGCACGAACTCGTTCGAGGACGACCAGCCGCCGCTCGAAGTACGTGCCGTTGGGCGCACGGACGATGTCATGCAGGCTGTCCCTCACGGCAATCACGCTATCCCGCGCAGAACCGGTGAAGATCGGGTGCGGTGCCCACGGGGCGATCATGCCGATGCGTCCGCCGTCAACGATCAAGGAGTCGATTCGCACATCGTCGCCGAAGCCGGGCGTGCTGCGCGGCGTCTTCTTGGTCGTATCACCCGAAATGATGTACGCAATATTCCACGGCCCCTTCTCGTCGCGCTTGAGGTCGAGGCGCAGACCACGCACGGCAAGGCTTCGCAGGTGGATCGCCTTGTCGAGCAAACCGGTGATCGCGATCGAGGCTTCCAGGTGCTGCGCGGTGACCACCGGCACGCCGGCCGTGTCGACCAGCGACACGTTATCGGCCACGATGTGCGTGGGACTGATCGAGCGCAGAATCCCCACGCGCAGTGTGCCGCGGCCGCCGAACAACCCGTTGGCGCCGGAGATCATCGTACTCAGTAGCCACCGGCGACCGCCCTCGGTGTTGACAGCGACGTAGTACGCGATGCCCAACCCGCCGATCGCACCAATCACGATGGCGGCCGCCCACCAGAAGCGTCGCTGACGCGACGACGTACCCGGCGGTCGGGCGGCGACGGTGCTCGTATCGGACGCGCTCATCAGAACGCCTGCCCCAATCCGAAGTGGAACGTCAGCCGTGAGAGTACGCTGCGGCCGGCCGTCGGACGGAACGAGCTGGGGCACTCGAAAATATCGTTGGCCCGCGGATCGCGGATGTCACGCGGACTGGCGCAGAGAATCTCTCCCGAGGTGCCATCGTTGTCGCCGGATGTGAAGAACAGGGCGCGGCCGGTGCGCGGCGCGTACGGCTGATAGCCGACATCGACGCGAAACGGCCCCAGCGGCGTCGCCACGCGAAGCCCCAGTCCCGGGGTGACGCGCAGGTTACCCCAGAGAAATCCTTCGGACTGCGCTTCCCACACGTTCCCGGCATCCACGAAGGCCGCAAACTGCAGCTGTTCGGCAACAAAGCGGAAACCGCGGCGCCACTCGAGATTGGCAACGACCATCGCCGTCCCGCCGCGCGGGACGGCGCGGTCGAAGCGCGCGCCGTCTTTCACCACCACCACGCGTTCGCCATTGGACGTGACGGTGTCGATGATGTTGTCACCGGACACGACATACACCACCGGTCCGAGCAGATTCTGCTGGTAGCCACGCACGGAGTTCTGACCACCGGCAAAGATGCGCTCTTGTTGTGGGATCAGCGGCGAGCCATCGACGAGCTCCGCACCGGGCGCGAGCGCTCTCGACATCTGCACTCGCGTGCCGATGACACCACCAGCGAAACGGAAGTACGTGGACGCCTCTCCCGTCCCACGATAGAACGTGAGCGCGTTGACGAGTTGCGAGATGGTTCGGCCGGCCCGAACGTCGCCACCCACGCGCCATCCGCGGGATGGATAGATGGCGTCGTTCGTACGATTGTGCGAGGCACTCGTACTGACGATGCCGACGCTGCGACCGAAGAGGGCGAGTACGAAGTCCTCAGGCCGGCATTGTCCGAACCGCGCGCAGGACACGGCGGGATCGGTAATCGTCTTGCCGTTTTCGTACTGAAATCCGGCCGTGCCCGCGGTCCGGGTGGTGAACTGACGCGAGATTTCGGCCAGGGCACCGACGGTCGTTTCGCGCAGATACGCGAACGGCTCACCACGGCGCTCGCTGTATACCGTGACCAGCGGCTGAACGGGCCAGCCGAACAGACGCGTATCGGAGAGGGTGGTCCCCACGTAGTAGTTCAGCTTCGCACTGAACGGATCGATTCGGAGTGCGCCGGAGCAGAGTGCCGGCGCAAAATCGACCGGTGTGCCAACGCCGATCTTGGAGGCGCGCGCCGACAACTCGACCCGTCGGCCGACCCCAAGGAACCCGCGATCGGTGATGCGGCCCTGCATTCGAATGCAGTCTTGTGTCGCCCAGCCCAGTCCCACCCGCGCCGCCCGCGTGCGGGCTTCGGCCAGAGAGACCCGAAGATCGAGCACACTGTCGCGCGCACCGGTCATGGGCGTGAGTGTGTCGATCAGCACCAAACGAAAGGCCTCGGAACGATACAGGTCGCGCTGCGCATCAAGAATGGCACCGGCGCGAAAGCGATCACCCTGTTCAATCGATACCAAGCGCGCAATGTCGGCTGAGTCGACCCGCGGACGGCCCTCCCTAAGCGGCTGCACGTCGATCTGCACGTTGCCGATCGCCATGATGCGGCCGGGTGCAAAGTTGAGCGTCAGTGTGGCCCGTGCCGCCCCGGAATCGATCGAGACGGTGCTTTGGGGTCGCGCGGCGCGCGCATAGCCCGCATCGCGAAGGCGCGTGAGGACACGCTCGATAGTGGTGTCGGTGCGCGTGCGGTCGAAGCGCTTGTTCTCGAGCGCGCGTAGCGGCCCATCGAACGGGCGCCCCCCCGCGGTCGGCTCAGGTACCCCCCGCACGAGGATCGTGTCGAGAATGGCCTCCGGTCCGGGGCTGATCGTGAAGAGCACGCGCACGCCGTTCGGGCGGCGGTCCATGGTCGGGCTGACCGAGGCCTGAAACCAGCCGACCTGCCGATGCATGACGGCGAGCCGCAGGGCATCGCGCCGGAGCTCCAGGGAATCGAGGCAGGGCGCGGTGCCGATGCGGAACCAGCGCGTGGCCAATCCGGGCTCGTGCGTGACGATGCTGGCCGCCAGCGTGGTCGCATCGAAGCGTGGGCTCCCCGCAAACTTCACCGAACGTACCCGCTGCGACGCGTCGCACCGCGTCGTACGTTGGGCGTCGGCCCGCCACGGCAAACAGGCCGCGGCGAGGGCAAGGACGGCGAAGGCAATCGACCGTGTGGGGAAAACGTGGGGGCAGCGCATGCGTGTAGAGAATGTAATTCGAGGCCATCTCGCCGACGCGTGGCCCGTCCCCTCGAACGAACGCGTGCGCGGGCACACCGATTCGCCTCGCGGGGAATGGGGAGCGTCCGCTCCCGCGTGTTCACCGTTCATGGACCGTTCATCACGCCTGAATAGATTCACCTCATACGCGGTCTTTCCAGTCACCCAGTGGAGTGCCTTCATGATCCCGATCACCGATGTCGCGGTTGGCTTTCTCATGGCGTGGCAGGCAGCCGTCACGCCCGGGCAGACGCCCCTTCCCGCTACGTCAGACTCCCTGCCGGTGCCGCGTGCCGCAACGGTGCTGCAGCCGGTTGGGTTGACGCTGCTCTATGCGGATACCGTGCCACGGGTTCGCCGGAAAGCGATCGTGTACAGCGATGCGTACGCCACCCGTCTGCGAATCCACAAGGTTCTGAGCTGGGGAATGATTCCGCTTTTCGCGGCGTCGTACTTCTCCGGCAGCCAACTCCTCGAGAAAGGCTCGGACGCCCCCTCGTGGGCGCGCAGCATGCACGGACCCGCTGCCACCGGAAGCGCCATCCTGTTCGGCGCGAACACCGTGACCGGCGGATGGAACCTCTGGGAAGGCCGAAAGGATCCCAACGGCCGGACCCGTCGCATCCTCCATGGCGTGCTCTTCACCGCCGCCAGCGGCGGGTTCGCCTACGCCGGCACCAAGCTCGCGGACGACGCCGAGGAAAACCTCAGCGCGCGTCGCAACCATCGGAACGTGGCGCTCGGGTCGATGGGCGTCTCGACGTTGAGTTGGCTGATCATGTTGATCGGCAACTGACCCCTCTATCGCCAATCGCTGCTCATGCTTGAAACGCTCACCACCCTGTTCCAACCCTGGTCGGAGCTCTACGCCGACAGCGCATGGCTACCCACGGCGATTCTCGCCGTGCATGTGTTGGCGCTTTTCGCCGGCGGCGGTATTGCGATCGCGGCGGATCGGCGCGTGCTGATGGCGACACCGGGCACGCGCGAAGCATATCAAGCGGCGGCCGAAGATCTGCGCACCACGCACGCCATCGTGATCGGTGCCATTGTGATCATGGTGGGGAGCGGCCTCGCAATGGCGACCTCGGACATCGGGACCTTTGTCGTATCCAAAGTATTCTGGACCAAGATGGCCACGTTCGCGCTGCTGATCGCGAACGGCGTGTTCATGCGGCGCACCGAAGCGCGCGTGCTTACCGCCGCGGCCGACGCGGGCGTCGCCATCGACCAGACCACGCAGTGGCCGAGTGCGCACCTCCCGTGGGCGGTGCTCAAGCGCTCGGCGGCCGTCAGCGTGACCGCGTGGTTCGCCGTGGTGTTGCTGGGTGTTGTGCTCTCCAATATCTGAGATCACGTATCTGTCCCTTTGCCTCGGAACTCCGTCGTATGACTGATGCCCATTCGCCGTGCTCCGGTTGCTCGGGGCGTCGGGACTTTCTCCGCACCGCGCTGACCGGCGCCGCCTCGATCGCGGCCCTCTCCGCGCTTGGTCCAGTCAACGCGATCGCAGCGTTGGCACCGCGCGTGGCCGGTGGCGCCGTGCGCTACGCGTTGCCCGCCGCCGACGGAGTATCGATCGACAGCGCGAACGAAGTGATCCTCTGTCGTTCGAACAATGAGGTCTTCGCCTTCGCGTTGTCGTGCCCGCACCAGAATACGGCGCTGAAGACGATGCCGAAGAACGCGGGCTTTCAGTGCCCGCGCCACAAGTCGAAGTACTTGCCGAACGGCACGTTCGTGAGTGGTCGCGCCACGCGGCACATGGACCGCTTGCCCATCACGCGTGACGGCGCGCAGATCGTGGTGGACCCCGACACGGCATTCGAGAGCGACGTCGACCCGGCCAAATGGGCGGCAGCGCTGGTCAAAGTCTGAGCCACGAGGGCCAGACCTCTTTCTCTCAGGGAGTCTTCATGTCCGACTGTATGAAGTGCCGGAGTGCCGGCGTGAACCGCCGGGAGTTTCTGACCACGAGTTCCGCGCTGGCGATCACGGCGGTGCTGGCCGCGTGCGGCGACGGGATCGGCGGCAGCGCCACCGGGCCGTCCAACGTGAATGCGACCGTCGTTCTGGCCGACTACGTCGCCCTCGGCACCGTTGGCGGCATCGCGGTCATCAACGGAGCGGGCACGCCCATCGCGGTCGTTCGCTCAGCTACCAGCCAGTACCGAGCCTTCTCGCTGATTTGTCCGCATGCGGGAACCACGGTGGCCATTAGCGGGACGGGCTTCCGCTGCCCGAACCACGGCGCCACGTTCAACGGGAGCGGCGCGTGGACCGGTGGCGAGCGAACCAGAGGCCTATCCGAATTCACCGTCGCGGTGAACGCGACCGCCGGCACGATCACGATTAGCTCCTGACGTCATGTCCCCTCTCGTTCCGCCTCGCAGCGCCGGCACCACGATCCCGGCGCTGTTGTCATTCCTGACGCTCTCGCTGGCGTCGCCCGCCGCTGGCCATGGGCAGCAGCCCACGACTTCCGCCAAGGCTACACCCACAGAGGCCGCGCTCGATCGGCTCGCCAAGCAGCCCGCCGTGGCGAGCGCCATGGCCGCGCTGCAGCGCGAGAACGAATGGACGCTCACCGAGCAGACCGCGCTGTGCGAAATCCCCGCTCCGCCGTTCAAGGAAGCGGCGCGTGCGGTCGCGTTCCGTGACAAACTCGCCGCACTCGGCGTGCAGAAGCTGCGTGTCGATCGTGAAGGCAATGTGATCGGCGAGATCAAGGGCACGGGCCCGGGACCGACGCTGGTGTTGAGCGGTCACCTCGACACGGTGTTCCCCGAAGGTACGAACGTGAAGGTGAAGCGCGAGGGCACGAAGCTCACCGCACCCGGTATCGGCGACGACTGTCGTGGACTGGCGGCCGTACTGGCTACGACGCGGCAGATCATCGTCAACAAGATCCCGTTCAACGGCCGCCTGCTCGTGATCGGCACGGTGGGCGAAGAGGGCCCGGGCAATCTTCGTGGCGTACGCGCATTGTTCAGCGGTCCACTCAAGGATTCGATCGACATGTTCATCTCGATCGACGGCACCGGCTTCGGCATCACGAACGGCGCGGTGGGGAGCAATCGCTATCGCGTGACGTACAAGGGACCGGGCGGCCACAGCTACGGCGCCTTCGGCATGCCGAATCCGATCCACGCCATGGGCCGTGCCATCGCGAAGATCGCCGCGCTCGAAGCGTCGACGAGCCCTAAAGTCACGTTCAACGTGGGACTCGTGTCCGGAGGCACGTCGGTGAACTCCATTTCCGCTGAGGGCGTGATGGACATCGACCTCCGCAGCGAGTCGGCGGCGGCATTGACCGACATCGACGCACGCTTGCAGGTGGCGTTGCGTCAGGCGCTCGCCGAAGAGAAGGCGCGCTGGCCCAAGTCGACGGTGCCGCTGTCGCTGGTGATCGACTCGATCGGCCTGCGGCCGGCCGGGACGATGTCCGATACCACCTTCATCGTGCGTACCTCGCTGGCCGCGGCGCGCACCATGAACGTGTACGCGCCGCTTACGATCTCGAGCACCGACGCCAACATCCCGATTTCCAAGGGCATCGCCGCTGTGACGCTCGACGGCGGCGGCGTGGGTCGCGGTGCACACTCGCTCGACGAGTCGTACGACGATCGCACGGACGGCTACAAGGGTCCGCAGTGGATTCTGCTGGTGGTGATCGGCCTACTCACGACCCGCTGAACGCGTTCATACCTGATTGGAACAGCGCTGGCAGCTCGTCGATCGTGAGATCACGGGCTGTCGATAGCAGTCCCGACCGGAAGGCCGCCTCTCCGATGAGTTCCGCCGCGCGTGCACCGGCGGCACGGCGCTCCCGGATCGATGTGTCGCGGTTCGCCTTGCTGAGTTTCGTGCCGTCAGGATGCACGAGCAGTGGGTGATGCCACCACCTCAATGGCCGCTCACGTCCGAGCAGCGCCGCCAGCCGCAGCTGTCGGCCCGTGCTGGCGAGCAGATCCTCACCGCGAACGATGACGTCAATGTTCTGCGCCATGTCATCGACGACGACGGCGAACTGATACGTCCATTGGTCGTGCCGATCGCGGATCAGCATGTCGCCGCACTGCTCCGCTGGCGATTGCTGCATTGGCCCGAGCCGCCCGTCGACGAACGTCACCACGCCCTCGTCGATGTACACGCGACACGCCAGTGACTCAGCGTCGGCGTGACGCGCCTCGCGACAGGTGCCCGGATATCGGGGTTCTTCTCCCGGAGCATGCGACGCGTGCCGTGCGACATCGCGTCGCGTACACGTGCACACGTAGGTGAGGTCGCGCTCGGAAAGAAGTGCGAGCGCCGCCGCGTAGCGCGCGTGGTTGTCGGTTTGTCGCTGAGGGTGCGGCGCACGGTGCCGCGCCTGCTCGCCGCCAAGACGCGCTGGGCGAAAGGAGTCGGTGCTGCCGATGTCCGGCACGAAGCCCAGCCAATCGAGATCATCGAGCAGCGCGTCTTCGTATTCCGGCCGGCAGCGCGTGCGATCGTGATCTTCGATGCGTAGCAGCACCTCACCGCCGAACGCGCGCGCGAGTCCCCACACGTGGATCGCGTTGACGACGTGGCCGAGATGCAGATACCCGGTCGGTGCCGGCGCGAAGCGGGTGCGCCAAGCCACGCGCTACTTCCAGCTGGTGATGTCCTTGTTTTCGCCTTCACCACCGGGCTGCCCATCGGCACCGTACGTGAGGAGATCGTAGCTGGATCCGTTCACCTTGCCGGGAGCGACATACAGGTACGGACGTCCCCATGGATCGTCGGGCACGGGCTTACGCAGATATGGCTCGGTCCAGCCACTCGGTGGATCGATCACGGGCTTCTGCCACAAGGCGGAGAGCCCCTGCGTCG
>Ga0209181_10009997_pt1 | contig 12370 bp, 9 predicted proteins | sample MAT05_FD_187208 | JGI IMG/M metagenome (GOLD analysis project Ga0209181, IMG submission 187208) | Freshwater microbial communities from Lake Fryxell liftoff mats and glacier meltwater in Antarctica - MAT-05 (SPAdes) (version 2) | ecosystem: Environmental > Aquatic > Freshwater > Ice > Liftoff... | reverse complement strand
ACAAGGTCTGGTCGTCATTGGGATCGATCGCGAGATCAAAGTAGTCCCCCCAGCGACCGTTCGCCCCGATCGTTCCAGCCTTCACCGTCACCAGCGCCGAAAGTTTTCCCAGTGAATCGGTCGCGCTGCGCCCCGCCACGCGGATGCTGGGCACCGTGGTCGAGGTCGACGCTCCGATCACCACACCCACGGCGTTGTTCTTGTCCGAATAAATAGCCGGGAAGAACGTGTGCTGCCCGGGCGGCGACGTGGGGTTGATGTTCCCCGATTGCACGAGCGTCACCCCGCCGCTGGTCGGCCAGGTGCCGGTGTTCATGTGGTACCAACGCGCGATGTCCTTGTTGTTCACGCGGACAGTGTGGGCGGTGTAAAGGTTGCCGTTGCGCCAGTGCACGTTGAACAATCGGTCGCCCACGGTGTCTAGCACGCCCCCGCCCTTGTTGGGCGCGCCGGTGCCGTCGGAATAGGCCGGGACGGCGACGTTGGTCGAGACCCGCGTCGGCGTTGTCCCCAGCGGGGTCTTGATAGCGCTCACCTTGAGCGCGGAGTTGTTGAGCGTCTCGACGAAGTACGGCGTGGTCGTCACGCCAAAGTGCTGAGCCACCTGGCACGACGCGCCGTTGGCGTCGCGCAGATCCTTGAACGAGGCCGCGCTGCCCGTGAGCAGCGGGGTCTTGTTGAAGATGCGGTAGATCACGCCGCCGAAACCGCCGTTGTTCAACCCGAAAAGGTTGCCCGTGACGTAGTACGCGCCCCCGTCGTACCCGAACCCGGGGTAGTCAACCCAGAAAGTGTTCGGGCCGTCCGCGACCACCGAGTTGGTGCGGTACTTGTACCACACGCCGTTGGGATCGCTGTCATCAGAGACCGCGATATCGATCCACGATTCGGTCGTGCCGTAGAACTCCAGAGCCACCACCACGAAACGCTTGGCTAGGTGGTCATAGAAACACTTGGGGTCAAAGCAGAACGTCTTGCCGCCCACTTCCTCGAAGAAGCCCGGGTCCCCGGAATCGTCGAGATTGGCCGAGAAGTCGAGCGTCCCGTCCTTCTGATAAAACGCGATGGCTGTGTTCACCGTCGTGACGATGTGATTGGGCCCGACCGCGATCGTGGGGTCGGGCGGGGTCCACCTTGTTGCGCTGATCCCCGGGAAATGTTGCCCTGGGGCCGTGCGGATCATGGTCTCGTCAAGCTCGCCCGCGACCAGGTCGTTGGGAATGCCGCGCTTGAGCTCACGCTTCTCGCCTTGGTCGTGCTCGCCGAGCATCTCCTCGATGTCGCGAACCTCGCCGCGCCACGGGCCGGTGATCTGTTTCTGAACCGGGAACGTGCGCGTGTCGATGATCCGAACCTCGGCCGACCCCGCCACCACCGCGCCCGGTGCGCTCAGGTCAATCGGCGTCGGCGGCGTAGCCACCGTTGTCATCGCGCGAAGGTTGACAGGCTGGAAGGAACGCGGACCGCGGTTTTCGGCCGAACCGTCCGAACTGATCGATGCGCACCCCGCCACCGCCGAGATCCCCGCGAGCACGGTCAAGAGACCAACGCGCCAAGGCCCGGCAGGAACGCGGTTCGTCGCGTCGGTCGTCGCTCGCACACCGCCAGCGACCCGGTTGTAAAACAGGTTGTGAACCGCGTTGTAAACCGCGTTGAAAACCGTAGGCATCTCTTGCTCCTCTTCCGTCATTCCTGTCCCGCCGAAGATCCACCGCGCCACCAAGTGCCAGAACTATCGGTCAGGTCATGGCAGTATGACAGACCGGGCGAAGTCAATCTATTGGAAACTACCCGAAGTCCTAAAATCAGGCGGCCGACGGCATGGTGGCTCGATGGTCCATACGCCGCCCAGACGGCGATGGATGCCACGCCAGGAATTCCTGACCACCTCAGCCCGGCTTCGAGCCCTTGGCAGACCGGAACCACAGAACACGAATCAGTTTTTCGCGCTCGGTTCCGAGGTGCCCGCGTGCTCAAACGCGGTCGCAAACCAGTCATCGTTGCGCCCGTGATCCCTCGTTCGGCACACACACGCGCCCCGGGCCAGCCTCGACACACGAGATGAGGGACCGATAAAACCTCCTCCAAACGCCCACCGACCGGCCAGTTTGTTCCGGGCGGCATTCTCTTCCAAGCCTCACGGAACAAACCGCTGCCCGGAGATTGATCGGCACGCCGCTTTGTGTTCGTATTCACTATCATGAAGTTCAATTACTGGGCTCGCGAGCACTTCGTCGAACTTCTCTTCGGCCTCGGACCGCCCATATTGAAGTAATACCACACCTGCTCTCGAACACATTTCGTGATCGAACGCCGTGGCACGCGGCGTGCTTCGAAACCCGCCGCACACCACTCCCAACAACCCCTCGGAGGTTCTTCCATGCCCCATTGGCGTCGTTTGTTCACCGGCAGTGTCCCGTTCGGTATCGCCGTCGCAGCCTTGGCCACGCTCGCAACCCAAGTTCCCGCGCGAGCTCAATCCACACCCCAGATCTCTGACCCCGGCAAGCCTGGCTGGCGCGACGCGCTGCGCCGCGAGACCGGCGAGTTCTGCGACTCCATCAAAGACTTCACGCACGTTCACTTCGGCGATATCGCGCCCATGGCCCGCATTCAGGGCGTCCACGTTCTCCGGCCCGGCACGTCGGGCATCGCGCCGACCGACTGGGCCGCGTTCGATATCGGCACGCCGCTCCCCGAGCACGTCGTCCTGCTCGTCCACGGACTGGACGACACCGGCGACGTGTGGAACGACCTCGCCCCCGCCATCCGCCGCCGCCCTGAACTGGCGTCGCTGGGCGTCGCGCGGCTGGACTACCCCAACGATCAATCGCTCGCCGCTTCCGCCGGTCTGCTGTATGAGGCGCTCGGGCACCTCGCGGCCGGGGGGGCACGGTCGGTCGATCTCGTGTGCCACTCCATGGGTGGCCTCATCGCGCGGGATGTGCTCACCCGCGCCGATTTTTACCGCGGCCAACCGGCCGGTCATTCCGCCAGCCGCTCCGGCAACGCCACGCCCATGCCCGATCTCCGCCGCCTCATCCTGCTCGGCACGCCCAACCTTGGCTCGCCCTTCGCGCGCCTGCAGTGCCTAAGCGAGGCCCGCGAAACACTGTGGCGCTGGATCGATTCAGACAACCACAACGTTCGCGACCTCGCTAGGTTCGATCTCGACGGCGATGGACAAGCGGGCCGCGACCTGAGGCCGGGGTCGGCGTATCTCACCGAACTCAACAAGCGGGCGGCGCTCACCTCGTCTCAACTCGCCATCACGTCCATCGTCGCGCGCGTCACGACCGCCGACGATCTGCGGCTCGAAGACGCGCTCTCCAAGCCCATCGTCAAGAAGATCCTCGGCCAGCAAGAGGCCGAGAGCCTCCTCGAATCATGCCGCGAACTCACCCGAGGGCTCGGCGACGGCGTGGTCTCGGCCCGCTCGGCGCAGCTCCCGGGCTCGACCGAAACCATCTTTATCGAATCCACCCACCGAGGCATGGTCCGCGAGGTCAACGTCTTCGGTCTCGATAAACCGATCCCCGAAGCGACAACCGAAACCGCCACGCCGTTCATCGTCCCGCCAGCCATCCCGTTCATCCTAGATCGACTCGGAACGTGGGTTCAGTAGGTCGGCGCTTCGTGCCGACTCTTCTCAACAGCAAATCTCAACAGCAAACTCCCGCCGCATTCCACGATCAATGAAGCAGGGGGTCTGACCGTTGTTGCGTGTTCTCCGGACCTAGCACTCTCCCCGGGGCCCGGAAACCCAAGCATCCAGCCAGCGGCGGTCGATACGACCGGGCCAGAGGAGCCCGTCATGACCAACCGCGAGCCATACTCGTCGAATCACGCCTTCGCACCGATGTTTTCAAGGGTGCTTCCAAGAGCCATGTTCCCCGCGATCGCGGCCTTGCTCTTCCTCACGAGCTGCGTAGCCCCCGGTGACAGCGAGTCCGACGCCGCCAACACCGGACTAGACGCTCTCGCGTCGGCCAAATCCCCGGCGCCGACAACGGTCGCGCCGGTGATCGGCGCGAAAGGCAAATCTGCGTTGCCGACCGGACCCGACCTTTCCCTGAGTTCCATCTTTGACGAGGCCGCGAGCACGACCAAGCCGACAACGCTCGCGCGTGTTCGCGTTGCTGAAGCCGCGCCGCCCGCTCTGACCGACACCCTAAACACGACCCAGCCCGAGGTCGAAACAGAAATCAACACAGGGCTCGCTTCGAACGCCGCCCCGGCCCCGGCCCCGGTTGCGCCCAAGTCCGCCGACGAGCGACTTCTTGACGCGACACGCGAGCTTCGTGCGGTCTTGACCGAGCGATCAAACTCCGGCGCGCCTCGATTCGCGGACAAAGCGACCTTGGCCGCGCTTGACGCGCTGCTCGCGCCAGACTCTCTCCCGACCAGCACGGCCGACGCTTCTCTCTCGCCCGCGCAACGCTCAGTTCTCGCCGCGTTTTCGGGGTTGTTGAAAGGTTTCGCCGCGGGCCCGGCCAAGGACGGCGACCCGTCCGCCGCCGCCGAGGTCTTCGATCAAGCTAGCGCCGCGATCAGCACGGTTCAGAACGTCCGCATCGCGCAGGCCGCACTGTGCCGTCGCGTGATGGGCTTTGGTCAGTACGACCCGTTTCCTACCAACACGTTTCTGGCCGGTCGCCCCAACCGAGCGCTCGTGTACGTTGAAGTAGATCGGCTCTCGCACCGTGCCGCGCGCGACCGCGACAGCGGGGCCGCGGACCTGGGCTGGTCGTCGTCGGACTTCGACCAGATGTGGGCGGTCGAGGTTTCCGAAGAGCTCGGGCTGTGGCACGACGCCGACGGCTCGCTGCAGTGGCGTCGCCCCGAGCAGACGGTGGTCGAAGTGAGCCGCAAACGGCGTCGCGATTTTTATCTGGTCCAGACGATCGACCTTCCCGAGACTCTGAGCGTCGGCAACTACAAGCTCAAGATCGTGATCAAGGACAAGATTTCTGGCAGCACCGACGAGGTGACGGTGCCAATCCAGGTCTTGGCCGACGCCTCGGGCGCGACCCGCCCGACGGCCCAAGTCCCGGCTCGTTGAACAGCCACCTCGTTCGGATCGCGGTAATTCTGACTTTTTGGCAGATGGTTCCCCCGAAAGGCAGCCCCTCACACCTCACCCCGCCGGGCAGCCCTCTAGAAGCCACTCTCAACTTTGAATCACTGGCACGCCGCTCGCAACCGATACCCCCCAGAATCTCCTCGCGAGTCAGATCTCAGCGAGAGCGAAAGAGGCGAGTAGGATGAGCCAACTAGATCACCGATGTTCGACGTATCTTCTTTGTAAGAAATGATTTAAGGAAATCGAACGCTCCGAAACCAGGGGTCGTGAATCCAAACGATGGCATGAGATCGGAAGCAGAGTGGCCTGAAGTTTGGTCTGAAGTGAGTCGGCAGGTCGGGTCGGAAGAACTGGGATAGTCCAAACCCAGTACAACCCTTGGCCTCTCTCCGGCGAATACATCCGCAGCAGCACAGCGTGCTGGAAAGCGAGATTGCGATGTTCGAGCGTTTTACAGATCGTGCCCGCAAAGTCATGGCCTTGGCCAACCAAGAAGCTCAGCGCTTCAACCACGAGTACATCGGCACCGAGCACATCCTGCTCGGGCTGGTGAAAGAGGGCTCGGGTGTCGGAGCCAACGTGCTCAAAAATCTCGACGTAGACCTGCGCAAGGTCCGCCTCGAGGTCGAGAAGCTTGTCAAGGCCGGGCCCGAGATGGTCACCATGGGCAAGCTGCCCCAGACCCCTCGGGCTAAGAAAGTTATCGAGTACGCCATCGAGGAAGCTCGCAACCTCAATCACAATTACGTCGGTACCGAGCACCTGCTGCTCGGGCTGCTGCGCGAGCACGACGGGGTGGCGGCTCAGGTTCTCATGAACCTCGGGCTCAAGCTCGATGAAGTCCGCGAGGAGGTTCTCAATCTTCTCGGGGCTGGCAGCGAGCAGTCCGAGGGAACCAGCGGCACCAGCAGCTCTGGTGAGAGCCTTTCGAGTTCCAGTTCATCGTCGAGTTCGAGTGCGAGCTCCGCGTCGGCCGCCAAGGGCAAGTCCAAAACTCCCGCGCTCGATTCGTTCGGGCGCGATCTGACCGAGCTCGCCCGTGAAGGGACGCTCGACCCGGTGATCGGGCGCGAGACCGAGATCGAGCGGCTCGTGCAGGTTCTGTGCCGACGCACCAAGAACAACCCTGTCCTCCTCGGCGAGGCGGGCGTCGGCAAGACCGCGATCGTTGAGGGGCTGGCCCAGCGCATCATCGCCACCGATGTGCCCGAGATCCTTCACGAGCGTCGCCTGGTCGTGCTTGACTTGGCGATGATGGTCGCGGGAACCAAGTACCGCGGCCAGTTCGAGGAGCGGATCAAGGCCGTGATGAACGAGGTGCGCCGCGCCAAGAACGTGATCCTGTTCATCGACGAGCTGCACACGCTGGTCGGGGCTGGCGGAGCCGAGGGCGCGATCGACGCGTCCAACGTGCTCAAGCCCGCGCTCGCTCGCGGTGAGATCCAGTGCATCGGTGCCACCACGTTCGACGAGTACCGCAAGTACATCGAGAAGGACGCGGCCTTGGCTCGTCGCTTCCAGGCGATCACGGTTGACCCACCAAGCGCCGAGCAGACCGTCGAGATCATCAAGGGACTGCGCGAGAAGTACGAGCAGCACCACCGCGTGAAGATCACCGACGCTGCGGTCCGAGCGGCCGTGGATCTTTCGGGTCGCTACATCCCCGGGCGCGTGCAGCCTGACAAGTCGATCGACGTGATCGACGAGGCGGGCGCGCGAGTCCGCATCCGCAGCATGAGCAAGCCGCCGAATCTGGCGGAGATTGAGGCCGACATCGAGCGGCTGAGCGTGTCGAAGGATGAGGCCGTCAAGGCTGCGGACTATGAGCGGGCGGCCGAGCTGCGCGACCAGGCCGAGCAGATGCGTAAGAAGAAAGAGGACATGCAGAAGCAGTGGCGCGCCAAGACCCAGGAGGTCGACGGCGTGGTCGATGAGGACGTGATCGCCGAGGTCGTCTCCAAGATGACCGGCGTCCCGCTCAAGCGCCTCGAGAAGGAAGAGGCTCAGCGCCTGCTCGACCTCGAGAAGGAGCTGCACAAGAAGGTCATCAGCCAAGACGAGGCGATCAAGGTCGTGTCAAAGGCGATCCGTCGCGCTCGCGCGGGGTTGAAGGATCCCAAGCGTCCCGCCGGTTCGTTCATCTTCGTCGGGCCCTCGGGCGTCGGCAAGACGCTGCTGTCCAAGGCCTTGGCCGAGTTCATGTTCGGCGACGAAGAGGCGCTCGTACACCTGGACATGTCCGAGTACATGGAGAAGCACAACGTCTCGCGGCTCGTCGGCGCGCCCCCCGGTTATGTCGGGTACGAGGAAGGCGGGCAGCTCACCGAGCGCATCCGCCGTCGCCCGTACTCGGTGATCCTGCTCGACGAGGTCGAGAAGGCCCACCCCGACGTGTTCAACATGTTGCTGCAGATTATGGAAGAAGGTCGGCTGACCGACAGCTTCGGGCGCAACGTGGACTTCCGCAACACGATCCTGATCATGACCAGCAACATCGGCGCTGACCTCATCAAGGGCGGCGGCGGGTTCGGCTTCGCCAAGCGTTCCGCCGACATCGACCACGACAACGTCAAGACGGTGCTGATGAAGGAGATCGAGCGGTTCTTCCGCCCCGAGTTCATCAACCGCCTCGACGACATCATCGTCTTCCGCCCGCTGACTCGCGAGGACCTCAGCAAGATCGTGCTCTACGAAGTAAGCAAGGTCGCCAAGCGGCTCAAGGACCAGGCTCTGACCATGGAGCTCGACGACGTTGCTCGCGAGTTCCTGATCGAGAAGGGGTACAACCCCGAGTACGGCGCGCGGCCACTGCGTCGCTCGATCGGGACGTACATCGAAGACCCGCTTAGCGAGATGCTCCTGTCCAAGGACATCCCCGTCGGAGGCACGGTGCACGTGACCCGCCGCAAGGACAGCGACGGGAAGTTCGAGGATCACCTGTACTTCACGGCCACCGCCTCGACCCCGCCGCCGGAGACCGAGAAGCCGGTGGGGGCCAACGCGGGCTCGACGTAAGAGCTAGGCGTCAAGGTCTGGGCGTCAAGATCTGGGAGTCAAGATCTGGGCGTCAAGCGTGACGGTCAATCGAAAGCATCCACGACACCCGAGCGTCCGCACGCTCGGGTGTTTTCTTTCGCTTCCAAGTCTCGGCTCGGCTTCGATCTCTTCGAAAGCTTGAAGTTCAGATTCTTCTCGTTGAACTCGAAGGTTTGGCAGAGCTCCAAGGACTCGAAGAAATCAGAAGAGCGGTCAGTTCCCCTGAATATTCAGGACCGTGTCCGGCGCGAGCTTGGTGATCGACACCGTGCGCTGCGGCGGGAGTCTGGAATAGTCGAACTCGGCCTTGAACTCCACGAGGTCGCCGATGGCAAGCCCGTCAAGCGAGACTCCTTGCATGGGCGGGAACGGCATGATCATCGAGTTCATCCCCTTCGCGTCGCCCTTGCTGTTGACCCAGTCTTCGATACGTTCGTGGTGGATCTGGAGCATGGAGCCCTTCACCGTTGGGTCGGGGAGCTGCTCGATGCGGCCTCGGATGGTGTAGGTTTTTTTGGTCAGCGAGGGCGTGCTCGGCGAGGGCGTGCTCGGCGCAGTGGACGGCGAATCGGGCGTTGGCGCGGTCGGAGCGTTGTTCGATGCCGATGGTCCGGACGTTGCGCGAAAGATTATTGTCGCCACGACCCCGGCCACCGCGAACGCGGCGATTGCCGGGAGGATCCGAACCAGTGAAGAGGGTGCGCCCATGGATGAAAAGATAGGAAGCAGACGGAAGAGGAGGTCGATGAAGCAGACGAGAGCGCCGAAATAAAAACCGGGGCCACAGGCCCCGGCTCGCTTCAGGTTCTTTGAGTTCGATTAGGCGCCCTTGACCGTGACGAGGTCCTTGACGGCGTTAAAGTCGTTGACGAGGTCGAAGGTGAAGCGCATCGACCAGGTCTGGCCGGGGACGGGGTGGATGATCTTGCTGCAGAGTTCGCGCTTGTACCAGTCGCGGTTGCCGCGGTTATAGACGATCATGCCCTGGCGGCGCTGGCGCTGGCCCTTGCGAAGGCCTCGCTTGGCCTCGGGGTCGTTGCGCATGAGCCGCTCGAGCGTGCTCTTCTGGTCGGCGGTGCGAGGAGCGGCGGCGATCGTGCAGACGATGCTCTGGCCAGCCTTGATATTGTCGAAGATGCTCGTCTCGGGCATGGGTCGTTCCTTGGTCTGCGGCCTGGAGGTCTGGGGTCTAGGGTCTAGTGCCCGCGAGGTCTCGGTCAGAATTCTGGCTCCCCCGCGTTCCGGGTAGGGTCGAAATGATAGACGAGGGCTTCGCAGAATCCACCCGCCTGTGCTGACCCTCGCCAACGCTCGTCTACACTTCCTCTATGACTGACCAGCCCGCCAACCAAGACCATCAAGGCGACGATCAAGGCAACTCGCAAGGCGACCCCGGACCGGCACCACGCGACGTGCCGCCATTTGACCCAAGCGCGGCCCACCAGCAGCGGCCCAAGCTGCGGGCGGTGCGAGGTTTCCCGGCCCAGGTGGGCGAGCAGCAGGTCCTCGGGCTGGCCGACGCCCGGCAGATCTCGGATCGCGTGGTTTTCACCATGCCGGGGGCTCAATTGATCCTGCCGCTGATGGACGGAAGCCGTGACGTGGACACGATCGTGTCGGAGGTGGGTCGGGGGTTGAGTCGGCCTCTGGTCGAGCAACTGGTGGCCCAGCTTGACGATGCGGGGCTGATCACCGGGCCGACGTTCGACGCCATGGTCGCCAAGATGCGGGCAGACTTTGACAACAACCCCGTGCTTCCCCCGGCCTCGACCGCCGCGATGGCCGACGCCCTGGCGACCCAAGCCTTGGGCGAGGGCGCGACCGACGAGCAGAAGAGAGAGGAAGGGCCGATTAAGCTCAAGGCCGCGTTCGACGAGTGGATCGCTCAGGCTCTCCAGAATGTCCAGAACCCCAGCTTTGACACGCTGCCCAAGGCGATCGTGGCCCCGCACATCGATTACGCTCGCGGCTGGCTGAATTACGCGTCGGTGTGGGGGCGGATGCGGGTGGTGGATCGTCCCGATCGAGTGATTATTCTGGGGACCAACCACTTCGGCGAGGGCACCGGGGTGGTGGGGTGCGACAAGGGGTTCCAGACGCCGTTTGGGACTTGCGAGGTCGATGCGGAGGTGGTCGAGATCATGCGCAAGCGGCTGGGCGACACGCTGTTTGCGAATCGGTACGACCACGAGCGCGAGCACTCGATCGAATTGCAGATCCCGTGGATCCAGCATATTTTGGGCGCGGACGAGAACGGGAAATTTTGTAAGGTTTTCGGGGCGCTCGTTCACGACCCGGCCGTGAATAACGGCGAGAGTTATGACGGCAAGGGTGTAGCATTAGAGCCGTTCGTGGCGGCACTTCGAGAAGTGTTCGAAACGCTTCCGGGTAAGACTCTTGTTATTGCATCCGCCGATCTCAGCCACGCCGGGCCGGCGTTCGGCGATCAGGAGACGCTCTTCGGCGAAGAGGAAGCCCCGACTCAGGCTCGCAACAAGGTGTTTCAGCACGACCGCGAGATGATCGAGTTCGTTCGGCAGAACAAGCCCGAGGAGCTGGTCGCGGCCATGGCGTGGCAGCAGAACCCCACCCGCTGGTGTTCGACGGGGAACCTGGTGGCGACGCTGCTGGCGGTGAAGCCGGCGGACGTGCAGTTGCTGAATTATGCGGCCGCGCTTGACCAGCAGGGGGCGGGGATGGTGAGTAATGTTGCGATGGTGATGAACTGAAGAATTGAGATGGGCTTCAGCGCCCGATGATGGTGTGTTGATAGCCCCGTTCGAGATGCTGGCAATTCGAGCTGAGCACTCCGATGATTCGCCACCCTTCGGGCGTGCGAGCCCAACACGGCGAGCCCGACATTCCATGCTTGACCGCGTGATGGTCGAACTCAACCGTGATGCTCCGGGGCCGCTGAGGGTGTGATGCCGGTATGACTCGACCGTGCAACACGACCGTTGTGAATGTTCCCACGCCCGTCAACCTGAACTCAGAAGAAGCTGTTCGAGTGAGGACAAAGATATCGTCCCCGGGGCTCAAGAGATAGTCAAGGTCGATGCCGATGGTTGTATAGCTGTACGGCAGGGGAGGATCGAGGTCCAGATATGCGATGTCGTCTTCGGGGCGAGATTCCGGCGTGCGCGTGTAGTTGGTGAGGAATCCATCCACAACGATGCGACCACGATCGAGACCAATGCAGTGGTAGGCCGTCAGGAGGCGATGCGGGCTTATGATGCACGCTGTTCCCGAATCCATCGGCCGTGATCCAAAGATCGGTTGCTTGTGGTCCGGTTGCGGCTCGGCGTTTTCCGTGAATACATCTTCCGTAAGTATCATAGAAACTGGCGGAAATCCCTCGAAGTAAAACGCGGGCGTCGGATTGGTGCGCACGGCGCAGCCGCCGCCCTGCCCGATGAGCAGGGCGGCGGTCGCAACCGCTGTGAAGAATCGCCGAATTACCATTTGGTCACGATCATCGTGTATTGGGTTCCGTTGACTGGGTCCTCGGTCTTGAGATATGGTACACCACCCATCTGCTTGCGGTTCAGCGTCGCGCTGCCAAACTCAAGGAAGACGCCAGCAATCTCGGTTTGAATGGATGCGATACCGTTTCGGAGGCAGAAGGTGCCGAGGGAATCGCGGTCGAGAGTGAATGTAATCGTCCCGTCGGTGTTCTGGACCACCGTGGCGTGGTCCGCGGGAACATCGGCAAGGCGGTCGCCGACGACGTTGGCATCAAGCGTGAACGAGACGCGTGCCGTGCTTGCGTTGTATTCGAAGGATGCGTTCAGGATGTCCCGGGTGGCGCAACAGTCGGCACCACGGATTAGCTGGGGCAGCCCTTGGGTTGGTGGCCGAAGCTCGATCGGGTATTCACGCCCGGGGTTGTTGTTGGGACGCCAGGTCTTCCGCCCGTCGGGATATTGCCAGACGGTTCCAGGAGGGGCCCCGGTTGGCGGGGTGATGGTTGTGTTTGGAGGTACAAGCCCGCCCGGTAGGATATCGCGGATCGGGTTGATCTTAATCTCAAGAGTCTCTGTCAAGCACGAACCATCAACGTAATAAGTGCAACGTGAAGCGGTGGCTTCGCACGCAGAGAGAATCAAGCCAGCTCCCGCGGCCGATGCGATCAACCCAACGAGCGACCAAGACATTGTTTTCTCAAAAATCACAGTCTGTCCTTTCGAGAAGTATAAAGGTACTCGATGCAGAACGCGTTGACGGCGCAGAATAAACCGGGGGGGGGGGGGG
>Ga0209181_10009996_pt1 | contig 12371 bp, 11 predicted proteins | sample MAT05_FD_187208 | JGI IMG/M metagenome (GOLD analysis project Ga0209181, IMG submission 187208) | Freshwater microbial communities from Lake Fryxell liftoff mats and glacier meltwater in Antarctica - MAT-05 (SPAdes) (version 2) | ecosystem: Environmental > Aquatic > Freshwater > Ice > Liftoff... | reverse complement strand
GGCCGTCGGTGCGCAGGCGGCGCGTGAGCGTGGCGGCGTCCAGCCACTCGGCGGCCACCTGGCGCAAGGCCTGGTCGAAGGTGTCGAAGGCGCCGTCCTCCGCGCCGCCGGCCAAGGTGCAGCCCGCTGCCATGGCGTGGCCGCCGAAGCGCAGCAGCAGGCCGGGGTGGCGTTTGCTCATCAGGTCGAGCGCGTCACGCAGATGAAAGCCGGCGATCGAGCGGCCCGAGCCCTTCAGGCGGCCATCCGCACCGCGCGCGAACACGAAGCTGGGCCGGTGGAAGCGGTCCTTCACGCGCCCAGCCACGATGCCCACCACGCCTTCGTGAAAGGCCTCGTCGAACAGCGACAGGGCGCTGGGTGGCGGCGTGTCGCTCTCGGGCATCAGGCGGGCCAGCGTCAGCTCGGCCAGTTCGCGCATGCCGGCTTCCACATCGCGCCGTTCGCGGTTGATGGCGTCCAGCTGCGCGGCCAGCTCCGCGGCGCGGCCGGCGTCATCGGTGAGCAGGCATTCGATGCCCAGCGTCATGTCGGCCAGACGGCCGGCGGCATTGATGCGCGGGCCGAGCGCAAAGCCGAAGTCGAAGCCCGCGGCACGCGCCGGGTCGCGCCCGGCAGCCGCGAACAAGGCCGCCACGCCGGCCTGCATGCGCCCGGCGCGGATGCGCTTCAAGCCCTGGGCCACCAGGCGGCGGTTGTTGGCGTCGAGCTTCACCACGTCGGCCACGGTGCCCAGCGCGACGAGGTCGAGCAGGGTGTCGAGCCGTGGCTGGTCCGCGGGGCTGTACAGGTGGCGGGCCCGCTGCTCGGCGCGTGTGGCCAGCAGCACGTAGAACATCACACCCACCCCGGCCAGGGCCTTGCTGTCGAAGAGGCAGCCGGGCTGGTTGGGGTTGACGATGACGGTGGCCTCGGGCAGCGACACGGCCCCGTCCACCAGCGCCGGCAGGTGGTGGTCGGTGACCAGCACCTGCATGCCCAGCGCGCGCGCGTGCGCCACGCCGGCGTGGCTGGCGATGCCGTTGTCCACGGTCACCAGCAGGTCCGGGCGGCGTGCGGCCTGGCAGGCCAGGTCGACGATGGCCGGCGTGAGGCCGTAGCCGTGCACGGCCCGGTCGGGCACCACATAGGCCAGCGTCCCCTGCCCGGCACCCAGCAGCGCCAGGCCACGCAGGGCCACGGCGCAGGCGGTGGCGCCGTCGCAGTCGTAGTCGGCCACCACGCAGATGCGCTGGCCGGCGGCAAGGGCATCGGCCAGCAGGCGGCCGGCGGCCACGGCGCCCAGCAAGGTCTGGGGCGGCAGCAAGCGGGCCAGGCTGTCGTCGAGCTCGTCGGGCGAACGCACGCCGCGCCCGGCCAGCAGCCGCGCCAGCAGCGGGTGCACGCCGGCCTGCTCCAGGCCGAAGGCCACGCGGGGCGGTACGTCGCGGGGCGACAGGATCACAGCGGCTCCAGCACCGGCTGCCAGGCTGGCGCTGGCGACAGGCGGCTGCCCAGGTTGCGCCAGAAGCCCCGCGGCGCGGACTGAAAGCTCACCCCGCCACGCTCGCCGCACAGCGTCAGCCGCACGGGTTCGCCGCGGGCAGCGCGGGCGGCAGCTTCGGCCACGGGGCCGTCGTCCAGCGTGTCCCAGGCCGTGGCCCAGGCCGCCCAGTCGTCGGCCAGTGCGGGCGCGCGCAGCCGCAGGTCCACGGTCGGCTCGGGCCTGACAGCGGCCTGCGCCACGCCGCAGCCGCTGAGCCAGAAGGAGTTCATGGGCAGCAGGCCGCGGGCTTCACGGTCGTCGTTCAGCGGGTGCGTGTACAGCTGCATCTGCACCTCGCTCTGCAGGCGGCGGATGCGCCGCGCCGCGGGGTCGCTGCCCAGCCAACGGTCCACGTTGCGCCCCACCACGCGGTCCAGCGATGCGCAGCGCATCGCGGCCAGGCTGTCGTGCGTGGCGTACCAGCGGTAGGGGGCTGCCCAGTGCAGCGCAAAGCCCTCGCTGGTGAACAAATCCTTCACGGCATCGAAACAAGCGCGCGACGCGGCCTCGTCCAGCGCCAGCACCTGCGGGTCGAGCAGGCTGACCTGGTCGGTGCCCAGGTGCCAGTGCGCTGGCGTCACCATGCCCCAGGCCAGGCCGGCCACGTCCAGACCATCGGCCGCAGCCTGGCGCGCGGCCCAGGGCAGCAGCCCGTCAGCACCGGTCCAACCCAAGGCGTGCGCCAGGGCGCGTTCGTGCGGGGCGCTGAAGGTCCACTCGTCGCCTTCGTCGCGGCTGACCACGTCCAAGCGCGACAACAAGGCACGCAGCTGGGGCAGGGCCAACGACCCCAGGGCCTGCTGCCCGGCATCGGACAAGGGGGCGGCGAAAGGGATCAGCAGATGCATCGGCCAATTATCCGCGGCAGTCGCCCGCGGCAGTCTTCCGGGACCGTCGTGGCTTGTCTGTAGCATCACGCGCCATGAACTTGCCTTACGAATGGCACATCGGGTGGCGCTACACCCGGGCGGGCCGCGCCGGGCGGCGCAACGGTTTCATCTCCTTCATCAGCGGCGTGTCCATGCTGGGCATCGCCCTGGGCGTGGCGGCCTTGATCATCGTGCTCAGCGTGATGAACGGCTTCCAGACCGAGGTGCGCGACCGCATGCTCAGCGTGATCGCGCATGTCGAGGTCTTCGACGCCTCGGGCAACGCCTTGCCGGACTGGCGCGCCACCGCCGCATCGGTCATGCAGAACCCCGCCGTGGTGGGCGCCGCGCCCTTCGTCGCCGCCCAGGCGCTGGTCGGTCGCGGCGACGAGCTGCGTGGCGCCATCGTGCGCGGCATCGACCCGGCCGAAGAAGGCAAGGTCACTGACCTGGCCCGCACCCAGGCGCCGCTGCTGGCGCTGTTGAAGCCGGGCGAGTGGAACATCGTGCTCGGCGGCGAGCTGGCCCGCATCCTGCGCGCCCAAACTGGCGACAAGGTGACGCTGGTGGCGCCCGGCGGCCAGGTGACGCCGGCCGGTGTCGTCCCCCGCCTGAAGCAGTTCACGCTGGTCGGCACCTTCGAGGCCGGCCACTACGAATACGACAGCGGCCTGGCGCTGATCCACGTCGACGATGCGGCGCGGCTCTTCCGCGTCGAAGGCCCCACTGGCGTGCAGCTGCGGCTGAAGAACGTGCAGGACGCGCGCCTGGAAGGCGCCCGGCTGCAGGCCAGCCTGGGCCCGGCGGTGTCGGTACGCGACTGGACCCGCACCAACCGCAACTGGTTCGACGCGGTGCAGATCGAGAAGCGGCTGATGTTCATCATCCTCACACTCATCGTCGCCGTGGCGGCCTTCAACCTGGTCAGCACACTGGTGATGACGGTGACGGACAAACGTGCCGACATCGCCATCCTGCGCACCCTGGGCGCCAGCCCGCGCTCGGTGATGGGTGTGTTCATGGTGCAGGGCGCGCTGGCCGGCGTGATCGGCACCTTCAGCGGCGTGGCGCTGGGCTTGCTGGTGGCCTACAACGTCGATGTCATCGTGCCCGCCATCGAACGCGCCCTGGGCGTGGCCTTCTTGCCGGGCAGCATCTACGTCATCAGCAGCATGCCGAGCCAGCCACTGGCCAGCGACATCGTGCCCATCGTCGTCATCTCGCTGGTGCTGGCCTTTGCCGCCACGGTGTATCCGAGCTGGCGTGCCAGCCGCGTCAACCCGGCTGAGGCCCTTCGTTATGAATAGTGACGGCCCCAAGGCCGACGCTGCGCGTCATCCGCCCCCCGAGGGGAGCGAGGACGCTTCGGGCGGCCGTGCGCGTCCTCACGGCCCGGTGTTGCGCGCGGTCGACCTGCATAAACGCTTCGTCGAGGGCCGCGGCGCCGATGCGCTGGACGTGACCGTGCTGCGCGGCGTGAGCCTGGACGTGCAGCGCGGCGAGGCGCTGGCGGTGGTGGGGGTGTCGGGATCGGGCAAGAGCACGCTGCTGCACCTGCTGGGCGGGTTGGACGCACCGACCTCGGGCCGCGTGGAACTGATGGGCCGTGACTTCGCCGGCATGGGCGCAGCCGAGGCCGGCCTGTGGCGCAACCAGCACCTGGGCTTCGTCTACCAGTTCCACCACCTGCTGCCCGAGTTCAGCGCGCTGGACAACGTGGCCATGCCGCTGCGCATCCGCCGCATGCCCGTGGCGCAGGCGCGTGATGCAGCGCGCAAGGTGCTGGCCAGCGTGGGCCTGGCCGAGCGCACCGCGCATCATCCGGCGCAGCTTTCGGGCGGCGAGCGCCAGCGCGTGGCCATCGCCCGCGCGCTCGTCGCCAGCCCGGCCTGCGTGCTGGCCGACGAACCCACGGGCAACCTCGACCGCGAAACCGCCGATGGCGTGTTCGAGCTGATGCTGAGCCTGGCGCGCGAACGCGGCACCGCCTTCGTGCTCGTCACCCACGACAGCGCACTGGCCGCGCGCTGCCACCGCACGCTGACCCTGCAGCGCTAGCGGCCGGCGCGGCTTCCTACAATGCCGATGTGCCTTTGAATCAACTCACCAACGCCGATCTCCACAGCCACTCCAGCGTCTCCGACGGCACGCTGGCGCCTGAAGACATCGCCGCCCGCGCCCAGGCCCAAGGCGTGGAACTCTGGTCGCTGACCGACCACGACGAGATCGGCGGCCAGCAGCGCGCCCGCGACGCGGCCCTGGCTTTGGGCATGGACTACCTGACGGGCACCGAGATCTCGGTCAGCTTTGCCGGCGAGACGGTGCACATCGTCGGTCTGGGCTTCGACGAGGACGACGCCGCACTGCGCGCCGGCCTGGCCGCCACCCGCAGCGGGCGGCTCGAAAGAGCGCAGCGCATGGCGGACGGACTGGCGCAGGCAGGCATCCCCGGCGCCTTCGAAGGCGCGATCAAATACGTCGGCAACCCCGACCTCATCTCGCGCACGCACTTCGCCCGATTCCTCGTCGAAAGCGGCGCCTGCGCCGACACCTACGAAGTCTTCCGACGCTTTCTCACCGAGGGCAAGCCCGGCTACGTGGCGCATGCGTGGGCCCGCCTGGGCGATGCGGTGCGCTGGATCACGCAGGCCGGTGGCGTGGCCGTCATCGCCCACCCGGCGCGCTACAAGTTCTCACCCAGCGCGGAGTACGCGCTGTTCACCGAGTTCATCGCCCACGGCGGCCGCGGCGTGGAGGTGATGACCGGCAGCCACAGCACGGCCGAGCAAGTGCGCTACGGCGACACCGCGCTCGAATTCGGCCTGCTGGCCTCGCGCGGCAGCGACTTCCATTCGCCCGGCGAGAGCCGCACCGAACTCGGCAGCCTGCCCGACCTGCCCGGCGCCTTGACCCCCGTGTGGCAGGCGCTGGCCCACCGCGTTCACCGCGCTACAGCCTGATCGAAACAGCTGAACGAGACGATCCGCATCGGGATAACCCGAAACCAGCATATACTCGGAGGCTGGCCTGCCCCTGGGGCCAATCGTTCATCCCCTTCGACCTCTTCGTCATCCCGTTTTTCAGGGTGCGCATTTTTTGGGTCGGCGGCGATGCCTTCGCCCTGATCCGACGTCCCCGGCCCGCCCGGTGGTTGACGTATTGATGCGATTTCACCCTGACGGTGCCACCGGCGCCGCCGGCGCGTCTGCGACTGTGCAGCCCGCGCCGTGAAGCTAGAGAGTACTTAGATGAGTTTCGATACCCTGGGGCTGCATGCCTCCCTGATCCGCGCCGTCACCGACGCCGGCTACACCCAAGCCACCGAGGTGCAGTTGCGCGCCATCCCGCCTGCGATGGCCGGGCAAGACCTGATGGTCAGCAGCAGCACCGGCAGCGGCAAGACCGCCAGCTTCGTGCTGCCCGCCCTGATGCGCGTGCTGGCCAGCCGCGAACAGCAACGCTCGCCTGCCGAGGCCCCCCGTGGCGACGCCGGCCCCCGCCAGTACCGCCCCGCCACCGGCCCGCGCGTGTTGGTGCTGTGCCCCACCCGTGAACTCGCCATGCAGGTGGCCAAGGCCACCGTGGACTACGGCCGCCACATCAGCGGCCTGCGCGTGGCCACCGTCGTCGGCGGCGTGCCTTATGGCGCCCAGTTGAAGGCGCTGCGCGGCCCGCTCGACGTGCTCATCGCCACCCCAGGCCGCCTCATCGACCACATGGAGTCGGGCAAGGCGCTGCTGGCCAACGTGGAACTGCTGGTGCTCGACGAAGCCGACCGCATGCTCGACATGGGCTTCATCGAACCCATCCAGCACATCGCAGGCGCCACGCCCGCGACGCGCCAGACGATGATGTTCAGCGCCACCTTCGCCGGCTTCGTCGGCCGCCTGGCCGAGCAGCTGCTGCGCAACCCGCAGCGCATCGACATCTCGTCGCACACCGAAGCGCATGCCGACATCGAACAGCGCCTGCACTGGGCCGACGACCTGACGCACAAGAACGCGTTGCTCGACCACATCCTCACCGAGCGCAGCATGGAGCAGGCGGTGGTCTTCACCAGCACCCAGCGCGACGCCGACTGGCTGGCCGACCGCCTCGCCGACATGGGCCACCACGTGGCCAGCCTGCACGGCGGCCACCCGCAAGGCCGGCGCACGCGCGTGCTGCAAGGTCTGCGCAGCAAGCAGCTGAAGATCCTGGTCGCCACCGACGTGGCCTCGCGCGGCATCGACGTGCCCAGCATCAGCCACGTCATCAACTACGGCCTGCCGATGAAGGAAGAGGACTACGTGCACCGCATCGGCCGCACCGGCCGCGCCGGTCGCACCGGCCTGGCCGTGACGCTGGCCGAACGCCGCGACAGCGGCATGATCCACCGCATCCAGCGCTACACCACGCAGCGCATCCCGGCGACCATGATCGAAGGCCTGGAACCCAAGCGGCCCGAGCCGCCCAAGCCCTTTGCCCGCCCCGACCGCCCGGGCGGCAAGACCTTCGGCCCCCGGCCTTTCGGCAAGCCCTTCAAGCCGGCCGGCAAGACCTTCTCGAAGTCGGGCGACCGCCCGAGGTGAGCTTACGTCCCGGTGCGCCGGGATTAACGCGATAGCACAGGAGGCGGGGTCACCCCGCCGTCCTTCCGCACCAGCTTGCGGGCGACTCCCGCAACCGCGGCTCAGATTTAATCTGGAAGCGCCGGTAATGAATCTCTTGTAGCCCGCCTAAATGTGCTCGGCCAAGCTCATTCTCTGGTGAAGGATGCGTACGACCGCGATCTTGGTCTCGTGGTCGCGGTAGATGACTACATGCGAGCCCACCAGGTAAGCGCGGTGGGTGTCGGGCAGATCGGGCCGGTAGTGGCCGAGGCCCGAGCTTCGGGCCAAGAGTTGTAGGGCCTCGTCGATCTTGTCGCGGTAGACCTGAAGCTGCTTTGGTCCCCAGGTCTCGCCGGTGTAGCGCAGGATGTCGATGAAGTCCTGGCGCGCGCGTGGGGCAAGGATGACCCGGCGCGGCGCCTCAGGGGAGGACATCGGGGTTCATGGGCTTGCCAGAATGCATGTCGTCGATCGCGGCTTGTGTGATTGCGGTCAGGGCGTTGGCGTCGTAGGGCGTGCCCTCCCCGCGGTCGAGTTCGTCATCGCCCAGCTTGACCGCCGCTTTCCATGCCTGCACGCGCACCTCTTCGGCCTGCATGCGCCGGATGGCGTCGCGGATCACCTCGGTCGCGTTGCCGTAGAAGCCGGTCGCGACCTTGCCCTTGATGAAAGTCTCCATCTCGGGGGACAGGTTGACATGCATGGTCATGGTGGCTTCCTCTTGAGCTATGTATGCAGAGTATCCATTCCATGGGCATGGTTCAAGGAAAACGCGCTGCATAGCCCTGCGCCTCGGTCCGTAGAGGACTTTCAGTTCCCAACAACTGCGCGCTACCAAGCGCACCAAGGAAAACGGCCCCGTTGAGCCCGGGGCCGTTTTTCTTGGGTGGAGCTGGATCCGGGCTTACACCGCCAGCAGATCGACCTCGAACACCAGCATCGCATTCGGCGGGATCACGCCACCCGCGCCGCGGGCGCCGTAGCCCAGTTCGGCGGGGATCGTCAGCACGCGCGTGCCACCGACCTTCATGCCTTGCACGCCTTCGTCCCAGCCGCGGATGACCTGGCCGCCGCCGAGGCCGAAGCTGAAGGGGTCGCCGCGGTCCTTGCTGGAGTCGAACTTCTTGCCGCGCGAGTTCTTGGCCGTGGGGTCGTGCAGCCAGCCCGTGTAGTGCACGCGCACCTGGTTGCCGGCGCTGGCTTCGGCACCGGTGCCGAGCACCGTGTCTTCGTACTGCAGGCCGGAGGAAGTGGTCGTCATTCTGGTTCCTGGTGGGGTGGGGGCCCGATGATGCCAGCCCCGGGTGGCGCCGGCGCGGCAAGCCTATTTGGACAAGGGCTGCCGCACCATGTCCAGCACCTTGCTGGCGTCCAGCGTGCGCGCACGTTCCTGGATCTGCGGCAGCAGCGTGGTCTGCATCTGGCGCGCCGGGCCGAGCAGGCCCTGGAAGGTGTCGCGCAGCAGCTGCGTGCTCATCTGCCGGCCCCCGCCGTAGTAGCGCACGGCCAGCTGACCCAGCGCGTAGGTGGTGGCGAAACTCATGGCCATGCCCGCGCCGGCACTGCCCAGGCCGCGGCCCATGCCGCCCATCACCGAGCCCAGCAGACCGCCCAGCAACTTGCGGCCGAACTGCTCGACGTACTGCGACGTGAGCCCCACACCCGCCGCGGCGATGAACTCCTTGACCATGGTCGCGTCGAGCTGGGCGCCGTGGGCCTGGCCGATGCCGTAGACCATCTTCACCTGCAGCGGGATGATGGCCATCGAGGCCCAGCTTTGCGGCAGCAGTTCCAGCGCGCCACACAGCATCGCGTAGTTCTTGACGCTGTTGTCCAGCGCGGCGCGGTCCACCACCCGGCCCGCGGCGGGCGCCTGCAGCGCCGCATCGACCGGCACGCTGGCCGGTGCGTCGGTGATGGCGGCCAGCGCATCGGCCTGCACATTCGCGCCCGCGTCTGCACCCAGCTGCTGCTTCAAGGCGGCCAGGAACTGCGCCTCTGCAGGGCTTTGCGCGCCGTCGGCATCGCACACGCCCAGCGCCAGTTCGTAAGCCAGCTGGCGATGCTCGGGCACCTTCAGGTCGGCCACGGCCTGGCCCAGGCTGATGCGCTTGAGCAGTACGTCCTGCAGCAACGCCGAGACGTTCAGGCCCGCGGCCTGCGCCCCCAGCGATTCGGCGATGCGCTTGATCTCCTCGCGTTCCGCGTCAGCTTTCTGGCCATCGGCAAAGGCGGCCATCAAGGCCACGGCCAGCAGGCCGCGTTGTTCCTGAAGTGTCATGGGGTCCTCCGAAAAGTGTGTCGATGCGGCATTGTCGGACCAAGGGGTTGCCCCCGTCCCGGAGCGGGGCGGGGCAGCCGATCAGCACGGCCAACGTGCGTGCCAGGCGTGCACGGCAGCCTCCAACAGCGCGGGCAGTGTGCCGGCCTGCGTGGGCATGTCCAGCACGCGCAAGGTGGCGGCCACGGTCGCCGCCGGGTCGTCGAGCGCCAAGGGCGCGGCGCCGTTCTGCTTGCTCAGCTTCTGCCCGTCGGCAGCCCACACCAGCGGTGTGTGCAGATAGCTTGGTGTGGCCAGGCCCAGCGCGTGCTGCAGGGCGATCTGGCGCGGCGTGTTGTTGGCCAGGTCTTCGCCGCGCACCACGTGGGTGATGTGTTGCGCGGCGTCGTCCACCACCACGGCCAACTGGTAGGCCCACAGGCCATCGGCGCGGCGCAGCACGAAGTCGCCCACCGCCAGCGCCACGTCCTGCTGCTGAGGGCCCAGGCGCCGGTCATGCCAGGCCACGACGCCGCCAGTGCGCAGCCGCCAGGCACGGGCCGGCTTGCCCTGCAGACCGTCGCGGCAGGTGCCCGGGTAGATGCGTTCGGCATGGCGCTGGTGCGGCACGCCCCGGGCGGCCCAGGCGGCGTCGATGTCGGCCCGCGTGCAGCCGCAGGCATAGGCGGCCCCGCCCTGCACCAGCCGGTCCAGGCTGTCGGCGTAAGCGGCGCCGCGCTGGCTCTGCCACCCGGGCGGCTCGTCAGGGAACAGGCCACAAGTTGCCAGCTGGGTCAGGATGAGTTCGTCCATGCCGGCCAGGCAGCGCGGCTCGTCCACGTCCTCGATGCGCACCAGCCACTGCCCGCCCTGTGCACGGGCGTCCAGCCAACTGGCCAGCGCGGCCACCAGCGAGCCGGCGTGCAAGGGCCCTGTCGGCGATGGCGCAAAGCGCCCGCGGTAGCCTGGCGCGTGCATTCCTGCGCTGCCGGGCCGGGTCAGGGCCGCGGCCCGGCGTGACGTTCCAGCAGCGCCAGGCGGGTGACGGGGCTTTCCAGCTGCGCCAGCCACCCATGCAAGGCCCGGTCCAGGCCGGCTGCGCCCTGCTCCGCACGCCAGGCGCAATGCAGCCTGGCCACTTGGTCGCCGCGGCGGGTGGGCTTTTGAGCCAGGCGCCCGGCCTCCAGGTGCGGCCGCGCCAGGGGTTCGGGCACGTAGCCGCTGCCCAGGCCACGCAGCAGCGCTTCGAGCTTGGCGCGCATGTGGGGCACGGTCAGCACATCCTGCCCGGGCAACAGGTTGAAGCTGAGCGGCGCGATGTGCTGCGCGGTGTCGGCCACGGCTACGGCACGGTGGTGCACGAGCAGGGCGTCGTCCAGCGGCGACTGCTCGGCGGCCAAGGCGTGGTGCGGCGCCATGCAGTACACAAAGCGCAGGTCGCCCAGGGGCCGCAGCTCGATGCCGCCCGGGTTGGGCAGGTGGTCGGCCACGCCGATGGCCAGGTCGACCTGACGCGAGCTCAGCGCCTCCCAGGCGCCGGCCAGCACCTCGGTGCGCAGGCGCAGGCGCGTGACCGACGCCCCCGCCTCGGGCGCCGCCGGGCCGCCGCCGCGGCACACCCCGCAGAAGGCCTCGACCAGATCGAACACCGTCTGCTGCGAGACCACGTCTTCGACGCAGATGGCCCGCTGCGCTCCCCAGCCGCCGGCGATGCGCTGCACGCGGCTGGCCACCGCGTCTTTCTCCTGCAGCAAGCGCCTGCCCTCGTGCAGCAGCTCGCAACCGGCGTGCGTGAACTGCGCCTGGCGCGAACTGCGGTCGAACAGCAACACGTCCAGCCCGTCTTCCAGCTGGCGCGCGCTGTAGGTCAGCGCCGAAGGCACCTTGCCCAGTTCGCGCGCGGCGGCGGCAAAGCTCCCGGTGCGCGCAATGGCATCGATCATCGCCAGGGCATCGGGCGTCAGCGCGTACAGGCGGGGGGTCATGGCCGGAATGTTAGGGTACGGCCGGGCTGGGTCACTCGAGCGCCGGCGTCGATGCGCTGATGAAGCTCGCCGAATGCCGCGCTGTATCGTGCGCTGGCGGGGGTGAAGGTGCCGGAGCCGGGGGACGTGATGCCAGTCGGGACAGGCGGCTCAATGGGTTGACGGCGGGCCGCACGCCATCCCTACATCACGCTATGCCGGCCGTGCGGCAAGTCGCCTGCCGGTGCAATACTCGATGCCTCCAGTGTGGTCGCGATGTGCGGTGCAGTTGCCGGACTCGCCAGCGCCCGCTGGGTGGCAAGCATGTCAGCGGGGGAACAAGCCATGCTCAGACCTTGTTCACGACCCGATCGCGACCAGCCATGAGCGTACCCACCGCCGCGCTGTCGCTGTTCATCTCGTATTCGCATCGTGACGATGCGCTGCGGCAGCGGCTCGACACGCACCTGGCCTTGCTCCGGCGGCAGAAGGTCTTCGACGTCTGGCATGACCGGCGCATAGGCGCCGGCCAGGACTGGGCTGGCAGCATTGACCAGGCGCTGGAACGTGCCGATATCGTGATGCTCCTGGTCAGCGCAGATTTCCTGGCCTCGGACTACTGCTACGACACCGAGGTGGCGCGTGCGCTGCAGCGCCATGCCGACGGCAGCGCCCGGGTGGTGCCCGTCATCCTGCGCCCCTGCGACTGGCAGAGTTCGCCATTCGGCCGCCTGCAGGCCTTGCCGCAGGACGGCGTGCCTGTCGTCAGCCATGCAGACATCGATGTCGCGCTGACCGAAGTGGCGCGGCGCCTGCGCGCGCTGGCCGACGAGATCCGCGGCAGCGCGCACCCGACGCGGCCCGGTGCGGACGCGGTCGACGCGCCCACACCGAGCCCGCCACCCCGCCGTTGGCCCACGGCCCGCGCCTGGGCGCTGGCAGGACTGGGACTGGCGGGTGCGCTCGGCGCATCAGCGCTGGCCTACACGGTGGCCGTGAAGCCGCCGCTCGACGAAGCGCGGGCCCTCATGCGACGCGGCGACTATGCCGGCGCCGAACGTGTCCTGCAGGCCTTGCCCAGGCCGGCCGGCGCCCTGCCCTGGGTGGCTGCGCTGGCCGAGCCGGCCGGCTTTGGCGCCCGGCTCGCGGCGGGTACGCACA
>Ga0209181_10009995_pt1 | contig 12372 bp, 13 predicted proteins | sample MAT05_FD_187208 | JGI IMG/M metagenome (GOLD analysis project Ga0209181, IMG submission 187208) | Freshwater microbial communities from Lake Fryxell liftoff mats and glacier meltwater in Antarctica - MAT-05 (SPAdes) (version 2) | ecosystem: Environmental > Aquatic > Freshwater > Ice > Liftoff... | reverse complement strand
CCGGGGATGCGATGAGTTGCTTCGACGTTCCACCGCCATGACCGCGCGGGCTCAGGCCTTGGCCTTGACGTAGCGGCCCGGCGCGGGCTCGATGGCCTTGAACTTGGCACTGCCCGGGGTCTTGGGGGCGTTCACGAGTTTGCCGGCCTGCGGTTTCAACCAGTCGGCCCACACCGGCCACCAGCTGCCTGGATGCTCGGTCGCGCCGGCAAACCAGGCCTCGGCGGTGGTGGGCAGCTTGCTGTTCGTCCAGTGGCTGCGTTTGCCCTTGGCTGGCGGGTTGATGACACCGGCGATGTGCCCGCTGGCGCCCAGCACGAACTGCCGCTTCCCCTTGAACAGCGGCACCGAGGCATAGGCAGCAGTCCAGGGCACGATGTGGTCTTCACGCGAGCCATAGATGAACAGCGGCGCCTCGATGGCGCCGAGATCGACCTTTTCCCCGCACACGGTCAGCTTGCCCGGCTGTTTCAGCTCGTTCTGAAGGTAGGTATGGCGCAAATACCAGCAGAACATCGGGCCCGGCAGGTTGGTGCTGTCGCCGTTCCAGTACAGCAGGTCGAAGGGCGGCGGTGCTTCGCCTTTCAAGTAGTTGGCGACGACGTAGTTCCACACCAGGTCGTTGGGGCGCAGGAAGCTGAAGGTGGTGGCCAGTTCCTGGCCCTTCAGCAGACCGGGGCCGCCGGGGGCTTGTTCACCCAGCGTCATCTCGCGCAAGCGCACCGAGGCTTCGTCGATGAAGATGTCGAGGATGCCGGTGCTTTCGAAATCCAGCAGCGTGGTCAGCAGCGTCACGCTGTGCGCGGGCTGTTCACCGCGCGCGGCCAGCACAGCCAGCGCGGTGCACAGCAGCGTGCCGCCGACGCAGAAGCCCAGCGTGTTGATGTGGGGCTGCCCGCTGATGGCCTGCACCGCACGGATGGCGGCGATGGGCCCCTGCTCGATGTAGTCGTCCCAGGTCTTGTGCACCAGACTTTCATCGGGGTTGCGCCAGCTCACGACGAAGGTACGGTGCCCTTGCTCGACGGTGTAGCGGATGACGCTGTTGTCGGGCTGCAGGTCGAGGATGTAGTACTTGTTGATGCAGGGCGGAACGAAGAGCATCGGCCGCTCGTGCACCTTGGCGGTGAGCGGCTTGTATTCGATGAGCTGGAAGAGTTCGTTCTCGAAGACCACGTGGCCGGCGGTGGTGGCCACGTTGCGGCCGACCTCGAAGACGCTTTCGTCGGTCTGCGAGACATGGCCCTTCTTCAGGTCTTCGAGCAGATGCTGCATGCCGGTGGTGATGCTCGCCCCCTGCGAATCCACGGCCTTCTTCAGCGCGTCGGGGTTCAGCGCCAGGAAATTGCTGGGGCTGGCCATGTCGATCCACTGCTGCACCGCGAAGCGGATGCGTGCCTTGATCTTGGCGTCGCCCTCCACGCCCTCGGCCATCTGCTTCAGCGCGCGGGCGTTCAGCAGGTACATCTGCGCCGTGAAGGCCGAGGCAGGGTTGGCCAGCCATTCATTGCTGCCGAAACGACGGTCGGCGATGGGGCCGGGCTTGACGTCCAGATCGCCATTCAGGGCGTGAAGCGAGCCGTTCCAGACCTCGGTGGCACTCTTCAGGTAGTCGGCCTGGATCTGCGCCAGTTGCTGCAGAGGCAGGTTCAGCCCCGCCATGGACTTGAAAATGTCCCCTACGGCAGCCCCGACAGCCTGCATCGGGGCAGCGACCGGGGGCGTGGCTGCGCTAGGCTTGTCTTTCACGGTGTTGTCTCCTCTTGGGGGTTTTGCGGGTTTCGCGACCATACGGGGGCCGCAAGGTGCGCCCACAGGCCCGTGCCCAAGCTTCACCTTCTACGCTGCGGCGCTGACATTGTCATGACGCAGCGCCTCACTTTAGCGGCCGCAAGGCCCGGTCTTCTTCGGGTTCCCCCATGTACCTCGTTGCCATTGCCTGGATGTATGTCGTGCTGATGATGGCGGTGGCCGAGGCCGTTTCGCCGCAGGGCTCGGTGCTGGGCGCCTTCTTCACCTTTCTGCTGTACGGCTTGCTGCCGCTGTCTATCGTGCTCTACATCTTGGGCACACCGGGCCGGCGCCGCGCACTGCGTGCTGCCGAGGCTGAGGCCGATGCGGCCGCAGCCGCTGCCGCGCTTGCTTCAGCGCCGCCAGACGGCAGCAGCCATGCGCCCGGTGACCCCGTCGCGGCGGAAAGAAAAGAAGCTTGAGGGCGACTGCACCGTGCAGATGCCGGCATCGGTGATGTTCTGGACGCCGGCTGCAACCAGGCGCTCAGCCGCCAGCAGGGGCAGATTGGCGAGCCAGCGCGCTGCGCCATCTGCGCGCGGGCTGTAGACAAAGCGGCGCGCATCGGGTGAGGTGGGGCTTTCGGCAAACGCCTGCAGCACATCAGCACCCACTTCGAACTCGCGCGGGCCGATGCAGGGGCCCAGCCAGGCCAGCACCTCGGAAGGCGGCACCTGCTTGCTCTCACACAGCGCCTGCACCGTGGCCTGAAGCACCCCGGCGGCCAGGCCGCGCCAGCCGGCGTGGGCTGCAGCGACGGCCGAGCCATCGCGCAGCGTGAACAGTACCGGCAAACAGTCGGCCACCTGCACGGTGCAGGCCACGCCGATGTCGGTGGTCCAGGCGGCGTCGGCCGGCTCGCTGGGCGTGCTGTCACCACCAGCATGCAGGCGCAGCACGTTCACGCCATGCACCTGGCGCAGCCACACCGGCCGGGCAGAGAGGGCCTGTGCGAAGCGCGAACGGTTCTCGGCCACGTCTGCAGGCGCATCACCCACGGCCACGCCCAGGTTCAGGCTGCTGCAGCGACCACTGCTGACGCCACCTGCACGCTGGCTCATCGCGGCGCCGATGCGGGCTGGCGCAGGCCATGCAGGCTGCAGCAGCGGCAGCGGCAGGCCACTCACTCCGCGTCGGGGCAGTGGCCAGGCGCGGTACCTTCGAACGCGGGCAAGGCCATGCAGGCCGCGAAGACCCGCATCACGTTCGGCACATGTTCCAGCCGACATTCGAAACGCTGGGCGTTGAAGACTTGCGGCACCAGGCAGCAGTCGGCCAGCGTGGGCGTGTTGCCGTGGCAAAACGTACTGGGCGCAGCGGCCAGCTGGCGCTCCACCACCTCGAGGCCGGTTTCCACCCAGTGGCGGTACCAGCGGTTCTTGTCGTCCTCGCTCACCTTCAGGTCGCGCACCAGGTAGCGCAGCACACGCAGGTTGTTCAGTGGGTGAATTTCGCAGGCGATGTCCAGCGCCAGCGCGCGCACCCGGGCTCGCTCGACGGGCGTGGCGGGCAACAGCGGCGGCTGCGGGTGGGTTTCGTCGAGATACTCGATGATGGCCAGCGACTGCGTCAGCGACTGCCCTTCATCACGCAGCAGCGGCACCAGGCGGCTGGCAGACACGGCGCCGTAGCTTTCGCCGAGGTGTTCGCTCTGGGCCAGCTGCACCGGCAGGTAGGTGTAGTTCAGGCCCTTCAGCGCCAGCGCGATGCGCACGCGGTACGAGGCCGAAGATCGAAAGTAGTTGTAGAGCTCCATAGCGGGCCCTCCTGCAGGTTGTTGGTTTACTGCACGGCCACTCTGAGTGTGCCCAGGCCCGCCACGGCGCCTTCCATCACGCTGCCGCGCACCACCGCGCCCACGCCCGCCGGCGTGCCGGTGAAGATGAGGTCACCGGGTTGCAAGGTCCACGCCGCGCTGAGCTGCTCGATGGTCTCGTTCACGCTCCAGATCAGATCCTTCAGGTCGCCCTGCTGTTTCACCGTGCCATCCACCGCCAGCGTGATGGCGCCGCTGAGCAGTTCACCGGTCTTCGCCATAGGGACGATCGGGCCGATGGGTGCGCTTTGGTCGAACGCCTTGCCGATGCACCAGGGGCGGCCCTGCTTCTTCATCTCGTTCTGCAGGTCGCGGCGGGTCATGTCCAGCCCCACCGCATAACCCCAGATGTGCGTGGCAGCGTCGGCAGCAGAAATATTGCGGCCGCCAGTGCCGATGGCCACGACGAGCTCGATCTCGTGGTGCAGGTTGTGCGTCAGCGAGGGGTAGGCGATGCGGCCCGTTTCGCCCTCGGGCACGGCCACGATGGCATCGGCCGGCTTCATGAAGAAGAAGGGCGGCTCACGGCCGGTGAAACCCATCTCCACGGCGTGATCGGCATAGTTGCGGCCCACGCAATAGACGCGGTGCACGGGGAAGCTGCCCCCACCAGCGACAGGCACGGCAACCGGGGCGGGCGGGGCGAAGACGAAGCTCATGGCAGCAGCAGGTTCGGGGTGTGCAGGGCGCGGATGATGATGCCATGTACCTCGTGGGCTGTGCCGAGCCGAGTGCTACGCGGTTCAGACCGCCCCGCTACACTGAACCGCATGATCATGCCCCGCCGCATCAAGCATTGCCGGGTCTGCGGCGCGGTGGTGGCCTACCGCATGCCTGCAGACGACAACCGCGAGCGTGCCCTGTGCAGCGCCTGCGGTGAGATCCACTACGAGAACCCCATCAACGTGGTCGGCACGGTGCCGGTGTGGGATGCGCAGGTGCTGCTGTGCCGCCGCAACATCGAACCGCGTTTCGGCCTGTGGACGCTGCCCGCCGGCTTTCTGGAACTCGGTGAAAGCACGGCCGAGGGCGCGCTGCGCGAGACCGTGGAAGAAGCCGGCGCCCGCATCGAGATGCAAGGTCTCTTCACCGTGTTCAACGTGGTGCGTGCGGGCCAGCTGCATCTGTTCTACCGCGCACGCATGCTCGACGCCACGCTCGACCCCGGCCCCGAGACCATCGAGGCCCGCCTCTTCCGTGAAGATGAAGTGCCGTGGGACGAGCTTGCGTTTCGCACCGTGCGGCAGACGCTGGAGCACTTCTTCGAAGACCGGCGCAATGGGCACTACGGCGTGCACGCCGGCGACATCGCCTAGCCCGCTTGGGAGCCCGCTCCGGAGCCCGCGGCACCTTCTGCGCCCTCGGCGGGCCGCACTGCGGCGCCACTGACACCGTCGACGCCCAGTTCCCACAAGGCATGCGTCTGCGCGGCGTCGTCCACCGCACTCGCCAGCACCGTGAGGCCCAGGCCGTGGATCAGCGCCACCAGGCTCTGCACATAGCCGCGCAGCGTGGCATCTTGGGCCAGCCCCTGCAGCGCCCGGGCGTCCAGCGTCACGTGGCGAACGCCTGCGGCTTTCAAAGCCGGCAGATGCCGGGCCAGATCGGCCATCGGCCCCATGCCGACGCGCACGCCCCAAGGGCGCCAGGCCAGCGCCGCAGCAGCCAGACCGGGAAGGACGGCGGCATCGGTCAAGGATTCAGCACATTCGATGGCCAGCAGGCCGGCCGATGCCGGGGCTCGGGCCAGACGTGAAGCTACCTCGGGGATGAACCCCGGCGACAGCAGCGACGAGGCCGAAGCCGACACGGCTCGCGGCTGGGCGTCGGCCGCGATGGCCTGCAGGGCCAGTTCGACGCTGCACAGGTCGGCCTGCGGCAGCAAGCGGCTGCGCCGGGCCAGCGCGAACCAGCCTTCGGCGGGCTCGAACTCGCCACCCGGCTGACGCTGCACCCGCAGCCGGCATTCCAGGTGCACGGTCTGGCCCAGCTTGTTCAGCACCGGCGCAGCCTGCAGCTGCACGCGGCCCTCTTCCAGCGCGGTGGCAATCTGTGCGCGCCAGGCACGCTCACCCGGCATGGTTGCGAGCGACGGCGAAGACGGCCCCTGCAGCACCTCCACCACCACGGGCTCCTGGCCGTTGGCGCCGCGCGCCTCGGCGCGCGCCAGCGCGGCGTCGGCGGCGGCCAACACCGCGCCCACGTCGATTGGCAAATTCGTGCTGCTTGTGGGCTGTACCTGGTCCACGCCGCCCACAGCCACGTTCGCGCCGCCATTGCGCAGCGCCGGCGCCGAGGCCAGAGCCAGGTGCAAGGAAGCTGCCGTCTCACGCGCCACCCCGGCCACTGGCAGACAAAGCGCAAAGTCGCTGCCGTTCAGACGCCCGGCACAAGTGCCGGGCACGCGATCGACATAGGTCAGCAGCACCTGGCCCAGTGCAGCCAGCAAGCGGTCGGTGGCTTCAAAGCCCAAGCGCTGGTTCAGCCCTTCGAGCTGCTGCACACGCAACAGCACGAGCGCCAGCCCCGGCCCGGCCGCGGCGTCCATGCGCTGTTGCAGCAAACCCAGGAAATGGCGACGCGACGGCAACCCGGTCACGGCGTCCAGCTGGGCTTGGCGCTGCAGCCGTTGCACCTGCTCGGCCTGCTGGGCGTACAGCATGTCGAGCTCGGGCGGCACTGGCGCGGGCAGGGTGTCGGCAGGTGCTGCGGGCAAAGCCGGTGAAGAGCGGGAGCCCCACTGGCGCCACACCCGCGAGAGCCAGCGCTGGGCAGGCTTCATCGGCAAGCGGCGAAACAAGCGAAGAGCAGCGTTGACATCGGTGTCTTCCTGACCCTCTGGCGGCTTCGTCTTGGCGGGTCTGCGCTAATTTTTTCGTCTGTGCGTGTTCAAGGTATCAGCATGCTACGGCAGGCATTTGCCGGCTGCTCGATGCTTGCCTGGCGCGCCGTGTATCTGAGCGGCGCACCATGAAAAAAGCCCGCGCGAAGCGGGCTTTCTCGTACGCCAGCGCGTTGTCGTCAGGCCGTGGCGGCGCGCAGCTTGAAGCTGAACTCCTGCAAAGCGGCAATACCGCTTTCCTCGGCCTTGCGGCACCAGGCCTGCAAGTCGGCGACCAGCTGCTCGGCGCTGACGCCGGTACGCGTCCACAGCGCACGCAATTCCTCGCGCATGGCCACCAGCTTGGCCAGCTGCGGGCTTTCACCCAGAGCCTGCTGCAGGCTGGGCTTCACGCCGTGGGGAATCTTGTCGTCGTCGCGGTGCAGCCAGGTCTTCGCCACCCTCAGGTTGCGGAACCGCGCGCTGTTCTCGGCACCCTGGGCTTTCACCCGGGCCAGCTCTGCACCCACCGCAGCCTTCATTTCCTTGGCATAACCCGCCATCACTTCATAACGGTTGGCGATCACGGCTTCCAGCGTCTTGCCGTCGGCCACCAAACGCACATCGCCCAGAGCCAGCTTCGGCGGCACCTTTTTCACGCGCGCCAGGCCGAGTTTTTCCATGCCGCGGATGTACATCCAGCCCACGTCGAACTCGTAAGGTTTGATCGAGAACTTGGCCGAGGTCGGGTAGGTGTGGTGGTTGTTGTGCAACTCCTCGCCGCCAATCAGGATGCCCCACGGCGAGACATTGGTCGATGCGTCGGGCGCTTCGAAGTTGCGATAACCCCAGTAGTGGCCGATGCCGTTGATGATGCCGGTGGCCATCACCGGGATCCAGGCCATCTGCACCGCCCACACGGCTGCGCCGATGGCGCCGAAGAGCATGAGGTTCAGGATGAGCATCAGGCCCACGCCCTGCCAGGTGAAGCGGCTGTACAAATTGCGCTCGACCCAGTCATCAGGCGTGTTGTGCCCGTACTTGACCAGCGTTTCCTTGTTCGTCGCCTCGATGCGGTACAGCTCTACCCCGGTCAGCAAAAGGGCTTTCAAACCCTTCACCTGCGGGCTGTGCGGGTCTTCCTCGGTTTCGCATTTGGCGTGGTGCTTGCGGTGCACGGCCACGAATTCCTTCGTGATCATGCCGGTGCCGAGCCACAACCAGAAGCGGAAGAAGTGCGACGGAATCGCATGCAGTTCCAGCGCGCGGTGTGCCTGCGCGCGATGCAAGAAGATGGTGACGGCCGAAATGGTGATGTGCGTCGTCACCAGCGCGTACAACAGCACCTGCCACCAACTGGCCTCGAGCAGGCCGTGGGCCAGCATTTGTACGACAGCGTCGTGCACTTGCCACAGGTGATCCATCAGAGCTTCCTTGCAACTAGAAATTTACAAACCCGATTGTAGAGGCTCAGCTGACAGGAAAGTTTCATCTGCACTGTTGCTATTGCTGCGCAAACGGGTCCTGATGTCGATTTCTTGTGTGCGGAATCACACCCAATGACATCAGAAGCTGCCGACTTCACTGCTTTTGCCAGACGGCGGCGAAAAACCCATCGGTCTGGTGGCGGTGCGGCCAAAGCCGCAGATACGGGCCTGCCACCAGCGTGGCTGCAGGCTCGACGCGCGCCGCCTCCAGCGCCTGCTGCGCTGGCAACACCTCAAACTGCCCGGCTTGTGCTGCCGTGAAGGCCTCGGCCACGGCTTCGTTCTCAGCCGTCAGCAGGCTGCAGGTGGCGTAGACCAGGCGCCCGCCCGGCTTCAGCAAGCGCGCGGCGCTCGTCAGGATGGCGGTTTGCTTGGCCTGCAGTTCGGCCACCGCCTTGGGGCTCTGGCGCCATTTCAAATCAGGGTTGCGGCGCAGCGTGCCCAGGCCCGAGCACGGGGCGTCTATCAACACACGGTCGATCTTGCCGGCCAGGCGCTTGATGCGGTCGTCGCGCTCGTGCGCAATTTGCGCCGGGTGCACGTTGGACAGCCCGCTGCGCGCCAGGCGCGGCTTCAGGGCGTCGAGCCGGTGGCCAGATATGTCGAAGGCGTACAGACGCCCGGTGTTGCGCATCGAAGCACCCAGCGCCAGGGTCTTGCCGCCGGCACCGGCGCAGAAATCGACCACCATCTCGCCGCGCTTGGCGTCGGTCAGCAGCGCCAGCAGCTGGCTGCCTTCGTCCTGCACTTCCACCAGGCCCTGCGTGAAGACGTCCAGCTTGTGCAGTGCCGGCTTGCCCTGCAGGCGCAGGCCCCAGGGTGAATAGGGCGTGGGCGCGACGGTGAAGCCGGCCTCGATGAGTGTGCGCTGCACGTCTTCGCGTTTGGCCTTCAGCAGGTTCACGCGCAGGTCCAGCGCTGCGGTCTCGGACAGTGTCTCCACCAGCGGCCAGAACTCGTCGCCCAGCGTTTCTTTCAGCGGCGCAGCCAGCCAGTCGGGCAGGTTGTGGCGCAGTTTTTCGGGCAAGGTGGCGTGGTCGATGTCTTCGATGGCGGTGAGCCAGGCCAGTTCGTGCGGCGCCAGCGCGGCGCGCAGGAAGCTGGGGCTGCCTTGCCAGGCCAGGATGGCCAGCCGACGCTCCAGCGGGCCACTGCCGCTTTGCGCGAAGTTCTGGAACAACAGACGCTGGCGCAGCACGGTGTAGGCAGTTTCGGCCAGCGCATGGCGCTCGCGCGAGCCCAGGGCACGGTGGTCGCGGAAGAACGCAGAGACGACGCTGTCGGCGGGTTGGTCGAGCTTCAGCACGGCGCGCAGCAGCTCGGTGCTCAGATCGACAAGGGCGTTGGGATGCATCGTGCCGATTATCCTGCCCACCCATGAGTGCCAGACCCGACAGCCCCGACAACCCCGACTTGCCCGCCCTGCCCCAAGCCCCGCGCGGGCGCTACCGCCACTACAAAGGTGGCGAGTACGAGTTGCTGGGTGTCGTGCGCCACAGCGAGACTTTGGAGCCGCTGGTGCTGTACCGCCCGTTGCACGGCGACAGCGGCGACTGGGTTCGGCCTTTGGCGATGTTCTTCTCTGACGTGGAAGTGAACGGGCAGCGTGTGCCGCGTTTCGCCCGCATCGGCTGAAGCGCTACATCAGCACCTGCGAGGCGCCATCGGTCTGCCGCACCAAGCCGTCTTCCACGCGCAGCTTGTCCTCGACGAACCAGCGCACCGCCAGCGGGTAGATCGTGTGTTCTGTGGCCAACACACGCGCTGAGAGCGCCTGCTCGTCATCGCCAGGAAACACAGGCACCACGCTCTGCAGCACGATGGGGCCGTGGTCGAGTTCCGGCGTCACGAAGTGCACGGTGGCGCCCACCGCCTTGCAGCCGGCCTCCAGCGCCCGGCGGTGGGTGTGCATACCGGTAAACGCCGGCAGCAATGACGGGTGGATGTTCAGCAGCCGGCCCGCGTAACGGCGCACGAAGGCCGCACCCAGCACGCGCATGAAGCCGGCCAGCACCACCAGGTCTGGCGTGTGCGCATCGATGGCGGCAGCCAAGGCATCGTCGAAGGCGTCGCGCGTGTCAAAGGACTTGTGGTCCACCAGGTGCGTGGCCATGCCCCGTTCGGCCGCCCAGGTCAGACCGCCGGCCAGCGGCCGGTTGGCGATGACGGCCACCACCTGCGCCGGCCAGCCTTCTTCGGCGCAGCGCCGGTGGATGGCTTCCATGTTGGAGCCGCGGCCCGAGATCAGGATGACGATGCGTTTCATGGCGGGCGGCAGTGTAGGCGGGCTGAACGGGTTGTCTGAACCGGGCTGCCTGAAACCTTCCTGAGACAATCGCGCCCGTCGTCCCAGCCTCCCGGCAACACCCATGCGATCACGCGTTCTCTCCGGCATGCGCCCCACCGGCGCCATGCACCTCGGCCACTTCCACGGCGCCCTGAAAAACTGGGTGCGCCTGCAACACGAACACGAGTGCTTTTTCTTCGTTGCCGACTGGCACGCGCTGACCACGCACTACGAAGAGCGCGAGGTGATGGAGCGCTACGTCTACGACATGGTCGTCGACTGGCTCGCCGCGGGCCTGGACCCCGAGAAGTGCACCCTCTTCATCCAGAGCCACATCCCCGAACACGCCGAGCTCTTCACGCTGCTGGCCATGGGCACGCCGCTCGGTTGGCTGGAGCGTGTGCCCACCTACAAGGACCAGATCGAGAAGCTGAAAGACCGCGACCTGGCGACCTACGGCTTCCTCGGCTACCCGCTGCTGCAGGCCGCCGACATCCTGATCTACAAGGCCAACTACGTGCCGGTGGGCGAAGACCAGGCCAGCCATGTCGAACTGACGCGCGAAGTGGCACGCCGCTTCAACAACCTCTATGGCCGCAGCAGCGACGCCGAGGCCAAGATCGCGGCCGCGCTGGCCAAACTGGGTAAGGACGACGCCCGCTACTTCGAGAAGCAGCGCAAGGCCTTCGGCGAAACCGGCAGCGAAGAAGCGCTGGCCAAGGGCGATGGCCTGGTGGAAAGGGCCGCCGCGAACGTGCCCGGCTGGACTGTCGACGACAGCGAGCTCTTGACCGGGCACCTGAAAGGCGCCGGCAAGACCATCCTCACCGAGCCGCGCGCGCTGCACACCGAGGTGCTGCGCCTGCCCGGCACCGACGGCACGAAGATGAGCAAGAGCTACGGCAACGCCGTGTTGATGCGCGACGAGCCGGCCGAGGTGACGAAGAAGATCCGCGCCATGGCCACCGACCCCGCCCGCGGCCGGCGCACCGACCCCGGCAACCCCGAGAAGTGCCCGGTGTGGCAGTTCCACAAGGTCTACAGCGACGAGGCCACGAAAGACTGGGTGGTGAAGGGCTGCACGACCGCCGGCATCGGCTGCCTGGACTGCAAGCAGCCCGTCATCGACGCCATCATTGTTGAACAGGCCCCGTGGCGCGAGCGTGCCGAAAAGTACCTGGCCAACCCGAAGCAGGTGCACTGGATCGTCGAGATGGGCACCGAGCGCGCACGCACGGTGGCCAAGCAGACGATGAAGGATGTCCGGTCTGCCATGGGCTTGAACTACTGACATGAACGCACTGCAAACCTTCGAAGTGCACCCTGGCAGCGAGCCGCGCGCCACCGTCATCGTGCTGCACGGCCTGGGCGCCGACGGCACCGACTTTCTGTCTTTCGCCGACGAGATGAAGCTGGCCGCGGTCGGCCCCGTGCGCTGGGTGTTTCCACGCGCGTCGGAACGGGCCGTCACCATCAACGGCGGCAACCGCATGCGCGCCTGGTACGACATCCTGGGCGCCGACCTCGTGAAGCGCGAGGACGAAGGCGGCCTGCGCGAAAGCTTCGCGCAGGTGCACGCGCTGATCGACCGCGAAGTGGCGCGCGGCATGCCGGCCCAGCGCATCGTGCTGGCCGGCTTTTCGCAGGGCTGCGCCATCGCACTGGGCGCCGGGCTGCGCTATGGCCAGCGCCTGGCCGGGCTGGTGGGCCTGTCGGGTTATCTGCCGCTGGCCGACACCACGACGACCGAGCGCCACGATGCCAACGTGATGACGCCGATCTTCCTGGCCCACGGCCGCAGCGACGGCGTGGTGCCAATGGCCCGCGGCGCTGCAGCGCGCGACCTGCTGCAGACCCTGGGCCAGCCCGTGGCGTGGCACGACTACCCGATGCAGCACTCGGTGTGCATCGAAGAGGTGCAGGCGCTGCAGCATTGGCTCGTGGACGTGCTCAGGCCAGACTGAAACGCCTGGCCTATGCTGCGTCGCCCTGAGAACCCGCAGGAGATCCCCACATGACACCGATTCGCAAGACCGCCCGCATGGCCCGCCTTGCTCGCCTGGCCATCGCCGCCACGCTGGCCTTCACCACCCTGGCCGTGCCGACTCTGGCCCTGGCCGAAGCGCCGATGGCGAAGAGCCAGGCCCCGGGCTGGTACCGCATGATGCTG
>Ga0209181_10009993_pt1 | contig 12374 bp, 10 predicted proteins | sample MAT05_FD_187208 | JGI IMG/M metagenome (GOLD analysis project Ga0209181, IMG submission 187208) | Freshwater microbial communities from Lake Fryxell liftoff mats and glacier meltwater in Antarctica - MAT-05 (SPAdes) (version 2) | ecosystem: Environmental > Aquatic > Freshwater > Ice > Liftoff... | reverse complement strand
CGCAATACGACGGTCGATTCGGCCAGCACCGTCAAGGCGCGGTGGGGAACGGTGATCACTGCCTGGCATATCGGGTTGCCGAAATAGTCGTGGCCGGCAATGCTTTCTGCCGGTGCCGGCTGCACCGCAATGCGGTGCGCGATCACCTGCTGGCCGGGCAAGGGGCGCGGTGTGAGGTGCAGCAACTGGCGTGACAGCGTCACCGGGCTGGCGTAACGATAGCGGGTTTCATGCACCACCCGCAGCCGCCGACTGCCGTCGGCCGCACCCGTACCCGCCGGCCGCGCGTTCATTGCGATTGTGCCTGCGACTGCATTGGGCGACCGGGCTTGTCGCCATGGCTGAAAAAGCGCTGGTTGATGCGCTCGGCCTGGGCAAAGGATTCACTGCGCAACGCCTCCATGAAAGCGCGCAAGGCCGGGCTGCCGGGGGCCAGATCACGCTCCGGATCAAGCCGGTTCAGTGCTTCGATCAGCGGGGTCAGGCAGGCTGCGCCACATTCACCGTAGGTTTCAGTCAAACGATGCAGGTATTCCGACAGGCCCAGCAACTGAAAGGCGATCGAGCGCGGATTGCTTTCGTCGCGGATCAGCAGATCGAGCAGCGGCAGCCACTGCGGGCGCGCCATGTAGCGCGAACGATAGGTCACGATGCTGTCGGCCAGCTCCAGCAGCCACTCAAGCTCGGCGTCGGCGCGCATCTGCAGGCCCGCATGCAGGGCGCCGCAGAGGAACTGCAGGCGTTCGACGCGCCGCCCGATCGACAAAAAGCGCCAGCCCTGGTCGCGCGTCATGCCGTCCAGGGTGAAGCCGGCCAAGGTCATCATCGAGGTGGTCGCGGCGTCCAGCTCGCTCAAGGCTTCGGCAATGGTCGGGGTGTGCTTCTCCCAGCGTGACAGGCGTTGCAGCATGCGGTTCAAGGCGCGCCAGTTGTCGACCGACAGGCGTTCACGCAACTGGAATGCGACGCGAAACAGCTGGCGCAGGCTGGCGGCGAGACCGCCCACATTCGGGTCGGCTACGGCGCGGCGCAATGCCGCCTCGACATCGGTCTTCGGATCGTCGGCGTCGAACGGCAGGAGGCCCGTGTTGCCACACAGCCGCACGATCGCGCCCCATTCGCCGTCGAGTGAGTCGGGGATGTTGTCGATCAGTTGGCCCAGCGCCACCCGCAGCAGGCGTGCGATGTTGTCGCAGCGCTCGGCATAGCGGCCGAACCAGAACAGATTCTCGGCCACGCGCGAAGAGAGGTTATGCGGGCTGCGCATCAGGTCCTGCGCGGTCACGGCGCGGCGCATCAGGCTGAACTGGCTGACAGGCCCCGCCGACAGCACCCAGGTGTCCTTGCTGCCGCCGCCGCGCTGCATCGAGATCACCCGCGCGTCCGGCCCGGTAGCCACGCGCGTCAAGCCACCGGGCATGGCGATGTAACCGTCGGGAGTGGCGCAGGCATACACGCGCAGGCCTACCGCCCCGGCCTTGAGGCGGCGCTGTTGCGAGCGATCCCAGATCGGGGCCTGCGAAATGCGCACCAGTTCCTGGGCGATATAGCGGTCCGGGTGGGCGCGCATCGATTCAAGAAGTGAGCGGCGCTGCGGCTCGCTCAAGTCCTGTCCGAACACCGCTTCCATGCGCAATTGCGGGAATGCCGGTTTGATCACCAGTTTTTCCAGGCGTGCCACCGCTTGCTCGAGCGCCGCCGATTCGCCGCACCACCAGGTGGCCACCGAAGGCATTTTCAGCGGGCTGCCAAGCAGGCGCTGGCTGATCGCCGGCAGGTAACCCAGGATCGCGCCGGATTCCAAAAGGTTGGCGCCCAGGCCGTTGGCGATCAGCACATTGCCGCGCCGCGCCGCTTCCACCAGGCCGGCCACCCCCAGGGCGGAATCGCTGCGCAATTCCAGCGGGTCGCAAAAATCATCATCGAGGCGGCGCAAGATCACATGCACGCGTTGCAGGCCAGAGAGCGTTTTCAGCCAGACGCAGCCGTTACGCACCGTCAGGTCATGCCCTTCGACAAGCGGAAAACCCAGGTAGCGCGCCAACAGCGCATGCTCGTAATAGGTCTCGTTGTAGGGTCCCGGCGTGAGCAGCACGATCATCGGCGCCTGCCCGTCATGCGCAGCCCAGTGCGCCAGGCTGTCACGCAAGGTGGCAAAAAAGCGCGCCAGCGGCTGCACCTTGAGGTCGCGGAACAGGTCGGGGAAGACGCGCGAAATCGCCAGGCGGTTTTCCAGCGCGTAGCCGGCACCCGAGGGCGCCTGGGTGCGATCGGCCACCACCCACCAGCGGCCATCGGCGGCGCGTGCGAGGTCGGCAGCATAGAGGTGCAGGCGCACCCCGCCCGGCGCCACGATGCCGTGCGCCGGGCGCAGGTAGGCGGCGTTGCCGTGCACCAGCGCCGGCGGCAGCAGGCCTTCGGCAATCAGATGCTGCGGGCCGTAAACATCGGCCAGGATGCGATCGAGCAAATGCGCGCGCTGGCACACCGCAGCTTCGATCCGCGCCCACTCGTCGGCCGGAATGATTTGCGGCAGCAGGTCCAGATCCCAGGGCCGGTCGGTGCCCTGTGGATCGTCATAGACGTTGTAGGTAACGCCGTTCTCGCGCACCTGGCGTTCGATTTCCTGCACCCGCTCATGCATCCGCGCAGACGGCGTTGCGACCAGCTGCTCGAACATCGCGCGCCAGTGCTCGCGCGGCTTCTGCGAGGCGTCCAGCATCTCATCGTAGCGCGCCACGGCAGGGGGGTACTGGTCCAGCAGTTGCTTGGGCACGAAAGTCAGGGGCGCGAAAAGGCGTTGGGCGAAAAGAACGTGAGGTTAGCATTTGCCGCGCCCCGCAAGCGCGGCGCAGCGGACCAACGATTGCGTTCAGGCGCGCCGCAGGTCGAGTGTGAACGGGAAGTTCGGATTGCGCTTTTCGGCTTGCACCTCGATACGCCCGGGCGTGTGCCCCATGCTGAAAAAGCGCGCCAGCCGGCGTCCTTCGGCGGCGTTGGCATTGACCGGAAAATCCTCGTGGCTGCGCCCGCCCGGATGGGCCACATGGTATTGGCAACCGCCCAGGCTCCTGGCATTCCAGGTGTCCACCAGGTCGAACACCAGCGGCACATTGGTGTCGATGGTCGGGTGCAGGGCGGAAGGCGGGTTCCAGGCCTTGTAGCGCACGCCGCCGATGAATTCGCCGACGCGGCCGCTCGGCTGCAGCGGCACCGCCCGGCCATTGCAGGTGAGTACGTGGCGACTGTCGATCAGACCGGTGGCCTTGACCTGCAGGCGCTCCAGCGATGAATCGACATAGCGGGCGGTGCCGGCGGCGCTGCTTTCCTCGCCCAGCACGTTCCAAGGTTCGAGCGCGTTGCGCAGTTCGACACGAACGCCAGCGGCGGCGAACTCGCCATAGCGCGGAAAACGGAATTCCAGGTGTGTGTCGAACCAGTCGGCCGACAAGCCGAAGCCGGCGTCGTTCAGCTCGGCAATCACGTCGCTGAAATCCTGCCACACGAAGTGCGGCAGCATGAAGCGATCGTGCAGCTCGGTGCCCCAGCGCATCAGCGTTGCAGGGCGGAACGGCTGGCGCCAGAAGCGCGCCACCAGGGCGCGCAGCAGCAGTTGCTGGGTCAGCGACATGCGCGCGTGCGGCGGCATCTCGAAGGCGCGCATTTCCAGGAGCCCCAGACGACCGGTAGCCGAATCCGGCGAATAAAGTTTGTCGATACAGAATTCGGTGCGATGGGTATTGCCGGACGCATCGATCAACAGGTTGCGCAGGATGCGATCGATTTTCCACGGCGGGCAGGCGCCGGAACTCTGGCCCATCAGACGGTCGATTTCGGCAAACGCAATCTCGATTTCGTAGACCGAATCGTTGCGCGCCTCGTCAATGCGTGGCGCCTGGCTGGTCGGGCCGATGAACATGCCCGAGAACAGGAACGACAGCGAGGGGTGGTTGTGCCAGTAGCCGATCAGACTCTTGAGCAAGTCCGGCCGGCGCAGAAACGGTGAGTCGAGCACGCTGGCGCCGCCCATGACCAGATGATTGCCACCGCCGGTACCGGTGTGCTTGCCATCGACCATGAATTTCTCGGTGGTCAGGCGTGTCAGATGTGCCTGTTCGTAGAGAAAAGTGGTGTTGGCCACCAGTTCGTCCCAGTCGCGCGCCGGCTGCACGTTGACTTCCAGCACGCCGGGATCGGGCGTGATGCGCAATTGCTCAAGACGCGGATCTCGCGGCGGCTCATAGCCTTCGACCACTACCGCAAGCCGCATGTCAGCAGCGGTCGCTTCGACTGCTGCCACCAATTCGAGATAGTGCTCAAGGTTGGCCATCGGCGGCATGAAGATGTAGAGCACGCCGTGGCGCGCCTGGGCACACATGGCCGAACGGGTGATCCAGGCTGCCGATTCGAGAAAGCCGGCCGGCGCGTCCGCGGTCTTGCCCGGCGTCCCCGGCGCTATCGGCGCGCGATCGTCGAGCCAGGCGCCGTGATTGCGGGTTCGCTTCTGCGGCGCTTGAAACTGGCGGGCGATTTCCTGGTGTCCCGGCAGGCGCGCGAAGGCCTGGGTCTGGTCGGGCTCGTGAATCCACGGCTGGTCCGTGGGTTTGGCCCAGGGTTGCGAATCAAGCGGCAGGCGCAGGCCGATCGCCGAATCGCCTGGAATCAGGTAACAGCGCTCCTCACGCAGGAACCAGGAGCCGCTTTGCCAGTGCAATGCGGCATCGGTACTGCGCTTGATCGGCAGCACATGGCCGGCCACCTTGTCGAGCCCCTGGGTGAAGGCCTTGCGCAGGCGCTCGCGCTCCAGCGGGTCTTCAAGGCGGGAATCGAAGGGGTCGACGTTGGTCGGCAGGCGCCGCTCGCGCCACAGGTAGTACCAGGTGTCTTCAAAGGCGGGGAATACGTATTTTGGGTCGAGTTCGAGACGCGCGGCGAGATTCTGCAGAAACTGCGCTGCGTGTTGCTCGGTGGCGCCATAGTCGACGCTTTCGTCGGCGCACAAGGTGGCGTCGCCCCACACCGGTTCACCGTCGCGCCGCCAGAAGCAGGTGAGCGACCAGCGCGGCAGTTGTTCGCCCGGATACCATTTGCCCTGGCCGTAATGCTTGAGTCCCTGCGGCGCATGGCGCGCCTTCAGACGGTCGAGCAGTTTGGCGCCCAGGCCGCGCTTGGTCGGGCCCATGGCATCGGTATTCCACTCCGCGCCATCCGGGTCGTCGACCGCCACGAAGGTCGGCTCGCCACCCATGGTCAGGCGCACATCATCTGCTTTCAACTGCCTGTCGATCTGCTGGCCCAGGGCTTCGATCTGCTGCCATTGCAGGTCGGAGTAGGGCAGGGTGACACGCGGCGTCTCGAAAATCCGCGTCACCTGCATGTGATGCTCGAATTCCACCTCGCACTCGTCGGTGGCACCGGTGATCGGCGCGGCATTGCCGGGGTCGGGTGTTGCGGCCAGCGGAATGTGCCCTTCGCCGGCGAACAGCCCCGAAGTCGGGTCGAGTCCGACCCAGCCGGCGCCCGGCAGATACACCTCGCACCAGGCATGCAGGTCGGTGAAATCGACCTCGGTGCCCGAGGGGCCGTCGAGCGATTTCACATCCGCAGCAAGCTGGATCAGGTAGCCCGAGACGAAGCGCGCTGCCATGCCCAGGTGGCGCATGATCTGCACCAGCAGCCAGGTTGAATCGCGGCACGAGCCACAGGCCAGTTCCAGCGTCTGCTCCGGGGTCTGCACCCCGTGCTCCATGCGGATCAGGTAGCGCACATCGGCCTGCAGGCGCTGGTTCAAGGCCACCAGGAAATCGTTGGTAGGCATCGCTTCAGTGGGCACCGCGTCCAGGTATTTCTGGAACAGCGGGGTGGCCGGCAGCTTCTGCAGGTAGGGCGCCAGTTCGTGCGCCAGTGAAGCGTCGTACTTGAATGGAATCTGCTGGGCGTCGGGTTCGAGAAAAAAGTCGAATGGATTGATCACCGACACCTCGGCCACCAGATCGACTTCAATCTTCAGTTCACGCGCTTTTTCGGGAAACACCAGCCGCGCCAGGTAATTGCCCTGCGGATCCTGCTGCCAATTGACGAAATGCCCCTCGGGCGTGACCTTGAGCGAATACGCCAGGATCGGCGTGCGCGAATGCGCGGCCGGGCGCAGGCGCACCACCTGCGGGCCCAGGCCAACCAGGCGGTCGTAGCGATAATGGGTGATGTGACGCAGGGCTACGTGAATTGACACAATGACTCCTGGGAACTACCTTGGGATAAGCAAGTGGCAAGCAAGTAGCAAGCAAGTAACAAGCAAGTAGCAAGCAAGTAGCAAGCAAGTAGCAAGCAAGTTGCAAGCAAGTTGCAAGCAAGTTGCATGCACACTCTTGCTTCATTTGAATTTTTTTGCGCGCGGCGCTTAGGTTACCTCAGGAAAGGGGGCAAAACAGGCGCGTGCACGGCCGGCCGGCCGTTCCACGGTTGGGGATGGCCGGCAAATCGCCGGCGAGCCAGTGTCGTTCCTGCTGGAAATTGATCAAACTGCTTGAGCGGTACAGTCCGGGAAGCGGGCCCGTGCAGTTCCTGAAAAGGGTGGAAGCGGCAATCCGGATCAACAGTCGAGCGCTGCCGGGGTTGTGCAGAGTTCCGAGTGTGTGGCGCAGCGCTGCGCCGAACAATGCTGTTCCATGATGGGAGTGTGCCGAATGAATTCTGACAATCGACGCCCGGGGCCTGCCATACCCGCCGCCTTGCATGACTTGATGAAGCAGGTCGGGCCGATTTGGCGCAATGATGTGCCTGGTCACGTGCGGCAGATGGCAGAAGGGTTCAGCGCCGTTCTCGCCCATGCACCCAAAGAAGGTGTGGTGCGGACCAATGACCTGGCCTACGGTGCGCATCCACGTCAATGCCTGGACCTGTTCCAGCCTGGCAGGGATATGGAAACTGCAGGCGCCGCGCCGCTGCTGATGTTTCTGCATGGTGGCGCGTTTGTCGATGGCGAACGCAACCGCAGCGACGAGTTTTACGCAAATATCCTGTATTTTTTCGCGCGCCACGGTGTATTGGGCGTCAACCTCGAATACCGGCGCGCTCCCGAATTTGTCTATCCGTCCGGCGCCGAAGATGTCGCGCTGGCCGTGGCCTGGGCGCGCGCCAACGCGGCACGCCATGGTGGTGATGCGCAACGGATATTCCTGATGGCCCATTCGGCCGGCGCCGCGCATGCGGCAGGCTATGCCTATGATCGCCGCCGACAGCCGGCCAGCGGACCCGGTATCGCGGGCTTGATTGTCATAAGCGGGCGCGTGCGGGCCGACAATCTTGCAGAGAATCCGAACGCCCGCAAAGTCGAAGCCTATTACGGCAGCGATGCCTCGCTATTCGAAGAGCGCTCGCCGGTCGCACATGTCGACGCCGGCAGCGTGCCGACTTTTGTGGCGTTTGCGGAATATGAAAATCCGCTGATCGATTTGTATTGCACCGAACTGGCCTATCGCCTGGCGACAGCGCAGCGGCGCGCACCACCACTGCTGCGGTTGCGCGGCCACAACCACACCTCGATCGTCGCGCATTTCAACACTGCAGAAGATTTTCTTGGCCGCGAAATTCTCGACTTCATCGCGACGACGCCGCCACTTGCCTGATGCATGGCCGGCGCGTGCCTGCCTGACTGAATCGACCGGCCCGCAAAGGGGTCGTGCCAGGTTTGGCCCTTCAACTCCCCATCTGGGCATTCAAATGGCGGATGCGCTCGCACATTGAACGCAGCAGCGCCACCCCGACAGCAGGATGCGCCTTGACGATCTTGACGAAGGCATCACGGTTCACCGGCAGCCAGGCGCCATTCTCTTGCGCCACGGCAGTAGCGCCGCGTGTAGCCGTGCCCAGCATGGCGACCTCGCCGAAGGTTTCGCCGGCGCCGATCTGTTCCACCGGCTTGCCGTTGACACCAATGGTGACCCGGCCGTCCAATACGACATACATGTTTACGCCCTGTGCGCCCTGGCTGACCACGGTTTCGCCCTGTTTCATGGGCGTGGGCGTAGGGTCGCCTAGCGATTGACGCAATTTGGCCAGTTGGTCGGTGTTCAATCCGGCTCCGCCCAGACGAGGTTTCAACTCGCCGCCGCCAGCGGCCAGCAGTTTTTCGACGCTGCGGCGCATCTGGCCGGTCAGGCTGCTGACCAGTTGCAAGGCGAACTGGGGCTCTTGCGGCAACGAGGCGAGAGTGCGCTTTTCATCGAGTGAAAGCACGCGCGATTTCTTGAACGCAGTGGCCGTGGCACTGCGCGGTGCGTCCGAAATGATCGCCAGTTCGCCAAAGGTTTCGCCCGGCAGAATCATGTAAAGCGGCTTGCCCTTGAGGCTGAGCGCGATCTGGCCCTCGACCAGAAAGTACATGCGCGCACGCTTGGCAAACATGCCTGAAGCTTTTTCCTGCTCGGCAAACACGCGAGCACCCGCGTCGAACGTTTCTTCCTCGCCGGCGATGCGAAAAAAGCGGGCGGCGAGTTGCGGATCATGGGGCAAGGGCTCCGCTTTGGCCGGTTTCGCGGCGGGGGCTGCGGGAGCCTGCGGGGTGGCAGGTGCCAGATGCGAGAAGTCGAGATCGTCCATGTTGCTTTCTGACCGAGACCGGCGAAGTGTCCAAATGCGGATTCTAGAGCCGGGGCTGGCCGATCCGCGGGCAGAGCAGAACAATTGTGCCGCATCTATTCTGCAAATAGGTTGGGAAAGGGATGAACGAGTAGCCGTCGCACGGACTCTTGCGGACCATTCCTGAATCAATGCAGCGCATAAGCGGCTCCAGTTCCCGGGGTGCCTGCCCGGCTTTTCGCAAGAGGTGCCGCGACGCGCCCGCTGTGATCCCACCGATCTGGTTGGCGGGCAGCTTGAGTTCGGCGTGTTCGTGCTCTCCAGCGGCTTGCCGCACGTGCGCAGCGGCAAGGTATTGGCATTGGGCACGACGGCGGCGCAGCGCTCGACAGCAGCGCCGGACATCCCGGCACTGGCCGAACATCCGTCATTGCGGCAGATCGACATCAGCCGCTGGTTCGGCGTGTGGGGGCCGGCGAATCTGCCGCCGGCGGTGACGCAGCGCCTGACCAAGTCGCTCGGCGAAGCGCTTGCTACGGGGGAACTGCGCAAGCGGCTGGAGGAATCCGGCGCGACCATGGCGCCGGCCGGTGCGGTGCTGGCTGACTACCAGCGCCAGGAAATCGGGAAATACACGCGCATTGTCAAGGTGGCAAACATTCGCGAATGAGTGCTTGTGTGCGCGCCAAGCGCCGCGAGCGCAATGCGGCGTGCCGCAGCGGGCAGGTGTAACGGGCGGCGCAATGCGTTCGCGCTGCTGCCCGCATGGCATGAGCGCGCCGGGAGGCACGACGGACATTACCGAGCGCTAGCGTTCCCGAGAGTATCCAATTCACTATCTTGCACAGGCGCCTGGATTAAGCCGGGCGCCACGCAAACGTGGGAAAATGACGGCTTGCCGCTTTTTTGCCCACCGAGCGTCTGCACCAGGTTGCGCCGGTGACGCATGCGCCCGTAGCGTTCATGCAGGCGTGTGGTGTAACAGGGCGTGCGGCGCCCGGCCTTTTCGACCCTAGACATGCCAACCGATCCCTTGCTGACCGCGCATGAACTCGAGTGCCGCCGCGGCCGGCGTCGCCTGTTCCGTAATCTTGCATTCGGTCTGGGCGCCGGCCAGATGCTGCAGGTCTCGGGGCGCAACGGCAGCGGCAAATCGACCTTGCTGCGCAGCCTGTGCGGGCTGACCTGCCCGGAACGTGGTGAGGTCACCTGGCGCGGTGTGCCGATCCGTGCCAATCGCGATACCTTCAACGCCGAACTGATGTATCTGGGCCACGCCGGCGCGCTCAAGGACGACTTGAGCGCCCATGAAAACCTGCTGGCGGCGCTGGATGTCGCCGGCCGCGCCTGCAGCGCCGAAGCCACTGCCCGCGTGCTCGATGAACTCGGCCTGGCAGCATGCGCCGCCCTGCCGGCCAAGCTGCTGTCGCAGGGGCAGCGCCGGCGGGCCGCACTGGCGCGCCTGTGGCTCAGCCGTGACACCCCCTTGTGGGTGCTGGACGAACCCTTCGTCGCGCTCGATGCGGATGCGAGCGCAGCGCTGCGCAGACTCCTGGCCGCGCATCTGGAAAACGCGGGCATCCTGGTACTGACCACCCATCAGGAAATCAATGTCGCCCCCGCACGCACGCAGCACCTGCGGCTTGACGTCTAGGGCGCATCGGCATGGGCAGCCTTCTCCTGCGCGTCATGCTGCGCGACCTGGCGCTGGCCTGGCGCCAGCGCGCCGATGTCCTGTCGACCCTGATTTTCTATGTAATGGTGGTAAGCCTGTTTCCCCTGGGCATCGGCCCCGAGCCTGCGACCCTGCGCGTGATCGCGCCCGGCGTATTGTGGGTGGCGGCCTTGCTGGCGGCGATGTTGTCGCTGTCGCGCCTGTTTGCCGCCGATCACGCCGATGGCACACTGGAGCAACTGCTGCTGTCGCCGCATCCGCTGACGCTGCTGGTGCTGGCGAAAATCACCGCCCACTGGATTGCCAGCGGCCTGCCGCTGGTGTTGATGGCGCCGCTCCTGGGCGTGCAATTGGGCATGCAGGCCGCCGACATCGGCGTCATGGCGCTAAGCCTTGCGCTCGGCACTCCTGTCTTGAGCCTGATCGGTGCGGTCGGCGCGGCGCTTACCGTGGGCCTGCGCGGCGCCGCTGTGCTGGCATCGCTGCTGGTGATTCCGCTGTGCATTCCGGTGCTGATCTTCGGCGCCGGTGCGGTCGATGCGGATGCCGGCGCCGCTGCGTATTTTTCGCTGTTGGGCGCGTTGCTGGTGCTCGCGCTGGCGGGGGCGCCATTGGCCGCGGCCGCGGCGCTGCGCATCTCTCTGGATTGATGCTTCAATAACGCATGAGCGCGCAATCCAAACCAGTCAATCAGGCGCCACGCGAACGCGCGGGCGCAATCTGGCTGCGCTACGCCGCCCCGCTCGCATTCGACCCGCTGGCCGCGCGCATGATTCCGTGGTTCTTCGCCGCTGCCGCGCTGTTTGGCATTGCTGGCCTGTATATCGGGTTTTTCGTGGCGCCCACCGACGCCCAGCAAAACGAGGTCTATCGCGTGATCTTCATCCATGTGCCGGCGGCCTGGATGTCGATGCTGATCTACCTGGTGATGGCGATGTGGGCCGCGATCGGCCTGATTTTCAATACCCGCCTGTCTTCCATGATGGCAAGCGCCCTGGCGCCCACCGGCGCCATGTTCACCTTCGTTGCCCTGTGGACCGGCGCCCTGTGGGGCAAGCCAACCTGGGGCACCTGGTGGGTTTGGGACGCACGCCTGACCTCCGAGCTGATTCTGCTGTTCTTGTACATCGGTTTCATCGCCCTCCAGGCGGCCATCGAAGACCCGCGTCGCGCCGACCGCGCCGGTGCCCTTTTGGCGATCGTCGGTGTGGTCAATATTCCGATCATTTATTTTTCGGTGTTCTGGTGGAACACGCTGCATCAGGGTGCTTCGGTGAGTTTGACCTCAGCCCCGAAAATGGCGGCTACCATGTTGACCGGCATGCTGGTCATGACCCTGGCCTGCTGGATGTATTCGATCGGCGCTGCGTTGTGGCGTCTGCGATCGATCATGGCGGAACGCGAGGGCATTTCCGTGGTCGAAGCGGATTGACGATGTTGCCAGAAAGGATGAAGCAATGAATTGGGGTAGTGCAGGTGAATTCTTCGCCATGGGCGGCTACGGACTGTATGTGTGGGGCTCCTATGGAGTGAGCGCGCTGGCAATCGCCATCGAAATGCTGGCGCTGGCGGCGCGCCGCAAGCGCGCTTTTTCGCAGGCCGGGACAGCGACATGAAGCCGCGCCACAAGCGCCTGGCTGCGGTCGCGGTGGGGGTGGCCGCGCTGGGTATCGCCACTGCCTTGATCCTCAAAGCGTTCCAGAGCAACCTGGTGTTTTTCTATACACCCTCGCAAATCGTCGCCAACGAGGCGCCGCAGGGCAAGAGCTTTCGCATCGGCGGCATGGTGCAGGACGGCAGCGTCAAGCGCAGCGGGGTTGAAGTGCGTTTCATGGTCACCGACACGGCCAAAACCGTGCCGGTGGTCTACAGCGGCATCCTGCCCGACCTGTTTCGCGAGGGCAAGGGCGTGGTGGCGCAGGGTCAACTCGGGCCCGACGGCATTTTTCGCGCGCGCGAGGTGTTGGCCAAGCATGACGAGAACTACATGCCGCCGGAAGCTGCTGCGGCACTCAAGCAGGCACATGAAAAAGGCAAACCCATGGGGCAGATGAAAGGCAATATTCAATGATTCCGGAAATCGGCAATTTCGCACTGGTGCTGGCACTGGCCATTGCGG
>Ga0209181_10009991_pt1 | contig 12376 bp, 16 predicted proteins | sample MAT05_FD_187208 | JGI IMG/M metagenome (GOLD analysis project Ga0209181, IMG submission 187208) | Freshwater microbial communities from Lake Fryxell liftoff mats and glacier meltwater in Antarctica - MAT-05 (SPAdes) (version 2) | ecosystem: Environmental > Aquatic > Freshwater > Ice > Liftoff... | reverse complement strand
CCCGCGGGCACTTCCCCAGCGACGAAGCCGCCACCAAACTGCTCTATCTGGCCTTGCGCAACATCACCGCCAAGTCGACCTCCGCCCCGCTGCACTGGAAGGCGGCGGCCAACCAATTTGCCATCCAATTCGGATCGCGATTCTTTTCAACCTCAGTTAACTGAGGTTGAAAAAAACCAACCCACAACGACATAACCAAACCACCCGAAACACAAACTTTCGGATAGGCCCAACTCGCCTCCGCCCACGGCCTCACCCTGAGTATGAGCCGCACCGCCAATCCTACGACAACGCCCTGGCCGAGAGCTTCGTCGCTACCCTCAAAACCGAATGCTTCGGCGCCTCCATTCCACCCACCCGTGCCGCCGCCGAACTCATGGCTTTCGACTACATCGAAACCTTCTACAACCGCCGCCGTCGTCACAGCAGTCTCGGTCAACGCTCGCCGCTCGACTTCGAGAAACAAATGTTCGCCCCAAACAAAACCAACTAACCTCAACTACCTACCAACAGTCCAAACCGCTTTTTCAAGGAAAGATCAAACGGTCACCACACTCCGTCCCCTTTTACTGTCCACTTCCCGCTGGACCTCCCTTTGGACTTACTTCGACAAACATGGCTTTCATTCCCACTAACCAACTAACTACTTACATCCATTGGACGGCACGCCCGTCGAGAGTCGGTTCGTGCTTCCAACCGACAGGAAGCCCAAGGCTCTGCAATCGCTGGAATGTTTTCGACAGCGACGCATCCGGGCTCACCTCTTCTTTCGGTGCCGGAGCCTTTACCTCGACCTGCGCTTCGGCCACCAGTGCCGTTCGCACGGCGGAGTCATTCGACCGGGTACGAACGACCATCAGCGCGGAGGCCGGAACTCCGCTCCGGTCTCGACCACGCGCTCGATGCGCTGATCAGCCTGGGAAGCTGCGCACAACGTTTCCCCCATCCTCTCCCGAATGCTACGGAGTAAAAACTCGCAGCCTATCTTGGAAAGAGAGTGTTTGTGACAATTTTCCCGCCGCTGATTTCTCGCTTTACAGAGTAAAAATGGTGGAGGCGAGGGGAGTCGAACCCCTGTTTTGCCAATAGAGATTCGCCAGTGTCCTGCGATGCCTATAAACACAGGATTCAGACGCCACAGGAAATCGGTGGACATTGGCGGACGGTCTTAGTATTGGTCTTACATGGCCTTTCTTTGGAAGCATCCGCAGTCGAAATACTTCGTTGCCCGCTTCACCGATTTGCAGGGCAAGCGACGCAACCGCTCCACGCGCTCCACGAACCGGAAAGAAGCCGAGCGCATCGCCGCCTCCTACGAGGAAGCGGCCAAGAGAAAGCGCACGTCGCGCCAGGTGCGGAAGGTGATCGCCGATCTTCACAAGGAAATCACAGGCGACGATCTTCCCACGCACTCGTTCCGGGAGTTCTCAGCATCGTGGCTGGCACGCAAAGCGCCGGAGGTAGCACCGGGCACGCTAGCGTTTTACCGCGGGGCGATTTCCAAATTCACCGCGTTTCTCGCCGCAAAGGCGGACGCGGAATTGGCGGACATCACGAGCGAGGACGTTGTTGCCTTTCGCAATCACGAGGCGAAGACGCTAGCGCCGAAGACGGTGAATCACGACTTGAAGGCGTTGCGAATGCTTTTCCGCGCGGCCCGTCGCGACAAGGTGCTCGTCGATGATCCGTGCGAATTCGTGAGTGTGACGAAGAAGGGCACCACCGTGCGCCGCCGCCCGTTTACCATCCCCGAATTGCAGGCCGTCGTTTCGGTGGCGGATGACGAGTGGAAAAGCCTCATCCTTTTCGGCCTCTACACCGGCCAGCGGATCGGCGACCTGGCGATGCTCACCTGGCACAACGTCGATTTGCTGCGCGGCGAAATCCGCCTCGTCACGCGCAAGACCGGCAAGACGCTTACGCTCCCGATTGCCCCGACCCTGCGAAAGCATCTGGAAAGCCTGCCTGCGAGTGACGCGCCGGACGCGCCGCTGCACCCGCGCGCCTTCGCCATCGTGAGCCAGCAAGGCAAGACCGGGCACCTGTCCAATCACTTCGCCGACTTGCTCGCGCAAGCGGGCTTGCGGGAGAAGAAGACGCACCGCAAGACGGGCGCGGAGGGCGTCGGGCGCGGCGTCGGCAGCGCCACGGGCGGGCTGAGTTTCCATTGCCTCCGGCACACCGCCGTTTCGCTGATGAAAGACGCAGGCATCCCGGAAGCCGCCGTCATGGAACTTGTCGGGCACGACAGCGCGCAGATGAGCGCCCACTACACCCACGTTGGCCGGGAGGCATTGGAGCGGGCCGCGGGCGCATTGCCGGAACTCGTGTAAGACAATGCCGAAGCAGCCGCCACCGAAGCAAAAAGAGAAGGTGCGAGTCTCGGCTCACACCAAGCCCAAAAGGAGGACACAAAAATCGCAGTCGCTTGAACCTCCCGAATTTCTGCACGGCCCCGGTTGCTATGAATTGGCGAAGGGCGTCAAATTCGTGGCGAGAGATTACCCGCTTGACCTTATCGCACAGGTTGCAGCCCGCCTGCTCAAAGCGACCGCCGACAAAGACTATGCAGATGCGGCAGAGAGAGCGATTTCGCTCCTATCGGCCTGCGAACTAAGGCGCGACTGGCACACAATGGCGCGAAGGGAAGTCCGCGAGATGGTCCTACGAACGTTGGAGTATCCGCCGGGCTCATCCCTTCCCGGCACTCCTGGCATTCCCTACAAGACCGGGATTCAAATTCTAACCGGCCAACAGCGCGCGGATCGCGCTGAGGCCGATTACGGGAGGTACGTGCAGGAGTGCAGCCCTCAATGCACTGCGGAACAAGTCAAAGCCTACATTGAGCAGCGGCTGCTTGTGGGATTCTACCAATTGCCGCTGGAGGCGGAGCGGAGAAGGTTTCAGGAGTTGCACGCAGGGGGACGCTTGGGAAAAAGGAAATCGCCCATCTCCAAGCAAAAACACTCGAAAAAAAGTGTTGACGCAAAATCCGACCAAGCCGGTGACACGAAGGCCAAAAAGCCTGCCATGAAGAAACCGAAAGTGGACAAGTAGCGGCCGAACGCTGTCACGAACCAACGGGAGAAAGCCGCGAACGCGAGGCCGCGTGCCAGGCCATCGCGAGAGTCGCCCTGCCACAGTGCCGGGCAAATGCAGACACCATCGCAACCCACCGGACGCTCGCCGGAAACTTCGAGCGCAGTTACATCGGCAACTGAAAGCGCCGCCCAAGCCGAGTTTGGAAACTTCGCTGCCTTGCGGACTATATTCTCGATTCCACGATCGACAGCTTACGAATTGGAGCAAGACGGTGAGATCCAATTCGTGCGACTGCGGAAGCGCGGAAACCAGCGAGGCCGCGTGCTCGTCAACTTCGATTCCGTGCGTCGATACCTCACACGCTGTGCGGAGGCGAAATGAGCGCGTCCCAACTTCCCCATCGTCCGATGCTCGCCGGGGACTCACCACCCGAAAAGAAAAACGCCCGCCCCGGTGAAAGGGAAGGCGGCTCTGGCGAGCACTCAAACACTGACATAGCCGCGGGCGAGTTACAAGCGCAGGAAAGCCCGCTGGCGGCGCTGTGCAAGGCATTCATGCGAGCAGGCCCGACCGACCGCCGCTTGTTCCTTGAAGACGTGAAAACCGGTGCGCCGAACCTTTGGCGCGAAATCGATCGCGATGCACGCCAACGATGACGCACGCGCGCTCGCCAAGCTCCGCGGCCTATCTCTCGCGGGCGTCATCGCCGCTCAGACCGATGGAGTCTTGCGCTTCGGGAAACATCGCGAGTCACGCGCTTGGTTCGCCGAGGACAAACAAGCGGCCTGCGCTCGCCGGCTGGACGGGAAAGTTTGGACGCACCGAAGCCAACCCTCAAAGGCGGATGATCTGCCGGGCACGTCAGGCCGGCGCGTCATCGGCTGGCCGATCGGGCTTTTGCGAGCGCGGGAGCACGAAAACATTCTCGTCTGCGAAGGCGGGCCTGATCTTCTCGCCGCCTACTGCGCGAGGGACGCACTGCGCGCGAATTTTGGAATCGTGTGCCTGCTCGGCTCCGGCCTGAGCATTCACGAAAGCACCCGCAGGTCCTTTGCCGGGAAGTCGATCCGCTTCATCGCTCACAACGACGCCGCCGGCCTTGAGTTTGCCGAGCGCAACGCAGCCTTACTCGCGCCCGTCGCCACGACGGTAAGTATCATCAGCCTCGACGGATTGCTCACCACGAGAGGTGCGGCCGCATCCGACCTTTGCGACGCGCTCGCCTTCCGCGATCCGTGGTGCGTGCCGGATGAAATCGCCGAACTTCTTGATTTCACGATACCGCCGAAGCGCGGTCGCATCGTCCCGGTGCAGTGCGGTCTTTTCGATCCATCGGCAACGGTCCCGAAAACTGTGACACAGGAGAACCCAAGGATCACCCATAGAGAACACAGGAAGACCCATAAGATGGAGGAGAGGGAAAAATCCAAGACCCTCGCCGCACTTCACGCGAAGGCTCGAGAACTCGCTTGCACCCAGCGCACCCAGACGTACCGACGATTGTTTCTCCTCGCCCAAGCGGTGTGCGGATACTTCGGGCATCGGGACGGTAAAACCGATCCTCTCAGCACCGAAGTTTTCGATATGTGGTTTGGAGTGTCGCGACCGCACCTTGATCCGAAGGAATCACGCGCCCACTACCTCGGGAGGTTTCGGGCGGCGTTCAAAAAGGTGCGCGTCATCCCAAATTATCACGACACCCTGGCAAAAGCCGAGGAGCGCGCGCGAACCGCCACTCCGCCAGAGATTCCCGACGTACCCGACGCACCGGAAGGCTGGAGGCGACTGGCGGCCGTCTGCTTTGAATTGCAGCGCGCCGCAGGGGATACGTCCTTTTTCATCGGCGTGCGCGACGCCGCGAGAATCGCCACAGGCTCGCGACACGCCCAGACCGGTAGCCGGATTTTGGAAGCTCTTGGGGAGTTCGGCGTGATCCGATGCGTCAAACGCGGAGAACAGCGCCTTGGCGGCAACGCCAGCGAATTCCGGTATATGCTGCCATGACATCGCCTCTCCACCCGACGGGCAGCAGCAGGCATGCACGAGCAACCGTCGAGGCTTCCCAAGTTTTGCAAGACCACCACTCACCTATCCCAACACGATGAGCAAAAACACCGCAGAGACTCTCCGAATCCTGTTTGCGATGGATCCGAAACAAATCGACCGCGACCTGAAAGCCGCCGCTCAAGACATACCTGCACTCGCGTCCAAACTCCACTCCCTCGCTTCTGTGCCTCCCGGAGAAAAGACCGCCGAGACGAATGCCGAAATGCACCATTTGATGATGATCCATGCTCGCGTCATGAGCGACATCGAAGAAGTTCCGTCCGAGCTGAAAGCGTTCTACGCAGAGTCCGCTACCTGGATCTCCGATGAGGCCGTGATGATCGATGTAGCGAACGGTTGGTTGAGAAAACTCCTCTCGCCGAAGATTGCCGAAGATGACTGGCACAAATGCGAAATGGCGGACGCGGAATTTGAAGCGGCAGCCGAGCGAGTCGGAAATACTGTGTTCGACTGGATACTCCGTCGCTACGGTCTGGACGACCAAGCAGACCTTCACGAGCGAGACCCACGGACCTTCGACATGCGTCACGAGATTGGCCGGCGCGCCACCTCGAATGAGACGAATTCGGAAGCCGAGAAATTGCTCGATAAATACTGCAAGAAGAAATTCGGGGAGGATGGATTTCGACAGATCGTCGAGCGCGCCGCAGAGCTACGGAGAAGAGCGCATTGAGGCTTTTTATCCGCAATGATCAGTGCCATACTTGCGCGCGTGCCCATCCTCGTCAACCAACGCCATGAGCGCTTCGCGCAAATCATCGGCAGCGGCGAGAGCGGGGCCGCAGCCTACCAGACGTGCTATGGCACACACGGGGCGAGCGCAGAGGCCGCAGCTTCGAGACTGTTGAGAAATGGTAAGGTTCGCGAGCGCGTGACAGAATTGCAGAGCGCGGCAGCAACAGCGGCAGTGCTCACCCTGGAACGAAAGCGCCAGCTACTCGCGGACATCGCGGAGGGACGGCAGCAGCAGGCCAAAATCTCCGACAGGTTGCGCGCCATTGAACTCGACGCAAAGTTGGCCGGAGAATTCCACGAAAAGCTCGACGTGAGCTGGCGACGCCAACAGTCCGGACATGGGGAAATTCACGTCCATTTGCCCAAGGAAATCGCAACGCCCAGAATCCCGCTCCACGACTTGGACAAACCTTAACGCGGCAGGTGCGAGACCCTCACGTTTTTACCGCGCGCGGTAAAATGCGGGAAATTGCGGGAAATTTGCCGCGTGCGGCAAAAATGCAGGAGCGACCAGCCGACGGGAGCCAAAGCAAATCGCGAACCGAAAGACGAACGGTGTCGAAACCGGCCAACGTGGCACCGAGCGAGTGAAAGCCCGCTGGCGGGCAACGTCGCGCTCAGGCCGGGCGCGCGTAGCGTTTGCGGCAGGTTCATTCCTGTTCAGCAGCCGCGGGCGGAGCCGGCCTCGTCTTGATTTTGTAGGAGTCGATGTCCGTTCTGTCCCCCTCACCCTTCCGCACGAAACAGATCACGACTTCCATCGCCGGATCATAAGCCTTCAACATTCTGGATTCCTTGCTGCCCACCCACGGCTTGAAAAGATTGGCAGCTTCCGTCTCCGGCAGAAAATCAAAGGGCACGGTGCGGAGAAGCTCATTTTCAAGTTCGCACAGGACACAGACCAGGCCCCGCCCCTTCGCCTGAAAACCGTTCCAGGCACAGGCAGCAACCCGGACTCCATTCATCCTCAGAAATTCGATATGGTCATCACGGGTTTTCATTCGCTGGCGCAGTTTCAGGATGAATTATTCCAAAACCCGCGCCGTGGAGAAATGAAATCCTGATTCTGCCGGCGCAAGCCTTGCCCGGCTCATTTTTGCGCACCGTTTGAGCAGCCGAAGCGGGTAGAATCGCGCCCTAAATACACCCTCGACACCACGGAAAAACCTCGCAGGAATGGGCCGTTTCTGCGATAAATTCGGCACTCTATGGACGCCGACAAACCAACGAATTCCACCGAGGATTTGCCGCGAAAACCAACGCGCTCCATACAGCGGGAATGCGAGCCAAAGCAGCGCATTCCAGACAACGAACGTCTCGTCATAAGTTGGTTCGGATGGGACATCGCACACCGTGAATTGATCGCGGATGAAACCTTCCGATGCTGGCTCAGGCGGTTCTTTGCACTCTGCCAGGAACGCGGCTGGATGATCGAGAGGATGGGGAGCGTGATGGACATGATTGTGGGTTGTCCGTCGCGATCCGCCACCCGGAGGGAGTTCTTTCTGTTCCAGCGGGATTTCGACACCCTCAACCAAGAGTTCGGATTCCGTTTCAGCAGCGGTCTGTGGCTGATGACTGCCGCCAGAAAACACGACGGCGATTTGCCGTTCGAGATTTATGTCGCAGGAGCAAAGCGTCACGGCGACAGCATCGGCAGACCATCGCGGCATCGACCAAAAAACATGAAAACTCCCGATTCCAAACCACAGCCCGACGCCCGAAAGGTTGGCTTGATAGCCGATCTGGCGACGCGGATGCACCACACAGCGCTGACCTTAGCGGCAGCCTTGAAGCATTCCGGCTCAGTGAAGAAGAGGCTGGCCGAGAATGCGAGGGACCGAGAGAAAAAGCGGTCCGGGAACGAAGAGCAGCGCTGAGAGGTGGCAGGTCCGACAAAATAATTCGGGGCGGCAAGCCGGGAATTGGGGTTGCCCGTCCGCCCGTTCCTTGGTGCGATGCGCCTCGTGAATTCGGATGACCACTCCCGCTCGATCATCCCGCTTCCCGACGCTTCGCTGGCGATAGCGAGGCCGGAGGCGGGGCGGAAGCTCGCCGAGATGAACGACGAGCTTCGCCCGCTGGCACTGTGGGAAACGCTGTGCGAGCCAGACCGGCAGCAGATCCTCCTTTGGTCGGAGGACTTGGCTTTAGAGCCGGAGGAAGTGATTCGGCGGATGCTTGATGTTGGTGTCTCGTCTCAGGGGCCGGAAAATTGGAATGACCTAGACACTGATCTATCCGAGGAAACGACGTTCCGTGAGGGCAGAATGGTGAGCGTGTATTGGAACGTAGAACGACTCCCGCTCCCAGACTTTCGATGGGTTGACGGTCTTGAGATTGAAGCACTTACAATAGTGACACCACAAAGCGACGCGACCACTATGCGGCACGTTCGATTGTCCCTCCCGAAGCTCCGCATGCTGCATTCTGTCGGATTAGGAATTGAGAAACTGGAGTTGTCTTATGTCCCACTCCTTGACGAGCTTTGGTGCGACAAAAATCGGCTGACGGAGATTGACCTCTCTAATGTTCCAAAGTTGCGTGCCCTCTATTGTTCGGGCAATGAGCTTGACCGGATTGACGCTTCAAAGTGTGTCAGTCTGGAACAGTTGGGGTGCAGTGAGAACAGAATGAAATACTTGGACATATCAGGGTGCCAAAGTCTCGTGTATCTGGACTGCTCGAAGAACCGTCTCCGCGCCCTCAGACTCGAAGATCAAGGGGAGCTAGAGTCCTTGGATTGCAGCGGCAATTTGATCGTGCGGCTCTTTATCGAAGCTACCCCACTGGGCGTCTATGATTTCGTTTACGATTATTGGGTCTTTGTCGTCGGCGACAATGTGTCCAACGGTGGCCTCGGGTATTTGCCGCCAACCGTATTTCATCGGCTGCGCCTTGATAAAACGCAGCCGGAAGCAGCGTATAGCGACTGGAATGCTTATCTGCGGAGCCATCACCATGCTACCCTAAAGCCCTATACCGACCCCAGGCCCCAATGAGTTCCGCCGCAATCGTCAATTATAAGCCCTCCGATTTTGGACGGCTTCGCGAATTGGTGGACGCCGCGCGGGCGCGTCTTGCCGAACTGGATGCCACTTACACGATTGAAAAGGCCAAGGTCGGGAGTTTGCAGGCGAGCCTTTTCGCGCGCCTTCGCACCTACCGGCAGGAACGCGACCGCCTGCGCCTCGTGGTGGATTATCGAAAGCAGTTCCTCGACGTTTTCCTGCGCCAGGGTGAGGAGGATGCAGACCGCGTGAAACAGGAGTTCGCCCAGGAGGAGACGCGCAACGAGCGGGAGTATGAGGAGACGGCCCAAACGCTGGCCGCGAAGAAGGAACTCACCGCCGAGCAGGAGGCCGAACTCGGGAAGCTGTGGAAAAGCCTCGTGAAGCTCTATCACCCCGACCGCTTCGCCCACGAACCCGACAAGCTCGAAACGTATGGCAAGCTGACCGCGGCCATCAATCGGGCCAAGGACAACGGGGACATCGACACGCTCCGGCAGATCGGTAATGACCCGCACGGCTTTATTTTGAAGCAGGGATGGACGAGTCTCGATTTCCGCGATGAGGAGCAGGCCAAGCGGCTGGAGAAGCTGCTGGCGAGTCTGGAAGCGGAGATTCGCAGTGTGACGGAGGCGCGCGAGCGGCTGCACAAGAGCGCGGAATTCGAGCTTTATGAACTGACCGCCCAGAAGCCCGAGATGCTGGACACCGTGGCCGCGAAGCAGACCAAGCTTCTCGAAAAGGAAATCGCCGACCTCACACGCGAAGGCGAACGACTGGCGGAGGAAATCACCAAGCTGACCGGACACCCCGCACCGGGAGCGGCGGAAGACCGAAGCGGAGACAAATAAGCGATATTTCGCAGAACAAACGCATTGATTGGATGAGCGAGCGAAGGCATACTCACCCCGATGCAAAAGCCGCCGCAAAAGCCTTTCCGCTTCCTTCCGGGTACCTTGGGAATGACCGGGAATCCATCGCCGGGATCAATAGCGAAAACCTCCGCGCAAGCCATGCGGCATTCGAGGAGCAAAGTGCCGGAAAATCCAGCGCCTCCAGCATCGAAGGATTCCGAGCAGCGGTAGGACTCTCAATTCCCCGCATGCGAGCGAGGACGCGAAACAGGATGCCGCGCCTTCCCAACCGCCGCGCAATTACTTTCAAGCCTCACCGGCTTTGAAAGACGACACCATGCTAAACGAACTGTATAGATGAGCATCTGGGACGAACTCGATTCGACGCGCCAAGCCAGACCGGAAGTTCTGACTGTCATAGACGAGTTGCTTTCGGCGCGCGCTGTCACGTCCGTTCACTATGCTGGTTACGCGCACGAGTCTGTGCTTCGGCTTCTGCATCGGCACCTTGGCACCGCGTTCACCGTGATGGACTATCCCGACCGCTACTCGACGGGGGCGGAATTCTTTTGGGAAGGTGAGGGCGGATACCCCGGCCCCGGACGGCCGGATTGGCTCGAGGGCGTTGCGTTCTGTCAGGAAGGCATTCCCGCTGCCGACCTGCTCATTTTCGATGTGCCTTGGAGCGCACCCGATCAGCTTTCGGCTATTCTGGAGCGGCACCGTCCACAGCACCTCTTGCTTGCCGATGAGGCTTGCTCGGGAGCGTCCCATCCCGATTACTCGTGGGCAGTCTTTCCACGCCATGCGCACGGCACCCTGAACAGCGACAACCGCTAGCTGGCGGGAACGATCTTTTCAAGCCCCTCGCCCGCACTGGCAGCGCCGCCATTCCCGGCACCGGGAAGAATGAAGACCGCCGACGCTACGAGCACCGCCCTCAGCAACACGACTTTTGCACGTTCACCGCGGGAAGCTCGCAAGCCCGCGACCGCACTCCACCACCGCACGTATCGCGCCTGCGCAGCGTGCCGCCCATGAACCCACCGGCACCCTGCACCGTCACGCTACCTGCTCACCACCGGCACGCCGGCACACCGCCGCCCGCTCCGCTCATCATGTCGGCGTCCCGCCAAGCGGCGTCTCGAATGCCAACCCGCAGCATGCGCCCCAGGCCGTGTCTCCGCGCATCCTGCCCCGAAAGGTTTGGCGCGAGACGCGAGCAGTGAGGAACCGCGCTCATCCTTCGCTCGCCCGCGCCCTGCCACGTCGCCGCTCAGGGCTTGCCCGCCTCCGCGCTCCTATGTCCCTCCGGTCGTTTCAGGCCGGGTTGCTCGCTTCGCTCGCGCGGCCCGCTGTCCGCCACCGCTGCGAACGCAGCTCCCACGGCGCGCGTAGCGTCAGGCTGCCCTTCGGGCCAGCGAGCGCGTTACGTCACCCGTCCCGCCGCGAGCGCGTTCTGCGTGCGATGCTTTCTCCGCTCATCCATTCGCGAGTGTGGCGCTCCGCGCATGGTCGCCGCGGCCCGCCTCGCTTCGCTCGCGCCGCGCCGCGTTCGGCTCCGGCTAACGCCTTCGCCTCGCTCTCGCCGCCGCGCGAAACCTCCCGCTCCATTTGCCTTCCCATCGCGCGCAGCGGCGTTCCGAGTTGGCCCGCCATCCTGCCGCTCCCACCGCGTAGCCCCACCCACGCCGCCCGCCGCTCGCCTCCGGCGTGGAATGGCTCGCGATGCTCGCGCCCGTGACGAGCAAGGGCGCTCTCCGGCGCGCCCTCGCAACTCCCCAGCCTCGGAAGGAACTCCACTGCGCGCTACGCTTGCCCGCTGTCGCGGCTCGGAACGCACGAAGCCCCATCCCCGCGAGCGGGAATGAGAGAAACGATGCACCGATAAGCAAACCCGTCCGCGCAGGTGACTGTGGAAATCCTTGTGCCGCCTACTGCCGGTAAATTTCCCGGCGATGCCCGATTTGCACCACGAGCACGACGAGCTCAGCGTCTTGAATCTGATAGACGATGCGATAATCCCCGGCGCGCACGCGGTAAAGCTCACCCTCGCCTTGCAACTTCACGCTCCCCGGCGGGCGTGGACTTTCCGCGAGGCCGTCAATGGCTTCACGCAAACGGAGAGAAAGTCGTTTGTCAGTGAGAGCGCGGAGAAACTTCGCGGCCCGCCGCTCAACCGTGACCGTGTAGGACATCCAATTCCGCTTTCAACGTCTCCCACGGCACAGGCTGTTCACCCGCCGCTATGTCCCCGAGAGCTTCGCGCGCGGCGGCGAGGTCTTCCGCATTCTCGCGCGCTTCCAATTCCGCAAGGTCTTCGATGAGCGAGACCACCCGCGCGGCCCTTTCTTCCGAAAGGGTCTGCATTTTCGCCACGGCGTCGGAAACTGCGATCATTCACCCATTTTCACACAGAACGTCTCACTCGTCTATCGGGAACTCCCGTTGAAGAGGATCGAGCCGGAACACTTTCTGGCGCACGTCATTGCCGGCGGAAGAAAGGAATCAGCGCCCACAGCGGACTTCCGCGGAAAAGGACGCACTTCGCCGGAAATGGTCTTAGCTATGGTCTTAGCTATGGTCTTAGCTATGGTCTTACAAGGCCCGCTGTCCCGCTGTAAGTCCCTGATAATCAAGGAAGTGGAGGCGAGGGGAGTCGAACCC
>Ga0209181_10009988_pt1 | contig 12377 bp, 11 predicted proteins | sample MAT05_FD_187208 | JGI IMG/M metagenome (GOLD analysis project Ga0209181, IMG submission 187208) | Freshwater microbial communities from Lake Fryxell liftoff mats and glacier meltwater in Antarctica - MAT-05 (SPAdes) (version 2) | ecosystem: Environmental > Aquatic > Freshwater > Ice > Liftoff... | reverse complement strand
CGGCCAACGGCAACTGAGCCGAAGGCGATACTCCGGCCAACGGCAACTGAGCCGAAGGCGATACTCCGGCCAACGGCAACTGAGCCGAAGGCGATACTGCGGCCAACGGCAACTGAGCCGAAGGCGATACTGCGGCCAACGGCAACTGAGCCGAAGGCGGTACTGCGGCCAACGGCAACTGAGCCGAAGGCGGTACTGCGGCCAACGGCAACTGAGCCGAAGGCGGTACTGCGGCCAACGGCAACTGAGCCGAAGCCGGTACTGCGGCCAACGGCAACTGAGCCGAAGGTCGAGAGCTTGAATCGGGATGCATTCGTCTTCACGCGGTTCACCGTGCCCTTCAGGGCGTGTAGAAGATCACCTTCCAGACGCCGGCTTCGTCCTTCTTGAGCGTGATCGGCGGGTTGGACTTGTTCGGGTCGAGGCTCTGGATGAACACCTTGACCTCGCCGTTGCCCTGCTCGCGTCGCTCGCAGATCTTGAAGACGATCCCGCTGCCGACATCCTGCTGGAGGTACTTGTTCGCGAATTTGCGTGCGCGCGAAAAGAACTGATCGCGCACCCACTTCTCCTCCTGGTCGGGCGAGAAGTGGCTGTAGAACTTCTGGAAGTTGACCTTCTCGTCGCCACCGGCGGTCGCTGCCTCGAGCAACTGGAAAAGCACGAATTCGATCGTGCCCTCCTTCGGGTCCATGACCGTCTCGTTGAGTTCGCAGCGCGGGTCGAGCTTGATTCGCTTGCCGTCGGATGACGTATCGGGCAGACCCAGCCCGTTCTCCGACTGCTCTTTCGTTAGGCTCGTCCCGTTCCTGTTTTCGCAGCCTGCGAACATCCCGAACAAGGCGAGTGCCAGAGTCGCGACGACGAGACCTCGCATCGCATCAGGCAGTCGACGGAGGGTGTAAGGATCGGGATGCAACACGAAGCACTCCTGGGCCAAAAGAGAGGGAGGTTCTACCATGCGAAGTGCAGCGCCACAACCCGAGCCCTCGGGCGTCAGTGCGCGTTGGCCGGCGCGCTTTCCTATAGGACCGTGGACGCTCGAAGGCTTCTCGCTCGGCGGGGTCGAGACGGTCGTGCACGTGCCCGAGCTGCGCCTCGCTATCGATGTCGGTCGCGGGCCGGCGTCGCTCATCCGCTGCGACCACCTGGCGCTCACCCACACCCACATGGATCACGCGGGTGGCGTGCCGTATCTGCTGGCTCTTCGCCAGCTCTACGGGATGAAGCTGCCAACCTTGTATGTGCCCGCGCAGATGGCGGCCGCGATGACCGCGATGTTGCGCGCTTGGGAGCCAGTGCAGCGCTACTCGATCATGCCGCCGATAGTCGCGGTCGAGCCGGGAGAGCGTTATCCGATCGGGCGCGATGTGTGGATTGAGCCGTTCCGCACGTATCATCCGGTGCCGTCGAACGGGTACATCGTCGGCCGTAACAAGAAGAAGCTGCGGCCCGAGCTGGCCGGCGTGAGCGGCTTCGAACTCGTCGAGCGCAAACGCAAGGGCGAGGTCATCGAGCTCAGCGTCAGCGAGAAGGTGCTCTCGGTGACCGGCGACACGTTGCCCGAAGTGCTCGACATGCAGCCGCAGCTCCTCGAGGCGGAGACGGTGTTGATCGAGTGCACGTTCCTCGACGAGCGCAAGAAGCTCGTCGACGCGCGGGCCGGCGGGCACGTGCACATGAACGAGCTGATGCCGCGGGCGGAACTCTTCGCTGGCAAGCGGGTCGTGCTCTCGCACTTCAGCCAGATTTACTCCGACGCGGAGATCCCGGCGTTGCTCGAGCCCTTCCGTGACGCGGCGAGGGCCGAGGTGTTCGCGTTCCCGACGAGCCCGCAGGCGCGTCCGGAAGAGGCGACAACCGGCGCCGACTGAGGAGGCTCAGTAGCCTGACGGCGACGCGAGGTAGGCGTCGAGCGCGCGGCGATGCTCGGGGAAGAGGTGCACGAAGCGCGCGGAGGTCGTGCCATCGGCGTGACCGAGCACGGCGACCAGCGGGCGGACCTTCTTGCCGCTCGGCAACAGGATCTCGACCCAGGCGTGCGAGCCTGCTGCGAGCTGCCACGGGAAGCGGAACACGAGACCACGACGACCGAGCTTCACGCCGTCGACGTCGACCGAAGTTGAGCCACGTGCGTCGCCCAGAACGACCCGCGCGCCGAGCGTGGTGTCCTTCTTGTAGTTGTCGGGCTCATTGAAGCGGGATGCGGTCGAGAGCGAGTGCGATGCGGCCATTGGATGCCTCCGAGGGACACCATGGGGCCCGTGTTGGCGGGCGTCCAAAAAACCGATCGCTGTTCACCCGCCCAAGCCCAGGAGCGACGAGAGGCGGCGCTGGTCCCAGCCGAGGATAGGCGTCCCGTCGACGAAGATTATCGGCACGCCCTGCAGGTCACGCTGTCCAAGCCCTGCTTTCTGACCGAGCGCCGAGAGTCGGCGCGCGGCGGCCGGGTCTTCTTCGATGTCGAGCTCGGTGAAGGGCACGCGCCGCTCGGTCATGAACTTACGAGCCTTGGCGCAGTAGCCGCAGCCCTCGGTCGAGAACATGACGACCTCGTGCTGACCCGCATCCGTGGCGGCGGTCGGGGTCTCAGCCGACGGCGTGAGCGCCGCGCGGGTCGCGAACGAGAAGTTCGCGCGCGGCATCGCGGTCGTGCCCTGGGCCAGATCGGCGACCAGATCCCAGCCCGCCGGGAGCTGCACGGTCGCGTCATAGACCACCACCTGGCGGCGCGCTGCATCGGGGATCGCTTCGAGCGACGCGGCGGTAGCGACCTCGCCCGTGCTCGGATCGAGGTAGCGGAAGACGAGATCCTTGCGGGCCAGGTCGATCTTCACGGGTGTCGTCGTCACGGCGGACGCGGCTTGGACCGTGGCCGGGGCCGGGCCTTTGCCACAACCTGGGACTATCGTGACGAGCGCGACATTGGCGACGATGCACATGGCCACTGCGAGCGATGCTTTCATGAGCGGGCCTCCGGCGATGCCGTCGATACAGGGGACGCGCTGATGCGCGCGAAGAGGTGGGGCATGCCGTCCTTCAAGAGCGACCAGACCTCGTAGAAGCCGTCGAGCTCACCGTAATAAGGGTCGGGCACGTGGTCATGGCGCGGCGCTTCGGGGAAGACGTCGACCATCGCGACCAGCTTGGCGCGCTCGAAGCGTGCGCCCTTGGGGCGGCGCGCCGCGGCGGTGCGGAGGTTGTCGCCGTCCATCGCGACGATCCAATCGAAGCGCGCGAAGTCCTCCGACCGGAGCTGACGGGCGCGCTGGCTGCTGATGTCGACCCCATGGTCGCGGGCGGTGCGGACCGAGCGCGGATCCGGTGGCTCGCCCGCGTGCCAGTCGCCGGTCCCGGCCGAGTCGATGTCGATGTCGGACCCGCTCAAGCCGCGCTCCGCGAGCAGCTGGCGAAAAGCTCCCTCGGCGAGCGGCGAGCGGCAGATGTTCCCAAGGCACAAGAACAAGACCTTCATAGCACTCGTTCAAGTGCCGAACCGGGCGGCGCGCGTCAACACGCAGTTCGGATAGGTGGCGCGGCGCGCAGTGCTCGCGGCGATCGTGGGCATGGGTGTGAGTGTGGGTGTGGGTGTGGGTGTGTGGGCGTGGGTGTGGGCGTGGGCGTGCTCGCCGTGCCGTGCTAGCGTCGGCCGCATGGCGTTCTGGGACAACCTCATCGATCCGGTGGCAGCGCAGCTTCGAGACCAGTGTCGGCGCTTCGCCGAGCGCGAGATCAAGCCGCACGCCGAGGCCTGGGAGGAAGCCGGGATCTTCCCGCGCGAGCTCTATCAGAAGGCCGCCGCGGCGGGTGTGCTCGGGGTGTACTTTCCCGAGTCGGTGGGCGGTCTTGGCGGCACCGCGACGCACATCGTCATGGTGATCGAGGGGATGATGCGCGGCGGCTCGACCGGTGTCTCGGTCGGGCTCGGCTCGCTCGGGATTGGGCTACCACCGATCGTGCAGTGGAAAGACGCCGCGCAGATCAACCGCTTCGTGCGCCCGTGCCTGACGGGGGAATCGATCGCCTGCCTCGCAGTGACCGAGCCCAACACCGGCTCGGACGTGGCCGGCGTCTCGACCCGCGCGCGCCGAGATGGCGACGACTACATCGTCGATGGCGCCAAGATGTTCATCACGTCGGGCACTCGCGCCGACGTGATAACGACCCTGGTGCGCACCGGCGACGACCCTCACGGCGGTCTGTCGTTCCTCGTCATCACCAAGGACATGCCCGGCGTGCGCGTGTCGCGCGCCTTGAAGAAGACCGGCTGGTGCGCCTCCGACACCGCCGAGCTGGCGTTTGATGGCGTGCGCGTGCCGGTCGCCAACCGCATCGGGCCCGAGGGCTCGGGCTTCGTCACCCTGATGCGCAACTTCGTCAACGAGCGCCTCGCCCTCGCTGCCTATGGCGCCGCGACCGCCGAGATTGCGCTCGAGGAGGCGCTCGCGTGGACGCGCCAGCGCAAGGCCTTCGGTCGACCAATCGCCGGGTTCCAGGTCTCGCGCCACAAGCTCGCCGACATGGCGATGAAGGTGCATGCCGCCAAGGGCATGGTCTATCAGGTCGCCTATCGCATGGAGCGGGGCGACAACTGCTTGCAAGAAGTCGCCGTCGCCAAGAACTTCTGCGCCGAGGTCGCGATGGAGGTGACCTACGAAGCGGTGCAGCTCTTCGGCGGCATGGGCTACATGCGCGAGACACTGGTCGAACGCCTGTCACGCGACGCGCGCCTGTTGCCGATCGGCGGCGGCACGCAGGAGATCATGAAAGAGATCATCTGCAAGGCGATGGGGCTTTGAGGACGCGCGCCTCGAACCGGGTCGTCGCCCCGGCTCACGCGGCCGCGCGGCCTTCTCGACCGGCAGGCCCGCACGGCATGCTTGGCCCCGAGGTCAGGATGCGCGTGCGAATGAGCCTCGAAGGGCTCGGTTCGAAACTGACGGCGCTAGGCTTACTGGCGGGCATGCTCGCCGCGGGCTGTATCAGCGAAGGTGCCCGCCCTGATCCCGACGCCCTCGCAGACGTCGATGGCACCATCGGCCCAGACAGCGACCGGGACTCGAACGCTCCCGACAGCGAGCCCGAGACAGGGGTCGCCGACGCGAGCCAACCCGAGACCGACGACACGCGCCCCGGCAGCGACGTACCCGGGGCAGGCGCCTGCGAGCAAGACGATGATTGCGCGTTCCTGGCGCTGCCCGAGACCGACCCGAGCGGCATCGACCCGAACAATCAATGCCATGCCTGGCGCTGCAACGGCACGACATGTGTCTTCAGCGAGCTCAGCGGCGACAGCTGCGATGATGCAAGCCTCTGCACCGAGAGCGACTTCTGCGACGGCGGCACCTGCTCGCCAGGCTTCGCGGTCGATTGCGGCTCGCTTTCGGCCCAATGCTGGACCGCCACGAGCAACATATGTGTGCCCGAGTCCGGCTGCCAGGGCGTGCCCGAGCCCGCGGGCGTCGCGTGTGACGACAACTTCAACGAGCCCGGCGGCACCTGCGTCGATGGCTGGTATCTGCCGTACGACGAGTGCGACGGCGCAGGCCGCTGCCAGGACCTGAGCTATCTCATCCCGAGCGGCATCCACCCGCTCGCGGGCGACTGGCACGCGGCCATCACGACCGTCGACAACCTTGGGACCTTCGAGACCCTGCGAGCCGACCTGGTCCTCGGTCAGTTCGGTGGTGTCGACGCGAAGAACGTCGCGTCAAGCACGCCCGAGTGGCAGTCAGACATCGCCGACCCCCTCACCGAACGCCGCTACTGCGCCGATATCTCCGGCGCCTTCACGTTGGCGCTCGGTGAGCATGCCTACGCCGGGTTCTCCGACCCGACGCGCTCGCTCATCGTGTTCGGCTCCGAGCTCGAGGCGGCGGTCGGGATCGCCATCCGCCCAGTCGGTGAGTCCGGCGCGGTCAACGGCACCTACCGGGTCGTCTACACCGCCCGCGAAAATCTGCGTCTCAACACGTTCGCGACCTGGCAAGGCACGATGGACTTCGAGGCGGGCTGCCTCGTCGCGGGCTCGGTCGCGACCACGCCCGCGGTCGCGGCCCCGCGTACATTCGCGGTGACGGTCAACGGCAGCTGCTTCGAGCCGGCGGAGGGCAGCACCTGGGGCATCGACACGGAGCTGCTCGACAGCGAGGGAAATGCCGACGAGGTCCGCTGGTCTGGAGCCATCGGGGCCAATGGCGACGTGCTGCTGCTCACGAGAGTGCTGTTGGGAGCCCTCGACTACGGGACGGTCTTGCTCATACGCGATCGCGACACCGCGTCGCGTGAGAGCATGACCGGCTCTTGGGGATTCTTCTCGCAGCGCGGCGGCGTCACGACGTCGAGCCAGAGCCTGTCCGTAAGCATCTTCGAAAACGGCTACTTCCAGCTCGGCGACAGCTACGAATCGATCGGCGGCTACGCCCACATCGGCGGCGGCGAGGACGAGTTCGTGACAGGACAGTGGTGGTTTACCAGCGCCGCAGGTCAATACAGCCACCGCATCGCCATCGGCGAAGACCTCCTGCACCAGACCGGCTACATCGTGCCCGACGACAACATGATCGTCGGTTGGCGCGCCAAGCCGCCCGAGTCGAACCCGAGCGAGCCGCAGGCGCTGCGCCTGACCCCGCTCGAAGGATCGCTGTTCGTCGCGTTGCGGCTCCTGCCGTTCGCCGAGCTGCCAGAGGTCCTGGACGATCGTTGAGCCCAGCGGCCCTGGCCACTGGCTCGTCAGAGCATGCCGATGTCGGCGAGCAGCTGGCGCACGACCGCCTTCTGCATCGCGACCCGGCGCCGCAGCTCGAAGCCCATCCATGTCTCGACGCAGACACCGATGATGTTCGCCGGGCCGACAGCCTCGACGATCACCTCGGTCGACGAGGTCGCGACCGGATAGTAGTGCGGCGCCCACGTCTCGTAGAGTGACTCGAGCGACTCGTTCAAGCGGCTGACGACCCGATCGATGAGCGGCGGCCGCGGCTCGACGCCATAGGTCAGTGTCTGCCCGAACGAGATCGGGAACGCCGGATGGTGGCGCTTCATCGACTCGTGCAGCGTCGCCATCAGCGCCGGCCGCTCGGCCATGACCAGGTCCATATAGATGCGCGCGAGCCGCTTCTCGGCCTCGGGCGCAACAGCATCACCCGGGAAGCTGCGGTTCAGATCGAGCCCGCCCGGCGCCGCACGTAAGCGCGCACGGTAAGCCGGAGGGTTCATCACCGGGATCACGAGGAGGCGGCCGGCCTTGGGCGTCAGGCCCTCCTCCAGGAGCTCTTCGAGGGCGTGCACGCCGGCGATCTCATCGCCGTGGATGCCCGCCTGGATGAGCGCGGTCGGGCCAGGCACCTTCGCTTCGAAGACGTGCAGGACGACGTTTGGGAAGAGCTGGTGGAGGCCTGCAGCCAAAGGCCCGAAGGGCTGCCCAGGGCCGCTCGGGTACATGTCAGGCCTTGGACGCCACGAAGCGGGCGAGGTCGACGAGGCGCGTCGCGTAGCCGGCCTCGTTGTCGTACCACGCAAGGATCTTCAAGAGGGGCCCGACCTTCTGCGACATCAGGCTGTCGACGATCGACGAGAACGACGAGCCGACGATGTCGCTCGAGACGAGCTCTTCCTTCGAGAGCTGCAAGATCGTCGGGTGTGTGTCGGCGAAGGCCTGGAGCGCCGCGTGCGCCTCGGCGACGGTCGCGTCCTTCTCGAGGATCATCGTGATGTCCGCGAGCGAGCCGGTCGGGTTCGGCGTGCGCACCGCCAGCCCGTCGAGCTTGCCCTTCAAGCGCGGAATCACCTCGCCGACCGCCTTGGCCGCACCCGTCGTAGTCGGGATGAGGTTCACCGCCGCCGCCCTTCCCTGACGCAGGCTCTTCTTCTGCGGCGAGTCGAGCAGCGACTGCGACATCGTGTACGCGTGGGTCGTGTTGATGACCGCGTACTGCACGCCGAACGCGTCATCGAGCGCCTTCAACGGCGGTGCGACGCAGTTGGTCGTGCACGACGCGTTCGAGATCAGGTGGTGCGCCGCGGGGTCGTACTTCTCGTGGTTCACGCCCAGAACGATAGTGATATCGGGCTCTTTGGCGGGGGCCGAGATGATGACCTTCTTCGCGCCGGCGTCGAAGTGCGGCTGGTTCTTAGCGCGGTCGACGAAGGCGCCGGTGCACTCGAGCACGATGTCGACGCCGAAGTCGCCCCACTTGTTGGCGAGGATGTCGCGGTTTTCGGTCATGCGCACGGCCTTGCCGTCCACATGCAGAACGCCTACCCCATCCCCCCCGTGCTCGATGCGAACGTCGCCGGGATACGAGCCGTGCACCGAGTCGTACTTGAAGAGGTACGTGAGCGCTTCGTTGTCCGCGAGATCGTTGATGGCGACGAGCTCGAAGGCGGGATCCTTGAGCACGCGGCGGGCGGCGAGGCGACCGATGCGACCAAAACCGTTGATGGCGATGCGAGCGGGCATGAGCGTTGTCCTTCCGTGAGCACGTTGCGCCCGCTCCACCGGCGGGCGTCGGGACCTTCACCCACGGGGCCCGCGTTGACAAGTGCGGCGCGGTGACAAGGTTGTGGCCCGGCTCTGCGGGCTGGCCTGCCGGTGTGCCCTCTAACAACCGCGTTGTTGACGGCGGGACCCGGCATCATGTATCGAGCCCGCGCCCGCGCCCCTGACCCGCACACCGCGCCGCTTCCGGCCAGTGCATCATGGGCGCCCCTGTTCTGGCTGCGCCTTCCCCTGGGGGGCGCCCTCACCGTGGACCTTCCAAGATGGCACTCGACCTCACCAAAGTACGCAATATCGGCATCAGCGCCCACATCGACTCGGGCAAGACCACGCTGACCGAGCGCATCCTCTTCTACACGAACCGGATCCACGCCATCCACGAAGTGCGCGGCAAGGACGGCGTCGGCGCGAAGATGGACTCGATGGATCTCGAGCGCGAGAAGGGCATCACCATCCAGTCGGCGGCCACATACTGCGACTGGGACGGCTTCCACATCAACATCATCGACACCCCGGGCCACGTCGACTTCACCATCGAGGTGGAGCGCTCGCTGCGCGTGCTCGACGGCGCGATCCTCGTGCTGTGCGGCGTCGCCGGCGTGCAGAGCCAGTCGTTCACGGTCGACCGCCAGATGCGCCGCTACGGCGTGCCGCGTATCGCGTTCGTCAACAAGCTCGATCGCGCGGGCGCCAACGCCTACAACGTCGCCAAGTCGATCCGCGAGAAGCTCAACCTCAACGCCGTGATGATCCAGATCCCGATCGGCGCCGAGGACAAGTTCGAGGGCGTCATCGACCTGTCGACGATGCGCGCGAACTACTTCGAGGGTGAAGGCGGCCGTGAAGTCGTCGAGAAGGAGATCCCCGCCGACTACCTCGCGAAGGCCACCGAGGCGCGCGAGGCGATGATGGACGCCGTCTCGATGTTCTCGGACGACCTGATGGAGCGCCTGCTCGAGGGCGCCGTCGGCACCGACGACGCGTCCGTCGCGGCGATCCGCGAGGCCATTCGCGTCGGCACCGTCACGAACAAGCTCGTCCCGGTGTGCATGGGCTCGGCCTACCGCAACAAGGGCGTGCAGATCCTCCTCGACAACGTCGGCCGCTTCCTGCCGAACCCGACCCAGAAGGAGAACCTCGCCATCAACAAGACGACCGGCGAGAAGATCCCGGTCAAGCTCGACCCGAAGGCGCCGCTCATCCTGATGGGCTTCAAGCTCGTCGACGACCGCTACGGCCAGCTCACCTACATCCGCGTCTACCAGGGCAGCCTGCGCAAGGGCGACACGATCTTCAACCAGCGCACCGGCAACAAGGTGAAGGTGGGTCGCCTCGTGCGCATGCACTCGAGCGAGATGGAGGACATCACCGGCGTCGAGTGCGGCGACATCTGCGCGCTCTTCGGCGTGGAGTGCGCGTCGGGTGACACGTTCACCGACGGCAACGTCGACGTCTCGATGGAGAACATGTTCGTGCCCGAGCCGGTCATCAAGATGGCCATCAAGCCCAAGGATGCCCAGGGCTCGAACAACCTCGGCAAGGCGCTCAATCGCTTCTCGAAGGAGGACCCGACGTTCCGGACCTTCCTCGACAAAGAGTCGAACGAGACCATCATCGCCGGCATGGGCGAGCTCCACCTCGAGGTCTACATCGAGCGCATGAAGCGCGAGTACGGCGTCGCGGTCGAGTCGGGCAAGCCCCAGGTCGCCTACCGCGAGACCATCCAGCAGCGCGCCGACTTCAACTACCTCCACCGCAAGCAGACGGGTGGTTCGGGTCAGTTCGGTCGCATCGTCGGCTACATCGAGCCCGGCATCGTGCAGGAAGACGGGACCACCAAGGAGTTCGACTTCGAGTGGAAGGTCGTCGGCGGCAACGTCCCGACCGAGTTCGCGAGCTCCGTGGAAAAGGGCTTCAAGTCGGGTGTCGCGAAGGGTCGCCTCATCGGCTTCCCGGTCGTGAACTTCCGCGCCTGCGTCACCGACGGCGCCAGCCACGCGGTCGACTCGTCCGACAACGCCTTCCAGGCCGCCGGCCGTGGCGCCTTCCGCCAGGCCTACCCGCTGGCGAAGCCGGTCATCCTCGAGCCGATCATGAAGCTCGCGAGCGAGGGCCCCGGCGAGTTCTCGGGCGCCATCATGCGCACGATCAACCAGCGCCGCGGCATGATCCTCGGTTCGTCGGAAGAAGACGGCTTCGCCCGTGTCGAGGCCGAGGTGCCCCTGGCCGAGATGTTCGGGTACTCGACGGTTCTCCGTTCGGCGACCCAGGGCAAGGCCGAGTTCTCGATGGAGTTCGCGAAGTACGCGCCGGTGCCCCCGGAAGTCGGCAAGCAGCTCCGTGAGGAGTTCGGTTCGAAGCTGGTCGTCGAAGACGAAGAGTGAGAACCGGGTCGGCGAAAGCTGACGGATGAGTAAAGAAGGCCCGGAGGAGACTCCGGGCTTCTTCTTTTGGGGCGGGAAAGAGCTCGCCCACGCCCGCGCCCACACCCGCCCAGACCCGTGCTACACCGAGGCATGATCCTGCCTCTACTCTCGCTCTTCGTCCTCGCCTCCGAACCTCCGGCCGCACCGCCAACACTCGATGTCACGCAGCCCACGTGCATCGCGGTCGGTGGTCAGGACGCGGACGCCCTCTATGTGGTGCCAGCATCGATCTGCGATTCGCGCACGTGCATCCTCAGGCTGGAGCTCCAGGCGGTGCGCGCGGACGGTGCCCCGATTGCGCCCGAGGTGCTCGGCGAGGGCGAGCTCACCGCCGGCGCCGGGCTCTGGAACAAAGCCGTTCGAAGCCGGGTAGCGGCGGCGGCGGCGCGCTTCCGCTTCCCGTGCAAGACAACGCCGCTCACTGAGCCGCTCCAGGTTGGCATACGCCAGTACCGATTGGCCGCGCGCTCGGGCTCGTGGTGGGCGACCTCCGACAACGGGCGCGAAGTGCCTCTCAGCCGTCTCGGCGCGGGCGCAATCCAGCCCAGCGTCGTCGACGGCCACCCCGATCTCCGCACCTGGGCCTTTGCGCGCGCGACCGACAGCGACGGCCACCTCGTCCTACAGAAGATCCCGCTGCCGCGGCTGGCGGCGCCGACCTATGACGAGCTCATCGCCACGCCGCGCTCTATCGGCGAAGACCTGACGTGCCTTGGCTGGGACACCGACGCCCCCGCGATGCTCGTCAAGGCGCGCCGCAGCGTGTGCACCCCCGCTGCGGCGGGCAGCGGCGAGACGCCCCATTGCATCGACGAAGCGCGCCTCGTGCGCATCAACGCGCGCGGCAGCGAAGAGCTCATGGTCCTCTCGCCGGGTCGCGCCGACCAGGCGCGGTCCTATCTCGCCGAGCTCGATCTTGGCTGCACCGACGACGGCCTCGACGAGCCGACCTTCGATGGCCGCACCCTCATCGTCGGACCCTCGTTGTCCGAGAGCACCATCGAGCTCACGGTCTTCCAGCCCCAGGAAAAGCACTGGAACCTCGGCACCTTGCGCAGCACCCCCGATCCTGCCAGCTACGGCCGCAAGCGCCGTGAAGCCGTCGACGCAATCCTCTGGCACCCGAGCGTGCCGTTCCTCGTGCTGAGCGTCACGAGCGGCACTGCCACGCGCTATGTATGGGTCGACCTCGCGGCGCGCGGGGTCGTGAAGCGGGCGCGGTAGGGGGCGTGGGCGTGCTCCTCTGGTGAGCAGGCTCAGCCGCTACGATAGCGCAGTCCTGCTCGTGGTCGGCCATCCCGCGAATCGGGACGCCAAACGAACCACGCGAATTCGTGAGCGAAGGCCACGAAGTGGCTGCCCGCGAATTCGTGAGCGAAGGCCACGAAGTGGCTGCCCGCGAATTCGTGAGCGAAGGCCACGAAGTGGCTGCCCGCGAATTCGTGAGCGAA
>Ga0209181_10009986_pt1 | contig 12378 bp, 23 predicted proteins | sample MAT05_FD_187208 | JGI IMG/M metagenome (GOLD analysis project Ga0209181, IMG submission 187208) | Freshwater microbial communities from Lake Fryxell liftoff mats and glacier meltwater in Antarctica - MAT-05 (SPAdes) (version 2) | ecosystem: Environmental > Aquatic > Freshwater > Ice > Liftoff... | reverse complement strand
TTCTTCGAGGGTCATCAGTTGGTGGTGTGTGAAGGGTGGGAAGGTGGAGATGCGAAAGTATCGGGGATGGCGGCGACCGGGTTCGCAACTCTCGTGCTTTGGAGCATTCGGAGAGCCTTGCAGTGGTTCAGGAGTCCACCCTGCGTTGGTCCATGCTCCATCGCATACGGCCTAACCCCTGGCCTCCATTAGCCGCCGGAATGGCCCCGCATGGCGGTTCTTGTAGGCATGGACCATGATGGCTGTTCCAAGCACCGCTACCCAAAGCACAGAGGTCCATTGCAACTCAGGGATCACATCCCAATGCCGCACCGCGATCGCTACAATGGCCCACACACCAACGGAAGCGAACTCCCGCATGTTCCGGGTGCGGATCATCACCAGGTTCAACACACCAGCAATGCTGATCATGATCACCGCCCATTGCACTTCCGTGAAGATCGCCAACCACTGCATACTTGTGAGCCACGCGGAGACATTTGCGATGGTAGCAACAGCGATCCAACCGCTGTAAAGACTAATGGGCCACCATACCGTGGCGATCACCGATAAGGGCGCATCCCAGCGTTCCATGTTCAAGCGCAGCACCACCTGTATCAACGAGAACAAGATGACCAGCATGACCAACACGCTTATGCCCACCTGATCGTGCAGCCAGAACCAAAGCCAAAGCGCATTGCCAAGGTTGGCGATGCTGAGCCAAGGGCCGATCTGAAGAATGGTATCGCTATGTGCGCCTCCTCCGAAAGCCAAGCGCAATTGGTTCGCCACCAACACCACCAGGCCAAGGAAGATGACGCCCCAAATAGCGAAGGCATAACCGGCCGGGGTGAACAGGTTGGAATACCGATCGCTGACCTCAGCTACCGTACTGCCTGCAACAGCACCGGTGTTGCTCCAGTAATTCCAGAAAATAACGGCAAGCACCACAAGGGTGTTGATCACTGCGTAGGTCTTCTTCATGGTGAACTGTAGTTTATGGGTGGAACGAGAGTGTGTACCTGTGAGTTGTCAAAAGACGGCGTTACGAAAGCGAAGCAAGTGTGCAATAACCTTTCCCGGACAAAGAAAGATGCAAGTGGCGCACAGCCCACTTCACGTGCAGCGACCAAGAGCGCAGAAAATTTTCGGTGCGGAACACATCCGGCATACGAATGGCGCACAGTTGGTAAGAAGCACGGATCCCCAAGCCAAAGAGCGCTTGGGGAAAACCCTGCGAAGAATGGGGGATCATTTCCTCATGTCACTACCTCTGCCATGCCCCGCAAAGCCGCGCCTCGAAGTGACGGTACTCCGCATCAACCTGCGGGGCAGTTTCCTACTTCATGCCCTTGTCCACGTTGAGGAACGGTTCGAGTCCAGATGATGCTTGATGCGTTCGTTGAGGCGTTGAATGGATAGGCGAGATCGACCCGGCGGGAGTTTACGAACCTGCACTCTTCGGAGTTACTTTGTACGACCCGCGCCCTTCATGCAGATCCACTTCACCGACCAGAAAGAGTACCTCAGGCAACACCTACAGCGACTCAGCAAAAAGCAGGTGATGCCATACGACCGGAGCGAATTGCGCGAGACGGTTTCGACGATCGATCTAGAACCCTCGCTGCCCTTGGAGGAACTGGATCTGCGGCCCCTCTTTGACTACGCCATCTTCCCTAGCCACATCATGACGCACCTTACGGAATGGTCCGTTGCCGGCAGGGCTATGGAAGTGGGTGACACCATTGTGCAGCAGGTCTACCTGCCACCCACGCCGTCTTTCTCGCAGAAACTCATCTTCGGGGTGCGGGTGAAAGCGGTGATCAACACGCCGGACCAGAAAGGCTTCAGCTATGAGACCCTTGAAGGACATGTGGAGAAAGGGATCTCCACCTTCACCGTGGAATTATCTCGGAACAAGCTCATCTTCAAGATCCACACTTTCTCAGCGCCGGGGACATTTCTTTCACGGCTTCTCGGGCCGGTGTTCTCGGTACCGTACCAGAGGTTTTGCACGAAGGCGGCGTTGGGGCATGTGCGGGGGTGGATCAAGTAGCCCCCGAAGTGCCGCGAGCTACAAACCCGCATGCCACTGGATAGGTAGGTCGGTATGGGTGTTCATTGAACGCTTCACACTGCTTCGCGAAGTTGGGTAGTGACAGCCTCGCCAGCAGTGGAACGAGGCGGCGATCCAGGAGGATACTGTGAGGTGGTCCAAGGTCAAGGGTTACTGCTTGAGTTGGTTCATCCTTACCTTAGCACAACCAACCAAAAGCCATGTCCGAAGTCGAGCTAAAGAAACGCCTCATGAACCGCATTGCGCGTTCCAAGAACAGCGCCCTGTTGCGTGAGGCCTATCGCTTGATGGGCACGGATGCTGATGACCTTGAACCTTACAAGCTCACCAAAGAGCAGAAAGCTTCTGTGGACCGTGGCAAGAACGATGTGAAGGCAGGCCGCACGCTCACAGAGCGCAAAGCCAACAAGGCCGTTGACGAATGGCTCGGCAAATAATCTGGTCGGCCAACGCGCAGCGCGAACGACTGGAGATCCTGAGGTACTGGGTTGACCGCAATGGCTCTACACGCTATTCCGAAAAGCTGGATGGCATGTTCCGGAAAGCACTTCGTGTGATCGCTCTACACCCTAAGCTCGGTCGGCCAACGAATGATGCTGATGTGCGCATGAAGAGCATCGGCGACCACATGCTGTTCTACGCCTTTACTGCCACTGACCTGCATGTACTATCCGCGTGGCACGGCAGGCGTGACCCGAAAGCGAGGCCGTTCTGACGTGGCTACGAGCCGCAGGCTTGCTAGAGGCAGCGCCGCCGCCAAATGCGCGACACTCCTCCACCCTACCGCACCGCCCCCGCCTCGTACAACTCCACATACACCAGCACATCCAACAGCTCCTTTCGGCTCAGGTCATTTGGGTGAAGCCACGGTGAATTCCCCCAGCGTTCGCGTAATGCAAACGTGTATGGCTCGTCGGCTTGGATGAGCGGATCCGAACTGGTCATGAATGCGGGGTCTTTGAGATCCTTGATGAAGTACATCGCTTCCCCAGCGCTCTTCATTCCTCACGGGTCGTAGCTGTCAGCGAAGGCAGCCTCATCCCCGAAGCTCTTGTCCGCGTTGGGGAACTTGTCCGTGATCATTCGCTCAGTTCACGTTCGATGTCCGTCACGCTGGGCAGGGCGTTGCGCAGGTTCTTCGGTAAGGTGGCCACCAATCGTGTGCGCCATTCGGCCACACCAATGGGTTTGCCCACATCGCGCAAGGCATACTCCACCACAAGCTTGTCGTTGTCCTTGCACAGTAGTAGTCCGATGGAAGGCTTATCGTCCGGGTGCCGCAGCTTCTCATCAACGGCGGTAAGGTAGAAGTTCATCTTCCCCGCGTGCTCCGGCTCGAAGGCTTCCATCTTCAGATCAACGACGATGAAGCAGCGCAGCTTCAGGTGGTAGAAGAGCAGATCCACTGGGTACAACTTGCGCCCCACTTTCAAAGGCACCTGCCTGCCTACGAAAGCGAAGCCGGTCCCCATTTCGAGCAGCACCTTCTGGATGTGGTCCACCAGCGCTTTCTCCAAGTCGCGTTCGCGTATGTTCTCCGCCAAGGCAAGGAACTCGAAGTTGTACGGATCCTTCAATGTCTGTTGTGCCAGGTCCGAACGTTCCGCTGGCAGTGTGCGCTTGAAGTTCGTGATGGCCTTGCCCTGGCGGCGATGGGCGTGCGTGGCGATCTGCGCATCCAGCACGGCCCGGCTCCAGCCGTTGGCGATGGTGGCTTGCGCATACCACAAGCGCTGTTCGGGCTTCTTCACCTTGGAGAGCAACAACACGTTGTGGCCCCAGGGAATTTGTCCAACAAGCTGTTGGACAATTGAGACCTTCGGGTAGGCTTCCGCGAAAGCCCGCATGTAAAGCAGGTTCGAACGTGAGAACCCACCCATCCCGGGGAACTCCCGGTACAGGTCCTTCGCCAGTCGTTCCACCACCTTGCTGCCCCAACCCTCCTTGTCCTGCCGTTCGATGATGTCCTTGCCGATGTGCCAGTAGAGCGACACCAGTTCATGGTTCACGGCAAGTACCGCCTTGAGCTGGGCTGCACGTATTCGCGCCTTCACCGCTTCCAGCACGGCCGTGTAGTTCTTCGGCAGCACGGCCACGGTAGTCGACCTCCGCTTCTTCACGGCCTTCGTTACAACCTGCTTTACGGACCTTGTAGCGGACTTCTTCGCAGTCTTCTTGACCGGACGCTTGGTGATCATGTTCGTTGACATGCAACCAAGATAACCGCGGCTCTGAAAAACACGCATTCTCAAATCGACAAAAGTGGCAAAACCCCTTACCATGAAGGCTTCTCGGATCTCCGCGGACCAATTTTGCAACACCTGTTGCACAACTGCGCCACCCTCTCGAACGCCAATTGTCCAACAAGCTGTTGGACAATTGTACACGACACGATCAAGTGCCGAGCGGTGGGATCCCGACTTTGAGCCGCAGGCTTGCCTGCCGGAGTCAGGGTCGTTACCCAATGCGAGACCGCTCCTACCCACTACCGCACCGCCCCCGCCTCGTACAACTCCACATACACCAGCACATCCAAGAGCTCCTTCCGGCTCAGGTCATTGGGGTGAAGCCACTGGGAATTTCCCCAGCGTTCGCGTAACGATAAGGTGTAGGGGTCGCCGGTCGTGATCAATGAATCCGCATTGGTCATGAAGGCGATGTACCAGTCCAGTGCAGGTTGAGGGGCACGGTCAAGAATGCCTTGCAAAGCGGGACCGCTCATATCTCTATCGGGCTTGTGGCAGGCGGCGCAATTCCCCTTGAAGAGATTCTTGCCAAGCTCCCGATCCGGTTCGGTGCCGAGGAGCGCACGCCATGGTGCCAAGCGTGCGGAATCCAAGACCGCCCAACGCGCCTTTACCTTCTCCGGCACTTCGGGGCCACTTCCTACGCCGCAATACATCGGTTCGGGTTCTGATGCCTGACCCCAGAACACCCACACCATCAGAACCAGGGCGCAAAGCAGGAGTAGCGAGGCTACGCCGAGTCTCGTTCTGGCTGTGGCTAACAGACGATTGTGGGCTTTGGGTTGCACGAAGTGAAATTACGGATGGGGAATGTTGCCGCGCAAAATCTCACGAGCAAGACAGAGGGCGGAGTATGGGGTCGACCACAACGCAGCATAGCTTTGAACACATGGAATGGCGCACACGCATCGTCTCCGATAAGGACATCCTGCCGGGCAAGCCTGTGATCAAAGGCACACGCATCTCCGTGGAGTTGATCCTGGAGTTGATGGCGGAGGGATGGACCGAAGCACAAGTTCTGGAGAGCTACCCGAACATCACGACGGAAGATCTGAAAGCCGTATTCGCCTACCTGCGCGACGGCATGCACCAAGCCATGTACCTGCCGCTGCGTCGTACCGCCTGATGCGCTTCCTGGCCAACGAGAATTTCCCGGATCCGAGCATCCCGCTCCTTCGCGCTGATGGTCACGACATCCGGAGCATAAGCGCCGAACATCCCGGCATTTCCGACCCGCAGGTGATCGCGATCGCTCAGGCGGAAGACCGCATCATTCTCACCTTCGATAAATACTCGGCGAGTTGATCTTCAAAGACGGCATAGACTCACCGCCATCCGTGCTCTTCCTGCGTTTTCGTGGGCGTGATCCAAATGCAGCTGCGGCATTGATCAACGAAGCCTTGCTGGCTGGCACTGTGCTCGAAGGGCGCTTCACGGCATGGAAGAAGATGGTATCCGGCAGCGCATTTACTAGCTGGTAGGCTACGTAGAATTTGGCGTAGTTAACCTAGACTACGTGCCGTAGCATCGTCGCTATCGCTTCGCAAAACCTCGCGAGCGCGACCACGAACCCGATCGTGTTCATCAACAGCGATCATAAGCGCATCAGTGGGAAGAAAGCGTTCGATGCGTACGTGAGGAAGCAGGTGCAGGCCGGTGACATGCCCTATGCGATTACCCGCCAAAAGCTGAATGGACACTAGGCGCGCCGGGTAAGACTTTCTGCGAGCGGGCAGGACGTTGAACTCTGGGTGGTAGCAGCGAAGGCCGATCGACTGTACCTATTCTCTTTCGTCCAACCAGCCGAACAAGCCGTGATTGTTGTTCCCGGCACCGTCGCTTCGAGCACGATGAAGTGAGGGGCGATTCCTGCTTGGGCCGCAGGGCAGCGCCCGATGCGCGACAGAACTACCGGTGGTTTGGGGGACACACTACACCGGTCTTCCACTACCTTTGATCCACACCTATGACCCATGAGCCGATTGGAGCAGCGCAAAGCCAACGTGATCCAACAGCTCGAAGCCACCAACGATGAGCATGTGATCTCCGCAGTGGAAGAAACGCTCGCCGGGAATGCGCACTACGCTTTGACCGGTGAGCAGCAGCGTCAACTCGATGAGAGCCTTGCGCGGTACCTGCGTGGTGAAGCCAAGACCTACACGCCTGAGCAGGCAAGAGCACGAGCACGCAAAGCGGCACGCGGATGACACGTCCGGTGCGCGTCACCGATTAAGCCGTTGAGGATGTGAATGGCGCCGCGCGCTGGCATGCCACGCGCAGTTTGAAAGCGGCTGATGCCTTCATCGATGAGGTATACTCCTGTTACAAACACATTGAGCAATTCCCGAACGGCGCTGTGCGAGTGCGTGGACTCGTGCGGCAGTTGCCATTGTCCCGCTTTCCGTTCGTGATCCTCTACCGGCCCGTGAAGGATCACATCGCCGTGCTGCGCGTCTTCCACACCAGCCAGAACCCGAAGAAGAAGTTCAGGCGGAAGAGGTAGAATGAACGACCTGATCTCCGTACCAGAGATCATAAACGCAAAAGGACCTGGAAAAGATGGCGTGGTGAGCACGGCTAAGAGCCGCAGGGTCGTCGCCATCGCTTCGCACAGCTTCACATCGCTTCGCAAAGCCTCGCGAGGACAGCCTCGCGGTGACGGCCTCGCGAGCGCGACAGAAGGCGGAGGTTTGGGGACACAATACAGTGGCCTGGTTGGTAGCCAAAGGCTACCATGCTGCTGTTCTTGTGGAGCGTAGCCACAGGCTACGCTCAGAGTGCCCGCGACACGCTACGGACAGTTGGGTAGAACTTCGGATCCAGCTCCACGCTCTTCTTCGCCCATTCCAAGGCGTCCTTCAGGCGCACCTTGCGCTCCACAGCGAAGGAGGCCGCGCTACCATAGGTACCAGCGCTCACCTCCTTTTCGGCGACCGCCTTATCAATATTCGCCAGCGCCTGTTCCAGCGCCGGCGCCTCCACGCGGAAGCTCATTTGGGTCATCTCCCGTCGCAGGGTCACATCCGCCGCATCATTGTTCACGTTGTCGATCGTGAAGGTCATCGTCTCCATGGCTTCACCGGTCTTTACCGGCAGCTTCAAGATCACCACATCGTCTTTGGCATCATAGCCCGCACTGCCCGCTCACCTTCAGGTTCTTGTTCAGCATCAACATCCAGGCCTCCTTGTCAGGGATGGTGAGCAGCGCGTATTCGCCAGCGGGCACAAGGGTGCCTTGAACCGTCACCGGCCCATCGAAACTGATGGTGGTGGCGCTGTTGGCACCTTTGCGCCAGATCTTGCCGTAGGGCACCATGTCACCGAAGATCGTTCGCCCCTTCACCCCGGGCCGCGAATAGTTTATCGCCACTTCGGTGACACCCACCGTCTGCACCACCGAACCATTCGGGCTGGGTTGCGGGAGTTTCTGTGCTCTTACGGAAAGGCCGATGAGCAAGAGGGATGCGAGTGCAACAGGCTTCATGTGGTTGTTCTGTCTGAGTTTGAACAGGGCGCTAAGTTACCCTGGTGGGGTATGTGGATGATCCACCCAAGCACCGTGCAACAATGATCCTGGCCATTCGGCGGAAATGAGACCGGCGATCTGTTGTTCAGTAGAAGCAGGCGTTGGGTCCGTTGTTTTCACTTGTTGCATCGTTTCTACCTCCGTTTAATGAGAACGCGAGCCTCCAAGCGCGCGCGAAGGACCGGTCCAAAAGAGTTGGCGCATGCTTGGGCGCGTGCGCGAGTTGTGGGCTGCACTGACTACCTTGGTAACATGCCCGACCGAACCGGCGACAGCGACATCTACCAGAAGCACGGTGGCTTCGAGAAACTGCTGAGCTACCAAGTGGCCGAGCTTCTGTACGACATCACGGTACGGTTCACGCAGCGGTATATCGAAGCCGGGAGCCGCACACGGGATCAGATGGATCAGGCCGCAAGAAGCGGTTCGAGGAACATTGCCGAGGGCAGTGTGTTCAGCGCGACTTCCAAGAAGATCGAGATGAACCTGACCAATGTCGCGCGGGCAAGTCTCATGGAACTGAAGAAGGACTACGCCGCCATTCTTCGTCAGCGGAAGCTTCCGCTCTGGCCCATTCCGGATGCCGTCCGACAGGAGTTGATCGATGGTTGTTTCAAGACTGTCGATGAGGTTGCTCGCTGGGGTGCGGGCGTACACAAGCGCGCATCGGAACGCAGCGCGGCCGAGGTCGCAGGCAACATCGGACATGTGTATTGCATGGTGGCCATTGGCCTGTTGGACCGGCAATGGTAACCCTCGCAAAAGAGTTCAAGGAAGGCGGCGGCTTCAGTGAGCGGTTGCACAAGACCCGCTCACAGGCGCGCGGCCAAGGCCCAACCCCACCAGAGCAGTAGGCTTCGGGTGGACACGGGTGGACACGGCGCAGCGCCCGCCGCCGTGTCCACCCGTGTCCGCCTGCGCGCGCTAATGAACGCACTGCCGAACAACTTGAATGCGCGCGTGCCTGGTGAAGGGAGGGCAGGAACCCGGAGAAGATGATGTGGCAGACCATCTGGGGCACGGGAGGACGGCCTAACCACGCACAAGCTTGCCCTCGCCTAACTCCCGCGCCAGAGTTCCGGGCAGGACCCTGAGAAGTTGGCTTGGTGATCACGGATGCGGGCCGCAGGCTTGCCTGTCGGCGGCAGGGGCGACCGCTCAATCCCGGTTCAAGACCGGGACAGCGGACAGACCTGGCGGTGGTTTGAAAGCTCGGCTTGGAAACGGCATAACTTGCAGGCACCATGGAACGATCCCAACTCGGCCGCATCACCATCGACCCCAGCATCTGCCACGGCAAGCCATGCGTTCGCGGCATGCGTTGGCCGGTGGAAGTAGTCATCGACATGCTCGGTGCCGGAATGAGCACGCAGGAGATCCTCTCTGAACACACCGAATTGGAGAAGGAGGATATCCAAGCATGCCTGAACTACGCAAAGCTCACGGTCTCTGGGCATTCGTTGGGTGACGTAGCCTGATGCGCTTCATCTGCGACGTCCATATCTCCATCAAGCTATCGAAGCAACTGGCCGAAGCAGGTCACGACTGCACCCATGTGAACCGCCTGCCCGGTCGCTGGTATACCTCGGACCAGGACATTGCTCGTTTGGCCGACAAAGAGGACCGCATCCTCATCACCAAGGATTCCGACTTCCGCGATAGTTGCATCGTGCAAGGCACGCCGCGCAAACTGATCAAAGTGAACCTCGGCAACATCCCGCATGGCGTGTTGAGAGATCTGCTTTTGAGCAATCTGGTGGAGATCGGACGCTTGAATGAACGCGAACGGTTCTTGCTCGAAGTGGATGTAGACCGACTGGCAGTGATCGACCTGGGGTAGGGCTGCAGGATCCGGAGAAGATGGCGTGGTGATCATCTTGGGCACGGGAGGACGGCCTTCCCACGCGCAACACTGCCCGCGCCTAACTCCCGCGCCAGAGTTTCGAGGAAGACTCGCGCCAGAGTGGGGGCCTAACTCCCGCGCCAATGTTCCGGGGAAGACTCGCGCCAGAGTGGGAGCTGCAAGGTGGCCTCGTCCCACACCTGCATCAGGCGTTGCATCAGGTCCAGCTTCTTCAGTGCGATGTCCATGGCCGTTGAGTGTTGCCAAAAGATAAGTCTCTTCGGTGGGGGGATCATAATTGCGGGCCGCAGGGTCGTCCGCTCAAATGCAGCGGACAGACCCGGCGGAGGTTTGGGTGGTCACCCTGCGGTGGTCTAAGTTGGTCACCTTGTTCTCCTTCTTACGCGCGTCAATCCAGCCCCGCCGAACTACGTAGTTCCTTTTGAATTGCCACATCCATCGCCTTTCTCGATTCCCGATCAATGTCACGGAATATTCCCGAGATGATTTCCGTGACCTCTTCGCCCGTGTAGTTCTTCCCGGCCTCGAACCGATCATAGAACTCTGTCCTTTGGGAACAGTAGATGTTGAATGAGGCTTCGTTCATCTTCTCCCTCATTGAGACCGATAGACGCTTCCCGATCATGCCTTCTGCCTTTCGCCGGATCCTGTCGAGGTCTTTGAGCCAAAGATTGATCGCCTTCTCAAGCCGCTGTTCCGGATTGCCTGTGTCCGAAACGGGATACCATTTGAATAGTTGGTCCGGACTCTTCTTGAAAGAATGAAGTATATCTCATAGCTGATGCAAGCATCATTATGAGCGAACTGATTCCGCATCTCTTGAAGCAGTTTGAAGCGCTTGCGATCCTCTTTGTCGATGCTAGCGAGGTCTTGCATCAGGTTCAGCTTATGCCCGAAGGAGAGTGCCTCAAAAGTGTTCCCGAATGAGATGGATGTGTCCTTCAATCTGAAGATGCTTCTCAGGAAGTCAGAAGTCGCGCCCTCCATCTCAACGCAGGCACGAAGGATCTTCATCCGCTTGGGCCATTGCCGATTGTGGAGTTCCAGATAGGTGGTCATTGGTGGTGTATTAATCGCTAAAATACCGCTCAATGATTTTGCCTTCATAGGACGTTCGTCTTCATGGACCTTTAGGTTATCATGGCTCTGTACCAAAGGGACCTTGCCAAATGCACGACGGGCCCGGCGGTGGTTTGGGAGGACAACCTGTGCCGGTCTATGGGTCGACCTTCTTCACCCAAGGCGGAGTAGGTGGATACTGCGATAAGTCCATTGGTCCATGAAAAGCCGAACACTTATTCCCGACGTGATTCAAGTACCCTTCAATAGCCGTTGAGTTCATCCCTCCGGCACGGAGGAGTGATGCACGGCACGCAGCGACAGATTGGAAGTATGCCCTGTAGCGATCATTCTCGTTGAAAGGAGGCTCGTCTTGGCTTGCAGTTAAGTGAGCGAGATAATTGCGAGTGTTCCTCAGCAACCATCGGAACGCCCGTATATCCGGTATACCCAAGAGTCTCCATTCGGCGTCGAAAGTTGAGAGCTTGGTTACAAGGTCATCGTTCATAGAAGTAGGTCGTAGTTCACCATCTCTTGCTTCGAGAGCGCGAAGAGCAGAAAACAGTCTGTCTTCGAATCTTCTACTCGGATAACGGATCAGACCTGCTATCTCTCCAAAGGATGACAACCGCCATGACTCCGTGAACCCATATCTCATGAGTCCGCCAAAGTCTTGTTGTATTTCTTTGAAGCGCAGAGCGAAAAACGAAGCTGCCTTGGAGCTGGAAGGCCTTTCGGTACTCGCCTGCTGGGAGATGTGTATCATTCGCCTCTCCCCTGCATCATGTAGATGGCTAATTGACCAGCCATGAGGTTTGAACGCTAGGAAATCCAACATTGCTCGAAGGCGATTCAACTCCTCGATACGCATGTGCCAATCCGCCTCTATATCATGCTCAATGGTAAATGAGGTAGTTGGTCTGAGTCGATGGTAGTCTGAACTATCCCACTTAGCCTGAAAGGCTGTCTCAAAGCTCAGTCTTGCTGCCGGCATGCCCCAGTCAACATCGAGGTCGATGTTCTTTGCATGTATAGTATATTCATCATCTCCTATCCATGTTGGCTTGAATGGGTCGTGCCCGAGGAAAGAATCGCCCTCTGGAAAGCTAGAGCATGCATACACTGCCCCATTCATCGGCGAATCGAGTCCCACCTCGAGCAACAAAACCGCCTTGGCAGTATAGCGGTATTCATGGTTAAGCCCCATGCTCCGGGTCTTATATGTTGCCTCCGGAATTGCCACCACTCCAATCCCGGATATGCCCGCGACCAAGTCACAAAGCGTATGCGGAAATTCGTGCATTGACATAAAGTCCAAGACTACTCCTTGCTCAGGATCGTAGTTGAACCTTGCATCGAGCACCAGCGAATCGTTGCCATCCGGAATTGTAAGCTTCGCCCACGCTTCGAACGGTTCACTCCATGACTTACTCATCCGTTGCTAATTACTGAAGTGAATCTATTTCGCGTGAGCGATTGAACGGGAAAGCCCGGAAGCCGGTAATCCGGCTGAGGACTTGGACGGGAAAGCGCGACCCCGAGGCTTTTGCGAGGGGGCACGCCCAAAACACTCATCGGCTCAAGTACATGCTCCTCTCCCCATACACCTGCCTAAAGAAAGGATCCT
>Ga0209181_10009984_pt1 | contig 12378 bp, 8 predicted proteins | sample MAT05_FD_187208 | JGI IMG/M metagenome (GOLD analysis project Ga0209181, IMG submission 187208) | Freshwater microbial communities from Lake Fryxell liftoff mats and glacier meltwater in Antarctica - MAT-05 (SPAdes) (version 2) | ecosystem: Environmental > Aquatic > Freshwater > Ice > Liftoff... | reverse complement strand
CGCTGCGTACTTCTCCGCCGGCGCGGCCTTCCTGCACCCAAGTATCTCCACGATCAGCCACAGCTCCACTGCTCCCAGCCAGCAGATCACGGGCCGACTCATCGTGACGATCGCCGCGCTGGTGCTCCCTGTCGTCGTCCTGGCGGGCACCGCTCCGAATGACAGCACCGACAAGATCGTACGATCGATGTCCGCTCTGATTCTCGCGACCGTCGTCACCGTGCGGGTCGTTCTGGCCGTTCGTGCCAACAACCAGGCGCAGGCCGAGCTTCGACACGGTGCTCAAACCGACCCGCTCACTGGTCTTCCCAACCGCACGCTCCTGTTGCAGCGCATCAATGAATTGCTCGGCAACTCGTGGAGCCAGGACCAGCACCCCACGCTTTTCTTCGTCGACCTCGATCGCTTCAAGAACATCAACGACTCACTGGGTCACGCGGCGGGCGACGAAGTCCTGGTGACGGTTGCGCGACGACTGATCAACGCTGTCCCGGAGGGTGCCGTGGTCGCGCGCCTGTCCGGAGACGAATACGTGGTGCTCGACACCACCGCCCAGTCACCCGGCGCTGCGCTGGCACTCGCCGAGAGAATGCTCGCCGTTTTTCGGGAGCCGTTGGCACTCAGCCAGGGCGACGTATTCGTCACCGCCAGCATCGGCGTCGCCAGCATCAACGCAACCTCCAGCACCTCGCCAGAAGATCTCGTCCGCCACGCCGATACAGCGATGTACCGCGCCAAGGACGCCGGGCGAAACTGTCTCGCCGTATACGACGAAAGCATGCACGAGCGCGTTGCTCACCGCCTTGCCGTGGAGACGGCTCTGTACCGAGCGCTTGACCGTCGTGAGCTTCGTCTCTTCCACCAACCGATCCTCGATCTGCAGTCGGGCGACGTCGTGGGCTTCGAAGCGCTCATGCGCTGGCAGCAGAGCAACGGCACCATCGTCTCCCCCGCCGAGTTCATCCCGATTGCTGAAGACACCGGCACCATCGTGCCGATCGGTTCATGGGCGCTGCTCGAAGCACTCAGCCAGCTGCGGCGGTGGATCGACGACGGCGTCTGCAGTCCGTCGGCAACGATGTCGGTCAACGTCTCGCCACGTCAGCTCAGCGATGCCAACTTCCCCGCGATCGTCAGCGAGGCACTGACTCGTTCTGGCGTATCGCCGCAGCTGTTGTGGCTGGAGGTCACCGAGAGCGTGATGATCAGCGAGCCCGAGCTGGCCCTGGCAACGCTGCGCCGCCTGCGTTCGTTGGGAGTGCGCGTTGCGCTCGACGACTTCGGAACTGGCTACTCGTCGCTGTCGCTGCTGCAGAAATTCCCGCTCCAGCGGATCAAGATCGACCGGGCCTTCGTGCACGGTGTCGCCGACAACCCAAACGATCGCAGCCTGGTGCGCACCATCATCGCGATGGGCCGCTCGCTGGGCCTGGACATCGTGGCCGAAGGCGTGGAGAGTGTGCATCAGTTGCAGGTGCTCAGCGATCTCGGTTGTACCAAGGCACAGGGCTACCTGATCAGCCACCCGGTTCCCGCCGATGCCATGCGCAGTACCGTCGCTGCGCTCGAGCGGCTGGGCCAGTTCCCGGGGTTGCGGCCCAACGTCGGCGCACCGGCGAACTGACACACCGCATGGCAACCGATCCCGGCGACAGCCCCGACGAGGACATCCGGCTCCTGGGTCGTGTGCTCGGCAGTGTCATTGCCGAGCAGGCCGGGGTCGAGGTGTTCGAAACCGTCGAGGCGATCCGAAAGCTTGCCGTCGAGGTCCGGCGCAATGGCGGCAGCGACGATGCGCGTTTGGGCGCAGCGATGAGCGAGATGGACATTCCCACCACGTTGCATGTCATTCGGGCCTTCTGTTGGTTCTCGTTCCTGTCCAACATCGCGCAGGATGTGCACCAGTCTCGTCGTCGCCGTCACCACCGATCGATTGGGTCTCCTCCGCAAGAAGGCACCATCTCTCACGCATTCGAAGTGGCCATGGCCGCGGGCAGCGAGCCCGACGAACTCGTCGCGCTGCTGCGGAGCGTTGAGGTGAGCCCGGTGTTCACCGCCCACCCCACCGAGGTTCGTCGCAAGACCATCCTCGACACGCAGCGCCGCATTGCGTCGATGCTCGAGCAGCGCGGCCGCTCGCGACTCGACGCCATCGAGCACACCGAGTGGGAGGCCGAGCTGCGCATGCACGTGCTCACACTGTGGCAGACGGCTCTGTTGCGCCTGTCCAAACTTCGCGTGCGCGACGAGATCGACGACGCGCTGCGCTATTACCAGCTGACACTGCTGTCCGAGATTCCGCGTCTGCAGCTCGATGTACACCGCGAGTTGTCGAACCTCGCCGGCCACGATGTCGACATGGCACCGCTGCTACGGATGGGTTCGTGGATTGGTGGGGACCGCGACGGCAACCCGTTCGTGACCGCCGAGGTGCTGCAGTGGGCCGTAGAACGACAGGCGACGGTCGCCTTGCGCCATCATTTGCAAAGTCTGTTACAGCTTGGGCTCGACCTCTCGCTGTCGTCGCGCCTCGTCACGCCGACCGCCGCCCTTCTGGAGCTGGCAGAAGCATCCGGCGACGATTCGCAATTCCGCGCTGACGAGCCGTACCGTCGGGCCCTGCGCGGCATGTACGCGCGACTTGCAGCGACCGCCCTGCGGACCCTGGGCACGGTGCCAGGGCCAGACCCGATCGGTACTCGCCAACCGTACGCCAACCCCGACGAACTGTTGGCCGATCTCGCAGTGGTGGATGCGTCGCTGCGCTCGCACGGTGCTGCCACGCTGGCTGACGCCCACGTCGGTCCACTCCACCAGTCCGTCGCCAGCTTCGGTTTTCATCTGTGTTCGCTGGACCTGCGTCAGAACAGCGAGGTCCACGAGCGCACCGTTGCCGAACTGCTCGCCGCAGCCGGGGTGTGCTCCCACTACCCCGCGCTCGATGAGGCCGAGCGCGTGCGGCTGTTGCGCACCGAGCTCTCCTCGGCCAGGCCGCTGGCGAGTGCCTTCGTCCAGTACTCCGCCGAGACCATCAGCGAACTCTCGATCCTTCGCACCGCAGCGGATGCCCGCGACCGCTTCGGTGCCATGATCATCCGTCACAACGTGATCTCGAAGTGCCAGTCCGTGAGCGATGTTCTGGAAGTTGCTGTGCTGTGCAAGGAGGTCGGCCTTCTGATTCCAGGTACGGACGACTCATTGGCGCTCGACATCGTGCCCCTGTTCGAGACCATCGACGACCTCGCTCACGCCGGCGACGTGATTGGCAGTCTGATCGCACTACCCGAGTACCGGCGCTGGCTGGACCACAGCCGCGACGGCCGCCAGGAGGTGATGCTCGGCTACTCCGACAGCAACAAGGACGGCGGCTACCTCGCGTCCAACTGGGCGCTGTACCGGGCGGAGGTCGCGGTCGTTGCTGCCGCCGCGACGGCGTGCGTCCGGCTTCGGTTCTTCCATGGTCGCGGCGGCACCGTTGGCCGTGGCGGCGGCCCCAGCTACCTCGCAATCCTTGCCCAGCCGCGCGGCGCGGTGGATGGCAGCCTGCGGCTGACAGAGCAGGGTGAGGTCATCGCCGCTCGCTACGCCGACGCGTCGCTCGCCCGTCGCAGCCTGGAGGCGCTGCTGGCAGCCACCATCGAGGCAAGCCTGCCCCGCACCGAGCTACACGACCCGCCCAGCGACTTCATCACCGCAATGGACGAGATGGCGGCGCTGTCGCTGCGCCACTACCGCTCCCTCGTCTACGACACGCCGCGCTTCGCGCAACTCTTCCGGGAGATGACGCCGATCAACGAGATCGCCACGCTCAACATCGGCAGCAGGCCGGCCTCGCGCTCTCCGTCGGATCGCATCGAGGACCTACGCGCCATCCCCTGGGTGTTCAGCTGGAGCCAGTGCCGAATCATGCTGCCCGGTTGGTACGGCACCGGCACGGCCTTCGCCGAGTGGGTCGGCACGTCGTCCGAACGCGAAGCGCTGTTGGCACGGATGGCTCGTGAGTGGCCGTTCTTCCGCTCGGTGATGTCGAACATGGGCATGGTGCTGGCCAAGACCGACCTCGGTATCGCCGCTCGCTATCGCGACCTGGCCAGTGACGAAGAGCTGGCTCACAACGTGTTCGAACGGATCAGCGCCGAGCACGCTCTGTGCCTCGACTGGTTGCAGCGCATCACCGGCGGCGGACCGCTGGCCGACAACCCGACGTTGGCTCGCAGTATCACCGACCGGTTCCCCTACCTCGACCCGCTCAATCACCTTCAGCTCGATCTGCTGCGCCGCATCCGCGCAGACGCAGCGCAGGCCGGTGACGACACCGTCGCGCCCAACGACGTCGCGCCCAACGACGTCGCGCCCAGCGACACCAGTGAACTGGTCAGCCGCGCAATCCAGTTGACCATCAACGGCCTCGCCGCCGGCCTGCGCAACAGCGGCTAGATCGGCGGGCCCGAGCCCGGCGCTGCGAGACCTACGACCTTGAGCTGCACCAGCTTGCACTGACCGAGACAGAGAACACGCGAAAGCGAGCCGAAGGTAGCGAGCCCATGCGATCTGCACCGTCGGCACAAGCGTTTCGCCGCAGAGCCTGCGGTCAGGCGGCCCAGGTGTTGGGTGGTGGGTGCACGGAGATGTTGTGGCCTACCAGGGCGAGCGCGGCGAGGTGTTGTTGCAGGTCCGTCGGGTCAGTAGGAGCGGTGTCGGGTAGCCCGCCGGGGCGCATGCGTCAACGACGTCTTCGTGGACTTCGCGACCACATTCTGCGGAAACAGAGAAGCGTCTGTCGCAGCCAGTTCGTCGAGCCGCCGAACCACCTGCACCTCACGCGCATCCAACAAACCACGCGCCACTCCGACAGCGACCAGCTCGGCACAGCTCGATATCGGACAGCAAAGTGCCCGGCGAAATCAAAGGCGCCAACGCCGCCAGATCCATACGAACAGCAGTACTCAAGGGTTGTGCCAGAGTACTTCAGACCGAACGCCGGCCAGATTTCGACCGCCCCGCGCTAGTCGAGGAGATTGCCGATGTCCCTGACCAGCAGCACGGTGAGGAGGCCCATCACGCACAACACAATGGCGGTGAAGTGCCAGCGCCAGCGATGATCGACTGCAAAAAAGCGGCGGATGGCGAACACGTCGCACACCATCGCGACAACACCGATGGTGATACCAACCACTGGGCCGACGCCCTTTGCGAACCCGACAGCGGGCACCACGAACGGCAGGATCACGTAGGTGAGCGTGCACCGCAGCGCCGAGATCATCATCGACTTCTGGAAGGCGGAATACGCCGAAGCGGTGGTGACGCCGGCCGGGCGCTCGCGAATGCGCAGCAACCGATGCATGGCCACGTCGGCGCGCGAGCGCCGCACTGGCGGCCGGGTGCCGGTGAAACCCGCCGGACAGGCAGCTGCGATGGCGCGGTGATCGATCGGGCACTTTGACGCCGGGCCAGCGAGCGGCTCGCCAGCCTCGATCAACACGTCGTTGCCGGTCATCGAGGGCGAGCGGTCCATACGTGCACTCTAGAGAGTTGCAGCCCCGAGTTGCGTACTTGCCAGGGCAGTCATTCGTCGATGGTCGACCTTGCGGTTGGTGGCAGCCGCCTCAGCCGGCGGGCGCCGGCTGCGACTGCAGCCGCGCTCTCACCCTGCGCCAACCACGGCGGGCGAGGCGCCACAGCAGGAACGCCATGACGACGCCCACAACGGCGGCGGCAGTGGCCGAGATCGCCGCGATGCGCGGGTAGGCCATCGCCAAGGCGACCAGCGCAGCAACGACGCCGTCCTCAGCAAAGCTGGCGATGATGTTGGTGAACGGTTCGGGCGACATGTTGATGGCCAGCCGGCTGGTCGTCTTGGTCAGGTGCCCGATGAGCGCAAGACCTGCCGCGAGTGCGAACGCGGCCGGCCGACCGAGCTGCCCAGCAGCAATCGCAGCACCGGTGAGGCCGCCGATGACCGGGCGAATGAACGTGTGGGCAAGGTCCCACACGCTGTCGAGCAGCGGAATCTTGTCGATGACGAACTCGATGACGAAGGCAACGCCCGTAGCCCCCAGCACCAGGTTGCTCTGCAGCCCAAGCGGTGTATCTGCCCAGCCCAGCCGACCCGACGCACCGAGGATCAGCACGGTCAGGTACGCGTTCAGCCCCGAAGCCCACCCAGCCGCCACCAGCGCAATCGACTCCATCTTCCGAGCGTAGAGCACGTGTGGGCACGCGAAACAGCCTCTGACCGGGCGGACCCGGCCAGAGGCTGTGGAGGCGACGATGGGAATTGAACCCATGTGGACGGCTTTGCAGGCCGTTGCCTCAGCCACTCGGCCACGTCGCCATGCGATCTCCGGTTGCCCGGATCACGGCGCCTGCACGATAGCGGCTGAACCGAGCATCATGCAGGTGCGTTCCGACATCGGTTCCAGCGAACCGGCGTGGCAGGCTCGTCGAATGCCTTCACGACGCCTCGCACTTCCGGTTGCCGCCATCCTCCTTCTCGCTGCCTGCAGCGACGACTCGTCGTCGCCGGCATCGACCGAGGCAAGCGCCGTTTCGACGCCCGCTGACACGACACCGACCGACACGACACCGGCCACCGACGCGCCCACCACCTCGCAGGCAGCGACCACCACCACCGTCGACCTTGCCGAGCAGGCCATGGCGTACAGCGACTACGGCGACTACCCCGTTGGTGTCATCACGCTGCAGTTGGCCAAGGGTCCGAAGGTGGAGATCTGGTACCCGGCCGTCGCGGGCACCACCGGCACCGAGACGTACGACGTACGCGACTTCGTCGGCGAAGGAATTCGTTCCGTGCTCACCGGCGACGTGCCTTCTACCTTCAGTTATCCGGCGGGCCGCGACGCCGACGTCGCCGATGGCACCTTCCCCGTGGTGATGTTCAGTCACGGCTTCACCGGTATGCGCGTGCAGAGTTCGTTCCTCACGTCCAACCTCGCCAGCTGGGGCATGATCGTCGTGTCGGTCGATCACCCCTCGCGACTCATGGAGAACGTGCTCTCCGGTACAGCTTCCGGCGACCGAGCTGATTCCGTGGACGACCTGCTCCAGGGCCTGGAGTTGATCACCGCCGCAGGAACCGATGTTGCGAGCCGTTTCAACGGTCACGTCGATGCGGAACGTGTCGCTGCCGTCGGCCACTCTGCCGGCGGAGGCACCGTGCTGGCAGCGGCCAGCGACCCCCGTATCGACGGGTACGTCTCGCTGGCCTCCGGTGCCTTCCTCGGCGCTGCAGTCGAGGGGGTCACCACGACCACGGCCCCTCCGCTGCCCGGCAAGCCGTCCTTCTTCATCGGCGGTTCGGTGGACGCAGTCGTTCCGTTCGCCAGCGTCACCCAGCCTGCCTTCGACGCCGCGCCGTCGCCCAGCATGCTCTGGGAGATCGAGGGCGCCGGCCACAACGCCTTCGACGACTTCTGCACGTTTGGTAACGGCACTGGCATCATCGGCGTTGCCGAAGCCAACGGTCTGGGCGAGTTCCTCAACTCCAGCCCGCAGCTTCGCTCACTGGGCGAGGACGGCTGTGTGCCGCCTGCGATTGCGGTCGACATCACCTTTCCGATCATCAACCATGCGGTGACTGCATGGGTGCGCAACCTGTTCGGTATCGACATCGAAGCCGTCGGTCTCGGCGACGATGTCGCCGGCGCCTACGACACGCCGGTGATCATCACCAGCAAATAGTTTCTCGCACCTGATGGCCGGGTCGAAAGCCGCCTGGTCCCATCGCTGTAGACCTCGAGAAGGGCGCTCGGGTCGACGGACGTGGTCATTCGTCAGCGAGTGCGTCGGCAATTCGACGCCGGCCGACGGCTCGACCGCCGGGAGTGAAGCCGTCGGACTTCACAGCGGGCTGCAACCATCCATGTGTCCACAGTTGCTCATGATCGAGTGCACATCGATTCCCGCTGGCGCGTTCTGGTCGCCGTGGATCCACGCCCAGCGTCGATACACCGCGACCAGAACGGGGTTCAACGAGTAGCCCGCGCCGTCGAAGCCCCCCGGTGTACCAACACCTCGTGCACGCGCCGGGCGTTCTCCCGAGCACGTCGCGTATGTTTGCTATTCTGACTCATGAGTCAATCAACTCTGGGGAGAACCATATGAGCCAGTCCCGTCGCGACTTTCTCGCTCGGTCAGTTCAGCTCGGTGTGCTGCTGGGTGCTGGGGCGCCATTGCTGCAAGCGTGTGGCGGCAGCGACGACAAGCGCTCACAGATCAGCTCCACGATCGCCGATGGCTTGCCGCCCGAAAAGGGCCCGCTGCGCATCATCAACTATGCCGACTACGTCAACCTGGAGGTCATCGCGGACTTCGAGGCCAAGTACGGCGTCAAGGTGGAGATCAGCACGATCGACACCGACACCGAGGCCACCACCAAGCTGGCGTCGGGTTCGATCAAAGCCGATGTGCACCACTCCATGTCCGGCACGTCCATCGGCAATCTCATCGCCGGCGGTCTGATTCAACCACTGAACAAGAGCTACATCCCCAACTTCGTCAACGTCATCGAGACGTTCAAGGACCCGTGGTACGACCCGGGCGCCAAGTTCTCCGTGCCGTACACCTTCTTCGGCACAGGCATCGGATATCGCACGGATCGCATCGACCCTGCCCTCGTGGAATCACAGGGCTGGGACGCCATCTGGAACGCCACCGATTTCAAGGGCCAGGTGTCGGTGCTCGACGACGAACGCGAGGCCTTCACGATGGCGATGCTGCGCAAGGGCATCACCGACGTCAACACAACCGATCAGAAGATCATCGACCAAGCCCGGACCGATGTCTCTGAACTCATCGACCTCGTCAACGTCAAGGTCAACATCGAGGGCTACAAGGACATCCCGGAAGGCACCACCTCGATCGCCCAGACCTGGAGCGCCGATCTCATCGCCGGCGCCGCCGGCTACCTACCCGAGGGAGTGACCGATGAGGTCCTGGGCTTCTGGCACCCACCGGCCGGCGAGTACGTGGTGACCAACGACAGTATGGGCTTACTGGCCAACGCAGAGAATCCCGTGCTGGCTCACCTGTACCTGAACTACCTCCTCGACAACGAGGTAGCAGAGAAGAACTTCAGTTCCGTCGGCTATCTGCCGGCGATCGCCAAACTCGACGCAGACTTCGTCATCGCTGCCGGGTACGTCCCCGAACACCTTCGCAACTGTGTGCCCACGGCCGAGGAGATCGCCAAGGCCATCTACCTCGAGCCGCTCGGCGCCGAAGGCGACGCGAAGTACGAGACCGCGTGGGCCAAGTTCACCGCCGGCGGCTGACCCGGTGACATCTGTTGTGCCAACTCGGCGGGGGTCGAATCGCGCGTGGGCCGTGTTCGCAGTACCAGGAGTCGGGTGGCTGATCGCGTTCTTCGTGGTCTCCGTATATGCGGTGATGGCAGTTGCGTTCGGTGGTGTCGACCCATTCCTGAAGACCTCGATACCTGCATGGAACCCGCTGCAGTGGGACTTCACCACGATGGGCAACGTGATCCACGAGGTCTTCAATGGCTACCTGCGCGAGGTGTTCGTGCGCACCTTCGTCTTCGTTGCGTTGTCGCTGGCGGGCTGCGTCGCCATCGGCTACCCAGTCGCGTATTACGCCGCGCGCAAGGCCGGCCGCCACAAGGGATTGCTGCTGGCAGCGCTGGTGCTGCCCTTCTGGATCAGCTACCTGATGCGGATGTTGGCGTGGACCAACCTCCTGCAACCGGACGGCTTGGTGAACCAGGTGCTGGGGTGGTTCAGCCTGCCCGACAATCGCAACTGGCTGGATGGCGACTGGTACACCGTGGTGATCGGCCTCATCTACGGCTACGTGCCGTTCTTCATCCTGCCGCTGTATTCCACGCTCGAGCGTCTCGACGGGCGCTTGATCGAGGCCGGCCGCGACCTCGGGGCTTCAGCTCGCCAGACGTTCCTTCGTGTCACACTGCCGCTGTCGGTGCCCGGGTTGATGGCGGCCAGTGTGATCACCGTGCTGCCGATGTTCGGCGACTACTACACCAACTCATATCTCACCAGCGGCTCGCCGCGCACCGAGATGGTGGGTAACCAGATCGAGAACTATCTCCGCAACACGGGCCAACCGCAGACCGGCGCCTCCTTGGTGCTGATCCTGATGGCGATGCTCTTCGTGTTGATGGTCTATTACATGGTCACCACCATTCGTCAGCAGCGGGCGGCCGAGCGATGAATCCGTTCCGTCGTCGACACGGCAAGGCTCCGGTCCTCGCCATGGTGACCTGGGTCTACGTGCTGTGGTCATTGCTGCCCGTCCTGATCGCAGTGCGCATCTCTCTCAACAACGGCCGCAGCCGCTCGTCCTTCCAGCCCATGTCGTTCCGCTGGTATTGGGGCGATTCCACTGCATCGTTGTTGCACGACGACTCGATGCGTGTTGCGCTGTTCAACACCCTCGAGCTGGCCGGCCTCTGCATGTTGATCGCCACACCGATCGGCGTGGCGATGGCGATCGGGTTGCAACGCTGGCGCGGTCGCACCTCGAACGCAGCGAATGGCCTCATGTTGGTACCGATCGTGACGCCGGAGATCGTCTTCGGCGTGGCGCTGTTCCTGGTCTTCACCCAGTTGTACACCGGCTTCCCCGATGGGCTCACCCGCCAGCTGCTCGGTCACGTGACCTTCACGATCTCATTCGTGGTCGTCATTGTTCGGGGTCGTCTTGCCGCCATCGGAACTCAGTACGAGGAGGCAGCGCGCGATCTTGGCGCGTCGCGCCTGCAAGCCATTCGTCTTGTGCTGCTCCCCTTGCTCAGCCCGGCCATCTTCGCAAGTGTGATGGTTGTGTTCGCCACCTCGGTCGACGACTTCGTGATCTCGTCGTTCCTGTCCACTGGCGCGTCCACCGAGACGGTCCCGATCAAGATCTACTCCGGTGCCCGCGCCGGCTCGACGCCCGCTCTGAACGCATTGGCGACGGTGATGCTGCTGCTCACCCTCGCAGCGGTCGCGATCGCCACCGTCGTCCTCAAGTCGATTCAACGACGTGGAGGCGAAGATCCGGGTCCCACGGGCGGGCTCGCCGGGCTGAGCGGGTGAGGGCCAACCCGTTCGACGTCGACGTCGTCATCGTCGGCGCAGGGTTCGCCGGTCTGACCGTTGCCTCGATCCTGTTGGGCGAAGGCGTCTCGGTGGTAGTGGTGGAGGCCCGCGACCGAGTCGGCGGCAAGGCCGAGGCGCAGGTTGACCAAGGCGGCCGCCTGGTCGACACCGGCGCACAATTCGTCAATGACGAGATGACCGAAGTGCTGGCTCTGGCCGCTCGAGTCGGCGCGGAGCGAGTGAATGCAGTCCATCCGGGGCAGCCGACGACGGTGCCGCGCCCGCCGGAAGGCGACCCGTGGGCCGAGGCGGAACGGCTGCTGGCAACACTTGGCACCGATCACCTCGAGGACGTTCGCACGGTCACCGAATGGGTCGCAGGGCTGGCGGTCGATGGCATCGACGTGTCCGCTGCCGCGCGTGAGGCCGTGCGTTCGGCCGTCAATGGGGGCACGTGCCACGACAGCAATCTGATCCGCGTGTCCTACCTCGCGCAGCTCAACGAGCGCACGCCCACGAACGTCGAAGAACTCCGATCGTGGTTTCCCGCCACGCTTCACTCGCTCGCGGTCCATCTCGCGGCGCCGCTCGTCGACGTGCTCCGTCTGGACTGCCCTGTCCGTGCCGTCCACCTCCATGATGCCTCGGTGGATGTGGTGGCACTCGATCAGGTGTGGCATGCACGCGAGGTCGTCGTTGCTGCCCCTCCGTCCGCGTATGCCGGCCTTGGTTTCACCCCGCCGCTGCCCGACGACATCGCTCATGCATGCTCTTCGTTCGTTCCGGGCACAGTGGTCAAAATTCTCCTCCGCTACGAGCGACCATTCTGGTTGGATGACGGTCGCAACGGCATTGGCCAGTTCCTTGGCCCTTCAGGTCTCTACTTCGCCGATGCGTCGCTCACGGACGCCGCAACGCTCGTCGGCTTCGTCGGCGGCACGACGGCAGTCGAGTGGGCCCGACACTCAGCGGCGCAGCGGACCGATGCCATCATCCACCACGCATCGGTCGCTTTTGGTGAGGAGGCGCTGCGGCCGACGAGCGTGCTGCAACGTTCGTGGGCTCCGGACGAGTGGGGTGCCGGCGGATACAGCAACGTACAAACCACCCACGCGCCGCACGCCACTGACGAACTGGCTCTCGGGCTGCCGCTGGTCACCTTCGCCAGCACGGAGTTGGCCACACGGTTTCCCGGCTATGTGGAGGGTGCGATCGTCGCGGGGCAGGCAGCGGCGGCACAGGTGCTGCGCCGCCTTCGCCCTGTGTGAGGCGAGCGTGAACGTCGAGCCCGGCGTACGCA
>Ga0209181_10009977_pt1 | contig 12384 bp, 8 predicted proteins | sample MAT05_FD_187208 | JGI IMG/M metagenome (GOLD analysis project Ga0209181, IMG submission 187208) | Freshwater microbial communities from Lake Fryxell liftoff mats and glacier meltwater in Antarctica - MAT-05 (SPAdes) (version 2) | ecosystem: Environmental > Aquatic > Freshwater > Ice > Liftoff... | reverse complement strand
AAAATTGCGCAAAGCAAGTGAAGCTATAGTCCGCATGCGTCCCTATGCCCTTAAATTAAAAGGTATAATGTCTAACTTGCAGGATAGTGTGGATGATGATCGCCTCGCGGTTTTTTTCAAAGAACGCGATGCCAAAAAGATATTGATCATTGCAATTAGCAGCGATAGAGGTCTTTGCGGTGCTTTTAATGCCAATGTTGTAAAACGCACCAAAGCTGTTGTTGAAAGCAAGTATAAGCAACAGCAGCAGGCGGGTAACGTAACAATTTTGTGTATAGGCAAGAAGGCTTCTGAAACGCTGAAAAAATCAAATTATCAGATTGACAATAGCTATATCTCGTTGTTTCAAAATTTAAATGCAGATGCTGCATTTGAAGCGGCTGAATATGTTTTAGAGGCATATAGAACCAATGCGTATGACCGCGTGGAAATTGTATTTAACCAATTCAAAAATGCAGCCACACAAATATTAACCAACGAGGTAATATTGCCCATATTGCAAGAAGATTTGGCAAATGAAACTGCAGAAGCAAGCAATGATTATATTTTTGAGCCGGGGAAAATTGAAATTTTGCAAGATTTAATTCCACGTTCATTAAAAACGCAAATTTACCGTGCATTGTTGGATTCTTTGGCTTCAGAGCATGGAGCACGTATGATAAGTATGGACAAAGCCACAGAAAATGCGGGTGAATTGTTGAAAGCCTTTAAATTGGCTTACAACCAGGCTAGGCAAGCAGCCATTACCAACGAAATCTCTGAGATTGTAGGTGGTGCAGCGGCATTGGAAGGTTAAACTTGGTAGTATTTAAACAAAAGAAAAAACACCCTGTAACAGGGTGTTTTTTTCTTTTACGCAATTCAGACATCTAAGCAATGAATTTATCTTTAAATTGCCCTTCGATTCATGCGTAAAATTAACTTTCTATTTATTATATTGACATTTGGAATTTTAAAGGCCCAAAATTCAATTAACCCCAATGCAGAAAGTGGATCAAAATTATCGGCCACGGCGCAGTTATATTTTGATTTGGGCAATGGCCAGAATCTGTTTTTCCCTGATGCAGAAGGTAGAATACCTGCATTGGTGCAAATGAAATTTGAAAAGGCTGCATTGCCTGCGGGGTTAAAAGTGGAAGGCATTTTTGGAAATATTGTTTCTGTGCGTTGCAACCGCAATGAAATATCTAAATTGCTGGCAGAACCCAATGTGGAATATATAGAATTAAGTTGTCGGTTAAATAGAGTGCATAAACTTAACGATACGGGCCGAATTCTCAGTCATGTTAACGAAGTACACGCAGGTTTATCGAATGGATTGAACGCAAATTATAAGGGACAAGGCGTAATTGTTGGCATTGTAGATATTGGATTTCAACCGGACAATCCAACCAATATGAATGCAAACGGAACTGTATTTAGGGTAAAACGTTGGTGGCAGCAGGGCAATAAAAGTGGCACACAACCTTCCGGATTTTCATACGGCACAGAATTTAACAATATTGTAAATATTGGCACAGCGAGAGATGATGATGGCACCCATGGTACCCATGTTGCCGGAATAGCCGCAGGCAGTGGTTACACAACGCCATCAAATAAATATATGGGAATGGCACCCGAAAGCGATATGGTATTTGTAAGCATTAAATACGCAAATGATACTTTAAATGGAAGTGCATTGGGCGATTACATAGTTGCCAATCCTACCATTTTAGATGGGTTTAAATATATCTTTGATTATGCCCAATCCTTAGGAAAACCTGCTGTAATAAACCTAAGTTGGGGCATGCACACTGGGCCGCACGATGGGAATAGTTTATTTGACAAGGCGGTAGAAATACTAACGGGTCCGGGGAAAATACTGGTGGGCGCATGTGGCAATGAAGCCGCCAATGAGATTCATGTTAAAACTACATTAAATAACGATACGGCCTACACATTTGCGCTAGACAGATCTAGAAATGACTACGTACACGAAAATGTATACTGCGACTTTTGGGGAGATAGTGCCCAAACCTTTGGATTGAATGTGTCCGTTTTCGATACAACGGGAGTAAAGAAACTGGAAACTCCCTTTTATTTCAGCTCAGGTGTTAAGGCACAAAAAGTTGTTTTTGGGAATGGAACGGATACTGTTTGGGTAACCTTGGGCGCGAACAAAAGGTTTGCAAACAATGGCAAAGGCGAAATGCTTTTAATGGTAGAAACCAACTTTGCTAAAAACCAACGGATAAGAATAGGTATGACAGGTAAGGGCAGAATTGATGGATGGAACAGCGGTCAGGTTTATCGCTGGACATCTGGTTCTTTTTTAAGTAAAGTTAAAGGCAATGATTTTACGGGAAAATATTTAACGGGGTTATCTGAAGGTACTGTAGGTGAAAATGGCGGCACAGGTAAAGCAACCATAACAGCAGGTGCCTATATTGCACGCAATAGTTGGCTAGATACCACAGGCAAATACCATGCACAGAATTGGCTAAAAGTGGGTGAAATTGCAAACTTTTCTAGCCGCGGACCTACCGTAGATGGAAGGATAAAGCCAGATATTTCTGCACCTGGGCAGAACATAGCTTCTTCTATGAATTACCGTACTTTTTCACCTTGGATTTTAGACCAAACTACTTACGCGAGCCGCTTTTTAGGAAATACCCAATTTTGGGTATTATTTAGTGGAACCAGCATGGCAGCGCCACATGTTGCCGGTATTGTAGCCTTGATGTTACAAGTGAATCCAAATTTAACCCCAGCACAGGTAAAGGATGTGTTGCAAAAAACGGCCCAGCGTGATTTTTATACTGGAAAGGATAGTAATAATATTTATGGCTTCGGTAAAATTAATGCATTTGAAGCCGTAAAACTGTTGGTGAATTTGAATGTAAAGGATCCATTAAAAAGGGGAATGAAAGCGGTTGTATATCCGAACCCCGTTTCTTCTGAAATGATAGTAAGCTGCGGAATTTTTGCGGGCAAGAATGGAATATTTCAAATATTCGATATCGCCGGCAAATTGGTTTCTGAACAAAGCATAAATTTCGACAATACTGGAATTTGCAGTTTGCATGCCAGTGGTTTTTTAAATGGCATTTATGCATGGCGTATTTTGTGCAACAACAACAAAGCCAGCGGTAAATTGGTGGTTCAGCACTAACCGTTCTGCGAAGCTAAATATTGCATGTAACTATTTACATGCCTGTCTTTTTTGGATAGATAAATATCTGCGATGGTTATCATAATACCCGTTTCTTCCACTGCGCCGAAGTGCGAATTTATTGATGTTCCAAATGTTTTCATGGTAGGACTAATGTTCATATAACTATTTACGAGTGGGGGTATATTTTCACCCAAAGCCCGAACATCGTGGTTCAGCAATTGATGCCCTTCCTTGTAAGACTTTCCTTGCAGAGATTGTATAAATGCACTGCAATCGGTTTCAATTTGCAGCGGATTGGGAATAGAAATAAGCACATCAGGATCTGGAAAGAAATGATGCATGAAGCTGAGGATAAGATCTCGTGCTTGGCGATTAAAATCGGTATACATAGTAACTTTGCCAAAAAAGTAACGAATACTTGGGTGAATCACTGTCAATGCGCCCAGACCATCCCACAAATTGTCTAATGAGAAAAGACCTTTTCTATTTTCAATACTGGGCTGGTATTGGGGTTGTACAAAACTTCGCCCTAGTTCTATCGTCCAAGGAAAAAAATCGTTTTTCATTTTTTCACTGTACGTCACAATCTCGCTGGTAGATAAATGATAATTGCCTTTAGAATCTCTAGCATCACCGCAAAGTTTATATCGGTATCCACCCACAATTTCTTGATCTTCGGTGTTCCAAACAATGAGTTGCTGATAGGCAAAGTCGCCAGTATCGAATTCATCAATATCGGCATTTTTACCGGTACCACCGCCAGCAGCGCGAAAGGTTAGTTCGCGCAAACGCCCGAGTTCTTTTAACAGATTGGGAGATTTGTTGCCATTGAAAATATAGATTTTGTTGTTGCCATTGTTTGTGGGTCGCACAAAGCAATCGTTCTGCAGTTCTTCTATTAGTACGTTTCTTTCTAATTTATCTATAATTGGCTGCATGCTTTAGGCGGCAATTTAGGGAAAAAGAAATGAAATTACCGTTAGGATTTGTTAAAACCAAATCAATTTCAATAAAGACTGTAACTATTCTATAAACACCAAACGAAACTAACGATTCATATATTCGAGAAAAGTAAGGTTTTTGTTTTTCACCATGGCGTATACATATTCTCGAATATGATATGCCCATTCTGGTTGGCTGTATTGCTTGTCGAAAGTAGAAGCGGGGATAGGTTTTCCAAAATAGATGTGCAAGTGTTTGCCTTTTTGTTGAAACATTTCGTCGGACAAAAAAAACATTTCTATATTGGCTTTAATTCCTAAAAAACGACGAATGCGGGCGATATTGTAAAAACGGTTTGAATTTTTGCCTTCTATAAAAGTGGGGATAATGGGTAAATTGTATTTTATAGCCCTAGAAATAAATCCTTTGTTCCAGTCCAAATCATGGATAATTCCTTTTTGTTTTCTAGAACAAATACCAGCGGGGAAAATTAGCACCAAATCGCCGCTGGCATAAGTATCGTCAACTCGTTTTAAAGATTCGCGAGGGCTGCTGCCCAATTTGTTGACTGGAATAAATTGGGATTGAAAATTAGGCAAATTCATTAAAATATCATTCACAATAAATTTACTATCCGGCCGAATTTTGGTCGCTTCTACCAACAACGCCATACCATCTATTGCACCCAAAGGGTGGTTGCTGGCAACAATTGCCCCACCAGATAATGGAATGTTCTCTTTTCCGATGGATTCGAAAGTTGCACCAACCATGGCAATTGACAGCGCTGCAAATTGAGAATCGTTTAGATCCGCACCCTTAGCCAATGCTCCATTGATTTCATCTTGATGGACAATTTTTTTAATCCAATTTACAATAAAACCAGGAATAAATTTAGCCAATAAGGGATTCTTATCCTTTAAGATTTTGTGTATATCCAAAGAGAAATACTTTTTTATTTCCGGATGTATCTTGTTTGTCATTTTTTATTACCTATGAATCCAATGAAAGATTGCTTTGTTGTTCCCAAATTCTAAAGTAGGCAAAGGTATACGAACATGTTCCGTGAGCCATAATATTGGTTTTAGCCATGTATGTCTTGTTTTTACATAACCAAAAGACAAGCTTGGACTTAAATAAAATTGCCTGTATCTTTTTATATCCGATTGGTCTATGGTGTTTTTATTGGCATCCAACCAAATGTTGTCGTTGCCACCTACCATGCCGGTTGCACCGTATCCCATGCTTATTCCCAAAAACTTTGGCCACCATTTGCTTTTTATTCCCAATTTGTTGGGATTAAAATCCAACCAATATGTTTGCCCATTATAGTCTTTTAATACCGTTTCTGGGAATGTATGTCCTAGCAAATCGGGCCTAATTTTATGAAACCGGGTACTGGAAACGCTAAAACGAAATGGCACTTTAGATTTGCCCCAAAAATATTGTTGTATACCCGAAAAAAAAAGGCCAGCAGTATTGGCAATCAAATCTCCGGAAGAAGCTCCCCAAGCTGCGCTGCGCCCATCGAAATATTCAATGGCAAACTGAAAAACCAAAGCAGATGATGCGCCATAAATTGCACTTTTTTTGCGATTATAGCCTGCCCATTTAAAACTTTCTGCAACTGTATTGGTAATAATGGCAGCAGACCATGCGTGGCCGACTTTATCCATTTGAAGCCATTCTTTGTTGTCATTGATCCAATGAAATTTAGCAGTAGGATAGGTAGAATACCAAGTTTGATACAATGCAGTATGCACACCGGTTGCCAAACCAATATCTGAGCACCAAACAACGGTTTTTCTTTGCCTAATTCTTTGCGAACTATCCAGGGTAGCAGATGATATTTGTACATACAAACAACATACAAATATTGAAATTCCCTGTTTCATCCAATTATCTTAAAATGGTAGATTTTACTTTATCTAATATGGAAAAAGCTTCCGCGGAATTCGCAGCTTCGGCATACACACGCAGCACAGGTTCTGTGCCACTGGGCCTAATCATTGCCCATTGATCGTTTCCAAATCTAAATTTATAGCCATCTGTATCTTCTATGGTTTCAATGCTCAAATCTTCGAAATTTTTATAGGTACCAGATTTGCAAGATAAAATTATGGATTGCTTTATGGCTTCTGTGATATGCAAGTCGTATCGTTCCACAGCAAAAGTTCCAATTTGTGCGTAAATATCAGCCAACAATTGTGAAACTGTTTTACCTGTTTTTGCCATAAATTCCATAATAACCAACCCCATCCAAATACCGTCTCTTTCTGGAATATGGCCTTTAATGGCAATACCCCCACTTTCTTCGGCACCTATAAGTACATCGTCTGAAATCATATATTCGCAAATGTATTTAAAGCCAATTTTGGTGGTAATGGTTTCAATTCCCTTGAGTTTGCAAAGTGCTTGCACTTTATCGCTTACAGAAAAACTTTTCACCACCTTACCACTCATATTTTTATGAGTGGTTAAATATTCTATCAACAGTAAAATCAGATTGTGGCTGTCTACAAAGTTTCCATTCTCATCAAAAAAACCAATTCTATCTGCATCTCCATCGGTAGCTAAGCCACATAAATAATTGGCATTGTTTTTTAACAATTCCGAAATTTCTGGTAAATTTTTAAGGATTGGCTCTGGCGCGCGGCCATTAAAACCTGGGTTAAATTCAGCATGCAAAAGGTGTGCTCCTGGCAACGCACGGCGAACTACATTTTGACCCGCACCAAACATGGCATCATATACCAAATTGCCGCTTACTGCTTGCAATGCTTGCATATCGAAACTAGAAGTTAAATGGTTTAAATACATTTGTTCAAAATCACCATAAACCACCAATCCAGAAGTTATAAAATCGTCAAAATTGGCAGGCAGTACAGTGCTTAATGGTATGGCATTTTCTACAAATTCTATTTCAGAAGGAATTACAGGTCCACCGTAATTTGCTTTTAATTTATAACCATTATAAGCAGCCGGATTGTGACTGGCCGTAATAATAATTCCTGCAGTGGCATTTAAACGATTGGTAGCCAAACTAACCATAGGGGTTGAAACAAACCCAGAGGAAAGGATGGTTTTTACGCCGTTCGCTGCCAAAATTGCCGCTGTGGTTTTGGCAAACATTTCGCCACCAAAACGACAATCGTAACCTACTACGCAGCTTGCATTAGGATCTTTGTGTTTAAGCCAAATGGCGGTGGCTTGTGCCACACGTCTTACATTTTCTGTGGTGAAATTGTCTGCAATAATTTCTCGCCAACCATCGGTTCCAAATTTTATCGTATACATTTTATAGTTTAATAGAATTTAACATATCGGCTCACTTGCGTCCAAGAATATTTTTCCAAAGATTTAAGAAATTTGGGCGAATCTTCTTCTGTTACGTAGGCATTGTTTAACTTTATGATATTGTATTTAAAAACTTTTTCTTTGAGTACGTCTTCAGCAGTTTTTAAATTGTAAAGAACCTCCCAACCCAATAGAACATCAATTGGCAGTGGATTTAGTGGTTTGTTGTTTACGAATATCAACACGGTTTTAACTTTATAGTCTATATACCCTGCTTTTTTTATCCAAATTTCGTTCACTTCAATTCGTGTGACAGTAATTTCGCTTTTAAAAGATTTATAATCATAGTATAAATCAGCACCTAGGTTAAACAAAACTTCGCGGTTTACATTCAAATAATTTTGAATATTTTTAAAGAAAACATTCCCAATTTCTGTTGGTTCATTTATATCGGGTTCTATTACATAATGAATGTTTTTTGATATTGGCATGGGATAAAGCCCTTCTATTTTTCGCCTGCTAAAAAAAGCTTTGTCTCTAATTTTAATTGCATCAGAAGGCTTTTTCTGAAAATTTTTATTTCCAAATTGAACAATGTTAAAATTGTAATTTCTACTATACAATGCATTGGTTAGTGTCAATTCTGCGGGGCCGTTTACATTGCATTCTATTTGTGAAGCCACCATTAAGTTCCAACATTCCGTAAAATCTACATAACCATAACTCACTTTTCCGTTCTTACCTTGGTTTATAAAGGTTGCACCTATAATGGTAAAGGTAGTTTTAAATCGGGTGCTTGTCCAAAATTCATGCAAAAAAACATCTTGTGATTTTAAAAAACTTGTGCCAGAACTTTTTTCAATTTCGGCCAGCGACCGCGCTTCAATTTTAGATTGTTTATAGGGCGAATCCCACAAGCTTATTTTACCTTGTTGAATCATTTTGTAAAAAAAATCTACCATGGAAAATGCTATGTTAAAACCCATGGTATCGCTTTGGCGAGCTAGGTTTATATGAACCAATACGGGTTTATCCGTATATGCATATAAGGACTTGACGCCAGTAAAAACGAAAACAAAAAACAATATTTTAATAAACCCTAATTTTCTAAGAGGTTTCCGATTTTTACTATATGTGGAATGTAGCATTTATTTTTTTTATGTAATTTTTAAAAAAAAGCATTTTCTCCGGTAATTTCCATGCCTAAAATAAGCAAATGAATGTCGTGAGTACCTTCGTATGTTATTACACTTTCCAGGTTTGCCATGTGTCTCATCATTGGAAATTCTCCTGTTATTCCCATGGCACCGAGTATTTGTCTGCTCTCTCGGGCTATGTTTAAGGCTATTTCTACATTGTTTCTTTTGGCCATAGAAATTTGGGCAGCCGTTGCGGTGCCGGCATCCATAAGTTTACCTAGGCGCCATGCCAACAATTGGGCTTTGGTAATTTCTGTCAACATTTCGGCCAATTTTTTTTGTTGCAATTGAAAACCAGCTATGGGTTTGCCAAATTGGGTTCGTTGTTTGGCATATTTAAGAGCAACATCGTAACAATCCATGGCGGCACCTATGGCGCCCCAACTAATTCCATACCTAGCGCTGTTTAAACAAGTAAGCGGACCTTTTAATCCACTGACATTGGGCAAAATATTGGATTTTGGTACTTTTACATCATTAAAAACAAGTTCACCTGTGGCACTTGCGCGTAAGCTCCATTTGCCATGGGTTTCTGGGGTTGAAAACCCATCCATGCCTCTTTCTACGATTAAACCATGGACCAAACCCGTTTCATCTTTTGCCCACACCAAAGCAATGTCTGCGAAGGGTGCATTTGAAATCCACATTTTGGCACCGTTGAGTAACACATAATCGCCGGCATCAGTATAGTGGGTAACCATGCCACCTGGGTTAGACCCGTGGTCTGGTTCGGTCAGTCCAAAACAACCCATCATTTCGCCGGAAGCCAATTTGGGCAAATATTTTCTTTTTTGTTCTTCAGAACCAAATTTAAAAATGGGGTACATGACCAAAGAGCCTTGTACACTGGCGGTGCTGCGAATTCCGCTGTCGCACCTTTCCAATTCCATCATAATTAGACCATAAGTGGTATAATCCATGCCGCCGCAGCCATATTCTGCAGGCAATTGGGGTCCAAATGCGCCAATGTTGCCTAGTTCTGGTATTATATGCGCTGGAAATTCGGCATTTTGGGCATAATACTCAATGATAGGACTTAAGTCTTTCTTTACGTATGCCCGCACTGAATCTCTTATCAGAAGCTGCTCTGGGGTTAGTAAATCGTCCATTTGCATAAAATCAGGAGCTTCAAAACGGTCTTTTCCGCGATTGGCAGCAAATAAAGATTCAAGGTTTTGGGGTTGTTGCATAAATAAATTCAACTACAAAGGTAATGTTTCCTTTTTTTGCAGTTGCAATTATCCTGGTGAATATGCAACAAACAATGACCATTTTTTTGGAAAAACAGCAAGTATTTGCCCACATTGGTTGGGGCGATGCTGAAAGAATAGCGGGCGTTACTTTAGAAATTGATGTAAAGGTGAGTTTCTTATGGTCAACAGCAAACGACAATTTGATAGAAACACTGGATTATGGAGCTTTGGTTAAAATTGTACAATTGCAATCTGCGGTTGAATGCAAATTGTTAGAAACATTGGCAGAAAGAATTCAAAAATCGGTGTTGGATATTTCTGGGCACTACGCCCAAGAAATTGTGGTAAAAATTTGCAAGCCGAAAATACCTGTTGATGGCTATAATGCCAAATGTGCGGGTATAGAACTGGTATGGTTTAATCCCCATGAGTGAGGATACAGATAGATTTTTTTGGGTCATTTATACCAGGGATATAAAAACATTTGATTAAACATGTAACTTTGCCACAGGCATGAAAAAAGCCATATTCATTATAATCGTCGCTGGTCTGTCGCAGGCTATTTTTGCGCAATTGCCTCAAATTGCTGGTATAGTTTCTGATAAGAATACCGGAGAATCCATACAAGGTGCTATAGTAGGAGATATACAGGGCAATAACTACACCTATTCTAACCGAAATGGGTATTATAGTTTGGGCCTAGGAGGTGGAAAATATACACTGTTTGTTTCTGCAAGCGGATATTACCGAAAAATATTTCAGTTGGATGTTTTTGGGACGAAGGAAATGGATGTAATTTTAACACCTATAGATCCTTTGAATCCAGATACCGTGTCTAATCTTTCGAGTGGAATTAACGACTACCGCAGCGGGCATATTGCTCCGTTGATGGCACAAGTAAAAACTATGCCCACATTGCTTAGCGAACCAGACCCTGTGAAGTTACTGCAAAACATACCTGGGGTTAATGGTGGCATTGAAGGGCTCTCTGGCATGTACGTTCGTGGGGGCAATTCCGATCAAAATTTATCTTTAATGGATGGGTTGCCCTTGTATGGCAATGGGCATATTTTTGGTTTTTTAAGTGGCTACAACCCAGATGTGCTGCGCGACATACAGTTTTACAAAGGCGTAACCCCGGCAAGATATGGCGGTAGGGCCGGGGCTGTGTTAGATGTTACATTAAAAGAAGGCAATAAAACAGAATGGAAAGGAAATTACTCCGCCAACTTCCTCACCATGAAATTGAGTATGGATGGGCCCATTAGCGATAAAGTTACGGCTAGTTTGGGTATTCGTAGAAGCTACTTGGATTTATTTTTACCTCGCAGTGGCGGAGATTATGTATTTTACAACATTCATGATTTAAATTTAAAAGTGGCGGCTAATTTGAATAAAAACAATAAACTTACATTTTTTGTATACAACGGGCGAGATAAATATGCTATAAAAGCAACCAGCACGCGCCGAGATTCCACCAACCGATTGATAAGTTTTAATTTTCAAAATGCAGTTTATTGGCAAAACACCCTTTTGGGCGCCAATTTAAGTCATAAATTTAACAGCCGACATTACGCTTTGTTTACACTTGGGATGAGCCGTTATGCGTATAAATATAATTTTAGTTTAAACGGCTCAGTAACCACAGATACTGGAAGCAATACTGCAAAAATAGAATTGGGTAGGGTCAACGCCATTACAGATATCGTAGGCAAGGCAGATTTTGAATACAATGTATTGAATGGAAGTTACTTAAGGTATGGTGCAGAAATTATTCATCACGGGTTTAAACCTTCCGTTGCCCACGAGCAAATAGTTTCATCAGGCAGCGGTGAAACGGATAGTACCTATGGAAATTCTAATATTCAAGGCGCATTGGAAGCATCCGTGTATGGCGAGTATGAAACAGTTTTGAGTGCCGGTCTGAAATTAAACATTGGCGCTAGGTTATGGACATTTGTTGGCAAGGATAAAACGTTCTTTTTTCCAGAACCTCGCATTTTTTTAAGCCAGCAATTGCAAGGGCAAAAAGCGTTAAAGTTTGGATTTTCTATAGCCAACCAAGGTGTAAACCAATTGGCGAGTGTAAATGCCAGTTTGCCTTCCAATATTTGGTTCCCATCTGCCAAAAATTTTAGCACCCAACAAAATTTACAATTTACTGCGGGTTATTACAGACCTATTAAGTATGGCATCGAATTTTCTCTAGATGCTTACTATAAAATTATGAAAGGGGTAACCGATGTTACTGGCAGGGATGAAGGGGATTTATTAAAAAACTACTGGCAGCCTATGTTGGCACAAGGCAAGGGAACCGCTTATGGGCTTGAGGCTACATTTATGAAAAAACACGGACGTTTAAATGGAGTGGCTGGGTATACTTGGTCTTACAGCAACCGTACCATTCCAGATATAAATTTTGGAAAGACTTTTCCATTTCGGTGGGACCGCAGGCATAAATTCTCTATTATGGGTGTCTACCATATAAGTGACGTATTTATGTTAAATTTTGGTTTGGTAATTATGACGGGAAATGCAGTATCGGTCCCCACTGGAAAATATGTTGCTGCTGATGGTACCTTTATTTTTGACTATGCAGAAA
>Ga0209181_10009975_pt1 | contig 12388 bp, 6 predicted proteins | sample MAT05_FD_187208 | JGI IMG/M metagenome (GOLD analysis project Ga0209181, IMG submission 187208) | Freshwater microbial communities from Lake Fryxell liftoff mats and glacier meltwater in Antarctica - MAT-05 (SPAdes) (version 2) | ecosystem: Environmental > Aquatic > Freshwater > Ice > Liftoff... | reverse complement strand
GTCGATCGGGATGCCGGAAACCGTGATGCGTTCCGACGGCAGCCCGAGCGCTTCGAGGTGCGCCTTGGTTTCATCGAGCGCCACGAAGTAGCGATGAAAGCGCCGCGAGAGCCACATCGCGTGGCAATCGAAATCCGTGACGACGATCGAGAGATGCGTCTCCAGCTCCCCCTTTTCCATGAGATGCCCGATGATCCCGGCGGGCATGAAGTGCGTGCAGACGGTGATGTGCGGATCGAATTTGCGGATGAACTTCACCAGCTTCTGCGTGTTCAGCCGATCGAGCTGCGTGCGCACCGCCTCGCCTTTCCACGGCTCATCGCTCGCCCGATAGACCCAGCCGAGCAGGTCGGGCGCGGCGCGGACGAGCTTGATGTAGAGCGTCGAGTAGAACTCGCGGAAGAGCTTGTTCGTGTACTGGAGCGCATCCTCGTGGAGGACCTCGCTCACCCGCGGATCGCCCGCAAACTCCTTTTCCAGCGCCTGCGCCGCCCGCACATGCCCGGTGCCGGCACTGGTCGAAATGATAAGCACACGTTTCTTCATCAGCCACATATCGTGCCATCCCGCTGGCCGGATGCCACCACGGAAGAAGCCGCTTTTATCGATGCCGCACACCCGGGGGTCGGATGCGCTGGCCGCTATTCGATTTCGAGCAGGTAACGGATCAATTCGTCCTGTTGCGCCGTCGTCAACTCGCGGAAACGGTCGTGACCTTTGCCGACAGGTGCGTTGGTGGTGTTGAAAATCGAGAGCAGGTCGGCCGCTTGCCCGCGATGCAGATGCGGCGCGGTCGCCCAGACACCGCGCAACGTCGGCGTATCGAGGCCGGGCAAGGTAGCGCCGAGGCGGTTTCCGGAGGAGGCGTTGATCGTGCCGACGTCGTGAAAGACACCCGGCGCGCTGCCGGTGAAATTCGTCCCACCATGGCACGTCGCGCATCCCTTGTTGGTGAAATGCGCCTGGCCATTCACCGCTGCCGGCGTCAAAGCGCCGGCGACGGTGCGGAAGGGGCTGCGCGGCATTGTGCCGAGCGAAGCAACGTACGTCGCGAGCGCGTCGAGATCGGTGCTGCGTCCGGCATTCGGCGGGCCGAGCGGCGGATTCGGCGGGTCAATGATGAGGCCGCTGCCGCCGCTGAGATCGCGGATCTGCCCCTCAAAATCCTGCACCTCGTCGAAGTTCGCTGTCCAATGTAGCGGGCCGTGCCCCATGCCGCTGCGTCCCCGCAGGTCGATGGTATTGCGCAGGCCCTCGCCGAATTGGGTGATGTCCCACGTCCGTCCGTCGTGATCGCCGCCGAGATGGCAGCTCACGCAGGAGATGTAGCCCTCGGAGGCGAGGCGAGGGTCTTCGGAGTTGTAAAAAAGCCGCTTGCCGCGCAACACACCGGTGGTGAACGGCTCGGTGACAGTCAGCGCCACGGTGCCGAGCAGCGTCGCACCGGAGCCGGTGCCGGAGGTCAGCGCGCCAATGTCGAAGACGCGCACGCGCCGTTCGAGGAAATTGTGCACGTAGAGTTTCGTGCCATCCGGGCTGACGCACAATCCGCTCGGGGCGTAGCCAACCAGTTGCCCGACGTCCGCCGTCGAAATGGCGGGAAGGGTGTTGCGCGTGTTCGCATCAATGACGGCCACTTGTTCATTGGCGAGTGCGGCGACGAAGACGAGATCGCCGCGGGGCGAGAAGCACGCGGCCACCGGCAGCCCGGTGTTATCGATGTCCAGACGGTTGGCGGCCAGCTCGGCATTCGTCGTAAGGCTCAGTTGCGCGACGAGGGCGCGCACAGTGTTGTCGTGTTCCAGCGGTTGACCATCGCGGAATTTCCCGCGCGAGATGTTGTCCTTCTTCGCCGGCAGCCAGGCTTTCCGTCCGTCGGGACTGATGACGACTTGCGAGAGGTAGTTGGCCACGCCGCGCGCCGCGCTCGGGCTGTCCACTGTCGTCGTGTCGCGAGCGAGCGTGATGGTGCGAGTGAGGCTGAGGTCCATCGGGTTGAGTTCCCAGACCTCCCCCTGGCTGTCTGGCGAGCGGAAGCGGCTCACAAAGACGCGCGCCGAATCCGCCGACACCGCCAGCCCGCGGGGAGCCGCGCCGAGATCGACTTCGAGCGATTTCACGCGAGTCGTGGGATTCCACTTTTGTAAGCCCTCCGCGCCTTCACATGTCACAAAGGCCGCCGTACCGTTCGGGGCGAAAGCCACCCCGACCGGCTGGTAGCCGCGCCCTACACTGAGCGTGGCCAGGACTGTGCCGAACTCCGCATCCACGATTTTAATCTCATCGCTGCGCCGACAAGCGACCCATAGCTCCGTCGATCCCGGGCGCAGCGCGAGTGCCACAGGCTCGGAGTTGGCCCCAAGACTCACCCGATAATCGACCGTGCGCGTATTCGCATCGAAGCGCACCACACGCCCGCCGGCGGGCGCGGTCGCGTCGCCATCGGGCACGACGACCCACACCTTGTTGCGCGACGCATCGTAAGCCATCTCGGCAGAGATCGAAGGCGGCAGAGCGGTCGTCGGGTTGAAGACGATTTGGGTCATGGGGCGGCTGACCGTGGTGAACCCATCGCTCACGAAGGCCGTCACGACGTAACGCCCGGGCGCGTTGAAGGTATGAACCACCGCTTTGTTCGCCGTCCACGCCGTGCTCGTGCCGTCGCCGAAGTCGAAGCGGTATTGCAGCGCATCGCCGAGATTCGGGTCGCTCGCGGTGGCCGTGAAAGTCAGCCCCGTGCCCGTGGTCGCGGCGCTTTGCGAGGAAGCCAGCGCAGTCACGCTGGGCGTGATATTCGGGCTGCCCGCGCCGAGCAGGCCGATGTCCGCATCGGTTAGCTTTTTCGCGTAAAGGCGCACGTCGTCGAGCTGCCCGTGAAAATTGCCCGCGCTCACCAATCGCCCGACGTAGAGCAGCAGATTGTTGGCGAAGTCAGTGGCTATGGTGCTGTCCGCTGTGACCAGCCGGCGGTTGTAAAAGATGTTCGCCGTCCCCGCCGTGCGATCGACCACCAGCGCGATATGATTCCATTGGTTGAATTGAAACACGCCCGTCACGGTGGACGCGGCGTTGCCCGCGGTGCCGTTGCCAGTCTCGAAGAGAATGCGCCCGTCGCTGCTCGTCCACGAATTCACGAAGAAGCGGAAGCCATTGCCCGTCGGGCCGCCCGCGGCATTAGCCAGCAGCGTGCGCGAGCCCGCGGCGCTCGTCGTCACTTTCGCCCAGAGCGACACGCTGAATGGATTGCCGAGATCGAAGGCGGGGATCTGCGCGTGGTCGTCGCTGCCGTTGGCGAGGCCGTCGAGGTTCAGCGCCTCGCTGCCGCGGGCAGCGTCGGCGGAAAAGCCCGCGCCGTTGAGCAGCGTGACCGGGCGGTTGAAACCCGAGTCATCCGCTCCGCTGCCCTCGAAACGCGCATGCGCCAGGAGCTTGCCGATCCCGAGCACGCCGATCTCGCTATCGTCCAGCCAGCGCGGGTGAATGCGCGCATCGTCGAGTTGACCGTGAAAGAAGAACGAGCCGTTCGTCATCCGGCCCCAATTCACGACTCCGCTCGTCGGAAAATCCGTGCGCACCGTGCCGGACGCCGTGCGATCCACGCCGTTTACGTAAAGCAGCGCCACCCCGCGCGCGCGATCCACGCCGACGGCGACATGCGTCCATGTGTCGTAGGCCAGCACGTTGTTCGCCGTTATTGTTTGGGCACCGGTCGTCCCATTGCCGGTCTCGAAAACCAGGCGTCCGGGGCTGGCGTTAGCCGAACCGGTGGCGAAGAATTTCCAACCAGCGCTCACCGAACCACCCGCCGCGTTGGCCGCGATCGTTTCGAGCGAATTTGTGCCCGCCGTTACGCGGACCCAGGCCGCCACGGTGAAGCTTGGTCCGAGGTCCAGGCTGGGCGTGGTCGCGTAGCCCGTGGTGCCGTCAAGATTCAGCGACGCCGCGCCTTCGCCTGACTGCACGGCGCTGTAACTTGCGCCGGTCGCGCTGAGCGTGGCCGGGCGGCCAATCGGCGCAGCATCGGTGGTCGAACTGTTGAAGCGCCAATGACCGACCGGATTGTCGCAGAGGTCGCGGAGCTGCAGGAGGTCGGCGGTATTTAGGACGCGGGCGTAAAGTCGGAAGTCGTCCAAGTGACCGGGCAGATAATAACCGCTCGTGCCCATCCGACCGAGAGTCAGAGCGGCGCTGGTGGTGAAGTCGTTGCGGATGGAATTGTCCGCGGTGCGATCGATGCCGTTTACGTAAATGCGCGCGGTGCCCGCCGTGCGATCGACCGCCACCGCAAGATGCACCCATTGATCAAAGGGCAGGACGCCGACGGCAGTGTTGGCGGCGTTGCCCGTGGTGCCGTTACCCGTTTCGAGCGCGACGCGCCCTGCGCTCGCATTGGTCGAGCCATATACGAAGATCTTGAAGCCCGCCGTTTGGAACCCGCCCGCACAGTTGCCGACGATATTGTGCAGACTCGCACCGCCCGAATTCACGCGCACCCACGAGGCGAAGGAAAAGCTGCCGCCCACGTCGAGCGCGCTCGTTGCGACGTAGTCATTGACGCCATCGAAAGCCAGCGACCCGCGCCCCACGAGACCGGCGGTCCACGGTGCCGCCGGAAAATAGGTGAGCGTGCCGTTGTTCGCGCCAACGGCATCATCCGCCGTGGAGCTGGTGCTTTCATCCAGCGGATAGTGCAGCGCCAAGCCCGCGGCGGTGGTGTCGATGCTCGGCCCGGTCGAGAATCGAGAGATGCGCTCGGCAGCCACGGCATTGCTCTGCGTGTCCTTCACACCGCCGACTTTTACCACGACCTCGTAAGTCGTATTCGCGGTGAGGACCGCGCCCGGCGCGAAGTTCACGATGCCGCCCATATTCGAATAGGTGCCGGTCAGCGCGCTGCCGCCGACGGGACGGATGAGCACGGTGGTGTTGTTAATCGTCGGCGTGTCGAGCAGGTCGGTGAAGGAAACGCCGATCATGCTGGTCGCGGCCACATTCGTCTCGCCATCGAGCGGGCGCACCGCGTTGACCACTGGCGGGCGCGTGTCCGGCGCGGTGTCGTGTGGGATGATCCAGCCCGCGTTTTCGGTGATCAGCGTGCCGGTGTTCGAGCCATTGATGCAGCCGACAAAGACGAGGTTGCCGATGGGCACGGCGATCTCCGCCTTCGGTGCCAGACCATTGCTGCGCAAGGGCATGGCCACGTCGGCGACAACTTGCGCAGGGACGACATCAATTTTGATTTTCTGATAACGCCCATTCCCGAGATTGCCGAGGTGGACGAACTCATCCTGCACTACGGGATAGCGCGGCGTGCCGCCCAGCGTGGTCACGCGATCGACGAGCTGGATATTCTCCGGGTCGAGCAAGTCGTAGATGTAAAGCCCGCCCGCCTGTCCGCCGCCGTAGAGCCGGTGCCCGCTGAGATAGGAAGTATAAGTATTCGCGCCGGTGTCTCCGCGAAAGACGCTGATGAGCAGCGGGTTTTCCGGGTCGCTGAGATCGAAAGTCGCGACGCCGTTGGTCAGGCTCGCGGAGACGACGAGCAGATTCCCCAGCACATAAACCGACGCGCAGCGGAAGCCCGTGAGAGTGGGAATATCGACCGAGCGTTTCAGCACCGGGCTGGCGGGAGTGCTCACGTCGAAGATGTCGATCCACCCTTTAGAGGTGCCGTAGCCTTCGCCGCCGGTATACACGTATTTGCCCGCGTAGCAGGATGAGTGCGACGACGATTGCCCGCCCGAGGCTTGCACGAGCCGCGTCGGCACCGCCAGGTTGGCGAGATTGTAGAGCGAGAATTTTCCCGCCCGCACTTGCATGGTCTCGCCGGAAAAACCAAGCGCGTGGCTTTTGAAAATCGTGTCGTCGTTCAGCACGCCGACGCGGCTGGGATTGAAAACGGTGGGCGTGTTCGCCTGCGAGAGCCGCCAGGTGGTCATCCGCGCGGTGCCCGCCGGGTCGTTGGTGCCGTTGCGTCCGCCGGCGATGACGAGGTGGCCGCGGTGCATCGCCGCCCATGTCGGCAGCAGGCCGATTTCATCGAGGGAAAACGTGCGGAGCGGTTGATACAGCTGCGCTGACGTGAAGGACGGCTGCGGGACCGGCACATCGGCGCGGCTGGTCTGTGCGAAGGGCAAAACGCTGGCCAGGAAGCAATACCACGACGGCAGGGAGAAACGGCTTTTGTTCATAGGGGGAAGGGGGCGGACGCCGCAGAACTAGGGAAAGCGTGCGCCACTGGCTTGGACGATTCGCCACAATTTTTGGACAAATCGCCAAACCTTCAAGGCGGGCTGCCCTGTCGGCGATACTCGATCGGCGCGCAGCCGTAGCGCGCTTTGAAACAGCGGTGCAGGTAGCTCTGATCGCTGAACCCGGTCGCCGCAGCGATGTCGGCAATGCTTTCGGGATTTTCCCGCAGCAGGCGCGCGGCCTGCGCCAGTCGCAGGTCCCGCAGATAGTCCACAAACGTCCGCCCCGTGGTCTGCTTGAAAAAATCGCGGAAGTGGCTCGGGCTCATGCCGGCCATTTCCGCCACCGCAGGCTGGGTCAGTGGTTCGGAAAAGTGCGTGGCGAGATGGGCGAAAACTTTTTTGAGACGCGCCGTCCGCTGCTGGCGGCGTCGCAATTCATCGCTGTAATCCTGCCGCTCTCCGAAGTGCGAACGCAGATGGTAGAGGACCGTGAGCAGATGGAGCTTGGCCGCGAGGAAGCGGTCGATCAGCGACCCCGCGCTGAAATACGCCTGGGCCAGACCGAGCACGGCGGCATGCACCGCCGGAGCCGTCGCAGCCCTGTGGCTCATCAGCGGCGGCACATCCTCCGGTCGCGCGGAGAGCGCCGCGAGAAAAGCGTGATCCGCGCTCGTCTCCACGGAGGCCACTGTCTCCACCGGAAAAAGTATAACCAGCGAACGGTGGGGCCCGCTGAGCTGGGCGACACCGTGGAGCTTGAGATTGTCCACGACCAGCAGGTCGCCCGGCTTAAACGAAGCCGTCTGCGCACCCATCTGGAACCGCCCTTCGCCAGCGACCGGGACGATCAGCTCCAGATATTCGTGCCAGTGCATCCACTGATCGCCGACCATGCGGCGATAGGTCGGGAAGACATACTGCTTCAAGAGCAGCGGCAGCTCCGGCGGAAAGGTGCGCGCGAGATGACGACGCGCATCCACCGCCGGAGAAATCGCAAACGGTTCGCTCGGTTGGGTGGCGAGAAAATCAAAAAGCGGTCGGAAGGAGGTCAAGGAAGTGGGGGGCTCCGTGCGGCGATATGAAACCGGGCGGCCGCGAGGATGTCACGCGTCACCTGCGATTCATCGCCGGAGCGGCGCGCTCTGGGACGTTGCCTTTCGCCGGGGCGCTCCCTAGCCTGCCCGCCCCATGCTCGACATCCGCCTCATCCGCGAACAGCCCGACTTTGTGAAACAGCGCCTCGCCGCGCGCGACACCAAGCTCGTCTCCGCCGTGGACGAAATCCTCGCCTGCGACCACAAGCGCCGCACTGCGGAGACGCTCTTCCAGCAACTCCAGGCCGACCGCAAGCGGACGAGCAAGGAGATCGGCGCGAAGAAGGCCAAGGGCGAAGACACCGCAGCCACCGAGGCTCAAGTCCGCGAGCTCGGGACGGAAATCGCGCGGCTCGAAGACGAAGCCAAGCAGCTCGAAGCGGCCCAGCGCACGCTGCTGCTGAATGTCCCGAATCTTCCGCATGAGCAGTGCCCCGTCGGCCACAGCGCGGAGGAGAACCCCGTGGTGCGGACATGGGGTGAAAAGCCAGCGTACGATTTCACGCCCAAGAGCCACATCGAGCTCGGTGAAAAACTCGGGCTTTTCGATTTCGAGCGCGCCGCGAAGATCACCGGCAGCGCCTTCGCTCTCTACACCGGCCAGGGTGCGCGGCTGGAGCGGACGCTGATCAATTTCCTACTCGATCTGCACAGTCGTGAGCACGGCTACACCGAAGTGAGCCCGCCATTGCTCGTCAACGCCGAGGCGCTGGTCGGCACAACCCAACTCCCGAAATTCGAGGAGCAGCTCTACCGCTGCGAGCGCGACGGTCTTTATCTCGTACCAACCGCCGAGGTGCCGGTGACGAATCTGCACCGCGAAGAAATCCTGCGGCTCGACCAACTGCCGATCAAGTATACCGCCTACACGCCGTGCTTCCGCCGTGAAGCGGGCTCGGCCGGGCTCGGAACTCGCGGGCTGATCCGCATGCATCAGTTCGACAAGGTGGAGCTCGTGAAGATCACGACGCCGGAGAATTCGGCCGCCGAACTCGAAGCGCTCACCGCCGACGCGGAGAAGGTGCTGCAACTGCTCGGCCTGCACTATCGCGTGATCGAACTCTGCACCGGCGACATCGGCTTCGGCTCGGCGAAGACTTACGACATCGAAGTCTGGGCGCCCGGCCAAAACGGCTACCTCGAAGTCTCGAGCTGCTCGAATTTCGGCGACTACCAGGCGCGCCGCATGGCGCTGCGCTACAAGGATGCGGCGGGCAAAAACCAATTTGCCCACACGCTGAACGGCTCCGGCACGGCGCTGCCGCGGCTCTTCGTGGCGCTGCTCGAGACTTACCAGCAGGCCGATGGTTCGGTGGTGATTCCCGAGGTGCTGCGCAGCTACTTCGGCGTCGATCGGATCGGGGGATGAACCACGGCTTCTCTCCGGATGAGCCCTGTCTGATCGGCGTCTCCGGAGGGCGCGATTCGGTGGCGTTGCTGCACCAGTTGTTGGCCGCGGGTTTCAAGCAACTCGTCGTCTGCCACCTCGATCACGTACTGCGCCCGGAAAGCGCGGACGATGCGCACTTCGTCGCGGACTTGGCCGCGCAGCACGGGCTTGAGGCGGTCGTCGGGCGGCAGGATATCGCGGCGCGGGCCAAGCGCCGGCGTCAGTCGCTGGAAACGGCCGGGCGTGAGGCGCGCTACGGGCTCTTTGCGCAGACCGCGCGCAACCGCGATTGCCCACGGCTCTTCCTCGCGCATCACGCGGACGACCAGGTCGAGACCTTCCTCTTCAATCTTTTCCGCGGCGCCGCGACGGGCGGCCTCGCCGGGATGCAACCACTGACCACGCGCGTGATCGAAGGCGTAACGCTGCACATTTCCCGGCCACTGCTCGGCACGTGGCGCGAGGAGATCGACGCCTACATTACCAAACACGGCCTGACGTATCGCGAGGACTCGTCGAATGCCGAGCTTCTGCCCACGCGCAATCGGCTGCGCCACGAAATCATCCCGCAATTGGAGAAAGCGTTTGGGCGGGAGATTCGCCGCTCGATCTGGCGCACGGCAGAAATTCTGCGCGAGGAAGATGCCATCCTGCAGGGCCTGGTGGGAACTACATCGGCGGCCGAGTTGAGTGTGTCCGATTTGCGGGAGCGTCCGGTGGCGCTGCAAAGGCGGACTCTGCACGCGTGGTTGCGGCATCTCGGCGTGGCGAATATCGGCTTCGAGGAAATCGAAAAAGTACGCGGCTTGCTTACTGGGCGCGTGGCTAAAACCAATCTCCCCGGCGGCTGGCACGCCCGCCGCCGCGAGAAGAAATTGTTTCTCGAACCTCCCGATACGAACGGGCTTTCCGTTTGATCGCGGCTTCCTTGGTTCTACTATCCATGCCCATGTTCACCGCGCTGCTCGGGGAATCCACCATCACTGTCGAGGCCATCGCCATGCCGATCGTCTTTGTCGTGGCAGTAGCGTTCGGTCGTCTGCTCAAGCGGCGCGCGGGTGTGGACTTGGGCGTCAGTTACCTTTTGCTGTGCATCGCCTTTGCCCTGTGGGTCCCGTTGGAAATTGGCGGTGCGGATTTTCCCGAGCGCCTGTCCACGATGCGGGTGCTGCGCACCGCCAATGTGCTGCTCGGCACGTTCTTCATCCTCGCCCTCATCCGCCGCTACTATTGGGAGCTGTGGTTTGAGAAGCACTACAAGACGAAGGCGCCGAAGTTCATCACCCAACTCTTCGGCCTCGTCGTCTTCATTATCGCCGTGTTTGTGGTCATCGGTGGGATTTACGAGCACTCGATCGAAGGCGCGATCTTCGGTTCCACGGTCGTGGTCGGCATCATCGGCTTCGCGATGCAGGACTTGCTCGGCAACATCATCTCCGGCATCGCCCTGGAAATCGGCAAGCCTTTCAAAACCGGCGACTGGCTGAAAGTGGAAGGCCAGCACGCGGAGGTCATGGAGGTGAACTGGCGCTCCACGCGGCTGCGGACCAACGACAATATTTACCTCGATATTCCCAACAAATCGATCGTCGGCACGACCATCACCAACCTCACGTATCCGACCCGCCAGCACGCGCTCCGGCTCACCGTGGGCTTCGAATACAGCGTACCGCCCAACTTCATCAAGGACGTGATCTCACAGGCGGCCCGCGAAGCAACCGGCGTCCTCGCCAATCCCGCACCCAAGGTCTTTCTCAAGGACTTCGGCGAATCGGCGGTGATTTACGAAATCAAGTATTGGATCGAGGACGAATCTCTCTTCAACGACATCGTGGACCGTATTCGCACGAACGTCTGGTATGCCGCGCAGCGCCACGGGATCCGCATCCCCTTTCCCATCCGCACCCTCCACATCGAGCGCCGAAGCAGCCAGAATCAGGACGCGATGGCCACGGCGCGGGCCTCCATCCGCAAGCAGCCCTTCCTCCAGTTACTCGACGAAGCGCAGTTGGGAAAACTCCTCGCGGCCGCGCGCTTCGAGCGGTTTGGGCGCGGCGAAAAGGTGATCGAGCAAGGCGCGGCGGGCGAATCGATGTTCATCCTGCTGAGCGGCGAAGCGCACGTGCATGTGCAAAGTCAGGGCAGCGAGATGCGGGTCGCGACCCTGCGCTCGGGCGACTACTGCGGAGAAATGTCGCTCCTGACCGGCGAGCCACGCAGCGCCACGGTGGTCGCGGGAACCGACTGCGAAATATGGGAGATCGGGAAGGATGTGCTCGCGGAAATCCTTCAGGAAAATGAAGCGCTCGTGAAAAAGCTCAGCGAATTGCTGGCCCAGCGGCGCCTCGAGACCGAAGGAATTCTCGCATCCAAGGTCGGCAATGCCGAGCACCCCGCGATGCAAAAGGAGTACACCGCCAGCTTCCTCCGGAAGCTCTACTCGTTCTTCGATCTCTAGTCGCGCCGCGGCGTGCGTGTCACGCTTTCCACGGCTCGAACGTGGCAATAATCGAGGCGTTCTCCCGCCAGCGTTTCTTCAGCAGCAGCTCCCAAAGCGCGAGCCTCTTGCCCGACGTGTCGTAGAGATAGGGAAAGCTGCGCAGCGCATAGACGAGATTGAAATGCGCGCGCCCTTTATCGAGCAGACTCGTCGTCACCGCGGCGTAGAAGGCCGGATGTGTGGAGAGATAAACGGTCGGGCGATACTTGCGAAAAAACGGATCGAGGCTCGGCAGGATCGAGTATTCGCCGCCCTCGGTGTCGATCTTGATGAAGATCGGCGTCTCCAGTTTTTCCTGCGCAGCAAATTCATCGAGGCGGATCGCCGGCACCGTCCAGACCGTCTGCCCCGCGGAGAAAAGCAGGCTGCTCATGGTGTCGCCGCCGCCCGAACGGCTGCCGAATTGCATCTGACCGGTCTCGGCGGCAATGCACTGGTTGAGCAGGCGCGTGTTCGTGATTTGCGGATTGGCCGCGAGGTTGCGCTCCAGCCCGGCGAACGCGACAGGATCGGGCTCGAAGCCGTAAGCCTTCTTCGCGCGCTGCCCGGCGTAGAGCAGCGTCGGCCCTTCCCACGAACCCACGTCAAGGTACGTCGTCTCCGGCGTCACGAAGCGATCGAACACCGCAAAGGTTTCCGGCTCCCAGTTGCCGGCCTCCACCTTCGACCAGAATCGTTGGTGCTGTTCGGAGCTGACCTGAAACGTGATGTCGTTCTTGCGGATGGTGCGTGTTGCCACGGCGCGAATCTAGGGAGCGGCAGACGATGGATTTGAGGATTTTCCGGCAGGGCCTAGCGCGCGATCGTCACGCTCAAGCGGCGGCCCTTGAATTTGATGCCGTTGAGCTTTTTCAACACCGCATTCGCGCTGTCTTCGCTCACGTCCACAAAGGCGGCGCGGTCGAGGATTTCGATGCGGCCGATCACTTCCTTGGGCAGGCGGGTGACGCCCGCGATCACGCCGACGAAATCGCCCGGCGTCATCTCGTGCGTGTGGCCGACATTGAAGGACAGCCGGATCATGCCGGACTCGTGCGAAACGGGCGCGGGTTGATCGCGCGACGGACGACTGGCCGGTGAACGTGTGTCGCGCTTCTCGGGTCGGGCTTCACGCGTCTGAAGCGGCTCGTATTTCGGATAGTCGCGCGGCGGGCGGGACTCGTAATCGCCGCGTCCGCGCGGTTCGCGGACTTCACGCTGCGGCCGCTCC
>Ga0209181_10009974_pt1 | contig 12389 bp, 9 predicted proteins | sample MAT05_FD_187208 | JGI IMG/M metagenome (GOLD analysis project Ga0209181, IMG submission 187208) | Freshwater microbial communities from Lake Fryxell liftoff mats and glacier meltwater in Antarctica - MAT-05 (SPAdes) (version 2) | ecosystem: Environmental > Aquatic > Freshwater > Ice > Liftoff... | reverse complement strand
CATCTGTCGTCCCTGGTTGCTCTGGCAGGTGTGTATTGGTTATTGGAGAGAACCGTTTTCTCCTGAAAACCGTCCGCGCGCGCATCCGCAGGGCCGTTTCGCGCGAAGAGGTCTCGAGGTCACCGGGCCCTTTTGTCGGGACGATCTCCCTGCCGCGCGCATATTTTAAGCAGCGCACGGGACGGATTTTTCGTCTTTTTGCGTTTTCGATGCATCCGCGACGAGCGTTCGCGCGATCCAGATGCGTGAAGACTTGCGCCGCCCTCGTCCTGTCTCTGTTTTCCGTGCTCCCGTTTTCTGTCTCTGCCGTCGTCGCGGTGGATTCCGGACTGTCGCCGGAACGGATGGTTTTGCTTCCCGTCGGAGGGACCTCGAGGGAGGATACCGAAATCGCCCGTTGGCAGGAGCGCGCTCGAGAACCGAAGGCAACCGCGGGTTCCTTCGAACGCTTGGGGTGGGCCTTTATTGCGAAGGCACGCAAGACTCAGGACACCGGATTTTATAAGCTCGCGGAAACCGCCGCCGTCGCGATGGACGCGAGGTTCGGCGTCACGCCCGAAAGCCGTCTGCTCCGCGGCCATGTAATGCACAATTTGCACCGCTTCTCCGAGGCGGAGCCATTGGCCCGGGCGCTTGTTGCGGAGCGAGGCCTCGCGTGGGATTATGCGTTGCTCAGCGACATTTTAATGGAGCAAGGCCGCATCGACGAAGCGGTGGCCGCGTGCCAGCGGTCGATGAACCTGCGCCCGGGCGCGGAAGCCTACGCGCGCGCGGCTCATTTTCGCTGGCTGCGCGGAGATGTGCCCGGGGCGGTCGAAGCGATGACGCAAGCGATGATGGCGAGTTCGCCACGCGACGGCGAAACCTACGCGTGGACGCTCGTTCGGCTTTCGGGCTATCGTCTGCAACTGGGCCAGTCGCAGGAGGCGTGGCAACTCGCCGACAAGGCGCTGACGCTGGTCCCCGACTATGCGCCGGCCATGCTCGCCGCCGGTCGTGCCGGCCTAGCCCGGGGTGACAAGACCGGAGCGGCAACCACGCTCAAGCGTGCGGTTGAGTTGAATCCACTCCCGGAGTACCGCTGGTGGCTCGCGGATGCGCTGCGCGTTTCCGGCGATAGCGCGGGCGCGGAGGCCGTCGAGGCGGAGTTGATCCTTCGGGGCGAAGCCGGCGATCCCCGGACGCTTTCTCTCTTTTTGGCTTCGCGCGGACTCTTCGTGGAACGTGCGCTCTCGCTTGCGCAAGCCGAAGGCAGCGCGCGGGGCGACGTGTTCACTCACGATGCGCTTGCCTGGGCGCTGCTCGCCTCCGGCGATGTGGCCGGTGCGGACAAGGCCATGCAGGCTGCGCTGGCCGAAAAAACCAAGGACGCCCGCCTGTTCTTCCATGCCGGCGAAATCGCGCGGCGCGCAGGAGACGTTGCCCGCGCTGCGGACCACTTCGCGAATGCCAAGTCCATGTCTGCGACCCTCACGCCCTCGGAGCAGGACCAACTCGCCGCTCGAACGGGAGCGCTCGTATCGGTCGCGTCCACAAATTAGGCGTCCTTCCCCTTTCCCCACCGGAAAATACAACCCACCGACCATGAAAAAAATCACACGAATCAGATCCGCAGGCCTCGCCGGCCTGCTCGCCTTCGGCATTCCCGCCCTGGCACCGACGACAGCCTTGGCCTCCAGTCACATGGACGCACCGCTGGTGACGCTAGATCCCGCCGCCAATACCACGGACGTTTACGCATTTGTCGCCACGCGCAACGGTCAGAAATACCTCCAAGTAGCCCTGGGCGTTTATCCGCACGAGGAGCCCGGCGTAGGCCCCAACAAATACAATTTCGACGATAACGTCCTCTACCAGATTTTCATCTCGAGCGGAGCGAATCTCGCCACGGGTGCCGATTCGATCGCCTACCAGTTCCGGTTCAACTCCGCGTACAAGAGTCAGGCGACGATCCTTCAATCGTACCTCGGCGTGATCAATACGATCGGCGATGCGAGCCAGAATTTTACACAATCCTACACGGTGACCAAGGTTGCCGGCGGAAGTACCACGACCCTCGGGACGGGTACGGTTCCTCCGAACAATCAAGGTATCGCCACGCCGCTCTACAATCGCGGTAACGACGGAAATAACATCGCGAAGGACGGCGTCGCAGATGCCGCGCAGCTCGATCAATATACGACGCAGGCGATCGCGACGCTTTCCGCGGGCTATCGCAGTTTTGCCGGTCAGCGCGAGGACGGTTTTTACGGCGATATCAATGCTATCTTCGATCTTCTGAAGCTCCGTACGGGCGCGAACAACTCGTTCGATAGTCAGGGCGGATTCAATATCCACATGATCGTCCTGGAGATTCCGATCGCCGAGTTGGGCGGCGATCAGCAGGTCGTCGGCGTTTACGCCACGACGAGTCGCCGCGCAACGCAGATCCTGAGTAACTCCGCTGCGCCCGTCGTCAGCGGCGATTTCGTCCAAGTCGGTCGCCAGGGCAACCCGCTCTTCGCGGAGGCTCTGGTTGCGATCAAGGATAAGGATCTCTATAATCGCACGAAACCCACGCAGGACAATGCTCTCTTCCGTCAATATGCGGAAACGCCCGAACTCGCTGCGTTGATCAATGCGCTCATCTTTGGCGGTCAGAAGGCTGCGCCCGAGACGAATCGGACCGATCTCGTGGGCATCTTCATTCCCGACGTCATCAAAGTCGATCTTTCGACCGCTGCGGCGCGCCGCATCGGGGCAAATGCGGACGATGCTGGCTTCTCCCGTCTCGGTGTGTTCGGCGGCGACGCTTTGACCTCGACGGTCCAGCCCGGTTTGCCCGGCTTCCCCACGGGAACGATCCCTGGCGGATGGCCCAATGGACGCCGCTTTGGCGACGATGTAATCGATATCGCCATCACGGCAGTCTTGAGCGATCTGCGCACGAATCCGCTCAAGCTGACGATCGTGGACGGCATCGATAATGTTTCGGCCAACGATTCGATCTACAGCAAGGTGTTCCCGTACGCCGCGACGCCTCATAACGGTCGTAACACCGTGAAGAATCCCAAGGCGGGCGTCTGGCCGCTGGTCAATATCTCCACCCGCGGTCTCGTGGGCACGGGCGATCAGGTTCTCATCGGCGGTCTCATCATTCGCGGGAATGCCCCGGTCCGGGTGCTGATCCGCGCTCAAGGGCCTTCGCTCTCGCTCTTCGGACTGGCCAGCCCGGTCTCCGATACGACGTTGGAACTCTTCCAGGGCCAAAACTCGATCGTCTTGAACGACGATTGGAAGGCCACGCAGCAAGCGGCCATCCAAGCAACCGGCCTGGCCCCGCTTAACGACCGCGAATCCGCGATGGTCGTCACCCTCAACCCTGGCGTGTACACGACGATCGTGCGCGGCAAGGGTGGCGTGACGGGTGTCGGCATCGTCGAGGCCTTCCTCCTCGACGCGCAGTGAGCCTTCCGTTCTAGCCTCACGTTCGTTCGACCTAGCTGCACCGCCCTTTGGGGCCGTGCAGCTTTTTTTGTCCGATTTCGCGGCGGGCGGCCCTTCCCCGCGCTCCGCGGCTACGACCGCCGCAGCGCTTTCACCAGTTCGGCGGTGCCTTCTGCCATCGTTACTCGCGGCACGTAGGCTAGATCGCGGCGGGCGGCCTCGATCGAGAACCAGTGATCCTTGGCCAGCTCTTCGGCGACGAAGCGCGTCATGGGCGGTTCGCCGCGTAACCGCAGGCAACGCCAAGCGATTTCGCACCCTAACCCGACCGTTCGGGCGGCACCGAGTCCGACGCGACCCGTCACCGGCGGATCGCCCAGTGCGCGAAGGAGGTCATTGATCCAGCTCCAAAGTGCGATGGGCTCGCCGTTCGTGATGAAATAAGCGCGCCCTCCCGCCGTGGACCCGCCGCTCTGCGCGGGGACGTTCAGTGCGTTTTCGGCGGCCAGATGGGCATCGACCGCATTTTCGACGTGCACCATGTCGACCCGATTATCGCCACGTCCGACGATGCGAAGTTTTCCCGCCCGCGCTCGCTCGAGGACACGCGGAATCAAGTGCGGGTCGCCCACGCCCCAGATCAGATGAGGGCGCAGCGCCACCGTGCGAAGCGACGGCGAATGGGCGGCGAGGACCGCTTCTTCCGCGATCGCCTTGGTCAAGGGGTAGGGACTCGGACACGCGCGCGTCAGGGGGAGCGACTCGTCGGCGCCCGCCAGGGGCTGGCCATTGTAGACCACGCTCGGAGTGCTGGTGTAGACGAGCCGGGGCACGCCGTGCTCGCGGCAGCCGTCGAGCACCGCTCGTGTACCCAACACATTGCTACGAAAGAAATCGTCGTACTTGCCCCAGACCCCGACGCGGGCGGCGACGTGGAAAACGGTCTCTTTGCCCTGGCAGGCCGCGCGCACGGCGGCGGCATCGTCCAGCGAGGCCCGGATGAATTCGACTCCACGCGCGCTGAGCTCGGGCGCGGGTGTGCGGCCCAGAATGGCAACGGTGCGGCCCTGCGCCAGGAGCCGTTCCACCAGCCGGCGACCGAGGAAGCCGGTGCCACCGGTGACGAGCGTTTTGCGTCCGCCGCTCACGCGAGAACGCGGTGGATCCCCCGTGCGGGTCCGGCGGGACGGTTCGAGAAAGCGGTCGGGAAGGGTCCAAAAATCACGGCGCGAAGGGAAGAGTTCCCCGCCGTGCAGACGGTGTCGAGAACCGTCGCAACCTCGGGCCATTGCCACGAGCCGCGACGATGCCCGTCTACCGCGCGAACGGATGCATTCCCCGGAGCGCTTTTCGGATGGAGACCGCACCCATGCGATCGTGCCTGCGCCCGCCGAGAGCGGGAGCGATGCGAACCGGAAAATCCCCTTCGCGAGAGCGCGTGGATTTTCGGGGCGACGCCGTTGCTTCGCGCTCGCGCGCTCGCCGCCCGCTCGTTCCCATCCTAAAACGAGTTTTCTGCGGCTTCGACCCCGACGATTTTGATTTCGATCGCGCCGATATCCTTCAGTCCCAGATTTTGCCGATAGATCTCGGTGATTTCCTGGGTGAGGTAGCCTTGAATCGCGTCGAGTTTGGCGTCGGGGCGAATCTTCAGACGCAGCACCGTGTGCAGAAGCCTCCCTTTTCGCACCACGAGCGCTCGGGCCGAAGCGATGCCCCGCACCTGTTCGCAGCACGTTTCCAGAACGCGATGGAGAGCGTGACGCGAAATCTCCAGCCGGCCGGCTTTATCTTGGGCGAGGACGAGGGTTTGGGGCCCTCGCAGCACGATCAAGATGACCACCAATGCCAAGAGTGCCCAGACGATGGCGGCCTGAAGGGGCGAAATGAACGTGGCGTCGATCGAAAACACAGGTCGGTTGTGGGTGCAAAACCCAGCGCGTGCAACCCCGCGATTTGCCTAGGCTTCTTCTTCGGCGAAGCCGAGCGGACGGACTTTCCTCAATCCGTGGCGGGCGCTTCGGGCCAAACATCGTCCGAGCGTTCGCTCGGACCATGCTCCGACGGAAGGCGGACGCCTTCGATAATCACGTCGACCTTGGCCACGTTCTTGCCGGTCATCGCCATGACCTGTTTGCGAACGGCCAGTTGGACCTCGTAAGCGGTCCGTCCGATCTCGGTGCCGTACAAAATGGCGATCCGGAGCTCGATCGAATAGGCGTCATCGGTATTTTCCGACACCCGAACGCCCCGTGCGTCCGCTTCTCGCTTGGAAAAAAGTTCGCTGATGCCGTCGACCAAACCGCCGCCAACCGCCGCCACCCCTTTGATCTGGAGCGCGGCCAGGCGCACGATGCTGGCAACCACCGTGTGGTTGATCTTGATCTCCCCGAGTTCCGGTTGGTCGTCGATACGAGTCGGTGGGATAAATTCGGTCGCTTGCATGACTAGTGAGACTACGTGCTTTCGGAATTGGTTGCAACCAACCGGACAGAAAAACGGCGGGCCTTCTACCAATGGCCGTTTTCAGCGGAAGTTTACGTAAACAGATCCGTAGGCGTGCGAGCCATGAACTCTTCCATGTACCCCGTGGTCGCTTTGCCCTCGATAAACACCGGATCGCTCATGATCGCCTTATGGAGTGGGATGGTCGTCTTGATCCCGCGAATCAGGTATTCGCTCAGGGCACGGTACATCCTCTCCAATGCGGTTTTGCGATTCGGACCGTAGGTGATCAGCTTCCCGATCATCGAGTCGTAGTAGGGAGGAATCGAATATCCGCTGTAAACGTGGCTATCGACGCGGACGCCGTGTCCACCGGGAGCATAGTACAGTCCGATCGTCCCGGGTGAGGGGGTGAAATTGCGCGCAGGGTCCTCGGCGTTGATGCGGCACTCGATCGCGTGTTTCTCGAATTTAATGTCGCCCTGGTCGAAATCGAGCTTCTCGCCATTCGCGATTTTGATCTGTTGTTTGATCAGATCGATTCCGGTGCACTCCTCCGTAACGGGGTGTTCCACCTGGATCCGGGTATTCATCTCGATGAAGTAAAAATTGCCCTTTGCATCGACGAGGAATTCGATCGTGCCGGCATTTTCATAATCGGCCGCGGCTGCCGCTTTGATCGCCGCTTTGCCCATCGTCTTGCGCAAACCGGGAGTCAAAAACGGCGAAGGCGATTCCTCGATCAGCTTTTGGTGGCGCCGCTGCACCGAGCAGTCGCGCTCGCCGAGATGAAGAATCTTTCCGTGGCTATCGGCGAGGATCTGGAACTCGATGTGCCGAGGCTTCTCGATGTACTTCTCGATGTAGACCGAGCCATTCCCGAAGGCTTTTTCCGCTTCGTTACGAGCGACGTGATACTCCTTGGCGAAAGACACGTCGTTATGGGCAATTCGCATGCCGCGGCCACCGCCTCCAGCAACCGCTTTGATGATCACCGGATACCCAATCCTGCGAGCAGTTTTGACCGCTTCGGATTCGCTTTCCACGGGTCCGTCGGACCCCGGGACGATCGGAACGCCGGCTTTGCGGACCGTGTCCTTGGCGACCGATTTATCACCCATCATTTTAATGCTACGTGATTTAGGCCCAATAAACTTGATATTGCAGGACTCGCATTGCTCAGCAAATTTGGCGTTTTCGGAGAGAAAACCATAGCCGGGATGGATCGCATCCACGTCGGCGATTTCGGCGGCGCTGATGATCCGATCGGCGCGGAGGTAGCTATCCGCGCTCCTGGGACCTCCGATGCAAATGGCTTCGTCTGCGAGTTGGACATGCAGTGACTGCACGTCGGCTTCGGAATACACGGCGAGCGTTTTGACTCCCAGTTCGCGACAGGCGCGCACAATGCGGAGCGCGATCTCGCCGCGATTGGCGATAAGAACCTTTTGAATCATAATGTGCTGAAAATGAAGCCGCTAGCCCGCGCCGAAAGCGGCATCGCTTGAAGCGATCTCGGCGTGGGCTAGCGGCTTAAACGAAAACGCGTCAATCCTGCTTAACCTTGAAGAGGCGCTGGCCGTATTCGACCGGCTGACCATTCTCGACGAGAATTTCCACCACGGAGCCTTTGGCTTCCGACTGGATTTCGTTCATGATCTTCATCGCCTCGATAATGCAGACCACCGTCGACTCGGTCACTTTGGCTCCGAGATCGATGAACGATTTACTTTCCGGTGAAGACGACCGGTAAAATGTCCCCACCATCGGAGACTTGATATAAGTCATTCCAGCTTCGTCGGCTGCCGGTCCTGAACGGGTGCCGTTAGGCGCGGCCGGTGCCGCCCGTGCGGCGGATTCGGCGGGAGGCAACTCGAGATATTGCCCGGATACGGGCCGATGGTTAACGATCGGGAGCGAGTCCGATCCCCGTTTGATCTTAATCTTGAAGCCTTCCTCCTCGACCTCAAAAGCGGTGAGGTCGGAGCGCTTCATCAGGTCGATGACTTGCTTTATCTGTTTAAGGTCCAAGATTAGCCTGGGTTGAGTTGAAGGGACGGGAGTTAGTGTCCAAGAGGGAGGTCGCGTTCAAAAAGAGTCCGGCTCAAAAGGCCATTGCGCTATTTTTTAGGCTGAAAAAGCCCTAAAATTGCCAAAACAGACCATAATCTAGCCAAAAAAACAAAATTGGGCGGCGGGTTTTGCGATTAAGATCATGTGAACGCGAAGGGACGACCATCGAAAGAACAGGGAAATCGCCCCAGTTCTATGTACTCTACAGCCAAAAAGACACCAAAAACGTAACAATGGGCGGGTCAGGTCAGGCTGAGGCTCCTGCCTGGCCTTTCGCTCCGAGATTCTTTCCTGCCAGGTCCGTCGTAATCTGGCCGGGGGATCGTCTTGCATTCGCGTCGAGAGTGGAACGGTCATCCCCCGCCAAGAACTGGGCGATGTGAAGGAACTCCTTTGTACAGCGGACCACCAATGCGCGACTCGCTCGTCCAGCGGGTCTTAACGCATGCACCCTCGTCCCGAGAAAGGATTCGTTCGCCATGTGCTCGTCGCCATTGTGCTGTTGGCGCTTGCGGCGATGATTTGGGTCACGACTGAGGCGATAGTAATCGCCTTTGGAGGAATCGTCTTGGCGACCGTATTGCTGTCGTTGTCGATGCCCTTGACGCGTCTGACTGGCTTGGCACCCCGCTGGAGCCTGCTCGTGGTGGTATTGGGCCTCACGGCCATTTTCGGACTGTTTACCTGGTTGTTCGGGAGCGAGGTCGCCCACCAGTTCGCCGAACTGAAAATACGCTTGCCCAGTGCGGTCGGAAAGTTACGGGACTGGTTAAATGTGTCTCCGGTCGGACGGATCGTTATCGAATCGCTCAACCAATCCGGGGCCAATAAGGAAGCGTTCACGCAGGCCAGCGCGATGCTGGCGGCAACCTTCGGCGCCGTCGGAAATCTGCTTTTGATCCTCTTTCTCGGGCTTTATTTCGCCATCGACCCGACCCTGTATCGTGACGGCTTGCTCCGCCTGATCCCGGTTCCACGCCGTCCGCAGGTAAAGCGGGCGTTGAACGATTCGGGAGAAGCATTGCGTAAATGGTTATTGGCTCAGGTGATTGCGATGATCGCGGTCGGTGTTTTGACAGGCACCGCTTTAGGAATTCTCGGCGTGCCCTTAGCCTTGTCTTTGGGTGTGCTGGCCGCGCTTTTCGAGTTTGTGCCGGTGATCGGACCGATCGTGTCGGCGGTGCCCGGAATCTTGCTGGCCTTCACGAAAGGGCCAGAAGCGGCGATCTACGTCGCATTGGCCTACATCGCGGTGCAGCAGATCGAAAGCAATGTGATCACGCCGCTGGTGCAACGGTGGGCGGTGAAACTTCCGCCCGTGCTTGGACTTTTGGCGATCGTCTTTTGCGGCCTTTTGTTTGGAGCATTAGGAGTGATTTTTGCCATGCCCATCGCGGTTGTCGTCATGGTGCTGGTGAAGGATCTTTACGTGGAAGACACCTTGGAGGGCACCAGGCAGGTTCGAGCGCCGCGCGAAAAACGCCTGACGTCCGCGGTCGCAAAGTGATTCCATCGCGGAGTCGGAGGGAGGCAACCGCTCCCTTGTCGTCAATTGGCTTGGCAAGATGCATCGCTCGGTTGCAATGGGGGCGTGTGAGTCGTTTCTTGGCTCGCCGCGAGGCCGAACGCTCCTCTTTTTCCCCACAGCGTTTTCCTTTAGCTGCTTACACCCATGACCATTCAAGGAGCCGGCACGAAACAAAACACCTACGACGCCATCGTCATTGGGTCGGGCATCAGCGGTGGCTGGGCTGCCAAGGAGCTCAGCGAAAAGGGCTTGAAAACTCTGGTGCTGGAGCGGGGACGCGACGTGAAGCACGGCGATTATCCCACCGCGATGAAGGAAACGTGGGAGTTTCCCGGACGGACGAAAATCACCAACGCCGAGATGGCCAAGCAGGAGAAGCAGAACCGCACGGGCTACACCACCTCGCCGGCCTCCGCTCACTGGTTCGTCAACGACCTCGAGAACCCCTATTCCGAGGACAAGCGCTTCGACTGGATGCGCGGCTATCACGTCGGCGGTCGCTCCCTCCTCTGGGGACGCCAATCGTATCGGCTGGGCGATCTTGACTTCGAGGCGAACGCGAAGGACGGCATGTCGATCGACTGGCCGATCCGCTACGAGGACATCGCGTCCTGGTACGATTACACGGAACGCTTCGTCGGCATCAGCGGCAGCATCGAAAACCTTCCCCATTTGCCCGACGGTCAATTTCTTCCTCCGATGGAATTGAATTGTCTCGAGCAACATGTGAAGGCTCGGGTCGCCGCTTCCTTCGGCGGGCGTCCCCTCATCATCGGTCGCACGGCGAACCTCACCCAACCGCACAACGGCCGGGGCACTTGCCAGTACCGCAACCGTTGTATCCGAGGTTGCCCCTACGGTGCCTATTTCAGCAGCAACGTCGCCACACTTCCAGCGGGCTTTGCCACCGGCAATCTCACGTTACGTCCGTTTTCGATCGTTAACGAACTGATCTACGACCAGGACAAGGGCCGTGCGACGGGCGTCCGGATCGTCGATGCCGAGACGAACGAGGTCATCGAGTATTACGCCAAGATCGTCTTCTGTTGCGCGTCGACGGTGGCCTCCACCTCCATTCTGCTAAATTCGATCTCGGATCGGTTCCCCACCGGGCTGGGTAACGACAGCGGCGAGCTGGGCCACAATCTGATGGACCACCATTTCAAGGTGGGTGCGAGCGGTGTTTCGGAGGAATTCGCCGATAAGTACTATCGTGGCCAGCGCCCTAACGGCATCTATATCCCGCGTTTTCGGAATCTGGACAAGAAGACCGAGCGAAAAGACTACGTTCGCGGCTTCGGCTATCAGGGCAGCGCCAACCGCACGGATTGGGCGCGCGGTATCAACGAGCTCAGCCATTTCGGCGTCGGCCTCAAGGCCGATCTGATCGCCCCCGGCCCTTGGCGGATGGGCATCGGCGCCTGGGGGGAATGTCTGCCCTACCACGCCAACCGGCTCTACTTGAACAAGTCGGTGCGGGACAAATGGGGTCAGCCGACGGTCACTTTCGACTGCGAGTGGAAGGAAAACGAGTACGCGATGCGCAAGGATATGAAGACGTCCGCCGTGGAGATGCTCGACGCGGCGGGTTTGAAGGAGGTCACCCCCTTCGACGATCCGCTCGCGCCCGGCCTGTGTATTCATGAAATGGGCACCGCGCGGATGGGGCGCGATCCCAAGACGTCGGTGCTCAATCGCTGGAATCAGGTGCACGCCGTTCCCAACGTTTTCGTCACGGATGGCTCGTGCATGACCTCGTCGGCCTGCGTCAATCCCTCCCTGACCTACATGGCTCTAACGGCCCGGGCCTGCGATTATGCGGTGAACGAGCTGAAGAAAAACAACCTGTAGCCCGAGGCTCCGATCATGTCTTTTTCCTCGTCCCCATCCGTCGACCTGACCCGCCGCGAGGCGATCCGTCGCGCCGGCCTGCTTTTGGGCGTGGCGCTCTCGCCCTCGCTGCTCAACGGCGTCTTACGCGCGAAGTCGGGCGTTGCTGGAAGCGCTGCGCCGAAGGCGTCTTTCAGTGCGTCGCAAACCGAAACCGTGGCGGCCGTCGCCGAGCGGATTATCCCCCGCACGGACACGCCGGGCGCGATCGACGTGGGCGTCCCCGCGTTCATCGACCTGATGTACGGCGAGTACATGACGGACGAGGAAAAACGGACGATTGCCGCGGGCCTGGCCGATCTGGAAAAGCGCAGCAAAGCCGCCCACACGCTTTCGTTCGCGGAACTCGCGCCGGCGCAGCAGGACGCTCTCCTCAAGGCGATCGCGGTGGAGTCTCAGAAAAAGCAAAAGACCTTTTTTCACCAGATGCGCGAGGCGACCGTCCTCGGCTTCTACAGCTCCGAGCAAATCGGCAAAAACGTTCTCCACTATAACCCGGTCCCCGGACGATTCGACCCCTGCGTACCCATCGCCGAGGTCGGAAACGTCAACTGGACGAAGTAGCGGAAAAGACCTGCGGCCAATGGCGATGGTAGGACCGTCCCTGCTGCGTTGACGCCGCGGCGTTCGCGATCGTAGGCTTTCTGCCATGGAGAGCCGCGAGAGCGAGGCTGTCGCGCAACCCCGCGGAAGCTCGGACGTCGGCGTTTGGAGTCCGGCCTTCACGCCGTCCGGCAGGAGCGAAGGGCCGAAGGAACCGAAAGCTGCAGGGCAAGCCACATCGACCGGGCGGCCAGTCCGCTGAAATGCATCGTGCCGATCTATGCGATTGCCTTCGGGTGGAAAACGTCGCCGACAGCCGGATATTGCGAGCTGTGACATGGGTGTCAGGGGCGCAGTCGGATCGGAAGGGGTCGCGTCGTGTGGTTCGTGCTTCACGAGGAGACGAGCTCCACGGAACTGCAGTCTAACCGCCGCGACCGGCCGGTTGCCGGTCGTTTGGGGAATTGCCCGTCGATGACCTCTT
>Ga0209181_10009969_pt1 | contig 12396 bp, 9 predicted proteins | sample MAT05_FD_187208 | JGI IMG/M metagenome (GOLD analysis project Ga0209181, IMG submission 187208) | Freshwater microbial communities from Lake Fryxell liftoff mats and glacier meltwater in Antarctica - MAT-05 (SPAdes) (version 2) | ecosystem: Environmental > Aquatic > Freshwater > Ice > Liftoff... | reverse complement strand
AAGCGGCACAACGGGGCTCACATTTCGGGATGAAGTCGAGACCGTCAATCGCCTTGTGCCAACGCTGCAAGCAGCCGGCGTGCAGGCCATTGTGGTGGTGGTGCACGAGGGCGGTGAGCAATCCGGTGGCATCAATGAGTGCACGGACTTCAAGGGGGCCGCACGCAACATCGCTGAACGCATCAGCCCGGAGGTCGGCGTCGTCATCACCGGCCATACGCATCGATTCTATGTGTGCGAGGTGGCGGGCAAGCTGGTGACCAGTGCCGGGAGTTACGGTACCTTAGTGACCGAGATTGACCTCACGCTTGATCGTGCGAGCGGCCGTATTGCGCAGAAAACTGCCCGCAATCTGGTGGTCAAGCCGGATGGCCCAAAGGACGCGCGCCTCACCGCACTGGTTGAACGCTTTGCGGCCTTGACTGAGCCGCTCGAGAAGCGCGTGGTGGCGATCGTCAAGCAGGAGATCAACGCGGTCGCCAACCCCGCCGGTGAATCCACGCTGGCCAACCTGATCGCCGACGCCCACTTGTTTGCGACGGCGAGCCCTGATCGCGGTGGCGCTGTGATGGCCTTCAACAACCGCGGCAGTTTGCGCGCGCCGATCATTCCCGATCCCGCCGGTGGCGTTTCCTTCGGTGCGCTTTTCAAGACGCAGCCCTTCCAAAATAACCTCGTCGTGATGAACCTGACGGGCACTCAGATCAAGCAAGTACTCGAGCAACAGTGGAACGAGGCGACGTCGTCCGTGCGCGGCCAGATACTCGGTGTATCGCAAGGCTTTAGCTATGCGTGGGACGCCTCGAAACCTATTGGAGAGCGGGTCATCGCCGAATCCATGCGGCTCAATGGTGTTGCGATGCAGCCAACGCTGCAATATCGTGTCACCGCGAACAGTTTTGTGGCCGCCGGAAGCGAAGGCCTCACCACATTCCGGGATGGACGTGATCGGCAGGTAAGCGTACTTGACCTAGACGCGCTGGTCGAATTTCTGACGGTTAAGTCGCCGTACCAACCGCCTGCGGTCGGTAACCGAATCCGCAGAATCAACTAGTTTGTTGTTGCTTTGCAACACTTACGCCTTGCAACCACGAGCGTTTCTGGCTCGCAACCTCAAGCACTTTCTCAACATCCGTGCCGAAGGCATTGTGTTCTAAACACAAGTCGCCAAGCCGTCCCTTCGTGGCGAAGCCATTGATTCCGTTGGCGTCACGAATCCGTCATAATCTGCGGCTGTAATGGCTCGTGTTGTGCGCTGGTCCAAACGACCGAGGTGCATCTCCGATTTGTTTCGGCACTCGCCGAGCATTTCCGCCAGCTAAGAAGAGGGACTGTTGGCTTCGCGTTGTGTGATGACCACAATGACCTCAACCAGAATTTTGCAATTGTATCGACCGATATTTAACCAAACCTAGGTGACATTCATGAACAATCAAAATCGGCTGCGACTAAGCGAAATCGCCTTGTGCGTCGCGATGGCTGTGGGCAGCGCATCGGTATACGCGCAGAACACAACCTCCGCCATCTCCGGGCGCATTACCGCCGTTGACGGCAAATCAGTCGCGGGCGCGCAAGTCAAGATTTTGCACATTGAGTCCGGCTCGGTCACCAACACCACCACTGACGCCGAAGGTCGTTATTCGGCGCGCGGATTACGCGTTGGCGGACCATTCACCATCACCATCACAAAAGATGGTGTGACTGAAAAACGTGAAAATGTGTTTTTGATTCTTGCCGAGACCGCGACACTGGATGCCCGACTGGGTGCGAAAGCCGAAACGATTCAAGTCTCGGCGTCGGCCATTTCCGAGGTGTTCAGCAAGAGCGCGATGGGTGCCGGCACGAGTGTCTCTCGTGACGATTTGGACACGCTGGCTTCGATCAACCGGAATTTGCAAGACTACGCCCGCACAGATCCGCGTCTCTCGCAAACAGATAAAGAGCGCGGCGAAATTTCGGCTGGCGGACAAAATACCCGCTTCAATTCGATCACCATCGACGGTGTCACGATAAACGACACGTTCGGTCTTGAAGCTAACAATCTTCCTACGCGCCGCCAGCCGATCTCGATTGATGCAATTCAGTCTGTGCAAGTCAACGTTTCGAACTATGACGTGACACAGAAGGGATACACGGGCGCGAACATCAACGCGGTGACCAAGTCGGGCACTAACGAATTCAAGGGTAGCATCTATCAGGTTTACCGCGATCAAAAATTGGTCGGCCAAACGTTCAATCGCGCTGCAGCGACATACGCCGACTTTCCAAAATTCGAAGAGACGACGAAGGGGATTACGCTTGGCGGCGCGATCCTGAAAGATAAGCTGTTTTACTTCGTCTCATTTGAAGACAGTGAAAGTACACTGGGGTTTTCTGCACCAGAATTCAGCCCGATCGGCGGTCCGTTCCGAAATGTGGGCATTACGCAATCCGCGATCGCCGGAGCACAGGGCATCGCGCAGTCGCAGCACCGCATCAACATCGGCTCGTTCGATATTCCGTCTGGTCTGAAGCTTACGTCCAAAGACATGACCGTCAAGTTGGACTGGAATATTTCCGATCGCCATCGCGCCAACCTTCGCTATAACAAGCTTGAGCAGAAGGAGCCGATCCTCCCCGGTTTTGGCACTGCCTCGCTGTCGTTGAACTCATATTGGTACAACCAAGGTAAGACAATCGAAACCATCGTTGGCCAGGTTTTCTCAGATTGGACCGATACGTTCTCAACCGAGGTGAAAGTATCAAAGCGCGATTATGACTCGGTGCCGACGAACAACGCCCGACTACCGCAAATCCAATTGGTATTTGGTGGTGCACTTCCTCCCGATGCGCCGGCCGGAACTTCCGCTGGCAACCGAAACCTGTTCTCGGGCACCGAGGCAAGCCGTCAATTCAATGCGCTGAAGACAGAAACGACCGATGCCTACTTCGGTGGCACCCTGTTTCTCAAGAGCCATGAAGTCAAGTTTGGTGGCGACTTTAGCGAAAACAAGACCTACAACGCTTTCCTGCAGAACGTAAACGGGAGTTACCAGTTCAACTGCACGAGTTCATCCGCCACCTACACCTACTCGTTCGGGGCGATCAACTGCGGAACGGCGACGGCGGCACAAGTAGAGGCTGCGGTACTGGAGAATTTCCGTATTGGTCGTCCGAGTTCTTACACCGCGCAAGTTGCGGTGCCCGGTGGCTCCATCAACGACGGCGTTGCGGTTTGGAAGCTTCAAAACCTTGGCGCATTCATCCAAGATACGTGGACAATCAACAAGAATTTGACGCTGATGATCGGCGCGCGGATTGATATGCCCAAGACCGGCGACAAGCCGCGCTTCAACGCTGCCGCCGCCGCACCGGCGGGTGCGCTTGCGCTTACCAATGGTGTACAGCGCGCAACGGGCGGATTCGGTCGGGACAATACCAATACGATCGATGGTCAAGACCTCTTCCAGCCGCGAGTCGGTTTCAACTACACGTTTGACAGCAAACGGCCAATGCAAGTCCGCGGTGGCTTTGGACTGTTTCAGGGGGCGGCCGCTAACGTCTGGCTGTCGAACGGCTATTCGAACACAGGCATCTCGACCCGCATCATCACATGTTCTGGAACCGCTGCGGTCGGCGGATGCCCGCAGACCGGCGGCCTGTTTAGTGCCAACCCTGACACTCAGCCTAGCAACGTGACGGGCAGCGCGCCTGCGGCGAACGTTGATTTTCTTCAGAACGGGCTGGGACAGCCGTCTGTTTGGAAAGCCAACCTTGCGTTTGAACATCAGCTTCCGTGGTGGGGTTTAGTCGCAAGTGCCGAGTACATTTACACCAAGACCAACACCGGGCTGTACTACCAGCATTTGAACCTTGGTGCGCCAACGCGGATCGGCCCTGACGGCCGCCAGCTGTTCTGGGATCCGGTTGGCCTCGATCCAACGCGCTTTAGTGCGGTGGGTATTAACACGGCCTCGCGGAACCGGGCGCTCAACAATCCGAACTTCAACAACGTCCTGTTGGCGGCCGAAACGAAAAAGGGCGGCGGCAGTCAGGCAACGGTTGCCGTGAGCAGACCAATGAACCAAGGATGGGCATGGTCACTTGCGTACACCTACACGCAGGCAAAGGAAGTCAGCCCGTTAACCTCATCGGTTGCCAATTCCAACTGGAATGGCAGAATGATCTTCAACCCGAATGAAGAGGTTGAGTCCAACTCCAACTACTTGATCAAAGATCGTGTGAACGGTACTTTGAGCTTTCAGCGCGCCTTTATTGGGAAGCTGAAGACGCGTGTCGGATTCTTCTACGAAGGGCGCCGTGGCAAGCCGTACAGCTTTACCTTCATTGGCGATCAAAACGGTGATGGACAAGGCGGTAACGATTTGCTATACGTTCCGCGTGCTTCTGGTTCGGGAGAAGTGGTATTCGCGGGCGACACCGCCACCGATCGTCGCAATGAGGAGGCATTCTGGGCAATCATCAACTCGACCGGTGTCACTGCTCGCGGTGGCGTGGTGGGCCGCAACGACAACTTCAATCCATGGGTGAATAGTCTAGATATGCGTATCAGCCAGGAATTACCTGGTTTTGTGAAGGAGCACAAGTCATCCATCACGCTGGACATCCTTAACGTGGCGAACCTGTTGAACAAGAAGTGGGGTCGTATTGACGAGATTGGCTTCCCGTCGGCTCGCAGTTTTGTGCGCTATGGTGGTCTTGATGCGCAGAATCGTTACGTTTACGTGATGAATAATCAAACGCTGACCGATTTCACGACCCGGCAGGTGCGTGCTGAATCGCAATGGGGTGCGCAGTTCACATTCCGCTACGAGTTCTAGAAATAGACACGCTGCAAAAGAAACGGCCGGATTTCCGGCCGTTTTTTTTGCCAATTTTCCTATTGTGGGGTTCGGTTCGCGTTTGATCAGTACGGGGCTCGGGCGTCGAGCGGCACGTATAATTCGCCTGTGAAACAACTTGTACTCGAAATCTCCCCGCCACCTGCGCCTACGTTTGCCAATTTTGTGGCGGGACGTAATGTTGAAGCGGTACACGCCGTGAAAGCGGCTGTCACGGGCAACCACGGGCCGACCACCAAAGTGCTCTATGTCTGGGGAGTGGCGGGCGCGGGAAAGTCGCATCTGTTAACGGCGTTCAAGACTGAGACGGTTTCCACCGCGCAGGCGGTCGGCGGCGCTGACTTGCACGTCGTGGTCGACGATGTTGAACGGCTCGGCGACGCGCAACAGGTGGCGTTGTTTGATGCCATCAACCAGCGGGCGCTTGACCCGCAGGCGATGGTCTTGGTGTCGGGGAGTTTGGCACCGCGCGACCTGCCGGTGCGCCCGGAATTAAGTAGCCGCCTCGGCAGCGGGTTGGTGTTTTGTCTTCAGCCGCTGACCGACGCTGAGAAAATGGCTGCGGTACGTGCGCATGCGGCTTCGCGCGGTTTTGGTCTGCGCGACGACGTCGTCGCATACCTGTTTCGGCATGGGCGGCGCGATATGGCGTCGTTGATCGGCAGTCTCGATGCGCTTGATCGCTTTTCGCTTGAGACGGGCCGTGAAATCACGCTGCCCATGCTCAGGCAGATGGAACAACCGGAGCTTGAATTTGGGAGCGGTCATTGAAGTCGCTTGCCCTGTTCGATCTCGATTACACGCTGCTTAGCGGCGATAGCGACTATGCGTGGGGACAGTTTCTGGCCGAGCAAGGGTTAGTGGATTCAGTCGAGCACGCGCGAAAAAACGATGAGTATTGGGCACAATACAAGGCTGGTACGCTTGATATCGACGCCTACCTGCGCTTCGCATTGACGGCGATTGCGGGCAAGACCGATGCCGAGTTGGCGCCACTCCACGAACGCTATATGCGCGACAAGATCGAGCCGATGATCAGCGAGGCGGCGATGGCGTTGATACGACAGCATTCAGACGATCTGTGCGCCATCGTCACTGCCACCAACGCGTTTGTCACGCGGCCCATCGCCCGGCGTTTTGGCATCGAGAGCCTGATCGCCTGTGACGTTGAAATGATCGACGGACGTTACACCGGTGCGCCGACCGGGGTGCCGTCGTTTCGTGAGGGCAAAATCATCCGCGTTGAGCGCTGGCTAGCGGACATGGGTAAACGTATTGAAGATTTCGAAAACAGCTGGTTCTACAGCGACTCGCTCAACGACTTGCCTCTGCTTGAACGAGTCAACAGGCCGGTGGCGGTAAATCCGGATCCAACGTTGCGAGCCGTCGCTGGGAAGAACAATTGGCCCGTGATGGATTTCATAACCGCCACCACGACATGATCAAGCGATTCATCGACAAAGTATTTAACCGCAGCAGCGGTCGCAAAAGCCATGCCGGCGTTGGCGAGCCGGTCCGGTTCGGTCGTAAACAGCACGGCATCGAGCGCAGTGAACTATCGGACGCTGCGATTCGCACCTGCGAACAACTGCAACAAGCGGGTTACCGGGCGTTCGTTGTTGGCGGTGCGGTGCGTGATTTGCTGCTGCGTCGCCACCCGAAAGACTTCGACGTCGCCACCGACGCAACGCCTGAACAGGTTCGCAGTGTGTTTCGACGCTCACGAATTATTGGTCGCCGGTTTCGCCTAGTGCACGTCATGTTTGGTCAGGAAACGATCGAGGTCTCGACGTTTCGTTCGGCGCATGTGGCGAGCAGTGACGAAGAGAGCGCCAACACTGACGAGCACGGTCGCCTGTTACGCGACAACGTTTATGGATCCCAAGCGGACGATGCGATCCGTCGCGATTTCACCATGAACGCGCTGTTCTACGATCCGGCGGCTGAAGAGATTTGGGACTACACGAATGGCGTTCACGACATCGAGAAGAAACGTGTTGTGATGATTGGTGACGCGGAAGCGCGCTATCGTGAAGACCCGGTCCGCATGCTGCGCGCGGCGAGGTTGGCCGGCAAGCTGGGGTTCACAATTGAACCGGCCACAGAAGCGCCGATCGCGACGCTCAAGCCACTGCTGGTGAACGTACCTGAAGCAAGGTTGTTTGACGAGATGCAGAAACTGCTGTTTTCAGGACATGCGCTGGAGTGCATTGAGAAATTGCGCACGCTTGGCTTACATACCCTACTGTTACCGTCGCTTGAAGATATTCTCAGCGCACCGGAGAGCCGCGCGTTCGCCACGCTGGCGCTGACGCGTACCGATGAGCGCATCAACGACGATCGCGGTGTTTCGCCGGCCTTCCTGTTTGCGGCGTTGTTCTGGTTTCCGATGTGCGCGCGCTGCAAAACGCTCGAAGCAAAAGGCCAGCGCCCGCTGGCGGCCCTGCATCAAGCGATGGACGATGTTCTGGATACGCAGCGCAAGTCGCTGGCGATACCGAGGCGCTTCGACGGCAATATCAAGGAATTGTGGTTGGCACAGCCACGCTTTGCGTTTCAGTCGCGCGGCAAGGCGCTGCGCTTGCTCACGCATCCGCGCTTTCGCGCCTGCTACGATTTCTACATGCTGCGCGCCGAGGCTGGCGACGCGTCGATGGAGATTGCCAAGTGGTGGGAGACATTTCAGTTTGCTGACGACGACGTTCGCGAAACCATGCTGCTGCCGGATGACGGGCCGAAGAAGAAGCGGCGTCGCCGGAAAAAATCCACCGACGGAAGTGAATCGGGCGCGGAGGCGGGGGCACAACAAGAGGGCGACTCGTGACAGTGTCTGCTGAGGGCCTCGGGACTCTTCACACACGTGTGATGATCGGTCTTGGCAGCAACATGAGTGAGCCGATCCGGCAGATTCGTACGGCACTTCGTGAGATCGACGAGCTAGCGGGATGTTCGCTAGTCCGGGTGTCGTCCCTGTATGAATCGGCACCTATCGGCGGGGTGGCGCAGCCGCCGTTCGTGAACGCCGCAGCCGAAATTGAGACGACATTGTCGCCGCAGCTGCTGATGGCCAGACTGCTGGACATTGAGCGCTTGCATGACCGGGTTCGCACGGTGAAGAACGGGCCGAGGACGCTCGATCTTGATATTCTTGTCTTCAACGACTGGTGTCTGGATGAGGCAGAGGTGACGACGCCGCACCCGCGTGCCCATGAGCGCGCCTTTGTGCTGCTGCCGTTGCTGGAACTCGCACCAGAGTTGTATATTCCGGGCAAAGGTCTGGCACGTGATTTCTTGCCGCAGGTTAGCGGTCAGTCGGTCAGAAAGATGATCGAAACGGAAGGTCGGCCGAAACCATGAAGCACCGCTACATCGTCGTCGAAGGGCCGATTGGGTGTGGCAAGTCCACCCTCGCCAGACTACTGGCCGAGCGCTTTGGCGCGGATTTGATGCTCGAGGATCCGGGTGCCAATCCATTCCTGCCGCAGTTCTACCGCGATATGAAACGCTATGCGCTTGCCACCCAGATGTTTTTTCTCTTCCAGCGCGTAAATCAGCTTTCCGCGATCAGGCAGCCGGATTTGTTCGAACGCAAATCCGTCGCCGATTACATGTTGGCCAAGGACACGCTGTTCGCTAAGCTGACGCTCGATGACAACGAGTTCGCACTTTATTCCCAGTTGTATAACCATCTCAAGCCGCAGGCACCAACACCGGATCTGGTCATCTATCTGCAGGCCTCGGTCGATCAACTGATGCATCGAATCGAGCGCCGCGGAAGACCAATGGAGCGCGCATTGTCGGAGGACTATCTGCTCAAACTGTCGGATGCCTACACCCGCTATTTCTATGACTATGCGGAGTCACCGCTGTTGATTGTCAATAGCGATCGCTTTAACTTTGTCGACAACGCCCAACACCTCGACCTGCTGGTCAGGCGGATCGAGACTCTGCGCGGCGGCAAAGAATACATGAGCGCTGCGTAAGCCATGGAGGTGATCACCAAGATTGGTGTGCTGCGTAACCGCCTAGCGCGCGAGGGTGCTGTGGCCCTTGTGCCGACCATGGGCAATCTGCACGCCGGGCACATCGACCTTGTTCGCGTCGCGCGGGCATCAGCCGGGGTAAGCGGTTGTGTCGTCGTGTCGATTTTCGTCAATCGACTCCAGTTCGCACCCAACGAAGACTTCGACAAGTATCCGCGGACGTTCGCGAAGGATTGTGAGCGCTGCGCGGCCGCCGGCGTGGATGTCGTGTTCGCGCCCGACGAGTCGGAGTTGTATTCGATCGCGCAAACATACGTGGTGGAGCCCGGCGAAATTCAGTACGTTCTTGACGGACAGGTGCGTCCAGGCCACTTTCGCGGTGTCGCGACGGTCGTGATGAAGCTATTCAATATCGTGCAACCTCGCTTTGCCGTCTTTGGAAAAAAGGACTGTCAGCAGTGTCGCGTACTCAGCAACATGGTGGAGCAGTTCAATCTTCCCATCGAACTGGTGCTGGCAGACACGGTGCGCGCGGACGATGGTCTGGCGTTGTCGTCACGCAATAGTTATCTCAGCGCCGAACAGCGGGCGGAGGCACCACGGCTCTACACCTTGCTTGTTGAAGTGCGAGACGCGATGCAACAACCCGGTACGAACGCCGCGTTGCTCGAGACGACGATGATGAGCACTCTTGCTGCACACGGATGGACGCCAGACTATGTGGCGATTCGGCGGCGCTCTGACCTTGGCGTTCCGACGGCGGCGGATCGGTCGTTGGTGGTGTTGGCCGCTGCCCGACTGGGCAAGGCGCGGCTGATCGACAACTTGGAAATTACGCTGCCCGAGCTCGTGAAAAAGTTTTTGAAACACCAGCATTGACGTGCGTTTCCAGAATATTTTGCTCCGAAACGCCCGCCAGTAGTCGAGTTTGACTCTTTCTGGCGTTGATCAGGCAGCGCGCAGCGAGTCAACAATTTTCATTCGCGCGGCGCGCATGGCCGGCAGGAAGCCACCAACGAAACCCATGAACATCGAGAACAGCAACGTCTGCACCACAATCTTTGGTGTCAGCGTGAACGAAAACGCCAGTTGCGAGAAGGACTGGAAATTGAGGGTCGATACTGTGATGGCCTGCAAGAACGTAGCGAAAAACAGGCCCGCGAGTCCGCCGACCAAACCCAGTAGCAAAGACTCACCAAGAAAGGCGGCGAGTATCGATGGGCGACGAAAGCCTAGCGCGCGCAATGTGCCGATTTCAGACGTACGCATGGCGACCGATGCATACATTGTGATCGCCGCACCGATGATCGCGCCGATCGAAAATATCACGGTCAGTACGTTTCCCAGAATGGTGATGAAGAGAGACAATGCGCGCGACTGATCCTCATAAAAGATCTGCTCGCGCTTGGCGTCAATGGTCAGGCGAACTTCGCCGGCAATCGCCTTGAGGAGCGCGTCAAAACGATCCGTTTGCGCCAGTTGTAGCAGTACCGACGAATAGTTCATACGGCGAAACGCTTGCATCAATTGTTCAACATCACCCCATACTTCAGAGTCGAATGCGCTACCACCGCCGTCGAAGATGCCGACAATGACCCAATCGCGCTGGGCAAACCGCAACGACTGGCCGATCTCGGCGCCGTTAAATTCGCGGCTGATATTGCGCCCGACCACGAGCTCGGATGATCCGGGACGAAACATACGACCCTCGATCAATTTGACTTGCGGGCGCAACGCAACACCCATCGGCGAGACACCGCGTGTGACCACGTTGGAGCCTTTGTCCTGCCCGGCCTTGACCAGTGAAATCAGAACCAATGATTCTTTCGAGACCATCGGGTTGCCGTCTTTGCTGCGCGCAACCTGGGGCATCGCCTCCAGTAGACCAGCCTGATCGCGTGTGACACCGCTTTGGATTTCGGTCTCCGATCCGGTACGAATCGCCAGCACGTTATCGAGGCTACCAGTGCCGACCATGGTCTTCTTTAGTCCGGCATCGAGCATCAACACGGCGGCAAAGACAAACACCACCAAACCCATGCCAGCCGCGGTTAGCATTGTGGTCAGCTTGCGGGCCCAGAGATTACGGAAAATATACGAAACAGGGATTTTCATAAGCAGGCGTGCAGCTATCCAACGTGCCGCAGGCCGTCAACAATTTTGACGCGTGCACTACGCCATCCCGGCACCAGCGCAGCGACCACACCCACCACCAACGCACAGGCGATTTGCATCCAGACCGTGCTCGCAGAAACGGTGAAGGATGGGAAGGCCGTTCCTGCGGGGGAGGCGGCGAAGCCTTGCGCCATCGGAAATGTCAGCAAAATACCGACCACGGCGCCAAACAGGGCCAGCACCATCGCTTCGCCGAAGATCAGCGCCGCCACGTATGCGGGGGAAAAGCCCAGCACCTTTAAGGTTGCGTACTCGGCGATACGCTCGCGCGCCGTCATTGCCATGGTGTTGGCGACCACGGCCATGATGATAAAGATCACGACGAACGAAACGATTCGGATTGCGACCACAATCGCCTCTGACTGCGCCACGAACCCAAGTTGAAATGCTTTCTCTGTTTCGGTGAGCGTCTCGGCCAGGGAGTTCCGAAACTCGGCGTCGATCGTCTTGGAGATGTCGGCGGCTCGACTCGGGTCGCTCACCAAAATGTTAAACACCCCGATCTGGTCACCGCGGCGCGGAAATCTCTTTTTGACCTCGTCGTTGATGAAATCAAAGCGCATGAAAAACTGGCGCGTCAACGTTGCTTCGTCGCGGCCGTCGTAAATGGCGCGGATGGTGAACTGCCAGTTGCCGGAAAATATGGTGCCGCGGATCGGAACGATGTCGCCCACTTTCCAACCAAATTGGTCCGCGAGTTTGCGACCCACCACCGCGCCCTGCCGGTCGCGCTTGAATGCCAGCAATTCGTCGGGCTTGATCAGGAACTCCGGGTAAAGGTCAAAGTAGTTTGTGTGGTCGATGGCAAATTGCGGGAAAAAATTGGAGGGCTCTTTGTAGATGCCGCCGAACCACTGGGAATAACTCACCGTTTTGACGCCTTCGATGGAGCGCATCCGCTCGCGATAGTAGATTGGCATCGGGAACACCAGCGAAATGGCGTTACGTGTGATCAGGCGAGCGTTGGAGGCGGAGTTGGCACCCGCGAACCAGGCGTCAACGACGGTCTGCAGGAGGCCGAACGCAACGATCGCCACAACCAACCCGGTGACCGTCAGCGTCGTGCGCAGCTTTGCGCGGAATACGTTCTTGAAGATGAGCTTTAAGTAGTACATTGCGAACGCTGTAATTGGCAAATGCCGAAGGTAAGGGCTTGAGTCGCGTGGCGAGTCACACCACCTCTCCCAGCAATTCGCCTTTTTCAAGGTGCACCACGCGTCTTGCGGCCTCGGCAGCGTGCCCGTCGTGGGTCACCATGATGATGGTCTTGCCGAGTTTTTCGTTCAAGTCCTTGAGCATATTGAGAACGTCGGTCGCCGACTGTTTGTCGAGGTCACCAGTGGGTTCGTCGCAAACCAGAATGGTCGGGTCGGTCACGACTGCACGGGCGATCGCGA
>Ga0209181_10009962_pt1 | contig 12399 bp, 11 predicted proteins | sample MAT05_FD_187208 | JGI IMG/M metagenome (GOLD analysis project Ga0209181, IMG submission 187208) | Freshwater microbial communities from Lake Fryxell liftoff mats and glacier meltwater in Antarctica - MAT-05 (SPAdes) (version 2) | ecosystem: Environmental > Aquatic > Freshwater > Ice > Liftoff... | reverse complement strand
GCCTGGACGATCCATATTCCGCCGCTTTCTCGGGCAATAGAAGAGCTATTACCCTTCAAAATCGACGAAATCTGGCTTCGCCCAGTCAGATTTTCGCTTCGATTCTTCAAGTCCGACAGGCTGCTAGCACCGCGATCGGATTCTCTCCCATGCCGATCGCTCCCGTTGACTGGACGGCATCCTCGCAGTTAAGCGGGACCAAAGATGACTGCGTCTGAATCACGACGCGGCCGTGCTGATCCCGCGTCGCCGGGCAGATTCTATTGGCTAAGAAAGCTCCGCCGGCCACGGCGATCAACAACATTCGACGCTAAACCTGTTCAGATTGTCCAGAGGATCAGTCGAGCAAATCCTTGGGCACATTTCCGCCGTTCTGAGCGACTTTGCGCAGCACCGCCTTGTGCAACCATACGTTCATCTTGGCGGAATCGGCCATCATGTCTGCCGGGCAACCCAGCTCCGTAGCCATCTCTTTGCGGGCGGTGAGGCTGCTGTCGATGTCCAGCAACTTTAGCAAGTCAACAATGGACGTCTTCCAGTTGAGCTTCTGCGAACTCGCCGCCGCACGCGCTTCGAGTTTGGCCACCACATCCACTTCGGCGGCATGTGTGACCTCGACTTCGGGCGACTTGGTGGCCTGCACGGCGGCAGCGATGCCTACGCCAAGTTTACTCAACAGACTACCCAGAAAACTCATAGTTACACCCCTGTTCTAGTGACGGAGCTTCCGAATAGCCCTGTCCGCGACAAAGGTCAATCGCATGATGGTGCGGCAAGAAGAGCGAGCACACGAATTCGCGCGATGACAGCGCAGAAGAGGAGGGAACGGGCCGTATTGGACTCCGATTTTTCCGCTGACTTTTCGTGGCCGCTGCGGTTCTTTGTGTATGCAGATCTGCATACATGATTGCGCAAAAGAAACGCCTGCCATCCATACATTATGACGCTACTCAGGCGTCGAACGTTGAGAGCCGTTTTCGACCACCCATTGAATTCCCCCGCGCAGCGCGATGCGCGGTGAAGTAAGCATTCTGGTCGGGCTCCCCAATACTGACTCCGGTTTGCGCGGTCTTGGAACTAACGGGAACCTTAAAGAAACCTACTGCGCGGTCCGATGCTTAAGTTGCGCAATGCTCGCTCCCCCGGCCCGCTAGCCCCAAGCTAGCGGGCGCTCAGCGGCTCGCAGCATGCTGCTCGAAAGCCCGCTTCCACGGCCCGCAAGCCCCAAGCTAGCGGGCGTTCAGCGGCTCGCAGCATGCTGCTCGAAAGCCCGCTTCCACGGCCCGCCAGCCCCGAGCTGGCGGGCGTTCAGCGGCTCGCAGCATGCTGCTCGAAAGCCCGCTTCCACGGCCCGCCAGCCCCGAGCTGGCGGGCGTTCAGCGGCTCGCAGCATGCTGCTCGAAAGCCCGCTTCACCCCTCATGTACCCCCTTTTACACTGCGGTTCCGATGCACCATGGATGTGCGAGTGTCGCCTAAGGCAGGATGCGGGAAGCGACCCAGCTCCGTGCGCCTTGCACTCGAACCGCTTGGCGACGGTTTCTTTAAGGTTCCCTAACATGACCGACAAATCAAACGAGAAGACAACCGCAAACGCCGGGAGGGCGTTCGCGGTTGTCTGTCTAGTCGACGCAGCCCGAGCGTTATCGACTAGCCATTGCGGGGCTGTACCTCGCCCTTGATATCGCCAAACTTCATATATGCCGGGCCACCTTTGACATCTTCACTCTTCGACTTGTCTAAGGCCAAGTCTTCCGCGTTGTTCTTGGCTTCGTCATTTTTCGTGTCTTCGACTTTTTGCGTGCTCATTTCGACTCTCCTTACATACAGTTCAAGACCGGACCTGCGTCTCATGGTGAAAAACCGCTACCCAGGCCGGGTTGCATTGGCGGTTACATAAGCACATACGGAAGATGGCGTCGACGCAGATCAAGCGACGTCGATATAGGCGTTGCCGCCGGAAGTGATTCAAATCTCGGCGGCGACGGCGGCTGTGTAAATTGCGTGACGGCCGTGCAGTTGCCCGTTGCTCAATTCGCCGTGAACGCGATCAAAGTAGGCTTGGACGCAAGAATCGCGTCCGTATTGGGTGGCACTTGGTCGCCCGATCTGCATTCCGACCGCACCGTAATTTGTGCGGGCCACGTCAGTCTCCGGGGTTGGCAATAGTGTGCGACGAGACCGCGCTGGGGCTTGTTTTCACTGATCCGCGGACAGTTGTCACGGATCTTCGGCTCCCCTCATAAGGTGACTGTCCACGACTTCTGAGCCGTCGACGACTGCCGCGCGCATGCCATTTCTTGACTGCCCTCGGTCGAGTATCTGTGTGGAGATGGCGCATGAATACAGTTGAGCGGTCTTGGAGCAATCGACGAGTGAGTTTGGGATTACCGGGATTTTCAGCGTCATGCGCGACTTATCGCCATTGGGGAGTCATGCGCGCGGCTGTGACAGGCTTCTTCTTGTGGAGTGCGCTATCGACGCCGGTCATGGCGCAGAGAGACGCGGCCGTACCACAGACTCCATCTGCTTCCGAGAGCGAGGAGCTTTCGCTTGCGCCGGCAACGGTGTCGGTGGAGCCAATCGCCCAGGACGAACAGATCCGACTGCGTCTGCAGAGCGTCTTGGAGGCCACGGGTTGGTTCAAAGCACCGGAAGTCAAAGTCGTGGACGGCGTAGTCTTTCTAAAGGGCGGTGCTGACAGTGACGAGATTAAGAAGTGGGCGAGCGACTTGGCCCGCAATACCCAAGATGTGGTCGCCGTGGCCAACCGGATTGAAGTATCCGAGCCGTCAGCCTGGGATTTCAGTGGGGCGCGTAGCGGCCTATCGGCACTTTCCCGCGACCTAATCCGCTCCCTTCCATTCTTACTTGTCGCGCTGCTTATCCTGGCCCTCTCGGCGGGAATCGGCTGGCTGGCGGCGCGCAGCGCTCGAAAGTTTTTGATCGGGAGGGTCCAGGCGAAGCTTCTGCGTGGCGTGCTGGCGGGTGGGTTGGGCGTGATCGTGTTTCTCGCGGGCGCCTATGTGGTGCTGCGGGTTTCTGGATTAACCCAACTGGCATTGACAATCGTCGGCGGAACGGGCTTGGTCGGACTGGCGGTCGGCATCGCGTTCCGAGACATTACGGAAAACTTTTTGGCTAGCATCTTCTTGAGCGTGCAGCGCCCGTTTGAAACTGGTGATTTGGTCGAAATTGTCGGCGTCACCGGCTATGTGCAGCAGTTGAATATCCGCACCACGGTGCTTCTGACCACCGAGGGCAATCTCGTGCAAGTGCCCAACGCCGCCGTCTACAAAAGCACCCTCCAGAACTTCACTGCTTCGCCCAATCGGCGTGAGAACTTCGTTGTCGGCATCGGTTACGACGACGCAATTGATGAAGCGCAAGCGGTCGCTTTGAAGGTGCTCGTCGAGCACCCGGCCATCTTGAAGGAGCCTGAACCTTGGGTGCTGGCGGACGACTTAGGCAAAGCGACCGTAAATCTAAGGGTTTATTTTTGGATCAATGGCCATGAGCACAGTTGGCTCAAGGTGCGGTCGTCTGTCATCCGGCTGGTTAAACGCGCTTTTCAGCAACACGGCATCAGCATGCCTGACGAAGCACGCGAGGTGGTCTTCCCGCTTGGCATCCCAGTCACGCTGCTTGACGGCAAGCAGCAGCCTACGCAGCAAGGGCGATCGCTCAAACCGTCGGGCCCGCCACCGCCCCCGAAAGACGTAAATGCAGTGTCCACCAAAGCGGAAGCGGGCCTGTCCAACGAGGCTGGGATTCTTGAGGAGCAGGCTCGTCAAGCAAAGCCTGTGGAGGAGGGCGAGAATTTATTGGGTGCCTCGACCTGTGTTCGCCCCGTCAACGTGGATTTGACAGCCGATGCTCAGAATTGATCGGTGCGTTTCGGTGCAAAATCGGCGGAGCCATCAGCAACGCCAGAATCGGGAGGTGAAGTTGGCGCCAGAACCCGCGCTCAGCGTGCTGGTGTTGAATGAAATTCGGCCTCAACGCCATTGTGGCGCACTCGGAATCGCCCTCAACTACGGCATTGCTTAGCTAAAACAATCCAAAGACGTCAAACGCCGTCACATCGAGGTCTATGTTCCAAAGACAGCACAGTCTCAGGTGATCGTGTTGAAGTGGTGTCTGCCGGGAAGTGAAGCCGGCTATCGAACAAACAAGGTGGGCGACCAGATAGTGAAGTCAGCGGATGCACTGATCGCTGTGCTTGATCAGCGCAAGCGTGAAATTCTGGATGCGTTAGCGACGCCACCGACGGACAGCATTGACCTCAAGCGGATGGGGACGATGGTTCCGCGCGAACGCCCGTTTTGTGTCGTGGCCTACGGTCCACAGCAAAGCTGGATCGCCACCGCCGACCATCAACTAATGCGATCGGTCCCCAATTCAAACCTGGAAGAGATACGCTGCAACAATGCCTGCGGCCCAATAAAGCGCGCCCAAGCCGCGGAACGTGCGCGTCGGGCCGAGTGGGGGCGTGGCCATGGGCAACTATAGGTCGAATGATGCATATCGAAGATATCCGCCAGCGCCTGCGAGCACTCGGCGCCAAGCCGTTGCACGAGCAGGCCGTGCTCCGAAACTGGGTGCGCGCTTGGCCGCTCGACACCTGTCGGGGCGATCCCGCGAGGTTCTTTCCTGAAACTCTTCTTTCCGCGCTCCCGGTCGTCGCCGAGGAACTTGCGGGCCTAGCGCGGACGCAGTCCGAGCACCCCAGCGGCGATGGCTCCATCCGGTTATTGGTGCAGCTTGGCGACGGACAGGCCGTGGAAAGTGTGCTGCTCCCGCGCGACGGCGTGTGCGTCTCGTCGCAGGTGGGGTGTGCAGTCGCTTGCGTCTTCTGCATGACCGGCCGTGGCGGTCTGCGTCGACACGTTGGCAGTGCCGAGATCGTGGCGCAGGTCGTCCTGGCGCGACGGATCAGGAGTGTGCGCCGCGTGGTCTTCATGGGAATGGGCGAGCCGGCGCATAACCTTGACAACGTGATGGATGCCATCGAATTGCTCGGCACGCTCGGTGACATCGGCCATAAAAACCTAGTGTTCTCGACCGTTGGCGATCCGCGGGTCTTCGAACGGCTGCCGCGTGGTCCGGTGAAACCGGCGCTGGCGCTTTCGCTGCACACGACGCGCGCCGACCTGCGCGTGGCGCTGCTGCCGAGGGCGCCGCGTGTCGATCCGGTTGAGTTGGTCGAGGCCGGCGAGCGTTATGCGCGCACCACGGGGTATCCGATCCAGTACCAGTGGACGCTGCTTGAAGGCATCAACGACACCGACGAGGAACTCGCGGGGATCGTATCCCTGCTGTCGGGGAGATACGCGGTCATGAACTTCATTCCGTTCAACGCAGGCGAGGGGATTGCATTCCAGCGGCCGAGCGCTGAGCGCGCGAAAGCGATGACGCAATACCTCCACGGGAAGGGCATTTTGACCAAGCTAAGGCAGTCAGCGGGTCAGGACGTGGACGGCGGCTGCGGGCAGTTGCGCGCCCGCGCCGTGGCGCACGCGGGCGCAGGGTGGCGACATGAGGTTGCACCGCGAGCACCACATGAAGGTGCTTGCTCATAACGGCGTAACCGTAGATGCCAACAGCAAAGATGCCGCCCAGTTGCCGAATGCGCCCCTCACCATCGGCGTGAGAAAAACCTGACGCTGGGTCCGTCCAGGCAGTGCTCGATTGCGAGCGCCGCCGATCAAAAACGATGGATACCCCCGCTGCAGACTTAGTTCGCTCTGGTCTTCGTTGTTCCCGCCTGAGCTGGTTGCTAATGCTGTTGGCACTGTTCGCGAGCGCGAGCCTGCAAGCCGCCTGGCCGCCACCACGGCCGTCCTCGCTGCAGTTGTCGGTACGCAACGACAGCCCGCTGGCGCGCAACGCAGAAATTGCGGTCGGCGGCGTACCGCTGCCGCGTGGGCTGGATATTCGCAGCACCCAGAACTTGGCGGTAACCACCGATAGCGGCGTGCCGATTCCCGCTACTTTTCGTATTCTGGCACGCTGGAATGCAGGACTTGACGATGTCTCCGCGCCTGTCCAGTGGCTGCTGGTGCGCTTTCCAGCATCGCTTCCTGCGCAGTCAAGCGCCAGCTTCCGCCTGCGCTATGACGGCAGCATTGCCAATCCGTTGCCGGCTGTATCGCTGACGCTGCAGCAAAGCGGGAACGACATCACGATTGCTACCGGTGCTGCGAGCTTCGTTCTGGACGGATCGGCTGCCCAAGTGCTCAAGAGCGCCGATCTGCCGAACGGCACCCGGCTGATCGGCAGTGGCTCCTTGAGCAGCACGGTCAATGGAAGCACGGCGGCCGGTTTTACTAGCCTGCGCCGAATTGTCGTGGAACACGCCGATGCGCTGAGCGCCGTGGTGATTGTCGAAGGCAGCTTCGCCCATCCGCAGATCAGCAACGGCGCGGTCAGTGGCGGCCGTCGCCTAGTCTTCCACGCCGGATCCAGTGCAGTCAGCGTGCGTGAGTGGATCGATTGGGAAGGCTCCCGCTGCGGACTGGGCACGGTGAGCTGCGCTGGCGCGCCGGACGCCGTGTTGCTGAATCGCTGGCGGCTTGGACTGACGCCGGGCGCGCTGACCGGGTCACGCACGCTGATGTCCAAGGTGACCATACAACAGCCAAGCAGCAGCGTCGCCGCGGCGGTGGGCAGCACCGCAGCACTGCGCCAGTTGCGCCGCACCAACCGGCAGTCGGCGCAGCAATACAGCCTGAGCCTGCCGGGCTCCAGCACCAGCGCAGGCGAGCGCGCCGACGCCGCGGTGTTCGCTTTGTCCGGCAACAACGGTCGGGTTGCGATCAGCCTCAAGCAGATGGCCGATCACGAGCCACAGGCGCTGCGTTTGCTGGCCGACGGCACGCTCGCCCTGGATCTGGCTGACGATGGCGTCTGGCTCGGCCAGCGCCAGGGCACCAGCGCCGAGTACCGGATCGGCATCTATCCGGCCAGCAGCAGCGACACCAGCGTGCTCACCGAGCAGTGGGCGGCGCTGGAACAGCCGTTGCTGGTGCTGCCGGCGGCGCGCTGGATCGCGGCTTCTGAAGCCACCGACGAATTTCCGGTAGATACCTTGCCGGCGTCGTTGGCAAGTTACGACAGCGCGCTGGCCAACTTGATCACGCGCACCGTGCAACTGCGCCGCGAGCGTGGCCTGATGGGTCTGATGACCTTCGGGCTGTATCCGCGCAACTGGGGCAATCCGGTGCTGCTGGATGAGATCGATTGCGGTCCCGACAATGATCCGACCCCGGCCGACGACTGGGACGATGCCTACTGGTGCGGCTTCTGGAGCGACTACCACAACACCACGGCGATGGCGGCCGTACACGCCTGGCGTCAGCAGGATCCGGCCGCATTGCACACCATCGCCTTCCCGGCGGCGTTGCGTTCGCTGCACACCCAGATGCTGCGCTGCGCACCAGACGATCCGTACTTTTACTGCGGCCAGTTCCCCACCGGCTACGGCGGCTTTCGTGCCGACTTCAACAGCTCGCACGCCTATGTAGAGAACCTGATCCTGTACTACTGGATGAGCGGCGATCGCACCGTGCTGGAGCGGCTGGAGAATGGCGCGCGCAACTATCGCGCCTATGTGTGCCCAGCCCGCGGCGGCGCCACGCCAGGCCCAGTGTGCGGGCCTAACACGCCGATCAGCGACGAGTTCGCGGGTGTCAATGACCGCGTTGCCAACCAGTTCTACCACCAATTTCGTCTGCTCGGTCTGGCCCGCGACGCCAGTTTTCTGGACGACTGGCGCAGCAATACCGCACGTTTTCTCACCCAGAACTTCGCGCTGATCACTTCGAACGGACAATCGCTGGGCTTCACCGAGCCGTCCGGCGGCGGCAGCACCACGATCATCAACGGCGCGGGAACTTACGCCAGCACCCAGTTGTGGATGGCGTCGATCTATGACTTCAACACGCTACAACGGCTGCGCATCGACAGCAACGACGCGCCGCTCGGCAACCCGACCATCGCGCCATCGCAGGCGGTGCACGGCTGGGCGCGCGCGTTGGCGCGGATCGTGGCCAGCGTTCCGGGCAATGGAACCGCAGCCGGCATCATGCCAAACAGCGTGGTCTACAGCTTCACCGGCAATCGCATCGGCGGCACGCTGACCAGCCTGCAGCCAGGCTGGTCGCCCGGCGCCATGCCCAATCCCTGCTTCGACGACTGCTTGTACGAGGAGGGTAAAGCCACGCTCGCCGCCGGCCTAGCGCGAGCCGCCGATGACCAAAACGACGCCGGATTGCGTGCGCTGGCATTTCAATTCAGCGAGCGCGCGTTGCAGCAAATTGCCTTATCGCCCACGCCCATGGGCAAGTCCAGCGGCGAATTCTTTGGACGGCTGACCTCTTCGGTGGCGCGGCTGGCGAACAGCGCGCCGGCTGATCTGTTGTTGGTCAATGGTTTCGAGTGAGTGGGATGACCATGATGATGATGATGATGATGACTGTGTCCAGCTCTTACCGTCATTCCCGCATAGGCCGGAATCCCGATTCCGAATACGACGTGGTGAAACGGGATCTGCGCCTACGCACGGATGACGCGCCAGCCCACCTGGGTCGGTCCCTTCCGTATTTTCCAGGGCCCCGCCGTTGCTCTGAAACCCTCGCCCAGCACGCGCGACGGGGGCAGGGTGAGCGGAGCGCTTGGCTGTCCATTCTGCTGACGGGAGCATTCCTGCTGCTCGCCCAAGCCGCCCAAGCCGCCGACTACTACGCCTGCGACTGCGACAGCGGCGCCGATCCGACCTGCGTTGCCGGCAACGACCAGGCGGCGGGCACTTCGCCAGCAAATCCCTGGCGTAGTTACGACCGCGCGCAGAACGCCTGGGCCGGCCTGCAGCCCGGCGACAGCATTCGCATGTGCCGGGGCGGCGTCTTTCCCATTGCCGGCTCTACCCAATGGGTGAATACGCGCTGCACTGCGGCGCAGCGCTGCACGCTGGGTTCCTACCTGCCGCCGGGTGCGCCGCAGAGCGCGCCGCGCCCGCATCTCACCCGGATCAATGGCACCGGTATCGGACTGGACAACGGCGGCATGGGCCGGCACGAGGAAGGCGTGGTGATCGAGGATCTGCAGCTCAGTTGCAGCGCCTGCACCGACAACAGCGCCGGCATCTTCCTCTACAACGACATCGACGACGTGCTACTGCAGCGGCTGCTGGTGCGCGGGTTTGGCGACGGCATCGTCATGACCTGGTCGCAATGCCAAGCGGGCGCGCCGAACTGCAATGGCTTCAACGAACGAGTGTCACTGATTGACAGCGAGATCCGCGACAACAATCGGCAAGGCTGGTTCGGTGCCGCGGACGACCTGCTGATCGAGGGCAATCGCTTTATCGGCAACGGCCGCGACACCATTCTCGACCACAACATCTATATCGGTGGCAATGGCGCCAACGTGCGCGTGATCCGTAACGAGTTGTACCGTGCGGCGCGCACCGGCAGCGGTCGCTGCAACGGGGCATCACTGGTCGCCCATGGCGTGCTCAGCGGCTTGCTCATCGAAGGCAACTACATCCACGAAGACCTGGGTGCAGCCACCGGTGCGTGCTGGGGCATTAACTTAAGTCCCGCCTATGACGCTGCCGAGCGCTTCGAGAACGTCATTGTGCGCGGTAACAACATCGTCAACGTCGGCAACGTGGCGATAGCGCTGACCAGTTGCGTCAACTGCCTGGTCGAGAACAATCTGATCGTGCAGGAGCAACCGTTTTTCTCTACCGCGGTGGCTGCGCCGGCTCTCAGTCGTGCGTCCAACGACGCGATGCAGGACGCGATCACCGTACGCAACAACTCCATCTACAGCAGCAACAGCGGACTCGGTATCCGCCTGGGTGGTGAAGGCAGCCAGCATCGCATCGTCTCGAACGCGATTCATGCAGCGACTGCCAGCCAGCAGTTCGCGTGCCTGGAGCTGAATCTGCCCGTCGCGAGCTATGCGACAGTCGACCACAACGTGTGCGGCTATATGCCAGGTACGGGACGGCAGTGGGCAACCGGAAGAGGCTCGCTGGCGAACTGGCGAGCATTGACCGGTTTCGATCTGGCCGGGCTCGACCAGTTCCCGGGCTTTGGCAGTACCACCGCGCCGCTGTACGATCTTCGTGCCGCCAGCGGCAGCGCGCCGATGGTCGGCCGCGGCCATCCGACGTTGAGTGCCCCGCTGGACTTTCAGTCGCGGCCACGCGGCGCGCTGCCGGATGCCGGGGCATACCAGCGGGCAACCGACTTGCTCAAAGACGGGTTCGAGAGGCCATAAATGATTCGCTACTGAGCAGCTCGGCACTTAGGTGCACTGCAACCGTCGGCTGCCTTTTTTTACCAAAGTCGCGGTTCACGACACGGCTAACCGTGGATAGGGGCGGACGAGGTTCCGGCATTCCGCTTAGGGCGCCGCTGCTAATGCACTGCGCAATCTTTCAATGCGCTGCCGATTGACGCCCATGTCCTTGCGGCCGATGCGCGAGGCCGAACGCAGTTGAATCGTGTTGCTGACCGGATCGAAATAAAATTCGACATCGTCGACGAATTTGAAAAATCTGCTGGTGAACTGCGCATACAAGTAGTCATCCCGGCTTTCGATCAACTTCGCCCCGGCGGTGCCTTCGATAATGGCTTTCAGCTTGGCAATGCTGGCGATGCCATCACCATTCAGCGCCAACGGTGCGATCTCGGAATACTGCCGTTGCGGGTGATTTGGGTACATCGCCGCTTGGCTGCTGACGCTGTTGGACGTGTTCGAAGGTGGCTTCAATTTGCCGTCCTGCACACTAAGATCAGTCGGCGCCCGACCCTGCAAGTAGCCAAGTTGCCCGGCGATCACGCTGATCAACAACAGCGCAATGATGCCTACGAGCGACCATTTCACGATCAGCATGGGCAAGCCCTCCAGAATTTGACCAGTCGCGAATCTGCGGGCTGGTTGCTGCTATGGCTATGTTCGCATGTCACCCATCTATGCGGACACGCCAACAGCGGCGCCGCGCATGCGCAACCGCGCCAAGGCCGCGTCGCGCCAGCACTTTGATGTTCCCACACGGTGACTTCCGGCGGATTTCACAAGGTAAGGGCTCATGATGCAGCATACCAAGAGCGCCAATTTGGCTGCTGTGGCCAATCGGAGAATCGTGGGATTTGGCTTTATCAATAGTCTGCTAGTCTTTTGTTTCGGAAAAGCGGTCCGATATGCTGTTTGCAATTCAGCGCCGTCGCGCTCCGTAGTTGGTGGCAGGGTCAATGAAAATTACAGGAGTTCTGCAAAGCTCATGACGCTAAGACACATCGCAAAGAGATGGGTTAATAAGATGCTCTCGAGCACGCTCGATCTCAAGGTCTACAGCGTACGCGCTCATGGGCGCGAAGATATGGCTGATATAGCAAGAGTGGGCAAGACTATTGCCACGATCTTCGATGTTGGGGCGAATATTGGTCAATCAGCATTGAAGTTTAGAGACGCGTTTCCCTCGTCGCAAATCTATTGCTTCGAACCGGTCGCAAGCACCTTCAGCATTCTGCAGGAAGCTGTCGCCGTTGATCGGAATACTAGCTGTCATCGTCTTGCATTAGGATCTGCGGCGGGAACAGCCGAGATTTATGTCACCAGTCATGACACCATGAGTAGTCTCGTTAAGCCAGATTCGTTCCAGCACACAGAGACGGTGCCTGTGTCTACCGTGGATCAGTTCGCTGGGGAGCATGGAATTTCCCGAATAGACCTACTTAAGATCGATGCTGAAGGCTATGATTTAGAAGTTCTTCGCGGCGCCTCGGGCATGCTCAAAAGTGGCGCTGTGTCTTTCGTGCTGGTTGAGGTTGGTTTTTATCAGGATTCATCGCACGTCCTTTTCGACGATGTCCGAAACCTTCTTCACGAGTCAGGTTTTTATCTTTTCGGGATTTATGATCAGCAACCGGAGTGGACCGGAGAAAATCGCCTTCGATACGTGAATGCTTGTTTCTTCAATCAGCGTTGAGCCCGCGTAGGATCTGTTGAGGCGCGGAAGGTATCAATCGTTCGATTATCGGCGAACTGGGGGTCTCGGCTATCGATGCGCCTCGCGGGACGCACCGGCATTCTGCGAATGTGGATCGGAAGACGAAGCCCCGGTGAAGATCTCAACTATGGACTGACCCGCTCGAACGCTTCTTTTGCTCGGTCGATTTCGGCCGAAATTGGAACATAGGTGCGCCATTCGTCGGCAGGCTTGTTTCGATAGCGGATGACGCGAGCGGTCGGGTCGATTTCGTCCTGAGGGAACACATCGCGAAACCGCCAATGTGCGGCGGCGACAATACAGCGGCCCGCTATGTTGAGAGCACGCCCCGCCGATGAGCAAAGCCGCCTTTTCGACCGCGCCAGACTATTACCG
>Ga0209181_10009960_pt1 | contig 12400 bp, 15 predicted proteins | sample MAT05_FD_187208 | JGI IMG/M metagenome (GOLD analysis project Ga0209181, IMG submission 187208) | Freshwater microbial communities from Lake Fryxell liftoff mats and glacier meltwater in Antarctica - MAT-05 (SPAdes) (version 2) | ecosystem: Environmental > Aquatic > Freshwater > Ice > Liftoff... | reverse complement strand
GCCCTGCACCTGGGTCCGCCACCCGCCGCCCTGGCTCCACCCGCCGTCGTCCTGCTGGGCCTTGACCAGGAACACCAGCCCGGCCCGGACGGCCGCGCTGAGCGCCTTGGGCGCGACGGCGGTCTTGGTCTCGGTCTTGGCGTCGGTGATCTTGACCGGGTCGAGGGCGACCGGCTTGGGCGGGTCGGCGGCGACGGCGGGCGGGGCGGCCGGCGGCTTGGGCGGGTCGGCCCAGAGGAGATTCGCGCCGAGCGTGCCCGCGACCCCGAAGGCGGCGGTGTACGCCAGCGGACGGACCATCTTCATCATCGCATTTCTCCCGGCGACAGGTCCAACGGAGGAGAGACCGGCGGGGGGCCGAACCGACCCACCATCCGCACGCAGTCTACCGCCACGAACGCAACAGGGGGGTAACATGTTGGTAACGGTAGCGCAACCCGCGCGGTTCCGGGTTCGGCTTCCCCTGGGACCGCGGGCGTCCCGGCCGCTCTTCAAGACCTAAGAGCGGCCGGGACGCCCGCGGTCCCAGGGAAAGCCGAACCCCGGAACGTCCTTGTCACCCCCGCCGGTTCGGCATACGCTGCACGTCCTGCCGCGCCCCTTCTCCCCGAGGTATCCCGCCATGTTTCGCCGCCTCGCCGCCGGGTGTGCGTTCGCACTGTCGGCCGCCGCCGCCGCCGCCCAGCCGGGGCCGCAACTCCTCACCGTCTCGCCGCCGGGGGCGAAGGCCGGCGACACCGTCGAGGTCACGGTCGCCGGGGCCGGGTTCGACGGCGGCGAACAGCTGCTGTTCAGCGACCCGAAGGTGAAGGGCGAGCCGGTGTCCAGCGGAGCGGTGGCGCTCGACCCGAAGGCGAAGCGGCCCGACGGCGGCGGGGGCGGGCGGATGGCGACCCCGCAGGCGTCGGCCGCGGCCAAGTTCAAGGTGACGGTGCCGAAAGACCTGCCACCGACCACGCTCGACGTGCGCGTCGTGAGCAAGAACGGGCTGAGCAACCCGCGGGCGTTCGTCGTCGGCACCCTGCCCGAGGCGGCCGAGCAGGAGCCGAACAACGACGTGGCCCAGGCCCAAAAGGTCGAACTCGACTCGACCGTCAACGGCACCGTCGCCGCCCCGACCGACGTGGACTACTTCGCGTTCCGCGCCAAGGCCGGCCAGCACCTCGTCGTCGCCTGCCTCACGACGGCGATCGACAGCAAGCTCCAGGCGGAACTGCTCGTGGTCGGGGCCGACGGCAAGGCGCTGGCGGCGAACCGCGGCTACCGCGACGGCGACGCCGTCCTCGACTTCGTCGCCCCGACCGAGGGCGACTACCTCGTCCGCGTCGCGCAGTTCGCGTACACCACCGGCGGCCCCGACCACTTCTACCGCCTCACCATCACCACGGGCGGGTGGGTCGATGCCGTCTACCCGCCGGTCGCCTCGGCGAAGGGGTTCGCGGTGGCCGGGCGGAACGTCGCCGGCCGCGCCGCGCCTGCCGTTCCCGCGTCGGCCGCCGGCACGCTGCGTACCGCCCGCGTCGTCGGCCCCGCGGCCGGGGGGATCGACGCCATCGACCCCACGACCACGACCGCCACCGCCGACGCCCACCCGCTGCTGCTCGGGACCAGCCCCGTCATCCCCGACAACGAGTCGAACGAGACCGCCGACGCCGCGCAAGTGGTGACGCCGCCGTGCGACATCGCCGGGCGCATTGAGAAGAAGAACGACCGCGACTGGTACAGCTTCGTCGCCAAGAAGGGCGAGGTGTGGACGCTCGAAGTCTTCGCCGACCGCCTCGGTTCGCCGGTCGATATGTTCTTCCTGCTGACCGACGACAAGGGGAAGGTGATCGCCGAGGTGGACGACGGCCCGGACGCGCTCAGCCCGCACCAGTTCTACACCAAGTCCGACGACCCCGGCCGCTACCGCTTCTCGGTGCCCGCCGACGGGACGTACCGGGTGATGGTGTCGAGCCGCGAGGCGGCCGTGCAGTTCGGCGTGCGCGACCAGTACGTCCTGCGGATCGCCCGGGAGAAGCCCGACTTCCGCCTCGCCGTGATGCCGGTCGGCACCCACTACCCGGACGCCGGCACGCTGCCGAAGGGCGGGGCGGTGCAGTACACCGTCTACGCCTGGCGGTTCGACGGGTTCGACGGGCCGATCGCGCTGTCGGCCGCCGACCTGCCGCCGGGCGTCACCTGCCCGCCGCAGGTGATCGGGCCGGGCCAGACCCGCGGCACCCTCGTCCTCGCCGCCGCGCCGGGGGCGGCGGACTGGGCCGGGTTCGTGACGGTCAAGGGCACCGCGACCGCGGGCGATGCGGAACTCGTCTCGGTCGCCCGGCCGTTCAGCGTGGTGTGGGCGTTCCCCGGCGTGAACCCGGGGCAACAACCGCCGGCACAGCCGGTCATCACGCGCATGGACCGCGGCCCCGGGCTGGCGGTGGCCGTCCGCGGCGACGCCCCGTTCGCGCTGGCGCGGGCCGACGCCGGGCCGCTCAAGGTGAAGGCCGGAGAGAAGGTCGAGTTCGCGGTGAAGTTGACCCGCACGGCCGGCTTCAAGGACGCGGTGCAGGTGTACGCGACGCTCCCGGCCGGCGACCGGCGCGGCGGCGGCGGCGGCAACAACCCCCCGCCGCCGCTCGCCGCGATCGCGGCCGACAAGTCCGAGGCGAAGGTGACGCTCGACATCCCGGCGACGCTGCCGAGCGGAACCTACTCGGTGGTGCTCCGCGGCCAGGCCGGTGCCGCCCCGGCGAAGGACGGCGGCGGCCGCCAAGCGAAGGTGCTGCCGAGCTACCCGGCGGTACCGGTGACGATCGAGGTCGAGAACAAAACCCCGCCGAAGAAGGGGCGGTAAGTGGCGAATCGGCCCAACCTTCAAGGCCCGACCGACACACGACGCGATCTCGATGGCTGGTGTATGTATCGCCGTGCATCCGGCATCGCGGGGGCCGCGCATGGAGTTGCCGTCACTCATCTACGACTTCCACCACGCCCGGATCGACGCGGTCGCGGTCGGGCCGCGACGGAAGGCGACGCTACTCGTCGCCCCGCTCGTCTGGGATGGACACAACGGCCGGTATGCCGACGCCGTCCGGGTGCGGTTCGGCGCGATCGAGAACTTTGTGGATGTGTCGGCGTTCTTTGCCTCCGCCCCATACGAACGCTCCGAGCTGGCGTGGCTGTGCTACGCCGAAGGTCGCAGGTCCAAACCCGGGTGCCTGTTTTTCGAGTTGGCGTTCGAGCGGATCGACGCCCGGCTGGTGGTGCAATGCGGCAGTTTGCAGGTAGGCGACTCGCCGGAATAATGTCACGTCGAGCCCGTAAGCTAAGTAGGTCGGGCCGAGGCTTTGCGAGGCCCGACATCGCGCGTCCCGCCTGGACTCGCGCAAGTGGTGGCGTCGGCCCCGTGCCGGTACAGTTCTCCTAACCCCCCGTAGAGGGTTCCCGATGTCCGAGACCGATCTCGATCCCGTGACACGTCCCTGGACCGCGGCCGAACTCCGCCACCTCCCGCCGCACGAGCGCGACGCCGTCCTCGCGGCCGCCGCCGCGCAAGCGGAAAGGGATTACCGCAGCGACCACGACCTGACCGCCTTCGCGGCGTTCGGCGAGGAGGATCTGCATGGCCGTAGTTCCGACACCGGGCCGCGGTGAAGTCTGGCTGGTCGATTTCGACCCGGCGGTCGGCTCGGAAATCCGCAAGGTCCGGCCCGCCGTCGTCGTGAGCCTGGACGCGGTCGGCCGGTTGCCGCTGCGGCTGGTCGTGCCGATCACCGACTGGAAGCCGCAGTACGTCCAGTACCCGTGGTTCACGGAGCTTCGTGCGGACGCCTCCAACGGCCTGTGCAAGGACTCGGGGGCGGACGCCTTCCAAACCAAGTCGGTGGCGGTGTCGCGCTTCGTCCGCCCGCTCGGGGTCGTGACCGCGGCCCAACTCGACGCGATTGCTTCCGCGGTCGCCCTGTGCGTCGGCGCTCCGTAGTCGGCATCGCGCGACTCACCCCAGTGACGGCCCTATGCTTGAACCGTTCTGGGAAGGGCGAACGGTTGGGACGGCGTGGGCGGGCGTGACCCGGCGGATTCCGGGCGGGGTCGCGGTCTGGGCGCGGCCGCGGCGATAAGATGCCCCGGAGTTCCGGCCCCGTTCCCGCCCGCGGGTGAGTGCGTGAGTCCCGTCGCCCGCGACCGCCTGCTCAACCCGCTCGTCGCGTTCGACCACCCGGCAACGCTGGTGCTCCTCGCGGTCGCCCTCGCCCCGCTCGCCGTCGCCCCCGTCGTCCTGCGCCTCGCCGGCCCCCGGCTCGACCCGGACACCCGCCGCGACGCCTGGCGGCGGTACTGGGCGTGGCTCGTCATCGTACCGGGGATGGCGGCGGCGGTACTGCTCGGGGCGGCGTGGGTCGTCCTCGGGACGGCCGGGCTGAGCCTCCTGGCCTTCCGCGAGTACGCCCGGGCGACCGGGTTGTTCCGCGAGATGTTCGTCTGCTACGTCGTCGTCGCCGGGGTGGTCGTCGCCCACTTCGCCGCCCTCGACAACTGGTACCGGCTGTTCGTCGCCACCTTCCCGCTGGCGGTCGCGTGCGTGGCCGGGTGCGCCGCCGCCCAGGACCGGCCGAAGGGGTACGTCCAGCGGGTCGCCCTCGGGATGCTCGCGTTCGGCCTGTTCGGGAGCTGCCTCGGCCACCTCAGCTTCCTGGCGACCGACGCCGACTACCGCCCGCGGCTGGCCGTGGTGCTGATCGCCGTCGGGTTCTGGGACGTGGCCCGGTACGTCGTCGGCAAGGCCGTCGGCGGGCCGAAGCTGGCCCCGCACACGAACCCCGACCGGACGATCTCCGGGGCGGTCGGGGCGGCGGCCGTGGTGGTGGTGGTGGTGCTGTGGGCCGGGTGGTATGTGTTCGCCGGGACGGGCTTGCAGAGCGTCGGCCGGCTGACGCTGCTCGGCCTGCTGATCGCCCTCGCCGCCCAGCTCGGCGACCTGATGCTGGCGGCGATCAAGAAGGACGCCGGGGTCGCCACCCTGGACGTGATGATCCCCGGCCACGGCGGTTTGCTCGACCGCTTCGACAGCATGATCCTGGTCGCCCCGGTCGCCTTCCACGCCATCGACTTCTTCGCCGGCGTCGGCACCGACCAGCCGGTGCGGGTGTTCACGGGGGGGTAGGAGACAGGGGACAGGGGGCAGTTGTGTAGGTCGCGGCCGAGTGAAGATGTCGGGCCTCGAAGACTCGGCCACGACCTACACGACGGACAAGTGGTTTTCAGCCCCGGAGGGGCTGACGGAGTGTAGCCAGGGGTGGAGCGCAGCGCAACCCCTGGCGGGCGTCCGCGAAATGGGAGGAAGCCCCGGAGGGGCGGCGGAGCGCGCGACACACCCCGGTTCCGTCGCCCCTCCGAAGCTGGTCGGGTGGTTGGCATTGCAGCCAGGGGTTGCGCTCGAAGACTCGCTCCACCCCTGGCTGCAGTCCCACGCCCCTCCGGGGCTAAAACAACTCACCGTGTAACTCCTATCCTGTCCCTTGTCCCCTGCTCTGAGCCCCCTGCTCTTTGACCCCGCCCCCTGACCTATGGACGACTTCGACCTCCGCCCGGCGAAGGACATCGGCCTCTACCCGTGGGAACGGCTGTCGAGCGTCCGCCGGGAGAGCGGGCCGTTCCTCACCGCCGTCCACACCGGATGGGCGGTCGTCGCCCGGACCTACTTCGCCGTCTGGCACCGGCTCCGGGTGATCGGCGCGGAGCACCTGCCGGCCGAGCCGCCGTTCGTCCTCTGCTCGAACCACGCCAGCCACCTCGATGCCCTCGCCCTCGCCTCGCCCCTGCGGTTCGACGCCCGCGACCGGGTGTTCGCCCTCGCCGCCGGCGACGTGTTCTTCGAGAGCGCCTTCGCCACCGCCTTCGCCGCCGGGTTCATCAACGCCCTCCCGGTGTGGCGGAAGAAGCGGACCCCGAAGGCGCTGCAGGAACTCCGCGACAAGCTCCTGACGACGCCGTGCGGGTTCATCATCTTCCCCGAGGGCGGCCGGTCGCGCGACGGCGGGATAACGCCGTTCAAGTCGGGCATGGGGATGCTGGTGGCCGGGACGCGGGTGCCGGTGATCCCGTGCCACATCGGCGGGTCGTTCGCGGCGATGCCGGCCGGGGTCCGGTTCCCGCGGCCGCGGCGGGTCACGATCCGGGTCGGCCCGCCGGTCCACTTCGCCGACGTGGCGAATGACAAGCACGGGTGGGAGCGCGTCGTCCGCGTCGTCGAAGAGCGGGTGACGGATTTATCGCGGATGAAGTAGGGAGCGAAGCCCACCCGTTGCAACGGGTGGGCTTTTCGTGGATAGTTTGGTTTCCCCCATCCCGGAGTGCCGCCATGACCCCGTCCCGCCGCGACTTCCTCCGCACCGCCGCCGTGCTGCCCGCCGGCCTCCACCCGGCCCTCGCCACCGCCATCGACCCGGTCAAGCGGCCCGGCCCGAAGGCCGACCTCAAACTCGGCCTCGCCGCCTACAGCTTCCGCCAGGCGCTCGACCTGAAGAAGCCGACGATGACCCTGTTCGACTTCATCGACCTCGCCGCCGACCTGCCGCTCGACGCCGTCGAACTCACGTCGTACTACTTCGCCGAAACCACCGACGCCTACCTCGACAAGCTCAAAGCCCACGCCGCCAGGCGGAAGCTGGCCATCTCCGGGGTGCCGGTCGGCAACAACTTCTGCGTCCGCGACGACGACAAGCGCAAGGCCGAGATCGAGAAGGTCAAGCAGTGGGTCGGGCGGGCCTCCCGGCTCGGGGCCAAGACCGTCCGCATCTTCGCCGGCAACCTGGAGAAGGGCGACGCCCTGGAGGCGGCGCAGAAGCGCGTCGTCACCGCCATCGAGGAGTGTTGCGCCGCGGCCGACAAGGTCGGCGTCGTGCTGGCGCTGGAGAACCACGGCGGGATCACGGCGACCCCGGAGCAACTGCTCGCGCTGGTGAAGCCGATCACGAGTACGTCGCTCGGCGTGAACATCGACACCGGGAACTTCCACACCGCCGACCCCTACGCCGACATCGCGACGATCGCCCCTTACGGCGTGGTGTCGCAGGTGAAGACGGAGGTGTACCCGGGCAACCAGAGGGAGGAGGCCGACCTGGGCCGGGTGGTGAAGATTCTGAAGGCGGCGAACTTCCACGGCGTCGTCGTGCTGGAGTACGAGGCGAAGGAGGACGCGACGGTCGCCGTCCCCAAGTACGTTAAGGAGTTGCGCAAGCTAATCGGGTGAGCCACGGGCCGGTCAGACTCCCGCCCCACGGAGGTCGCCCGGGTACGCTCCGACGCGGGCGAGCGGATCACCGAAACGACCCCGGGCGGCCGTGGCGAAGTGCTGGAAAACAAGGAAGGCGATCAAGAAGATCAGGTGGATCACCCACGGGATTTGATCGCCTTCCCCTACCGTCGTTGACCTTTTCGGGGACCGCCGGGATTCTGATGGCGACCCGAATAGCCGTCGGGTAGGGTGTCGAAAGCCCGGCGATCGGTCGCGGTTCCGCACGCCGAGCGGTGATTGGACCGCAGACGGGCGCACCGATGAGCGAGCCGCATCCAATGGTTGCCCTGCTCGCCCCTATCCCGATCGGGCACCTCGATTCGGGCCTTGCCGTCTGCGCTGCCGAAGGCAAGGTGGCGTTCGGGAGCCGGTCGTGGGAGGTGTTCCGCGAACTGGATGCGGCCCGCAAGGGCATGCCGGTCGATGTCTACATCTACGCCTCGTGGTCCGGCCCGCAGGAGGTCCGGGCCGCCACTTGGCGAGCGGTGTACGTCGGCCACGTCGAGTGCATCGTCGGCGCGCACCCGGCGGGAATGCGGTTCCGGCCGCCGTCCACCGGCCAGAACGAGTCGGACAACGCCGGCCATTGGGCAGTGTTTTGGGAGGTACGCGACTTGCGCCGGGTGGACGAGACTGAGTTCATCCCGACCGGGCAGTTCACCGGACACGGCAAGCGGCGGGCATACCGGGACAACTTCGCTCCCGAGGGTCCACTGTTGGTCGAACACCCGTGAGGCGGCAGAAGCTTAACCAAATGCTGCGCGTGACCCCGTCGTTGAAGTCGGGCCGGTGAACTTGCTGTTTGGTCGCGGAGGTATCGAGCGGTTCGAGGCGCGTCATTACGCTGGAATTCGCTGCCTTACTAAGGGAATGCCGCGTTCGGAGTGGAGTCGGTGCGTGCCCCCAACAACGAGTCGGGACTTTCTGAAGGTGGCGGGGCAGCGGTTAACCACCGCGGAGACACTGCTTCGGGAAAAACTGACTCTGGACGCCCAGTACCTCGGAGGTTACACCGTCGAGTGTTCGCTGAAGGCACTCATCTTGCATCGGACCCCCGAACCCGACAAGCCGGACACCCTCAGGCGGATCACGTCCGGGGCGAAGATGCACCGGCCCGACGTGTTGCTCGGCGAGTTGCGGAACTCGGGCGTCGCCCTGCCACTCGGAATCGCCAAGCGGATGCGGCGCTTCGACTGGACGACCGACTTGCGGTACGAAACCGGACGGCGGGACACCGGGGAGACGGTCGCCTTCCTGAATACGGCGAAGGCGATCTACGATTGGGTGGAGGGCCAACTGCAATGACAACCACATCCGCCCCCCGTTGGGAAGCGAAGCGCACGGCCGAGACGCGCCAGGTCGAGGAGGTACTTCACCGGGCGGGCTTCGTGCAGGCCGACGCCTACCGGTATAACTCGGCATCGATCCGCGTCCGGGTGATCGACCCGCGGTTCGAGGGGCTTTCGGCCGAGAAGCGGGACGCAATGGTCGATCACCACCTCGATCAGTTGCCGGAGCGCACGCAGGCGGACATCATGAATTTGTTGACGTTCGCCCCGTCAGAACTTCAACGGGAACCGATGAAATTTAGAGAGTACCTCTTGAACGCGGAGTTCGACGACCCAAGCCCGTCGATGCTGTGAGGCGGACTCGGGTCGTGGGGAAAGCATCGTGTCCGCCGGCCCCCGTTTGGCGAGGCACCGGTACGCCCACGCGCTCCGCTCCGAAGACTCCGCGTCGCGGCTAAACGGGCGCGGGCTTGTACACCTCCCCCGCCCCGCCGCCCGCCCGTAAACTAACCGGGCGCACCGACCCTCTCCGGGTGCCGACCCACGAGGCCCGCACGATGGCTCGCCGCGACTACAACCGCGACTACATGATGGTCCCGCCCGGCACCGGCGAGCAGGGCGTCGCCAACATGATCGTCGAGATCCCCAAGGGGCGGCGGACGAAGTTCGAGGTCGACAAGGCCACCGGCCTCATCAAGATGGACCGCTACCTCTACGGGTCCACCATGTACCCCGGCGACTACGGGTTCATCCCGCAAACCCTCGCCGAGGACAACGACCCGTCCGACATCCTCGTCATGGTCAACGAGCCGACGTTCAGCGGGTGCCTGATCGAGGCCCGCATCGTCGGCATCTTCAAGATGCGCGACAAGGGGCAGAACGACTACAAACTCCTCGCCGTCCCGAACAAAGACCCCCTCTTCGAGGACATCCGCAAGCTCGAAGACGTGCCGCGCCACTTCCTCCGCGAGGTCGAGCACTTCTTCAGCACCTACAAGCAGCTCGAAGGCGTGGTGATCGAGCCGCTCGGGTGGGCGTCGATGGAGGACGGGGCGGTGGAAGTGCGGGCGTCGATCGACCGCTTCCGCAAGACGCTCGGGCACTTCTAACGCTGGTCCAGAAAGCTGTTCCGGGGGAAAGCCCGCGGACTGCGGTCCGTGAGTTCCCGCCGCGACGGGTCGGCCCCGACCCGTGCCGGCCGGCCGGTCCGGGCCGACCGGCGGATCGCGTCGAGGACCAGCAGGTCGGTCAGGCCGTCGGCCCCGTCCGGGTCGAAGCCGCGGCCGCGGCGGACGCCGGTGGCGAACGCCTCGATTTCCGCCCCGACGTGGTGCCGCCGGCCGTACCGCACCACCGTCGTCCGCCCGCCCGTCGTCAGGTGCAGCACCCGCTCGGACTCGAACCCGTCGGCCGGGTTCAGGAGCAGGTCGCCGGTCGTGCCGACGACGCGACACTCGGCCGCGCCGGTCGCGGCGAACCCGCAGGTGAACGCGGCGAGCCGGCCGCCCGCGAACCGCATCGTCGCCGACACCATCTCGGGGGCGTCGTCGCCGTCGTCGCCGCCTTCGGCCGGGATCGCGGTCACGTCGGTCGGGTCGGCCCCGAACAGGACGCGGGCGGCCCGGACGCAGGCGAGGCCGGTGTCGGCGAGCGGCCCGCCGGCGAGGGCGGCGGCCCGGCGGGTGTCGCCGTCCGGCACGCACCGGGTGAACACGGCGTCGAACACGCGCGGCTCGCCGACCGCCCCTTCCCGCAGGTACTCGGCCGCCGCTCGCAGCGCGGGGTCGGCCGCGAGGCGCGCCGCCACTACCAGCCGCACGCCGCCCGCGGCCGCCGCCGCGACCATCGCCCGGCCCCCGGCCGGGGTCGCGGCCATCGGCGACTCGCAGATCACATGCACCCCGCGCCGGGCCGCCCGCACCGCGAACCCCTCGCGCATCGACGGCGGCAGCGCGAGGTACACGGCCTCGACCGTGCCCCCCGCGACCAGCTCGTCGTACCGCTCGTACCCGCAAACCGGGACGCCGTACCGCGCACCGATGCCGTGCCCATCGACCGGGTCGCCGCACACGACCGCGGCGAGGGCGGCGGTCGGGGCGTGTGCGAAGCCGGGCAGGACGGCGCACCGGGCGAACGCGCCGGCCCCGACCACGGCGAAACGAACCTTCCCACCCGGCACGGGCATGGAGGAATCTCCGGAATCGCGGCGCGGAAAATCGGGACGGGGCGAAAATAATCCGACGAGGCAGGCGGGCCGAAAGATTGGACGCGGCGACCGTGTCGAACGCGCCGCTGGGGTCGCGGCGAACCGAACCCGGCCCCAAACGACCCCGAATTCTCAGGAGTGGGGCGCGGCCGGGGCGGTGATTCTCACCGGCGGGAAGCCGCGTCTCCCTTTAGGAATTCCGGTGTTGTGCCCCGAATCGCGTCGCGGTTGTTGGGGCTGACGCCGCCGGATCGGGTCGGGGAAAATTCCGGGTTGCCGCCGGGTCCGCCCGCCCTACACTCTGGCTTGACACTGCGTCCGGCGCGGCGGCCGCGCCGGACCGCCCGGGGTGTCACCGCTCCCCGTACTCGGCCGGAAAGGGTCGTCATGGACCACGCCCCCCCGCCCGCCGCCGACGCCCCGAGGCACGCGGCCCCGATCCGCGGGATCGCCGTCGCCTCGGTCGCGCTCGGGTACTTCAGCCTGATCGTCTTCTTCTGGAAGCCGTTCGGGATGTGCCTGGCGGCCGTCGGCCTGGCCCTCGGGCTGGTCTCGCTGGCGGTCGGGAACCGGGGCGGACTGCGGGGCGAGAACCTCGCCCTCGCCGGGGTCGGCATCTGTGCCGTCAGCCTGGGCGTGACGAGTGCGGTCTACGCCGGCCTCGGGGCCGTCATGTGGGGCTACTTCCCGTGGTGACGGCCCGCCCCGCCGGTGCGTTCGTGATTCTGGCCATCGCCCGCGCGACCGCGGGCCGCCCCTCCGGAGGCCGCCGATGCCCCAGATCTTCCCGAAGGGGATCAACTCCCTCACCCGGTTCCTCGTCCTCGCCCTGCCGATGGGGTTCGGGGGCACCGGGGTCGGGCTGGCGGCCTTCTACCGCTCGACCTACGCGACCGGGATCGACGAGGTCGTGTCGCAGCCGGTCGTGTTCAGCCACGCCCACCACGTCGGCCAGCTCGGCATCGGCTGCCTGTACTGCCACACGTCGGTCGAGGACTCGCACTTCGCCAACGTCCCGCCGGCCAAGACGTGCATGAACTGCCACCAGCAGGTGTGGACCGGGGCCGACCTGCTCAAGCCGGTCCGCGAGAGCTACCAGAACGACACGCCGATCGTCTGGAACCGGGTCCACAACGTCCCCCACTACGCCTACTTCAACCACTCGATCCACGTCGCCAAGGGCGTCGGCTGCCAGTCGTGCCACGGCCAGATCGACCAGATGAACCTGACCTTCCAGTCGAAGACCCTGCTGATGGAGTGGTGCATCAACTGCCACCGCAACCCGCAGGAGCAGCTCCGGCCGAAGTCCGAGGTGTACAGCATGACGTGGGCACCGGGTAAACCGGTGGACGGGCACGAGCAGGTGTGGAAGCGGGAAGACCTGCCGAACTGGGGGCAGGTGAAGGACACCGACGGGAAGGCGACCGACTCGAAGTGGGTGGCCGAACTGGTCGGCAAGCCGCGGCCGGCGACCCAGGGCGAGCTGGGGCCGAAGTTGAAGGAGTTGTACGGGGTCCGCGACGCCGTCACCCTGACCGGCTGCTCGATGTGCCACCGGTGAGAAGCCGTTAGCGACAAGCTGTCAGCCGTCAGCCATACCTTCTAAAGGGGCTGGCGGCT
>Ga0209181_10009958_pt1 | contig 12401 bp, 8 predicted proteins | sample MAT05_FD_187208 | JGI IMG/M metagenome (GOLD analysis project Ga0209181, IMG submission 187208) | Freshwater microbial communities from Lake Fryxell liftoff mats and glacier meltwater in Antarctica - MAT-05 (SPAdes) (version 2) | ecosystem: Environmental > Aquatic > Freshwater > Ice > Liftoff... | reverse complement strand
TCGCTACCTTAGGACCGTCATAGTTACGGCCGCCGTTTACTGGAGCTTCGGTTGCGAGCTTCACCCTTACGGGCTAACCCTCTCCCTTAACTTACCAGCACCGGGCAGGCGTCAGTCTGTATACTTGGGCTTACGCCTTGGCACAGACCTGTGTTTTTAGTAAACAGTCGCCAGAACCTTTTCACTGCGACCCTCAAAGAGGGCAATCCTTTTCCCGAAGTTACGGATTTAAATTGCAGAGTTCCTTCACGAGAGTTCTCTCGAGCGCCTTAGAATATTCATCTCGCCTACCTGTGTCGGTTTTAGTACGGTATCTGATACGGTTTTCTTGGCTGTCTCTTGGTCGATATCGGGATCTTAAACGCCCTGAGGCAATCTAGTTAGCCTACACAACCTTGAGCCAGCGTCCCATTTTGTACCAGGTGCGCAGGAATATTAACCTGCTCCCCATCCGCTACGCCTTTCGACCTCGCGTTAGGCACCGGCTAACCCTGGGCGGATTTACCTTCCCCAGGAAACCTTAGGCTTACGGCGAACGGGATTCTCACCCGTTTAATCGTCTACTCATTCCGGCATAGTCACTTGCATGCGCTCCAGGGCTCGTTGTCCGTACCCCTTCACCGCACACGCAACGCTCTCCTACCATAGTATTGCTACTATCCACTGCTTCGGTGTCGTACTTGAGTCCCGTTCATTATCGGCGCAGGACTCCTCGACCAGTCCGCTATTACGCGTTGTTTAAATGGTGGCTGCTTCTAAGCCAACATCCTGGCTGTCTCGGGAATCCAACTTCCTTTCGCACTGAGTACGACTTAGGGACCTTAGCAGGTGATCTGGGTTGTTCCCCTCTCGACGATGAAGCTTATCCCCCACCGTCTAGCTGCCCGGACTTGGTACGTTGGTATTCGGAGTTTGGCTTCGACGGGTAGCCGGGTAGGCCCCCGTTCGAAATCAGTCGCTCTACCCCCAACGTCAACTATCCGAACGCTAACCCTAAAGTTATTTCGGAGAGAACGAGCTATCTCCACGTTTGGTTAGACTTTCACTCCCCCACACAGCTCATCCCATCGGTTTTCAACCCAAATGAGTTCGGTCTTCCATGAGATGTTACTCCCACTTCATCCTGGCCATGCGTAGGTCACGTGGTTTCGCGTCTACCGCACCCAACTTAGCGCCCGTTTAAGACTCGCTTTCGCTTCGGCTTCAGGCCAAAGGCCCTTAACCTTGCTGGTTACGGTAAGTCGCCGGATCATTATGCAAAAGGCACGCTGTCAGGCATTCCCTTACGGGCATAGCCCTCCAACCGCTTGTAGGCATGTGGTTTCAGGTTCAGTGTCCTCCCCTTGTCGGGGTTCTTCCCATCTTTCGCTCGCGCTACTTGTTCGCTATCGGTCACCAGAGAGTACTTAGCCTTGCGGGATGGACCCCGCAGATTCGGACTCACTTTCACGTGTTGAGTCGTACTCAGGATACCGCTCGGTCTTTGCTCCTGTCACTTACGGGACTTTCACCCTCTGTGGTCAGCCATTCCAGACTGTTCTGTTAGGAGCTCAGAATCCTAAATGCGGTCCTACAACCCCAGATGGTTACCCACCTGGTTTAGGCTCTTCCGCTTTCGCTCGCCGCTACTTACGGAGTCGAGGTTTCTTTCTCTTCCTCCAGGTAATGAGATGTTTCAGTTCCCTGGGTTAGCTCGGGTATTCCGGGATCAAAGCTCGTTTGACAACTCCCCCGGACTTTTCGCAGTCTTCCACGCCCTTTAGCCTTCTGGTGCCAAGACATCCCCCACACGCCCTTACTAGCTTGGCCGCATTGTTCTCTCCCTCCACTCGTGTCATTTCTGACCCGCCCGGAAAACAGAGAACACTTAGCTTCACCAGTGATTTTTCCAGTTCGCAGGGATGCGAACCGGATAGACGATGTTGCCCTTTTCTCTTTTCTTCTAAGGCTCGTGTCTTGCAGTCAATCGCGTGCTGCCTGTCACTCGCATGCCCTCTCCAGTTTTACCCGGATCGGTCACACGAGATACGCAACACTTAATTGCTGATGCAACTTCGTGCTCACCAAGTTGTCAAAGATCGAATTAAGAGCGAGACGCGCTTTCGCTTATCCCAACTCCACCCGTCCTGTTCGGACAGGTTACTCTCACTTACCTTTGGCCGTCCGTTCTAAGTCCTTTGCAGGCTTAGCGTTGCGTCCATTGGTATCGAGAATCTTAGTGGCGTCGCATACCTCTGTCAACCCGGCCCGCGAAATTTTTCTTCTCGCGTTCCACTTTTTCCTTGCATTCCTTGTTCAGAAATGTTTGGAAACTTTTCAACAGAGGGCCGCCTAGTGTGGAGGAGAGGGGAGTCGAACCCCTGACCCCCTGCTTGCAAAGCAGGTGCTCTACCAATTGAGCTACACCCCCAACTCGCAGGCTTCGGCCGCCAACCGAGTGCGCGTACTTGGATTTGAACCAAGGACCTCGTCGTTATCAGCGACGCGCTCTAGCCAACTGAGCTATACGCGCAACGCCAATCCCCGCAAGCCGGCCTCATGATCACTATCAAATGCGAAGGCCAAACCGATTTGGTTTGGCCCCGTCCGACACCCAATTGGTTGAGTCGGCAAGGCTATCCGCATAACTGCGGAATCGTCGAGTCGTACAGATCAATCAGGTTCGTAATCATGCACACCTCGCGGGGTGGTATTGCACCAAGTGATTCTAAGCGGCTCATCCCTACTGTCAAGATATCGGCTTCCACATCTCGCGCCATGAGCCAACCTGATCCATCTCGGCGCGTTGATATCCAACGACTTCCGGCGATTCCTTCTCTTTGGAAAAATCTTTCGTTGGCCCCGGGAAACAGCTATCATTCGCAGTATTCGAGTGGTCTTGTGAGTGGTTCGACACCGCACGCGGCAGTTGGAAAGCGTCACTGCGGAACAACCAAATCTTCATTTCATCAAGTTGTCACGATGCCTAATTCCCTCGAAAGTTCCCCAGGTGCCCGACTTCGTGCGGCCTGGAAATCCGGGCCGATCCCGCTTCCCGGGGTGTTCTCCCCGCTGGTCGCCAAGCTCGCCGAACGGATCGGCTTCCAGGCCGTTTACCTTTCGGGCGGCGCACTCTCCGCAGGAAACGGCGTTCCCGATATCGGATTGCTGACGCTCACCGAGTTCGCTGCGGCGGCCCAGCTCACGGTCCAGGCCACGTCGCTTCCCCTGCTTTGCGATGCGGATACGGGATTTGGCGAAGCTCTGAATGTCGAGCGTACCATCCGTATGTTTGAGGCCGCTGGCGTGGCCGGGGTTCACCTTGAAGACCAGGAAATGCCCAAGCGGTGCGGGCATCTTTCCGGGAAATCGCTTGTTTCTCCTGAGGAAATGGCCGCGAAGATTCGCGCTGCCGTGGCGGCTCGACGTGATCCCGACTTCGTGATCGTCGCCCGCACCGATGCTCGTGGCGTCACCAACTTCGATGATGCCGTGGCGCGTGCGCGGTTGTATCTGGAGGCCGGTGCCGACGCGATCTTCCCGGAAGCAATGCAATCTGCCGAGGAGTTCGCCCGATTCGCGAAGGAAGTCCCCTGCCCCCTTCTGGCGAACATGACGGAGTTCGGCAAAGGTCCGCTTCTCGACGTGAAAACGCTTGGAAACATGGGATATCGGATGATTCTGTTCCCACTCACGGCCTTCCGTGCGGCCATGAAAGCGGCCGAGGAAACGCTCACAAATCTGTTCCAGCACGGGACACAAACGGAATCGCTTTCCAAAATGCAAACACGGGCCGAACTGTACGAACTGCTCGGCTACACGGGCTACGAAGCACGCGACCGCGCGTATTTCGGAGGCTAACGCACTCAATCGCGGGACACGCAATGGACGACTCGCCCTCTCCTCGTGCCGTCTACACCCCCAGCGGCCGCTTTGATACGGCCGATCTTGCTGTTGCATGCGTGGCGTTGACCGCAGCAGCACTCGCTCTCGCCGCCAGCCTCGCTTACGCTCTTCGCTCGGAAACCTATCTGGCCGGTTGGATAACGATCCCCGTCGGTGGGATCTTCGCAGCGTTCATCATGTGGATCGTTCCCGCCTCGAACTGTCGAAACCGAGGACTCGCCTGCGTGCTGGGTTTCGTTGGCGGTCTCCTGTTCCTCACGAGTTTCTACCACATTGACCAGTCTTTACGGTGGGGTGTTGGCTGGGAACACATCGAACGGGTTCCTGGCTACGTCGCCTTCAGAATGGAAACCGATAGCTGGGAGTTCCCGGCAGGACGCAGACCTTTCGCGGTCGTCATTCCACAACCCGCACAAGCCGGTCACACCCCCTGGCTTCCTGGCCCGAAGGGCTGGAACTGGCACTGGGGAATTTTCCTCCTGGAGATTGGAACGTTCGTCCTCTTGCCGGCAGCGGTAGGTTGGGTGCAGGCGGGTTACCCCTTCAGCGAACAGTTCGATGACTGGTTGGCCCATGAGTCGGTCATTTTGACACCCAACTCCGCGAAGGCACTTCGGCAAGCGCTTGCCGAACGAACACTTCCGACGTGGGTGGAAACCGGTGTGGAGAAGACCGTAGAGACGGAATGGTGCAAGGAGGTTACGGTCTGGTATTTCCCGCGGCCCAGTTCGGAGCATCCCGGCGACTCCGAAGTGTATCTCTCGATTGGTTCGGGTCGCCCGGTGCAGCTTGAGATGGAGGAGGCTGCCGCACTCGTGGGATTGATGCCCGGCTTGAGGGCTCTTGCCGTGCCAGCAGAGAACGAATTTGAGCCGACAGTCCAACCTGCGACGACTCTCGACTCCCACAATTCAGGGGCTTGCATCGCCCAACTCTTCCAAATTCCAGGACCATATGTTGGCCGCGCTCAAGACCCAGGCGTGATCCTACGAAGCCGACTCCTCTCGGTAGTGATGCTCCTCCTCCCCATTCCGTTTGTCATCGGATTCATCGCTTCCGTCAACCCGCTCCGGAAGTTGCTTCAAGCCGTCGGGGTTCCCGAGGGGATCGTGCTTGTCATGATCGTCAGTTATGTTGTTCTGGTTGGCGGATTGTTGCTTTTGCTGACTCGCCGGTGGTATCCGCCCGGCGGGAATGCACCGTTTCTCGCGATGGTACTCTACCGCCGGAATGCGATGCACCTGCAAGCGGCCCAGCGAACCGACGCCCTCTTCCGGCCCGAGACATCAGAAGCCATTTACGCCGAGATCGTGCCAAGAAGAACATGGAGCGATCCGTCACGGGGCAGAAAAGAGAATGAGACGGGACTGCTGATTCTCGACGATGAACGCGGCCTTCTCTTCGAGGGTGATCGAAACCGGTATGTCATCCCAATTTCGTCGATGCTTCGTTGCGAGATTGAGGAGGTGACGCACTTCGGCACAACCGCGGGACTCTTCGCTGTGGTGCTCTTAGTCCAATCGGCTTCCGGGTCACACGAACTACCGATCGTTGCGCTGGATGGTGTTCCCGGGGCGAATTACTGGGAAAAAGCAGTCGCACTGGCCCAGATGATCTCCGCCCGGTGGGAGAATCAGAACGCCTCGGATACTCTGCCGCCGAGTGCGTGAGCAGCGAGTTGTTTTTCGCCCGTACTTGTGAAAACAGCACCCAATCTCGTACATTTCTCCGCAGTGCCGCACCGATCTGTGCGATCCGACCGAGAGATTCCCATGTCCACTCTCCCCTACTCTCCCGGGCTCGAAGGTGTCGTCGCCGGCGAGACAAGTATCTGCACTGTCGAGAGCGGGCTGAGCTACCGCGGCTACAGTGTCGGCGACCTCGCGGAGCACTGCTCGTTCGATGAAGTCGCGTATCTGCTGCTGTACGGCGAGTTGCCCAACGCCAAGGAATTGCAGCAGTTCATCGCACGGGTCGCGGCCGCACGTCGGCTTCCGCCGCCGCTCAAGGATCTGTTCGCGGCCCTGCCGAAGTGGACGACGCCACTCGATTCACTGCGGACTGCCGTGTCGGCACTTGGGCACTTCGACCAGGACGCGGCCGACAATTCGCACGACGCGAACCTGCGGAAAGCGGAACGATTGCTGGCACAAATCCCCGTCGCGATTGCCGATCAGCACCGGATTACGAAGGGGTTGCAGCCGGTCCTCGCACGCCAGGATTTGGGGCAAGCGGCGAACTTCTTGTTCATGCTGCGGGATGCCGAGCCAAGCCCGGAAGAAGTGAAGGCGCTCGATGTGTCGCTGATCCTCTATGCCGAGCACGAGTTCAATGCCAGCACGTTCGCCGCTCGTGTGATCGTGTCGACGCTGTCCGACATTCACTCGGGTATCACGGGTGCAATCGGTGCATTGAAAGGCCCGCTGCACGGTGGCGCGAACGAGAAGGTGATGGACATTCTTCTGGCTGCGGGCGGTCCGGAAAAGGCCGAGGAATGGACGCGGGCGGCGCTGGCTCGCAAGGAACGGATCATGGGGTTTGGTCACCGCGTGTACAAGGCTGGCGATGTGCGAGCGGGCATCCTGAAGACCTACGCCCGGGAGGCAGCGCGGGTCGCAGGCGCGACGAAGTGGGAAGACACGGCCGACATCATCGAAGGCGTGATGGCAGCCGAGAAGAACATGTTCCCGAATCTCGACTGGCCCGCCGGTCGGCTTTATCACGCGATGAAGCTGGAGATCCCGCTGTATACGCCGATCTTCGCCATGTCGCGGATCTCGGGCTGGGCGGCACATGTCGTCGAACAACTCGACAACAACCGGCTCATCCGCCCGCGTGCTCTCTACAAGGGACCAGCACCACGCTCCGCGAAACCCATCGCGGAGCGCGGGTAATACCATAATCCCGAATCGGTTTTCGCGCGGAGGTTTTGTCTGCGAACCGCGGCCGGCTCGGCCGCACCAGTTGTTCCACTCGGGTTGCTTTCGGGTCGGCAGGTAACGTCACCGATTTAGATTCGCTCAGCGGCCGAGCCGGCCGCGGTCCACGGAGAAACCAACCGCTGCGGCTTAGCGGCGTTTCCAGGGCTTGTCGGAATCCTCGTCTCGCTCGTCGCGGTCGTCTCGTTCATCGCGGTCATCGCGATCTTCCCGCTCTCGGCGTTCCTCGCGACGACGCCGTCTCTGGCGCTGTGGCTCGATGACATTATCAAATCGCCATTCGCGATAAGCACTTCGCCCTGAAATCGCCAGCAATCCCGCGATGATGAGGACTCCGCCCATCACGGCAACGAACGCTGCAATGATGAGCATCACCTCGGCGGGCGGCCCATTCCGCCCACCATTTTGCCCGGCCATGAAGCCACCAAACGCGATTAACGCGGCCAGCAGAACCTGAAGCCCGCCCAGTAACAACGAACCTATGCCGTTGCCACGCGTGTCGGACGCCTGGCCGGTCACGGTCTGATAGCCGCAGACGAGGAATGCTAGCCCGATCAATCCGGGACAGCACCCCGCGCTCGCTCCGGCTCCGCCTCCTCCGTTGGCACCTTGCATTGCGAAGCTGGCGATCATGTTGATGAGCGAGAGACTGCCGACGCCAATCCAGATAACACCCGCCGCCATCACGCCCCCGGGGAACCGTACGGGTTCCATCTCGTCGGGGTCGTCGTCTCGCCCTCGGTCATCATCAGTGTCACCATAGCGTGGGTCGTCCATACATGAGTCTCTGAGGCAATGTGGATGTCATAGAGTCCGATGGATGTCGCTGCGCGTCAAGCGTCAGTTCTCCAGTTCCAGGCGTCACGCACGCGGTTTGAGTTGATATGCCTTCACGGCGTTCGTCCCCATCACCTTGGTGAACGCTGCGTCGCCCTTCGTCTTCACGTACTTTGATGCGAGCGCGTACACCGTGTCGAACGTCGCGAAGCTGTCGCTTACGGGCCAGTTGCTTCCGAACACGAGCCGGTCGGCCCCGAACACGTTCCACAGCACGTCGAGCGTCGGGGTGTAGAACGCGAGATCGGTTGGTGCCATTCCGTCGCGTTTCCGGCTCCCTTCCACGAGCGCCGACAGCTTGCAGAACACGTTCCCGCCCGCCTTCCCGCCGACCGCGACGGCCTTCTGCCACGCCTCCGGCGGCGCCTTGCCGTCGATCGTCGGGTTCCCCATGTGGTTCACAACCACCCGCAGTTTCGGCAACTTCTCGGCGACCTTCGCCGCGGCGAGGAACGTCTCCGCACCGCCGTTGATGTCCAGTGACAACCCGTTGTCACTGAGCGCCTTCAGACGATCGAACGCCGCGTCGTCTTTGAGGTCGCGCTCGTTCACGCGGATGCCGCGGAACAGCGGGTTCTTCACGAACCGTTCCACGTTCTTCACGAAATCCTTGTCCGCGAGCGACAGGTTCCCCACGACACCGGCGAGGAACGGCTCATCCTTCGCGAGGTCGAGCAGCCACTGGTTGTCCTCCAGCCACGGGCTTGCTTCCACGACGACCGTGCCCGTGATGCCGTGCGGCGCCGCGAGCTTCTTGTACTCGGCCGGCAACACAGCACGATACAGAACCTTGTCGCCCTTGCCGGGCCACGGCACGCCTTCCTTGCGGGTCGGGTCGTAGAAGTGCGTGTGCGTGTCGATCACTACCGATTTCACGTCGGCCGCTGGCGCGAGGCCGCAAGCGGAAACGACCCCGGCAGCAATTGCCTCGCGTCGGTTCATCATGCCAGCGCCTCCTTGATGACCTTGCCGAACACGTCCGTCAGGCGGAAGTCGCGGCCCGCGTGTCGGTAGGTCAGCTTCTCGTGATCGAGGCCGAGGCAGTGCAAAATGGTTGCCTGCACGTCGTGGATGTGAACGCCGCCTTCAACTGGGTGGAAGCCCATGTCGTCCGTCTTCCCAAGGGAAACGCCCGGCTTGGTGCCACCACCGGCCATCCAGATTGTGTAGGCCTGCGGGTGATGGTCGCGCCCCAGGCTGCGACCCAGAAGCGGGTTCGATTCCACCATCGGCGTGCGACCGAACTCCCCGCCCCAGATGACGAGCGTTTCGTCGAGCATCCCGAGCCGCTTCAGATCGCTGACAAGTGCGGCACTCGCCTTGTCGGTCGCCCCACAGTTGTTCTTCGAGTTCCCGGCCACATCCGAGTGAGCATCCCAGCCTTCGTGGTAAATGTTGATGAACCGCACGCCGCGTTGCACCATCCGACGTGCCAGCAAGCACGCCCGCGCAAACGATGGCTTCGCGGGGTCTACACCGTACAACTCCAGCGTTTCCTTGGGTTCCTTGGTCAAGTCCGTTAGTTCCGGGGCGGCGGTCTGAAGCCGCCCGGCCATCTCGTATGCCGCAGTTCGAGTCGCGATTTCGGGATCACCAACCACGCCAAGCCGGGTCTTGTTCATCTGCGCGACGAGATCAAGTGTGTCAGTCTCGGTCTGCTTGTCGAACCCCGGCGGCGATGACACGTTCAGAATGGGATCGCCCTGATTGCGGAAACGCACTCCGGTGTACACTGTCGGCAGGAAGCCACTGCTCCAGTTCGCACTTCCACCACTGATCCCCGCGCCGGTGGACATCACGACGAACGCAGGCAAGTCCTTCGTCACGCTGCCGAGGCCGTAGGTCACCCAACTACCCATACTGGGGCGACCGGGTTGCCCGAACCCCGTATTGAAGAAGATCTGTGCCGGAGCGTGGTTGAACTGATCCGTATGAACGGCCTTCAGGAACGTGACGTCGTCCACCACCTTCGCGAGATGTGGCAGCACCTCGGAGAGTTCCGCGCCGCACTTTCCGTGCTTCGCGAACTTGAACCGTGGCCCCAGTACCGCCGCGTCGGGTCTGATAAAGGCGTAGCGCTGACCCTTGATGATCTCGGGCGGGATTGGCTTCCCTTCGAGTCGCGTCAACTCGGGCTTCGGGTCGAACAGATCAAGTTGACTCGGGGCACCCGCCATGAAGAGGTGAATGACCGCTTTCGCCTTCCCCGGGAAGTGTGGCTTCTTCGGCGCGAAGGTGTCAGTTCGTGACTCTGCGGCACCGGCGAACCGGTGTCCGCTGTTAGTCAGAAGTGATGCAAGAGCGATCTTGCCGACGCCGTATCCGCAATCGCGAAAGAAGTGCCGGCGGGCAACGGGGGAGTATGTGTGGCTCATTCTGGCAGTTAACGCAGGTGAGCCAACGATGGCAAGGCTTCGCACCGGGTTTGCAAAACAGCCCACGGATTTCTCCGTGGGCTGCGTCATTCGAGTTCCAGGTTGACTTACCAGTTAAACTGCAGCCCGAAGCTGATGCCCTGCACGAAGAAGCCCGATGAGCGGAACTGCGGTCCGGGCGACGGTGGCCCAGCAACAGGTCCGGCAGAACCTGGCGGCAGGAAGTTCGGGATGCGAGCGGCATCGACGTTGGTGTCGATCGCATTCCCGGGTCGCAGCACGTTCCCCATGTAGAGGAAGTTGTAGCCGACGAACAGCTTCATCCGGCTCGTGAGTTGGTAGCCCACGTTCAGCCCCGCTTCCGGGACGACCGAGAACACGCTGTCGCTATACCGGCCGATGTTCGCCCCTGGAAGCGCGAGCAAGCCACCTGCCGCTGTCGCAGGCATCCCGTTGGTCATCACGAGATTTTGCGATCCCGTGATTTCCAGCGTGCGGTTCGTGGTACCGAACGCAACGGCGGCCCGGCCATCGAGTGACCAGCGACCACGCTGGTAGGTGCCAACCAACCCAATCTGGCCACCATTGAACTGGTTGGTGGTCCGGAAGGAATCGAACACGACTCCCGAGGCCAGCGGCATCCCGATCGCCGCACCGGGCAGCGTCGCGAACTGCTCGGTGATGGTGAGCTTCTCGCTCATATCGAGGTAGCGATAACCGATGATCCCGTCGAGGCGACACATGCTGCACGGGTCGCCAAGCAGGTTCCGGCGATAGTTGATTTCTCCACCCCAGACCTGGTTTTCCAGGTGAATCTGTGCCCCGCCAGTTGCACGCACCGAGTCAGCAATGATCTCAGAATCGGACCCGAAGAACGGCGTGTTCGGGTTCACATTGTTGAACGGGCGAGCCAGGAATGGCACCATCATGGTCGAGAGGGTGGTCGTGCTGGCGGCCTGACCGAGGAAGAAGCCGCGTGCTTCAACTCCCCGAATCTGTTCATTCCCGAACCACCGACCAAGCGTGAACCGACCACCAGAGTGGAACGTCTGCCCAAACGGCCCGCTGATCAACGGCGTGGTGTTGCCGACTCCGAGCTGACCATTGAACTGCGGCGAGCTGGTGGTCACGAGCACCGGCACCTGCGCGGCCTGTGTCCACCACATCAAGTATTCACCGGACACCCACCATCGGCCCATCCCCGCAACACGTCCGACAGCACCATCCATAACCATCGCGTTGGGATCGCCAGGGATTCCCGTTCCGCAGTCGTCATAGATCGCCCCTTCCATCCCGGCTACGGGATAGCCGTAAGCCCCTGGAGCAACTGACGGGATTCCGGTCCCGGTACTGGGTAACCCAGTCGGGTACGACATCACCCCGGGATTCACTGCACCGATACCACGATCTTCAACAATGCTCGGTCCCGAAGCGAACTGCGACGATGGAACCGGATTGCTGAACGTCGGGGTGCCCATTGGCATCCCACCCATCGGCATCCCACCCATCGGCATCCCGTTCATGGGTTGCGGATTCGTGGGAACGCTTCCGTTTGATGGCATGGGAGAGGGAACAGGAATCTCGCCGGGCCGCGGCGTGATGAGCCCCACGGGTCTGATCCCTGGATCGACTGTGGGGGCGTTCTCGGGAATGGCCATAGGCCGCCCGAGTTTTGCAGACCGTTGAGGCTGCGGTGATGTGCGGGAGTCTTGGGCCGCGGCTGGGGACGCGAACATCCCCAAACCGAGTGCCAGACCACCGAGAAAAATCCGGCGCATGGGAATGAGTCCTCCTGACACCCGACCAGAACCGGCACGAACTCTGTCCGGTACAAGTCACGCTACATCAGTCTTCGGATACTCCTCACCTTGCTCCGTATCCCGAGAGCACCAGCCTTTTCGATTCACTCTCCAGTACCCCCACCTGTCCGGAGCACACAGCAATGGGTGCCCGACCGCCACAATCGGCATCCTCGCTGATTTCCCCAGAACCCGCGATTTCCGATTCACCGCGCGGAAATGTTGAAGCAGCGCAATCTGACCAACCGAAGAAGAAAGCAGAACCCGAGCAGATTCGCCCGGACCGGAAGACCAGGTGAGGAGCGTCCCATGGCTGGCCGCCGTAAGAAGCGTTGGAAAACGATCCTCCCGACAGTAACCCTGACCGCGATCCCGTTCTTCATGAACCCGTCGATCGCGACCGCATTCTTTCCCCCCGTGGTGCCGCCTCCACCCGTGGTCGTCCCGCCGGTGAGTCCTCCGCCGGTGATCGTGGTGCCGCCGGTCGTCCCGCCTGTGGTGCCCCCTGTTGTGCCACCCGTGGTGCCACCCGTGGTGCCGCCCGTTGTGCCTCCCGTGGTGCCGCC
>Ga0209181_10009955_pt1 | contig 12405 bp, 8 predicted proteins | sample MAT05_FD_187208 | JGI IMG/M metagenome (GOLD analysis project Ga0209181, IMG submission 187208) | Freshwater microbial communities from Lake Fryxell liftoff mats and glacier meltwater in Antarctica - MAT-05 (SPAdes) (version 2) | ecosystem: Environmental > Aquatic > Freshwater > Ice > Liftoff... | reverse complement strand
CCAGGGTCGAATGGGTCGCGAAGAGCGCGCGGCTTTGCGCGAACTGATCCGCGCGCGGCTCGCGGAGATCAGCGGCAAGCCGGTGCCGCTGGCGTTTTGAGCGGGACAGCATGGAGTGCGGCGGCAGAGCGTAGCGCCGACGCCGCTTTGGCAGGAGCGGAGCGACGCGGCTGGCGAACGGAAAGCCGCACCCCCGTGCGAAAGCGGCGTCGCCGCTGCGTTCGCCGAGGCTCACTGCGCTCTGCCGCCGGACTCCACAATCCGGCCTCCGCGAACCCCTTTGCCTCGCCCCAGCCGAGCCGGACGTTGCGGGTGCGGGGCGTTTCTGAAAGCGTGCGCGCCGCATGTCGGCTCTCACGATCACTTTCCTCGGCACCGGGACCTCGCAGGGCGTGCCAATGATCGGATGCGACTGCCGCGTGTGCCGCTCGCCCGACCCGCGCGATCAGCGGACGCGGGCCTCGATCTATGTCGAGACGCCGGAGTGCGCGTGGGTCGTGGACACGGGGCCGGAGTTCCGCATGCAGGCGCTGCGGGAGCGGGTGCGGCGGCTGGATGCGGTGGTCTATACGCACTCGCACACGGATCACATCATGGGCTTCGACGACCTCCGCGTCTTTTGCCGGGGCGGGCGCGACCTGCCGATCCACGCGTCGCCGGAGACGATGCGCGATCTCCAGCGGGTCTTCCTTTTCGCATTCAACGGCGAGAACCGCTGGCCCGGCTACGTCCTCCCGCTGCCGCGCGTGATCGACGGCCCGTTCACGCTCGGCGTCACGGAGGTGATTCCGCTGCCGGTCGAGCACGGGCGCACACCGGTGAACGGCTACCTTTTCACGCGCAACGGCGAGCGGCTCGCCGCGTATTTGAGCGACTGCAAGGCGGTCCCGGAAGCTGCGATTGAACAGATTCGCGGGGTGCGGCATCTCATCGTCGATGCCCTGCGCCACAAGCCCCACCCGACTCACATGAGCGTGACCGAATCTCTCGCGCTCGCGGCAAAAGTGGAGCCCGGCCAGACGTGGTTCACGCACCTCTGCCACGACCTCATGCACGCGGAGGTGGAGGCCGGACTGCCGGCTGGCGTGCGGGTGGCATACGATGGAATGAGGATCGAGACGTGATTCGATCTTCGCTTTTAGCTGTGGCCGCCGGAGTGGCTTTGCTGCTGGGTCTCGCGGTGAAAGGGCGCGCGCAGGATGCGGCGAACGGTGGAAATGCGGACGCGGCAGCGACGCTGGTGATCTACAACGAAACGGATCGCGACTCTGGAGAGCTGGCGCGGTTTTATGCGGCGCAGAGGGGTATCGCAAAAGAGCGCGTGCTCGGTCTGAAATGCGCGAAGACGGAGGAGATTACGCGGCAGGAATATGACCGCACCATCGCCGAGCCGCTGCGCAAGGCGATGACGTCGAATTTCTGGTGGAAGCTGCGCGAGCCGGAAAACCCGCTCGGGCCGGTCGAGGCGAACAAAATCCGCTTCATCGCGCTGATCCGGGGCGTGCCGCTGAAGATCGCGGAGACCCCGAAGTATCCCGGCGACCGCGTGACCGCGCCGGCGCCCATCGGGACGGTGAACGCGGCTGCGGTGGATTCGGAGCTCGCGGTGCTGGGCCTGAACAACCGGCAGATTTCGGGCGCGCTGAATAACCCGTACTTCCGCAGCTTTTCCGCAGTCGCGGATTTCAACCATCCCGAGATCATGCTCGTCTGCCGGCTGGATGGACCCACGCCGGAGATCGTGCGGCGGATGATCACGGACTCGATCGCCGCCGAGCGGGAGGGGCTTACCGGAATCGCCTACATCGACGCGCGAAACATCGCGGAGGAAGGGTATGCCGAGGGAGACAAATGGCTTTATGCGCTGGCCAGCGAGGCGCGCCGCCGGGGCACGCCCGTGGTGCTCGACAACGGGCCCGAACTTTTTCCCGAGAACTACCCGATGCGCCAGGCAGGGCTCTATTTCGGCTGGTATACGGAACTGGCCGCGGGGCCGATGGTGCGGCCGGAGTTTCGGTTCAATCGCGGGGCGGTGGCCGTGCATATCCACTCCTTCAGCGGATCGACGGTGCGCGACCCGATCCGCAATTGGGTCGCGCCGCTGCTTTTCGCCGGCGCGGCGGCGACGCTCGGCAATGTGTATGAGCCGTATCTCGCGCTCACCCCGCAGCTCGATGTCTTTCACAATCGCCTCCGCTCCGGCTTCACCTTCGCGGAGAGCGCCTACATGTCGGAGCGCGCACTTTCGTGGATGACGACTTTCGTGGGCGACCCGCTCTACCGCCCGTATAAAGGCGCGCTGGAGCTGGATGAGCGGCCTTCGGGCGGCGAGTGGGCGGAGTATCGCAAAGGCGCGCAACTTTGGTTTTCCACGGATCGCACGCGCGGCGACGCGGCCTTGCGCGAGGCCGGGAAAAAACTGAAGAGCGGCGTAATCATGGAGGGGCTGGGGCTGCTTCAAGTCTCGGCGGGCGATACTGCGGCGGGACTCGCTTCCTTCGCGCAGGCCCGCGATTACTACGGCAACACCGATGACGCGATGCGCGTGGCGGTGCATGAAATTTTCATTTTTCGCGCGGCCGGCCGGCACGTCGAGGCGCTCACGGTCGCGCTGAAGATGGCGGCGGCCGTGCCGAAATCACCGGCCGGGGAATTGCTCAAATCCCTCGCCAATCCGCCGCCGCTGCCCCAAGCACCGCCAGCCGCTCCCGTGAAAAAATAGGGCCAGCCGCCTTTCCGCGATGACTCCCGCCGACCGCTACGCAAAGCTGCTGCCGGCCAGCGTGCGGGAAATCCCGCTGCTGCGGGTGCGGCGGGAGTTGCCGGAGATGGAGCTGCAGGCGCATTGGTTCGCGGGGGATTTCGGGCGCGAGTTTCGGACGGTCGCGGGCGGGACGGCGCGGGTGGTGCAGTTTGGCGTGTGGAACCACGAGGCCGGACCGGATTTCGCGGAGGCGGCGGTGTCGCTGGATGGCGGTGCGCCGGTGCGCGGGAGCATCGAACTCGACCCGGAGGCGCGTGATTGGGAGCGGCACGGGCACGCGGAGAATCCCGACTACGAAAACGTGGTGCTGCACGTTTTCACCCGCGCAGGCAGCGGCGAATACTTCACCCGCACGGCGCAGCACCGGAATGTGCCGCAGGTCCTGCTCGACGTGGCGAGTCTCAGCGGAGAGCCGCCGAATCCATTACCCGCGGCCATTCCAGGCCGGTGCTGCGCGCCGCTGCAGGCGCTGGCCGAGGAGGAGGCTCGCGAGGTCTTGCTCGGAGCCGCGCAGTATCGCCTGCGGAAAAAAGCCGCCGCGCTGGCGACGCTCGTAGAAATTCACGGTGCGGACGAGGCGCTCTTCCAGGCGCTCGCGGCGACGCTCGGCTACAAGAGCAATAAGCTGCCCTTCACGCTCCTCGCCCAGCGCCTCCCACTCCGGCTGCTGCGCAAAGGCGACGCCGCCGCGCTGCTCTTCGGCGTGAGCGGTTTTCTGTCCGCGAGCGACCTCGCCGCCTTCGATGCGCCCACGCGCTCCTATCTGCGCGGGCTGTGGGAAAGCTGGTGGCCCCGCCGCGCGGAATTCGAGCGACTGGCCATCGCGCCAAAGCTGTGGCGGATGAGCGGGCAGCGGCCGGCGAACCACCCGCAGCGCCGACTCGCCGCGCTCGGGGAGATCGTCCGCCACTGGCCGAAAATCCGCGCGCTCCGCGACCGCTGCGAACCGGACGAGATTCACGATTTCTTCGCGAAGCTGGGCGACGAGTATTGGGATTTCCATTATACCGTCAGCTCAAAGCCCGCGGCGAAACGCATGGCCCTCGTCGGCGAATCGCGCGTCACCGAGATGCTCGCGAACGTCTTCTTCCCCCTCGCCATCGCCGCCGATGAAACGCGCTGGACCGGCTTCAAAACCCTGCGCGCCCCGATGACCAATCAGCGCGTCGAAATCGCCGCCCTCCGTCTTTTCTCCGACAGCCCGCGCGCCGCCGAGTTCCTGAAATACGCGGCGCTTCAGCAGGGCCTGCTGCAAATCTACGAAGATTTCTGCCTCCGCGACGTCTCCGACTGCGCCCACTGCCCCTTCCCCCGCCAGCTCGCGCAGTGGTGAAACGTCCGGGCGCTAGTTTCAAAAGCCGCCGGTGCAGAAGCGGAGTTTCGGGTCAAGTGCGCCCTAGCTGAAGCTCGGGCCGAGGCGAAATGCCGTCGCCCGTCTTGTCTTTCGCGCGGGAAGCTGGCGGAATTCCGCCCCCGGTTGCCGGGTAAACCGTATTGCCCGCTTGAATGCCATGCTCACCGAGACGAGAGGAAACGCCCCCATGCACCAGCAGCTTTCCCTCCGCCAGCAGGTCACCGATATCGTCAATGCCGCGCCGGTCTTCGACGTCCATACGCATCTCTACGACCCTGCTTTTGGCGAGCTGCTGCTCTGGGGGATCGACGAGATGCTCGTCTATCACTACCTCATCGCAGAGGGCTTCCGGGATCTCGCCGTGCCCTACGAGAAATTTTGGGCGCTCTCGAAGACGCACCAGGCGGACCTGATCTGGGACGCGCTTTTCATCCGGCACTCGCCGATCTCCGAGGCCTGCCGCGGCGTACTCACGGGGCTGAACGCGCTCGGGCTCGATGTGCAGAAGCGCGACCTCGCCGCGCTGCGAAAGCACTTCGCAAGCTGGAATGTGGGGGACTTCACCACGACGGCGCTGGAGCTGGCGAACGTGCGGAAGGTCTGCATGACGAACTCCCCTTTCGACGATCTGGAGCGGCCGGTGTGGGAGCGCGGCTTCACGCGCGACGAGCGCTTCGTGGCGGCGCTCAGAATCGACCCGCTGCTCTGCGACTGGGCAAACACCGCGCCTAAGCTGCACGCGTGGGGCTACGACGTGCGCGCGGATTTTTCCGGCCAGACCTTCGGCGAAGTGCGCCGGTTTCTCGCGGATTGGACGAAGCGCATCGACGCCCGGTATTGCATGGTCTCGCTCACGCCGGACTTTGCCTTTCCCGCGGACACGCCGACGGCGCGGCTGATCGAGCACGCCATCCTGCCGCACGGGCGCGACCACGGGCAGGCCTTTGCGATGATGATCGGCGTGAAACGGAACGTGAATCCGCAGCTCGGCCTCGCCGGAGACAGCGTGGGCCTGGCGGATGTCGGCGCGGTGGCCAACCTGTGCGCGCAGTTTCCCGAAAACAAATTCCTCTGCACGATGCTGGCGCGGGAAAACCAGCACGAGCTGTGTGTGACGGCTCGGAAGTTCCGCAACCTGCACGTCTTCGGCTGCTGGTGGTTCCTCAACAACCCCTCGATCATCGAGGAGATGACGCGGATGCGGTTGGAACTCCTCGGCCTGAGCATGACGCCGCAGCACAGCGACTGCCGGGTACTCGACCAGCTCATCTATAAATGGAGCCACTCGCGAGCGATCATTGGCAAAGTGCTCGCCGAAAAATACGACGACCTCGCGCTGACTGGCTGGGAACCGACGCGCGCGGAGATCGAGCGCGATGTGCGCGATCTTTTTGGAGGCGCGCTGGAGCGGTTTTTGCAGAGCTAAGAGCGGACGCCCCCGGCGCGAGAGCCGCCGCGGCCCCTTCGACGAGGCAGAGCTTTCACGTCAGGATGCTCTTCACCACATGCCCGTGCACATCGGTGAGACGGAACTGGCGGCCTTGGAAGCGGTAGGTGAGGCGCTCGTGGTCGATGCCGAGGAGATGCAGGACGGTGGCTTGGAAGTCGTGCACATGGACGGGGTCTTTCACGACGTTGAAAGCGAACTCGTCGGTCTCGCCATAGCTGATGCCCGGCTTCACGCCGGCACCGGCCATCCACATCGTGAAGGCGTAGGGATGATGGTCGCGGCCCCAGTTTTTCGTGTCGGCGATGTCGCCCTGCAGGAACGGCGTGCGGCCGAATTCGCCGCCCCAGATGACCAGCGTATCGTCGAGCAGACCGCGCTGTTTCAGATCTTTCACCAAAGCGGCGGACGGTCCGTCGGTGTCCTGGCATTGGATTTTGAACTGCGTGGTGAGATTGCGGTGATGATCCCAGCCGGCGTGAAAGCATTGCACGAACCGCACGCCGCGCTCCACGAGCCGGCGGGCCATGAGGCAGTTGTAGGCGTAGCTGCCCTGGCGCTTCACTTCGGGACCATACATCGCGAGGGTGTCAGCGGACTCATTGGAAAAATCCGTCAGCTCCGGGACGCTGGCCTGCATCTTGTAGGCCATCTCATACTGCGCGATGCGCGTGGCGATCTCGGGGTCGGCGAACTCGGCGTAATGCTGTTCGTTGAGCTGCGCGAGATTGTCGAGCAAGCCGCGGCGAACCTCGCGGCTCATCCCGTCGGGGTTCGATAAATACAGCACCGGATCGCCGCTGCCGCGGAAACGCACACCCTGGAATTTCGAAGGCAGAAAGCCGCTACCCCAATAGAAATCGTAGAAGATCTGCCCGCACGAAGCCTCCTTGTCGCGCGAGGTCATGACGACGAAACCGGGCAGGTTTTCACTCGCGGTGCCGAGGCCGTAAGTGGCCCACGCGCCCATGCTCGGCCGGCCCGGCTGCTCGGCGCCGGTGAGGAAAAAGGTGATCGCCGGCGCGTGGTTGACTGACGTGGTGTGCATCGACTTCACGAAGCAGAGGTCGTCCACAATCTCCGCGGTCTTGGGGAAAAAATCGCAGACCCAGGTTCCGGATTTCCCGTGCTGCTGAAACTTCGTGAACGCCGGCAGGACGAGCTTCTTCTTTTGCCCCTGCGTCATCGTGGAAAAGCGTTTCCCCTCCAGCACCGATGCCGGCAATTCCTCGCCGCGCATCTTCTCAAGACCCGGCTTGTAGTCGAAAGTATCGAGGTGCGGCGGTCCGCCGTTTTGCAGCAGGTAAATGACGTTCTTCGCCTTTGGCGCGAAATGCGGCACGCCCGGCAGCCCTCCGGATCGAGGGGCCGCCTGGGCCGCGGCGAAGAGATCGCGATTCAGCAGCGAACCGAGCGCGGCGGCGCCGAGACCGACGGCGGACTTGGAGAAGAAATTCCGGCGCGTGAGGTAGGCGGCGCGCTCTTCTTGCGGCGTCATGGTCATTCGTTGGTTAGCGTTTCATCGAGATTCAGCAGCAGGCTCGCGAGGCCGGTGTGGGCGGCGAGTTCGGTTGGGTCGATCTTCGCGTCCGGCTTGGATTCGCCGTTGGCGATGAGCTTTTTCGCGGCGGCGGGATCGGCGGCGTACTGCTGGCGCAGGGTGGCGAGCGCCTTCTCGAGGATGGGCGTTTCCTTCTCCGTCGGAGCGCGCGCGGTGCAGACTCGGAAGGCGAAGGCGAGCCGTTCGGCGTCGGTCGCGCCGCCTTGCTTTAGCATCCGCTCCGCGAGAGCGCGCGCGGCTTCGTTGTAAGTCACGTCGTTGAGGGTCACGAGCGCGTGCAGCGGGGTGTTGGTCTGGCCGGTTTTGACGGTGCAGGTCTGGCGATTAGAGACGTCGAAGAACATGGTCGGGCCGACGATGCGCCGCCAAAACGTGTAAAGGCTGCGGCGGTAGAGCGCTTCGCCGTGATCCTGCTGATACTTGATCTGCCCAAAGGTCGCGTCCTCCCAGACGCCTTCGGGCTGATAGCCTTTCACCGGCGGGCCGCCGACTTTCTCGACGAGCAGCCCGCTCGCGGCCAGTGCCTGATCGCGCAGCATCCAGCTCGGCAGCCGATGCCGCGGGCCTCGGGCGAGCAGGCGATTCTCCGGGTCGCGCTCCGCCAGACCGGGCGGCAGTTTGGACGACTGCCGATACGTGGCGCTCGTCACGATCAGGCGCAGGAGTTTTTTCACATCCCAGCCACTCTCGCGGAATTCGACAGCCAGCCAGTCGAGGAGTTCGGGGTGGACGGGTTGCTCGCCCTGCACGCCAAAGTCTTCCGTCGTTTTCACCAAGCCGATGCCGAAGAACATCTGCCAGTAACGATTCACCGTAACCCGCGCGGTGAGCGGATGCTGGGGCGAGACGAGCCACCGGGCCAGCGCGAGCCGGTCAGTCGGCGCGTCCTCGGGGAGCTTTGGCAGGAATGCAGGCACGCCGTGCGCGACCTTGTCGGCCGGGACTTCATAGTTGCCCTTCACGAGCACGAACGTCTCTCGCGGCTTCGCGCGTTCGCGCATCACCATCGTTTTCGGCAAGGTCTTCTCCGCACTTTCGCGCGCGGCCTTCGCCGCATCCTGCTGTTTCTTCGCGGCGAGCAATCGCCCATCCGTGCCGAGATAAAATTCAGCGACCGCTTTCTTTTGCTCGTCATTGCGCTGGTCGGCGCTCACGGCGAGCGCGGCTTTGACATTCTCGGGCATCGGCCGCAGGAGCGCGGTCGGGGCATTCGTGATGGAGATGCGGAAACGGCCAAGCGCGTGCTGCTTGTGCGGCGAGCGGAAAATCATCCGGAAGGAAAGCACCTCCTCGGGGCGATAACCGTTGAACGGTTTCTGGAAGGCGATGATGGCGGTGTGCGGCTTGCCAAAAGCCGGCTGCACTGCCCAGCCGGTATCGTTCTTTCCGTCGAACGCATGCTTCAGCGGCCAGCCTTCCTGCTCGAAATCCGCGCTCACCGGTTCGAGATCCGGCGGGCCACCGCCGCCAAGCACCACGAGTTCGCTGAGCACGAAATTGCCATTCTCCGCGCGACCCGGCCCGCCGTTCGCCAAACCCTCTCCGGGCAGCGCCTCGATCCGCACGGCCATCACGTTTTTCAGCCGTGTCCGCGCCATGACGAGGAACTCATCGGCATCGGGATTCGCGCCGCTGACCACCACAGCGCCATCCGGCTGCACGGTGAGCGTCGCGCCGGCTTCGCTGTTCGCTTCCTCGGGGTGCAGCGTCTCCCATTCGACAGGCGCCACGCTCGCGCCGCCCGCAGTGAGCGTGCGTTCCCATTCCGGCTGCCCTTCGCGCAGCGTCTTCGCCAGTTCATCGTGCGCCTTTTTCGCCTCGGTTTCCTTCGCCTTGAGGTCATCGACTTTCTTTTGCTCCTCCGGCGTCGAGAGACTGAGGATCGGATTCGCCAGCCCGCCCGCGTCATTGCCACCGGACTCGTCGATGGAGTTAAAAAAAGCCGACAGACTGTAGTATTCCTTCTGCTTGAGCTGATCGAATTTATGGTCGTGGCAGCGGCAGCAGTTGAAAGTGAGCCCCATCCAGACCGTGCCGGTCGTCTCCGTTCGGTCCATCACATTTTCCACGCGCGACTCTTCCGCGATGCGCCCGCCCTCGCCATTGATCATGTGATTGCGATGAAAGCCGGTGGCGATGAGCTGTTCGCGAGTGGGCTTCGGCAAAAGATCTCCGGCCAGTTGCTCGACCGTAAACTGATCGAACGGCAGGTTGTCGTTGAGCGCTTTGATCGCCCAATCGCGCCAGTACCACATCGCCCGCGTCGGATCGCCCTGGTAGCCGTTCGTGTCCGCATAACGCGCGGCATCCAGCCACTCCCAGACCATCCGCTCGCCGTAGCGCGGCGATGCGAGCAGTCGATCCACCGCGCGCTCATAGGCGCCAGCCGTGTCGTCTTTGCGAAAAGAATCCAACTCGGCCAGGGTCGGCGGCACCCCGGTCAGATCGAGGGTCACCCGCCGCAGCAGCTTCTCCTTTGGCACTTCCGGCGCAGGCGCGAGCCCTTCTTTTTCCAGCCGCAAACGAACAAAAGCGTCGATCGGATTCTGAACTTGGAGCTTCCCGCTTTGAGCTTCCGCCGGCACCGCCACCCGCTTCGGAGCGATAAAAGCCCAGTGCTCACCCCACGGCGCGCCCTCCTCGACCCAGCGTTGGAGCAGTTTTTTCTGAGCGCCGCTCAGATGCCGGTTGGACTTCGGCGGCGGCATGACCTCGTCCTTGTCGTCGCTGAGAATCCTTACGACCAGATCACTCGCCGCGGTGTCGCCCGGCTTCACCACCGTCACCCCATCAAGCGTGCGATACGCACCTTCTTTCGTATCCAGTCGCAGCTTTGCCTCGCGGGAGCCCGCGTCGGGCCCATGGCAGTGATAGCAATTTTCCGAAAGGATCGGCTGGACCTCGCGCGCGAAATCAACCGGCGCGGCGGACGCGGCGAGCGGCAGGCTGACGACGAAGAGGCTGAGTGTGCGACGGGGAAACACGGCTGATCCCAAACTAACCCACCGCGTCGCGCGGTTAATGAGAAAAATTACCATTTTTCCTCCGCCTCCCGGCGGCCAATTGCAGCGCGTTATTTCTGCACCACAAAGTCGATGACGAGCGCGTCTTCGAGCACAGGACCGAGGAGGGTGACAAAGGCTTTGTGCGCGGGATGCACGAGATAGGCGTCGCGGTCGGCGGCGTTTTTGAAGGTGGCAATCCAGCAGTGGGTGAAGCCCTTGTCGTGCTTCTCAGGGCTGACGTTGGTGCCGTATTCAAGCGCCTCAACAGCGGTGATTTTGCCTTTCAGCGCCGCGAATTCCTCGACGACTTTCGCGACCTGCGCCTTGTCGGCGTCCGCCTTGAATTTGAAATGCACGACGTGGCGGAGCGGGGCGTCGGCGCCGAGCGTGGTGGCGGCGGACATGGCCAGAGCGAGGAGCAGGACGGCGAGTTTCATGGGGGGAGAGGGTGGGCCGTTTAGGGGTGCTTGTGCTTCCCGTGGGCCTTGTCCTGCGGGGCTTTGCAGTTCGGATCGTTCGGGGAGCAGGCTTTGGTCGAGCTGGCGCAGCACTCTTTTTTCGGGGTCCCGGCGCAGGCGGCAAAGGCGAGGGTGCAAAGAGCGAGGAAGACGGTGGGGATTTTCATGGCGGGAGAAGGTGGGGAGGTTTGGGCAAATTGCCAGCGGTAGTTTGCGCGGATTTATCAACTCTCGATCTTGACCGCCATCGCCTGCGCTTGCAGGCAAAGCTCAGCGGCGAGAAAGGCGTGCTCCTGAGTCATGGCGTTTTCGGTGCGGTTCAGACAGTCGAGAATGAGCTGGCCAAAGAAGGGGTATCCGACCTCGCCGTGGCAGCGGATGTGGTGCTCGCCTTTCTGATCCACGAGGTAGAGCTGGTCGCCCTGCGGGTCGCGCGCCACGTCGAGATACTTGCGCAGCTCGATGTAGCCCGCGGTGCCGAGGATGAAGGCGCGCCCGTCGCCCCAAGTGCCGAGGCCGTCGGGATTCAGCCAGTCGATGCGGATGTAATTGGTCGCGCCATTGTCGGCGAGGAGGTTGGCCTCGCCCCAGTCTTCGAATTCCGGGAACTGCTTGTGATGGTAGTTCGCGACCTGCGCGTGCAGGACTTTCGCGCTCTTCGCTCCGGTCCATGAAAGGAACTGCTCGAAGTGATGCGAGCCGATGTCGCAGAGGATGCCGCCGGTCTTTTCCTGCGACCAAAACCACGGCGGACGGCTGGCCGGCGAGCTGCGATGCGGCCCGAGGCCGACCACCTGCACCACGCGCCCAATGGCGCCCTGCTCGATGAGCTGCCCCGCGCGCACCGCGCACTCCACATGCAGGCGCTCGCTGAAATAGACCATGTACTTTCTGCCCGTGGCCGTCACTTTTGCCCGCGCATCGGCGAGCTGGCCGAGCGTGGTGAAAGGGGTCTTGTCGGTGAAGTAATCCTTGCCCGCATCCATGACCCGCAGGCCGAGTGGCCCGCGGTCGCTGGGCACGGCGGCGGCGGCCACGAGGCGCACATCGTCCTGCGCGAGAATGGCGTCGATGCTCGGGAGCGGCTTCGCGCTCGGAAAGGTCTGGCAGAATTTCTCGACCTTCACCGGGTCGGGATCATGCACGTAGCGCAGCTCACCACCGGCTTCCGTGAGCCCTTTGCACTGGCCGTAGATGTGGCCGTGATCGAGCGCCGCCGCAGCGAAGACAAACTCGCCCTTTTCCACGACCGGCGCCGGCTTGCCCTCGGGCGCGTAGTTCATTCCGTCGGATTTCTGATGGGACATCGCGCGGAAGCTATGCGCCCCCTGCGGCGGGAGTAAAGCGGCAGTCGGGAAAAAATCCGCGCGACCCGATCAGGCAGCGACGAAGACCACGAGCGCCTGCCCCGCGTCCACTGTCCGACCCGCCGCCACGAGGATGCGCGTGACCTTTCCCGCGCACGGCGCGCAGATCGCCGTCTCCATTTTCATGGATTCGAGGATGACCAGCTTTTCCCCCGCCTCGACAACAGCGCCTTCCACGACCAGCACCTGCCACACACTCCCCGGCAAATGTGCACTCACCAGCCGGCCGTTCTCCGGCAGGTCGATCTCCTCCGCCGCCGCGATGACCTCCGGTTCCGTGGCCACCACATTCTGCCCCGCCGCCACCCAACGTTCCCGCTCCCCGGCAAACGCCGCGCGCTGTTTCGCACGGAAAACCGCGATGTCCTCCGCGTGCTCGCTGAGGAAGGTCTGGTAATCCTTCAGCCGAAACGTCCGCTCCTCCGTGCGAATCTGAAACCGCCCCGTGA
>Ga0209181_10009949_pt1 | contig 12411 bp, 11 predicted proteins | sample MAT05_FD_187208 | JGI IMG/M metagenome (GOLD analysis project Ga0209181, IMG submission 187208) | Freshwater microbial communities from Lake Fryxell liftoff mats and glacier meltwater in Antarctica - MAT-05 (SPAdes) (version 2) | ecosystem: Environmental > Aquatic > Freshwater > Ice > Liftoff... | reverse complement strand
CCTTCGACGGCGGCTTTACCGCCGAGGTGGGCCGCAGAGGCGGGCGCGTGTTCAGTACAAATCGGGGCATCGGCTCAAACGGGCTGATGCCCTTTTTCATCGGGTCGGGTAGACGGGTAGACGGGTAGACGGGTGGGCGGGGTGGAGTGGGGTTGGAGGCGGGTGGGCAAGGCGGATGCCTGAGGCGTTCGTCCACAATGCGCCCGCAATGGAGGGTGAGCACTTGACACGCTCCCGTTCATGCTTCATAATGTAAACGCTTTCAATGGCCGTTCTGGCCGCCTTTAGCACTAAAGCACGTTCACATGCTCGCCAACCGATTCGGACACTTCGAACCTTCCGGCCGTGCCTTCCGCATCACCGATCCGGCCACCCCCATGCCGTGGGTGAACGTGATCTGCACGGGCCGTTACGGCTTGGTGGTCAGCCAGCGGGGCGGCGGCTTCTCGTGGTATGACGATGCCCAGCACAACGTGCTGACGCGCTGGGAAATGGACCTGGCCCGTGATTGTTACGGCAAGTTCCTCTATCTGGCCGACCGTGAGAGCGGGGCGGTGTGGTCGGTGGCGCCGGCCCCGTGCAATACCAAGCACGACAAGTACTCGTGCCAGCACACGATTGGGGCGACAACGTTTGAGACGGCGGCCCACGGCATCGAGAGCCGCTGGACGCTGAGCGTGACCGATGACAGCGTAAACGTCGGGCGCGATAGTGTTGAAGTGTGGGATGTAGCCCTCACCAACCGCTCGAATGTGGCGCGCAAGCTGCGGGTTTCGTCGTACTTTGAGTGGACGTGCGGCGTGGCGCCCGACTCCAAGCGAGAGTTCCACCGGTTGTTCTTCACAACCAAGCACGATGCATCACGGCAGGCGATCATCGCGACCAAGAACATGTGGGACATTCCCCGCAAGAGCGAGCGCGAGCACTGGAACGTGCCCTGGCCGTACGTGGCGGCGCACGCCGTGTCGCTCGAGGGCGCGAGCTTCGAGCGCGATTTGGCGATTGCCGACAAGCAGACATTCCTTGGCAAGTACGGCTCAACCGCTTCCCCCAAGGCGATGACGGGCGAGATTCCCGCCGACGGCCGCTTTGGGCGCTTTGGCGATGCGGCAGCGGCGCTGGGCGGTGATATCACGATCGCGCCGGGCGCGACGGTGAAACTGCGCTACGTGATCGCGGTGGCGACGACCGAGCCCGAGGTTCTGGAGCTCATTGATCGGCACCGGCCGGTGACCAACGCGGGCGCGTGGGGCGATGTGGCCAAGGCGCTCGCCTCGTGGGAAAAACGGCTTTCGCCCACGAGCATTGAGAGCGAGCGGGCCGACTTTGATCTTCTCAACAACGACTGGCTGCCGTATCAGGCCATCTCCGGCCGGCTCTGGGGCCGGACGGGGTATTACCAGCAGTCGGGCGCGTTTGGATTCCGTGATCAACTGCAAGATTCGCAGGTGTGGCTGCCGCTGGATGCGACCTGGACGAAGCGACAGATTGTGATGCACGCGGCGCGACAGTTTGCCGATGGCAGCGTGTATCACTGGTGGCACGCCCTGGCCGACTTTGGCAATCACACCGCGTGCAGCGATGACTATTTGTGGCTGCCGTTGATCGTGGCCAACTACCTCAAAGAAACCGGCGACTGGTCGATTCTGAAAGAGCGGGCACCGTTTGTAGACGATGCCCACGGCGGCACGGTGGCCGAGCACTGCCAGCGGGCCATTGCCCGCACGGTGAAGCGGACCAGCGCCCGGGGCATTCCGTTCATCGGCTCGTGCGACTGGAACGACGGCCTCTCGGCCATGGGTGTTGAGGAGCGCGGCGAGAGCGCCTGGCTGGGCATGTTCTTCTGCCACATTCTTGAGCAGTGGGAGACGATCCTGGTGCACGAGGGTGATGCGGGTGCCGCGGCGACGTATCGCGGGCTTCGCGAGCGCTACGCGTCGGCGATCAACCAGCACGCGTGGGACAACTCAGCCGAGGGCGGGTGGTACAAGTACGGCACCAAGGACAATGGCGAGTGGATCGGCGCGCCGTCGTGTGCTGAGGGCCGGATCCATCTCAATGCGCAGACGTGGGCGATCATCACCGGCATTGCGCCGCGTGAACGCGCCGAGCGGGCGTGGGGGAACGTCAAGAAGCACCTGCTTTCTGACTATGGCCCGCTGCTGCTGGCCCCGGCCTACACGGTGCCGGATCCGACGATTGGGTATGTGACGCGGTATAGCCCCGGGAGCAGAGAGAATGGCGGCGTGTACATGCACGCAGCCACGTGGGCCCTGATGGCGGCGTGTGCGCAGCGCGAGCAGGGCACGGTGGGTCGGATCTGGGATTCGATCTCGCCGGCTTATCGCGGGCAGCGGGCCGACCAGTACTGGGCCGAACCGTATGTGATGCCGGGCAATGTGGATGGCCCACTTTCGGACCTGCCCGGCCGGGCGGGGTGGACGTGGTATACTGGCTCGGCGGCGTGGCTCAACCGAGTGTCGCTCGAGTGGGTGCTGGGCATTCGGCCCACATGGCAAGGGCTGTTGATCGACCCCTGCCCGGCCGAATCGATGGGCAAGGTGAGTGTGACGCGGACGTGGCGCGGCGTGAAGATCCGCGTGAGCTTCGACGCCCGTGACCTGGCGACGGCCAGCAAGGCACCGGGTGAAGTGCACCCGGTGCTGGAAGTGAACGGACGCCCCGTTGAGGGGAATGTGATCACGCCGAGCATGCTCGCGGGGGCCATGCTTGCGGGGGCCGGCGTGCCGGTCGGAAACGGCCAATCTGCAAGCGAGAGCGGCAAAGCGCTCGATGTAACAGTTCGGTGGGAACCGGTAGCGTATCGAGAACCGAAAATGACAGCAGTGGGGGCATCTGTTCCCGCGGCGGAGTCAAGGAGGTCGTGAACGTGAAGTGCAGCAAAGAGCAGCGGTTGGATTGTCGGGTTGATGTTTCGAGTGATCAGCAGCGATCGTGCCTGGGGAGGGGCTGCCGGGTTAAGCCGGGCCGCCGAAAGGGGTTTACTCTGATCGAGCTGCTGGTGGTGATCGCGATTATCGCGCTGCTGGTGGGCATCTTGCTGCCATCGCTGGTGGGGGCGAGGCGCGCGGCGTGGGGCGTGATGTGCCAGAGCAACCTGCGGCAACTGGGGATTGCGATTCAGGGATACCTGGATGATCAGAAGGATCCGAAGTTCTTGAACCTGAATCCGCAAGCCGGACCGAATGATGTCAATAGCGGCGGTCCGTTCTTCTCGATTGCCGCGGTTGGACAGCTTCAGCCGTATCTCGGCGGGCTTTCCGATCCGAAGTTTAAACTACCGGAGGAGTTCGGCGCGTGGCTTACGTATATTGGCACTGAGCCCGTCACGCAGCAAGAGGCGTTCAGTTGTCCGGCGGCCCGAGGGCTTTCCAGCGTTCGCGACCCGGCAAATATCACCTACTTGCGCTCGGGCAGCCGGGCGCTCGTTTCGCCTTTCCCGGGCACGCCCGGGATGACCACAGTCACCCGCTATACCGAGTACTTCTTCAACGACTCCAAGATCCTCTCTTCGTCAGGCAACCGGCGCACCGGCGTTTCGCAGAGACGGATGGTCGAGATTGCCCATCCGGACGCGCTCGTCTGGTCGACAGACGCGCTCGATGAGTTCCCGCGGCACGCGCAAAAGGCCAACGACGGCCGGCAGAACACTGGCGCGAACAACTTCTTGTTTGCGGATCAGGCGGTCCGGACGATCACCTTCCGTGATTATTATTTCGCGCCCGACCGGTATGGTGCGCCAGCACCGTTCTATAACTGGGGTCATGCGTATTGAGCTGTGTGGCGGAGGTACGTGAAGTGTCCGCAAGTATCGTGATCGGGCTACGACGCTAAACCAAAACCCGCAAGGAACTGCCACCATGGAAAAGATTCGCGAACTGATGAAGCAAAAACCCTGGATCGGTTGGGCCGTCGCGGGCGTGCTGCTGGTTGTTGCGGTGTACTTCGGCTACTTCCGCACTGCGGGCGGCGGCGATGACTTCAGCGGTCCCAAAATGCAGGAGATGGTGACGATTCGCTACAGTGACACCGACACGACGGAAGAAATGCCGTGGGGCCGCGTGATGCAAAAGCTGGCGACCCGTCCGGGCAAGCTTGATCCTCTAGTAGGGATAGACAACCCGGCCACGGGCAAGCCCACCGGCTTCATCTTCAACAAGGCCGAGTGGGACCGCATCGTCGGTCAGATCAACAAAGACAAAGAAGAGGCAGGCAAGTCGCCGGTTGCTGGCGGCGGCAAGGCCAGGCCTGCTGCGGGGAAGTAGCGGTCGCGGGGCGTGATGGCTGATCTGGCGTAATGGCTTACCAGGCCTGATGGCTGACCAAATCTGTTCGGCAGGCGCGCATCATGGCCACGCTGAGTGATATTTCGCGTCGGTCGGCTTTGGGCCTGCTGGGAGCTGGCGCTGCGGGCTTTGCGCTGTTTGGCCCGCGTGGGCGGAGTGCGCCGCCCAAGGGTCGGCTGGTGCTTGATTACTGGGAGAAATGGACGGGCCTCGAAGGCAAGGCGATGGGCGAGGTGGTTGACGCGTTCAACGCTTCGCAGGACCGCCTGTTTGTGCGCTACCTCATCACCGGGACGATCCATCAAAAAGCCCTCATTTCGATCGCCGGTGGTGTGAGCCCCGACATCATCGGGCTCAACTCGTTCACGGTGCCCACCTACGCCGAGTCGGGCGCGATCCTGCCGCTCGATGACCTGGCGGCCAAGGCCGGGCTGCGGATGAACGATTACGCCGCGGGCATGCGGCGGGTGATGCAGCACAATGGGCGGTGGTGGGCCACGATCAACACGGGCGGGACGCTGGCGCTCTACTACAACAAAGGCTTGTTCGCCGAGTGCGAGGCGGAGCTGCGCCAGCGCGGGCTTGATGCGAGCCGGGCGCCGCGGACGATTGAAGAATGGGAACTGGCCAGCGAGGCCATCACCAAGACCAAGCAAGACGGCACCATCGAGCGAGCCGGACACCTGCACATTGAGCCGGGGTGGTGGTCGTGGATCTGGGGCTATTCCTTTGGCGGGACGATCTTCGATGAAGATCGCCAGCTCGCGCTGGCGGGGAGCGCGGAGAACCTCGCGGCATATGCCTGGCTGGAGCGAACGAGCGCGGGCCGCGTGGAGCATGTGAAGCGGTTCACCGAAGGCTTCGGGCCCTATGGCACGGCGCGGAGCGCGTTCCTGACTGGTCAGGTCGCGATGGTGGTGCAAGGCCCGTGGCTGGCCAACCAGATCAAGGAGCACCGGCCGAATCTTGATTACGGCGTTGCGCCCGTGCCAACCGCGGCGGCGGTGTACGACCCGGCCGCGCCCATCGCGTGTATCGATACCGATGTGCTCATGATTCCCGCCGGGGCCAAGCACCCCGAGGCGAGCATGGAGTTCATCGCCTTCACGCAGCGGCAGGACAATGTTGAAAAACTCGCGCTGGCACACTGCAAGGGCTCGCCCATGGTGAAGGCAAGCGACTCGTTTGTGGCGCAGCATCCCAACCGGGGCGTGCGGCTGCATACGCAACTGGCCGACAGCCCGCGCGCGTTCTTCGCTCCGCGAACGCCGGTGTGGGCAGAGATGAAAGATCCATTTGATACCGCCGTGCTCTCGATGTGGCGCCAGCAACTGCAATCAGGCCCGACACTCGCGGGCCTGCAGCGTGGGGCCCAGGCCATGATTGACCGCAACAACAAGCTCAAGCAGCGTCGCGGCGAGCCGACCGCCGGACCGACCTCCGGACCGGCGGCAGCAGGGGCCACATCGTGAGCGAGAAGCGATCCACCCTGGCGGGTCTGGCGTTCACGGCTCCGTGGCTGCTTGGGGCGTCGGTGTTCTTGTTCCTGCCGATGTTCCTCAGCGCTTGGTACTCGCTTACCGACTATCCGATCCTCAAAGCCCCGGTCTTCGTGGGGCTGGCCAACTACACCGAACTGCTGGGCGATGCGCGGTTCTGGCGGGTGGTGATGCACACGGCCATCTTCGCGGCGATATCGATCCCGCTCTCAACGGCGGTCTCGCTGGTGCTGGCGGCGCTGGTGGCGACACCGGGCCTGCGATTTGCCAATCTCTACAAGGCGATCATCTTCGTGCCCACGCTGGTGCCGATGATGGCGTCGGCGATGATCTGGCTGTGGCTCTTCAACGGGCAGTACGGGCTCATCAATGGGTTGCTGGCCGCGGTTGGCTTCGCCAACGGCCCGAACTGGCTGACCGACGAGTGGTTTGTGATTCCCGCCGTGGTGATCGCGTCGCTGTGGGGTGTGGGACAGGCGGTGGTGGTGTACGCCGCGGCGATGAAGGAAGTGCCGCGCGAGCTGTACGAAGCGGCGGGGATCGACGGCATGGGCGTGCTGAGCCGCTTCTGGCATGTGACGATGCCGATGATCTCACCGGTGATCTTGTTCAACGTGGTGACGCTGCTCATCGGCACGCTGCAGATCTTCGCGCTGCCGTATGTGCTCTTCCGCAACGAGCGCGGTCAGAACGCCTCGGGCGACTTCTACACGCTCATGCTCTATGACAACGCGTTCGTGAATCAGCGGATGGGCTACGCGAGCGCGATGGCGTGGCTGCAGATGGTGGTGATTCTGGTGTTGACTGGCATCATGTTCGCGGCGAGCCGCAAACTGGTGCATTACCGGGCGTGAGGTGGCGAGCGAGGCGACACCGGATCCGCTGGGTGCGCCGCTCCGATATACTTCGTGGCTATGTCCGCACTTCCAAGCCGATTTCCAGCCGACCTTTCGACCTCGGGTCTGGGCGGCGCTCGCATGTCAGCGGCTGAGTATGTTGCACTCGGTGAGACGGCCGAGCGGTATGAACTTATAGACGGGATTATCGTCATGTCGCCGAGTGCTTCACAACCTCACAGTGAGGCGTTTGCCGAGGTGTTGTTTCAGTTGAAGATCTTTGCGCGGCGCATGAAGTCGATCCGGGTTCTGCCCGAACTCGATTTCGAGGTGAACGTGCTGACGGTCTATCGGCCGGATATCAGTGTGTACCTCGCATCGCGATTGTCGAACGCGCAAGCGGCCCGTGTCGAACGGGGAACACTCGCCCCCGATCTCATCGTTGAGGTGCTCTCACCCAGCACGCGGGCGCTTGATCTCACGACCAAGCGCGACGACTACGGGCGCGCGGGCGTGGACGAATATTGGCTGGTTGACCCGCTCACGGCGGTGGTCCGCGCCTTTCGCCAGCAGGGCGGCGTGCTCGTTGAGGCGACCCTCGTGGCCGATGCGCTCACGCTCGAATCGAGCGCGCTCAGCGGCTTCTCGCTCGACTTGGTGCTGCTCCGCGAGATTCTTGCCGAGTAGCTGGGCTCGCCGCAGAACGGGCACCACAGGGCACTCACCACAGCACACGAACGCGAACTGTCTCGGGCATCTGGCGGAGTGACTCAACGATGGCTTTGCCCTTGGCGGCGGGTGGCGGGTCGATGTCGAGCACGACATAACCGAGCTCGCCGCGGGTTTGCAGGTATTCGGCGTTGATGTTGAGGTTGTGGGCGGCGATGGCGGCGTGGAGTTTGTTGAGCACACCGGGAACGTTGCGGTGCAGGTGGAGAATGCGGTGGCGGCGCGTGGAGGCCTGTGCCGCGTCAACGGCCGACGACTGCTCAGGAAGATCGACCTCGGGCACGTTCACGCTGCCGCTGGTGGTGCCTTTGTTCACGAAGGCGAGCAGTTTGCCGCAGACATCCTCGGCGATGTTGGCCTGCGCCTCTTCGGTGCTGCCGCCCACGTGCGGGGTGAGGATGACATTCGGCTTGCCTTGCACTGGTGAAACGAAGCGATCACCCTTGCCGGCGGGCTCATCGGGGAAGACATCGAGCGCTGCGCCCCCGACATGGCCGGAGGCGAGGGCCTCGGCGAGCGCGTCGATATCAACGACGGAGCCGCGGGCGTTGTTGATGACGTGCGTGCCGCGTCGGAGGAGTTTAAGTTGGGCCCGGCCGAGCAGCTTCTCAGTGGCTTTGGTGGCAGGAACGTGGAGGGTGACGACATCGCTGAGTTTGAGGAGCTCATCAAGCGAGCGGCACGGGCGGGCGTTACCGAGGGGGAGCTTGCTGGCGATATCGAAGAAGACCACGCGCATGCCCATGGCTTCGGCGAGCACGCTTACCTGCGATCCGATGTGGCCATAGCCGACGATTCCGAGCGTGCGGCCACGGACTTCGTGGGCCCCGGTCGCGCTCTTGTCCCAGTTGCCGATGTGCATGGCCGCGGACTGATCGCCCAGGCGACGATGCAGGGCGATGATCTCGGCGATGGTGAGTTCGGCGACGCTGCGGGTGTTGCTGAACGGAGAGTTGAAGACAGCGATGCCGGCCGAACGCGCCGCCGCGAGATCAACTTGATTGGTGCCGATGCAGAAGCAGCCGACGGTGAGCAGGCGGGGCGCTTGGGCGAGGTCGGCGGCCCGGAGTTCGGTCTTGGAGCGGATGCCGATGACGTGGGCACCGGCGATGGCTTTACGGAGGGCCGGGCCTTCAAGGGCTTTGTCGGTCGCGGTGACGATGAAACCCTCGGCCGCGAGTTGCTGGCGCGCCACGGGGTGGATGCCCTCGAGCAGCACGACGGAGATCTTTTCTTTGGGGAAGGAGGTTTTCACGGGTGATGGTTGAGGGGCTCGGGGCGTGGAGCGCGCCGGGCGGTGTCGAGCAACGCGCACGACGGGCGGGAGTTGGATCAAAGCCCGCCCATGCGGATGATGAGCAGGAGGACAGCGCCGGCAAGCACTCGATAAATCGCGAAAGGCGCCAGGCCCCAGCGGCCGAGCATGGTGACGAGCCACTTGACGGCGAGGAACGCGCTTATGGCGGCGACGGCGAAGCCGACGATGACGGGCAGCACGCCGAGGAGTTCGATGAAGTTGGGTGTGTGCTCGGCCTTGGCTTCCTTGAAGTTCTTGTACATCGCATAGAGCGTGGCGGCCAGCAGCGTCGGCATGCCCAGAAGAAAGGAGAACTCGGCGGCGGCCCGCGGCGTGAGGCGAACGAAGAGACCGCCGGTGATGGTCATCATCGAGCGGCTGGTGCCGGGGATGAGCGCTGCGCACTGCAGGCAGCCGATGAAGAGGGCCTGAAGCGGGGTGAGGCGTTCGATGCCCAGACCTTCGGGCGCGCCGAAGGTGCGGAGCGTGCGTTCGTGGAAGAGGCGGTGGTCGCGGGCGCGGAGGTACTCAACGGCGAACATGTAGACGCCGCCGATCATGAGCGCCCACGCCACAGTGCGGGGGTTGAAGAGGTGTTCTTCGATTGACTTCTTGAGGAGCAGGCCGAGCACGGCGGCGGGCACGAAGGCGATGACGATGTTGATGGCGAGGCGAAGGCCGTCACCATCGCGGCCCAGCAGGCCGCGGATCATCTGCATGAATCGCGGCCAATAGAGCGCGAGCACCGCGAGGATCGCGCCGCCCTGGATAGCGATCTCGAAGGTCTTGACGGCTTTGTCGTGCTCGGAACCGTGCAGCCCGACCGCCGCGGCGGCCACGATGAGGTGGCCAGTCGATGAGACGGGCAGATACTCGGTGATGCCTTCGACAAGGCCGAGGATGATCGCTTGAAGCAGGTTCATCGGTGAGCGCCCTCCGTGGCGCGAAGGTCAGTTGGCGGGCGAAGAGCGCGGGCGGTGATGCATGAACCGGAGCCGATGGCGGGCTTACTTGGCCATGGAGTACTTGGCCATGGAGTACTTGGCCTGGAGTACTTGGCATGGACTACTTCGCTTGGCCTACTTGGCTTGGCCTACTTGGCTTGGCCTACTTGGCTTGGACTGCGGCGATCATCGTGTCCCACTGCTTCTCAACGGCTTCGACGGAGTCGCGTGGGCCGATGAGTTTGACCTGGATCTGGCCACCGCCCTGGGGCTCGATGATGGCACCGAAGAACTTCGTGCCGGGCATTGATGGGGCGGCGCCGCCGGTGGGGCCCATGCCGATGTAGGTGCCTTCCATTTTGAGGACCCAGACCTTGGTCGTGCCGACCGTCATCTCCTTGGCGGTTACGTTGCTGCTCATCTGGCCCTTCCAGCGCTGGAGGTTTGAGGCCACATCGCCGCCCGCATCGGAGAACTTGAGCGACGCATCGCCGGCCTTGAACTCGGCCTTGGGCGCGAAGGGACTGGGCTTGGGCTCGACGCGCTCGAACGGATCGGTGACATTGAACGAGAGCGGGCCGATGACGACGTTGCCCTTTTGACCGCTGATAGCGGCGGCGGCAGCGCCGGCTTGGGCGTCTTGCGCTTCGATCGAGCCCTTCACGTCCTTAGCCATCTTGACGGTTTTGCCCAGCGCGGTGGCCGGCGCCTCGGGCGTTACGGGTTGGGAGGGAGCTTTGTCTTCACAGCCGGTGAGGGCGATGAGGGCGAGCGCAAGTGAGGCGGAGCGGGCGAGCGAGGTGTGCTTCATGAGGTGAGGATATCCCGGCGTGGACGGAAGGTGATTTGGGTGTGGCTCGGTCCGCAGGTGTGATTGGTGTTTGTTTGAGTGGGCCTGAAGGGGTGAGCGTGGGAGGTTTCGTGGGGCGGGGGCTTTGACCGGGCGAGGCGGAGGCCCTAAACTCTCCTTCTCTGCGTGGGTGCTTCCCGCGCTCTTTGGTCAAATCTGCAAGGCTGCGGCGTTCGCGCTGCCCACCTTGTCCGTCCGGCCCGGCAGGCCGCGAGCGATGCCTTGTTTCAAGGCCTGTATGAGCTTCACTGCTCATTTCCGGCTGGCCAAACGAGGCCCGATGGAGTTTTCATGCGTCGCCAAACCACGATTTTCACTTCGGTTGATCAGGTCAAAGGCCGCCAGTGGCGCATCGTTGATGCCGAAGGCGTTGCTCTTGGTCGCCTCGCGGCGGAAGTCGCGCTGGTCCTGATGGGCAAGCACCGCCCTGAGTACACCCCGCACATTGATTGCGGCGACCATGTCGTCGTGATCAATGGTTCGAAGGTTGGTCTCTCGGGCAAGAAGGCCGAGCAGCGGCTCAAGCGGCACTACACCGGCTACCCCGGTGGTCTGAAGGCCGAGACGTACGGCGCGGTCCGTGATCGCAAGCCCGAGACCCTGATTGGCGATGCGGTTCGCCGCATGCTTCCCAAGAGCCGGCTTGGTCGCGTCATGCTCGGCAAACTCAAGGTCTATTCCGGCGGCGAGCACCCGCACGCTTCCAGCAACCCCGTTGCGATGAAGATCTGACGATTCGTAGCCCGCGGACCCGATTGCCTTTCTCCTAAAGAAAAAACCATCTCCCTGAGATTTCCATGATGACCACGATTTCCACACTGAAACTCGCTCCCGCCGCTCCCGCCCTTGAAGTGGGCGGCGCTGCCCCTGCTGCTCCGGCCGCGCCGATGGCCGCCGCGGCATCTGCACCTGCCGCACCGGCCAAGGCCGTCCGTCCGCTCTCCCAGCCCAAGCCCGCCAAGGGTGGGTGGTGGTGGGGCACCGGTCGCCGCAAGCGCGCCGTGGCCCGGGTCCGCATCCGTCCCGCCAAGTCGGGCAACGGTGTGTTCACCGTTTGCCTCGCCGGCGAGAAGACCAAGACGGCCGACCAGTATTTCGCCGAAGACCGTGACCGGTCCGATGTGATCTCGCCCCTCAAGGTGACCAACGTCATCGGCAAGCTCGACGTGTTCGTTCGCGTGAACGGTGGCGGCTACATGGGCCAGGCCGGCGCGATCCGCATGGGTCTTGCCCGTGCGCTGGTGGGTTATGACCCGACCCTTGAGCAAGCCCTGCGTGACAACGGCATGCTGACCCGCGATGCCCGCGAGGTTGAGCGTAAGAAATACGGCCAGTCTGGTGCGCGTCGTCGCTTCCAGTTCAGCAAGCGTTAAAGAGCGGTTGGCTGGGCGGATGGCAGAAGATTGGACAATCGAACAAGCCCGGTGCCGCGAGGTGCCGGGTTTTTTGTTGCGCGGCGAGTGGGAAGCGAGTTGGCTCAAAAGCGAAGAAGAGGCCACAGAAAAGCAAAGAATTGGCCACAGACCGACACAGATGGGCCCAGAAGGAGGTGGGCGGTCGGGGGTGGTGCGGGTTTGGTTGAGATTGAGATTTTGAGACGGTGGGTGAGACGGTGGGGGCCAGCGGTGCGTTGAAATCGTGGGACTGGGACTGGGATTTGATGAAGAGATTTTCACGATGGCCTTGGGACGCCGTTTCGGTGGGCCTCAACCCTCTCCCCCTCTGAGACGTGAGATTTTGAGATTTCCTAGGTTCTACCTGGGAATGCGGGGAGGCTTCGTTGAGACGGTTGAGACGGGATGCCCTGCTTAGGGGAATCGGGGCCGCTCGGTGGTTTTCGGTTGAGATTGAGACTTCGAGACTGGGAGGCTCGGCGGGTGGGTGCCGCGGTGGATGGGCGGGTGAGTATTCAGTTTGGAAAAACGATGCGCGTCTATATACATGGGGCG
>Ga0209181_10009947_pt1 | contig 12412 bp, 6 predicted proteins | sample MAT05_FD_187208 | JGI IMG/M metagenome (GOLD analysis project Ga0209181, IMG submission 187208) | Freshwater microbial communities from Lake Fryxell liftoff mats and glacier meltwater in Antarctica - MAT-05 (SPAdes) (version 2) | ecosystem: Environmental > Aquatic > Freshwater > Ice > Liftoff... | reverse complement strand
AAAACTTGGCGTTTCTAAAATTTGGCGCACAACCTATTGAGCTGCCACCGTCGGCAACGTAGTGGAGCCGTTAAAGTGCTGAAGTCGACAGACGCACTGGCGCATAATTGTAAAGCTTACCTCACTGTAAAGCCTACCTCACTGTAAAGCCTACCTCATTATAAAGCCTACCTCGGCACCACCTCTGGCGCGTCAGGTTTTTCCGCACCGGGCGTGGCTTGTTTGGTGACCAGCGGCTTTTCCCAGCTGCCGGTAATTTTGTATTTGGCTGCCAATGCGCTTTCGCCTTCTAAAACACGCTGCGCGAGCAAGCCTGCCGCAGCACCCGCAGGGCCGCCGGCAATGGCACCCACCATGGGCAGCACGCCAATTTTGGGCTTCACTAACGCGGTTTGGTCATAGTCGCGGGCGCTCAAGCCGGTGCGGCCAATAACGGTAATGTCGGCAGCTGGGGCTTTAATTTTTAGCCCTTCCGTGTAGGCGTTGCCCGCATCGAAGCTAAAATCGCCGCGAATTTCGGTAAAGCTCATGCCAGTTTGAAAAAAGTCGCGAAAATCGAGCGCCAAGCGGCGCGGCAGTTCGCGCACGCTGAGCAAGCCAAATAGCCGTCCTGCACCTGGATCAAGCTCTAAAAAGCGCCCGCTGCCGACCCAGACGTTGAGCTGTCCATGCAGCCGAGCCAAAGCAAATTCAGTCGGCGCACCTGGCCAGTCAGCGTCTATTTCGGCCAACGTTTGCCCGCCCGCAACGTGTCCGGAAAAGCCTAATCCGGCTAACATTCGCCCTAGATCTTGCGCGGAAAAACGTAGCTTAAAGCTCGATAGCCCTTGCGCGCCAATACCTTGCCAGTCGCCACTACCGGTTAGCGTCAAATCGCTGGATTTGCTTTCCAATAAATCAATGCGCATGCCTTTGGGCGTGGGAAAACTTTCCCAGCGGGTCGCGCCCAACTTGGCGCTGCCTACGCTTAAATCTTCGACATACAAATGCAGGGTCGGTATCGCGCGTGGGTCAATCTGGATGTGCGTTTGTTCAAGTTCCGCAGCAGCTTCTGGTGGCGTCATTTCGCTGGCGGGCAGATACAAATGGGTGAACTGTGCGGTAATCGCCTGTGCCGCTAGGTCGGTACGCCAAGTGATTTGCCCGGACGCGGCCGTGCTGTCCAGCTTTACTTTCCAGCCTTGGGCGCTGGGTGTTGCGTTAAGTCGCATGGCACCTGGAAATTGTGCGAGCGCACCGGTTAACCGGCTGGCTTGCAAGGACACATCGGCTAAACTTACCGAGCCTGCGGCACTAGCAGTGGAGCCCACGAGGGCCGCCCACTCGGCAAAATTCAGCTCTTTCAATTTGCCGATAATGCGCAGGCCGGCCTTTGGCAATGCGCTGGCATTTTGCACGCCGCCCGCATCATCGAAAGCGCTCATATTTTCCGAGGCGTCTGCATTCTCGGCGCCTTGTGCACCCAAAACGAGGGTGCCGCGAAATTCCCGAGCGGCCCGTTCAATACCCTCTGGCCCTGTTGCCGCTTCGCGGCCCAATTCCGCAAGAAAACGAACGCCGCCCGCAATTTCTAACACGAGCGCGCGTTGGGAGTTTTCCTCCGTGGGCAGCGAAAAGCGCAGCATCCGCTCGGTTTCTGCGCGTTTTCCCAATGGTGCCGGTAAGTCAATTGCCACACCTTTTAGATCGCTGGTCAATTCTGTTGTGGTCAAGGATTTTCCCGCTGCGCCGCTAACGGTGCGAACGCGCACTTGCCACTGCGAGGTACCACTTATTTTTGCCAATATCGGGGCCAGCACAGCTTCTTGCCCAAATAGATGATTGGGCTCCATCTCGCCACTGAGCGAAGCATCAATGACCACGTTTGCGGCACCGGTATGGCTGGCACCTACCGCAGCGCTAAGCGCAATCGGCAAAGCGTTTTGCACGCCAACTATATTTTTCGCAGCAAAGCCCTGGCGGTCAAAAACAATCTGACCATCAAGCGCGCTTAAATTTAACCGCCAATCTGGGTTGTGCAAGCTCGATTGCCTTAACGTAGCGACTCCATCGACGACACGTTCACCCAAATCAGGGCGCAGCGGCAAGCTGAGCTTGAGCGCAACTTTGGTATCGCCTGACGCACTCAAAGCACTAAAATTCGAGCCGAAATCGCGCCCGATTGGGCTTGCCCGCAAAAGCGCCAGCAACGCAGCGGCGTCTTTACCACCCGAAATTTGAAACTGCGCGATCGGATCACTGAAACGCGCGATGCCACCCGTAAGGTTCGCAATCGGATTTTTAGCAATCTCGCCCCGCCCTTGATACACAACTAAGCTGTCGTTAATGAGGCTAAAGTCACCCGCTGCGATCTGGATTGCAGGCCACTCTGGCGCAAACTTAATTTCCGCGTTATTGAGCTCAAAAGCGGCCTCAAAGCGGCCTTGCGCTTGCCGAAAAGGGAACTCAAAACGCTTCAACGGGCCGCGATATACCGCGCGTGCACGTCCGGTTTGCCCACGAATAAGTGCCGTATCTAGCCAAGCAATCACCTTAGGCGGCATTTTGTCGATCGCCCAAAATTGCCCGGCCTGCGCAATGTCGCCCCGACTGACATCTAGGGTGACAAAAAATTGTGGCACCTCCTGGGCGATTTTCTCGATGGATGCAAATGCGGTCGCGTCATAGCCGGGTGCGCTTAGTGCAATATCCGACACTTCTGCGGTATAGCCCTGCGCCCATCCCGTTGGCACCGACCAAAGCGCTGCCTTAAGCGAGATTTTTTCGACGTGGATGGGCTTGCGAAAGCTAATCGGTGCATTCAGCACGAAGTCTTTGCCAGACAGGTTAAGTGTTGCCGCTTGCGCATCGGCTTGTAGGTGAATGTCGGCATTGTTAATGCCTGGGATGCGGCCGTTCGGCAAAATACTGAGCGCTTGCGCCTTTATTTCCGTGCGCCACGGGCGCTTGGGGCCGAACTGCGCACGGAGTTCGATCAGTTTGCCGCTGAGCGCAAATTCCGCCAATGTGCGCGCTTGTTCAAGCGCCAAATGCGCACCGGCGGCCTGGGTAAATGCCGCCAAGTCAATTCCTGCCTCGGCAGTATCCGCAAGAAGTGGCGGAGGGTTTTTGTCGCCAGCAACTATAGACACCGCACCGGAAGCGTCCAAGGTGGCGGCGAAGGGCAGTGAGTTGCCCACCGATCCAGGAAACAAACCTGCAATCCCAGTGGCTTTTGCAGGCATTCCAGGCAAGCTGAGCGCGCCTAGCCAATCATGGCCGTTGCGGCTGCCAAACTCTAAGCGCATCGTGGTTTGCTGGCGCGCATTTAGGGTGCTTATCTTTGCATAACCCTGACTGGGCTTACTGTCGCTCAGGGTCAACCAAAGCTTGCTGTCTAGGGTGCCAGCCAGCGTCTGCGGAGCAACACCGCCATCAGTGCCGACATCAACGTCACCATTAGCGTGATGAAACAACGCGGCGAAGCCCTGCAGGTCATCAAGCGTCGTTGCAACCGTTTCACCGTAAAGCATTAGCGTGCTGGTGCGCTCAAGCCATTGCGCGCGCAGTGCAATTTGTCCGCGCGATGCCAAGCCATTGCGCGTGGGTGCGGAAAACTGTAGTGCAGCGCGTAAAACTTCCCCTTGACGCCGCAAAATCAGCGATACCCCGTCAAAATGACTGAGTTTGCCCGACAGTGGGCGCACCGAGATGGTGGCGTTGCGGATCGACAATTGGCCGACCGAATTTAATAGCGCAAGTCGCTGCGCATTGGATAGCGTAACGGGTTCACGATGACCGAGCCCTTCAAGCTGCCAGCCGGTACTGGTCTGCGCTAACGTTAGCTGAGCACCCATTACCGAGAGATCCTGCACCCACCGTCGGCCTGGGACAAAACCAAATGGGTCTAGTTCTATTTCAGCGTTTTCAATATTCAATCCGCCGTTTTCGGCGCCGCTGTTTTGGTTGGCTCCAATGGTTAACGTGCGCACCTTCAGCTTTGGGCGCACCTGCCAGTCTGATTGCACGCCGTCTATTTTTACCTCAGCGTGTAACCAGGCGCTGAGGTTGCTTTGCACCACTTCTGGATGTGCAGCAAGCCACGGCAGCGCCAGTTTGGCTAAGGAAATTACCAGCGCGCAAGCGATGATTCCTAGCGCAATTATCCGCACCAGAAATCGTCGAAACCTGCCCCGAACTTTAGCCGCTGATGTCACAGAAGTACGACGTCATACTGCTCGGGTGGATACTGCTCTTCAGCTTTGAATCGAATGGTTTTCCCGATGAACAGCTCCAATTCGGCCAGCGCTGCGGACTCATCATCGATAATGCGATTCACCACATCGGTGGCAGCGACCACGAGCAGGCTTTCGGCTTCAAATTGCCGCACTGAACGCGTAATTTCGCGAAACACTTCATAAACCATGGTTTCGACCGACTTCACCGTGCCGCGCCCACCGCAGGCGCTGCACGGGTCGCACAGTTGGCGTTCCAAGCTTTCGGTCGTGCGCTTGCGCGTCATTTCCACCAAACCGAGCGGGCTCATTTCATAGACCGTGGTTTTCGCGTTATCTTTTGCCAGCGCTTTTTCTAATGTTCGCAGCACTTGGCGGCGGTGTTCTACATCATGCATGTCGATAAAATCGATGATGATGATGCCGCCCAAATTGCGTAGCCGCAGCTGCCGCGCAATCGCTTGCGCCGCTTCCAGATTGGTTTTGTAAACCGTTTCTTCTAAATTGCGTGTACCTAAAAAGCCGCCCGTATTGACGTCCACCGTGACCATCGCTTCGGTTTGCTGAATCACCAGATGGCCGCCGCTTTTCAGCTGCGCGTTCTTGCCCAGGGCGCGCTGAATTTCATCTTCAACGCCATATAGATCAAAAATGGGCCGTTCACCCGGATAGTGCTCGATGCAGTTGGCAAGCTCGGGCACGAATTGCTCAGTAAATTTTTCTGCGCGCTCTAAGGTTTCGCGCGAATCGATGCGTACCTTTTCAATATGGGATTTGCGCATATCGCGCAGCACGCGCAAAAACAATGGCAAATCTTCGTAAATTCTGGCGCCGACTTTGCTGGTTTGCAGGCTTCCGGTGAAGGAAATCCAAAGTTTTTCCAAGTACGCTACATCGGCGCGTAGCGCTTCCTCACCAGCACCTTCGGCGTTGGTACGCACAATAAAACCATGCGTGGAAGTACTTGCTACATCCGCCATAATCGTTTTCAGCCGCGCGCGTTCAAGCTCATCTTCGATGCGCGCGGAAACGCCGGTCATTTTGGTGTTCGGTAACAACACCAAATAGCGCGAAGGAATCGAAAGGTGCGTGCTTAAGCGAGCGCCTTTGCTGCCGATTGGGTCTTTTACGACCTGCACGATTACTTCTTGGCCTTCGCGTACCAATTGCTCGATCGCTAAATTTGCTGGCGTGTTTGCGGCGCTGTCGCCAAGTTCATTTTCTAAGCTGCCGCGCAAAATGTCCGAAGCGTGCAAAAACGCGGTGCGTTCTAAGCCCACCTCAACAAATGCTGCCTGCATGCCGGGCATCACGCGTTGAATTCGGCCCTTATAAACATTGCCGACAAGCCCACGGCGCTTTGCGCGCTCAATAAAAACTTCTTGCAGCATGCCGTTTTCGACATGCGCGACCCGCGTTTCTCTAGGTGTGACGTTGATTAAAATTTCTTCAGACACTGTCAGATTCTTTCAAGCAGAAACATTCGTTTGCCATGGTTTACCCCGGAAGATCAGCGTATTTAGATAACGCGCAAGGCGCGCACACTAACCCGAGCCGCGTGAAACGTGGTGAAACAGGCGGCAATTCCGCAATTGTTAGCACTTTTGCCGCACCCTTGTTCAGCTCTAAATGATGAGCAGGCTCGCGCCGAGCTAAGTTATGTGCAGCATTTGCTTTTCGAACCTGAAACCGCATGGCAAGTGATGTTGTGCGCGTACTGCAATAAAATTGCCATAAATGCGCTATAGAGTCGTCACAATTCCTCCACATGAGCGCGCCATGAGCATCAAAGTTAAAACTCTATTATTCACGACTGTACTTGCCGGCACCTCGCTATTTGGCCTCGTCGGCCAAGCGCGCGCCGACGTGACTATCGACGTTTTTGGCGACTACGAAGTTATTTTTGAAAGTTTATTTCAGGCCGATGCGAACTATTTCAGCAATAATTTTAACAGCCGCACGGGTGCTGCATTAACCCCGGCGCAGCGCACCAGCAATACTTTTATAGATGACACAGGCATGCGCCGCGCGGAACTAATTTTTAAAGGCAAGAACGCACGTAACGATTGGTCAGTCGCCTATGAAGCGCGCGCGAACCGTTGGTTAGATGCGTTTTTCCGCCATAAAATCGGCGGTTTTTCCAGCATTCGTTTTGGTCAGTACAAGCAGCCGAACAGTTTAGAAGAGCTTTCCGCAACCAAGCACAATGATTTTGTCGCGAAATCCTTAACCACCAGCGCCTTTGCGATTGCGCGTCGCTTGGGCGTGGAATACGCCACCGGCGGCGTGCCCTGGACTGTGACGGGCTCAGTTTTCAGCCGCGAATTATCAAATAACGGGCAAAAATCCGCTGGCTACGGATTGCGTGCTACATATGCGCCAATTATGAATATGTCAGACAGCGTTTCCGGACAAGCCAATGAAGTGCTGCACCTGGGGATCTCAGCAATTGGCTACGACCCTTCGAAAGACACTGTGCGCCTCAATGTGCGCCCAGAAGCCGATTTGGCGAATATTCGCTTAATTGATTCGACTAATTTGACGGATGCCGACGGCGCCCGCCAGCTGGGTTTAGAAGCCGCTTATTTTCGTGGGCCATTAAAAATCAACGCGGAATATGTAGATGCCAGCTATAGCCGTAAAGCCCATGGCGATTATTCGCCGAACTCTTGGTATGTCTCAGGCGTGTATAACTTGACCGGCGAAAAATTTGGCTACGCCGCAGGCATCTACAGTTTGCCGGTCGCGGATACCGAAGCTGGGCTTTGGCAGCTCGCAGCTCGATACTCAAAACTCAATGCCAATGACGGCGCGGTTTTGGGCGGTCAACAAAATAATTTGACGTTAGGCGTTAATTGGTACTGGCGCTTAAACTTTAAGTTCATGGCGAACTACAACATCACCCGCAGCTCTAGTATTCGCACCGGTATCGACAATGACCCAAATATCGTCGAATTGCGCGCGCAAATTATGCTGTAGCCCTAAATTGTTAAAATTTTGAAATATCTTCCTCAGTCGCCCTTTCTTAGCACTACTTATGCTGTATCCCTCGCGCTCAGGATTAAAAATGCTGCCCCCACACTTTCGTCGCAACACCTTGTTTTTCGCCCTATTCGTTTTAATACCAACGTGCTTTAGTGCCCAGCTGTTGGCCCAAACAACCACCAAAGAACCGCGCAGCGACACGCTAAAAGAAGTCGTGGTTACCGCGAATCGGCGCGCCGAGAATGTGCAGAAAGTCGCTTCATCAGTATCGGTGATTGAACGCGAAACGGTGCAAACGATCGGCGCATCCGGTGACGATGTGCTGGTGCTCGGCGCGCGCAGCCCAAGCTTGCAGGCGGAATCTTCTTTCGGCCGCACCTTTCCGCGCTTTTACATCCGTGGCTTAGGCAACACCGATTTTGATCTTAACGCCAGCCAGCCAGTGTCGTTTGTGTATGACGACATCGTTTTGGAAAACCCAACTTTGAAAGGCTTTCCGCTGTTTGATTTGGACCGAATCGAGGTCCTGCGCGGGCCACAGGGCACGCTCTTTGGCCGCAATACCCCCGCTGGCGTGATCAAATTTGAATCCGTGCGCCCATCGCAAGACCAAGACGCCTATGCCATTTTGGGCTATGGACGCTTTGGCACCGCGAATTTAGAAGCGGCGGTCGGTGGCGGTGTTTCGCAAGCGTCATCGCTGCGCTTGTCGGTGCTGTATCAACATCGCGATAATTACGCCGATAACTCGGCGATTGCTGGCGATTCGCGCGGCGGCTACAACGAACGTGCGGCGCGCGCTCAGTGGTTGATAGAAGGCGACCGCTTCGAGGCGCTCATGCAAGTTCGGGCGCGCAAGCTTGATGGTGGCTCGGCAATTTTTCAATCCAATCTGTTTGTGCCAGGCAGCAATCAGCTCGTGCCGGACTATCGATTTGACGCCTTGGCGCAAGATGCCAAGCCTGGCTTGTTTGTCGATACCGTGGGTGCCAGCGCACGCTTACGCTTTGATTTGCCGGGCATGCGTTTGTTTTCGATTACCGGTTACGAGTCAGTCGAGATGTTTGCGCGCGGCGATGTTGACGGCGGGTTCGGCGCTAGTTTTGCGCCACCATTTGGGCGTGGATTCATTCCTTTTCCGGCTGAATCCGGTGATGGCATTCCTGAGCACTATCAGTTTACGCAAGAATTCCGTCTGCAATCAGACACGGAATCGGTGCTGGATTGGCAAGTTGGCGGCCTGTATTTCGACGAGAAACTTAAACTCGACAACGTCAGCTATGACACCTTGAACAATAGCGCGCGCAACGGCTACGCGCGCCAAAGGCAAGACAATCGTTCTTACGCGGTATTTGGTGCCTTGGGCTATCAGCTTAATGACAATTGGCGCATTCGGGGCGGTTTGCGCTACACGAATGACAACAAAGATTTTTATGCCGAGCGGCTGATTTCACCCATTGGCGCCGGTGCGCTGGCGCGCATAGATGCGAATCCTTCGGTCAACAAACTCAGTGGCGACATTTCTTTGAGCTACCAAATCGGCACGGACGCAAGTCTATACGCGCGTTTTGCCAATGGCTTTCGCGCCCCAGCGATTCAAGGGCGCTTACTTTTCGGCGATGTGGTTTCCATTGCCAAAGAAGAAACGCTCAATTCCTTTGAGCTTGGCTTTAAGAGCGAGCTATTCGATAACCGCGCGCGTTTGAACGTGGCGGTTTACAACTATCGCGCCAATGACATCCAGCTGACAGCAGTCGGCGGGCAAAATAACTTCAATACCCTAATCAACGCCGATCGCGCCAACGGTCGCGGTTTAGAAGTGGATTTTGAAACGCTTCTGGGCTCGGGTTGGAGCGGCTCTTTGGGCTTTTCCGTCAATAAAACCGCGTTGGACGATCCCAATCTGGCGGTGCAACCGTGCGGCAGTGGCTGTGTAGTCTTAGACCCAGCGGGACCTCGGCCCGGGACCGTGCTTATCGACGGCAATCCCTTGCCGCAATCGCCACGTTTTATCGGTAATTTCCAAACGCGCTATACCGGCGAATTGGCAAGTGGCGAATGGTATGTGCAAAGTGACTGGTCCTATCGCACCAAGGTCAACTTTTTCTTGTATGAAAGCCGCGAATTTGTAGGTGATCCGTTGCTACAAGGTGGCCTCAAACTGGGCTATACCTGGGCCAATGGCAGTTATGAAGCCGCCTTGATTGGGCGCAATATTCTCAATGAAATTGAAGCCGTTGGCGGCGTCGATTTCAATAACTTGACTGGTTTTACCAACCAGCCGCGCTACGTTGGCATCGAATTGACCTGGCGTCAGTAGCCTTTAAAGGGATTGATTCGATGTTAGCTTTGCAAAGCGCTTTTGGGCTGCTAGTGCTGTGGGTGTTCGCGTGGGGCTTGAGTGAAAAGCGCAAGCTAATTCGCTGGCGCACGGTATTCGGTGCGATCGGCCTGCAGGTGATTTTAGCGGTGCTGCTATATAAATTTCCTTGGTTTAACGGCATCACCTTGGCCTTAAGTAACGCGTTGAACGGCATTCAAACCGCCACTGCAGCAGGCACCAGCCTATTGTTTGGCTATCTAGGTGGCGGCGAACTGCCGTTTGCCGTTGAAAATGGCAAGAGCGCGATGGTGATTGCGATTCAAACCTTGCCGGTGCTGATTGTGATTTCAGCGCTAACGTCGTTATTGTTTTACTGGCGCATTTTACCGGCCGTGGTGCGCGGGTTCTCTTGGGTTTTGCAACGCAGCCTGGGCATAGGCGGGGCGTTGGGTTTGTCCACCGCTGCCAATGTGTTTCTCGGGCCGGTGGAATCGCCGCTATTTGTCAAACCATATTTGGCACGGCTATCGCGCGGTGAGCTTTTCGCGGTAATGGTGGGCGGCATGGCCGGTATTGCGGGCACGATGATGGTTTTGTACGGCCTAATTCTGAGCGGCAAAGTCGATAACGCCATTGGCCATATTTTGATCGCCAGCATTATTAGTGCGCCTGCTGCGATTGCGTTTTCGGCGCTATTGGTGCCGCATCAAGGCGAGTTAAGCGATGGCGAAATTGATCTTAGCCTTGAATCACAAAGTGCGATGGATGCGATCACGCGTGGCACTGTTGATGGCGTGCAAATGCTAATTAACGTTATTGCGATGGTGTTGGTGTTGACCGCGCTCATTGCCCTGCTCAATCTAGTGCTGGCTTGGATGCTGGGTGCGGGTTGGACCTTACAGGCGCTATTCGGCATGGTGTTAGCGCCATTTGCCTGGTTAATCGGCATACCGGCCTCAGAATCCAGCACCGCAGGTGCTTTACTGGGCACCAAAACCGTATTGAATGAGTTTTTGGCGTATCGAGACCTAACGCTTTTACCCGATGCCGCACTCAGCCCGCGTTCGCGTGTGCTGATGACCTACGCCCTATGCGGCTTCGCCAATTTTGCCTCGCTCGGCATTATGATCGGCGGCTTAGGCACCTTGGCCCCGGAACGCCGTAGCGAAATCATTGAGCTTGGCTATCGATGTTTGCTCGGCGGCAGCTTAGCAACGCTATCGTGTGCGGCGGTAATTGGGGTGATTTATTGAGTGGTTATATGTGAGCGGCGCCTGAGAAAACGCATCTGTATAAAGTGAGTTACGCCATCGTCGCCGCCAACCGCGCCAAGCCCTCGGTAATCGAAACCTCCGCGCGATAGCCTAAATCGCGTTTTGCCGCGCTTAAATCAAACCAGTGTGCGGTGCTCAGCTGTGATACGACAAAACGGGTCAGTAAAGGTTCGCCTTTGAGTGGCAGTACGCGATAGCTAAGCTCCATGAGCGCGCCGATGGCGTAGGCGATGGCGGCGGGAATGTGCTTATTGCAGGGCGGCAAACCGGCACAGGCGATCAGGCGATTGACGATTACTTTTACCGGCAAAGGTTCGTCGTTGCTCAAAAAATAGGCTTTGCCTGCGCAGGCGGCATTTGGCGCGAGCCGATCAAGTGCAGCTAGGTGTGCGCGTGCGGCGTTATCGATATAGATCGTGTCCAGTAAATTTTGCCCGTCGCCGACGAAACGCAGCTTTCCCGCTTTTGCGCGTGCAATCAGGCGTGGCAGTAGATGATTATCGCCCGCGCCCCAGATCAGGTGTGGGCGCAGCGCGCATGTGGAAAATTTCGCGCTGTTGGCAAGCAGCACTTCACGTTCGGCGATGGCTTTGGTGGCGGGATAGTGCGCGTGAAAATGCGTCGCTACGGCTGCGGATTCATTGACACCGGCCAAGTCACCGCCCGCATGCACAACGCTGGGTGTGGAGGTATAAACCAGCCGCGCGATGCCGTGCTGTGCGCAGGCTGCCAATATATTTCGAGTCGCCTGCACATTGGCGGAAAAATAGCTTGCGTAACTGCCCCAATGCCCGGCTTTTGCGGCGACGTGAATTACGCCGTCGCAGCCTTGTGCCGCGCGTACGGCAGTTGCTGGGTCGGCCAAATCACCCTGGAATAATTCGGCACCCAGGCTGACTAACTCAGGCGCTGCGCCGCGCTGCACGGCCACAACTTGATCGCCCCGCGCCAGCAACATGCGCGCAATCGCGCCGCCTAGAAATCCGCCCGCGCCCGTCACCAAAACCCGCATATGTCAGCGTGCCTTTGCTAGATCGGCCAGCAATGCGGCCAGAAAACGCGCAGCTTCGCCACCGGTGCAGGCGCGGTGATCAAACGTCAATGACAGCGGCAAAATACGCTGCGCGGCAATTGCACCTAATACCGGCACGGCCGCGATTCTTGCGCGGCCGGCGGCCAAAATGGCGACGCAGGGCGGTGCCACTATTGGTGTCGCGTAGCGGCCGGCATAGACGCCAAAATTGCTGAGCATTAAGGTGTAGCCGGAAAGCTCAGCGGGGTTTAGTGCGCGTGCCAATACTTGGCTGCGTAAACGGCTGACCTCGGCGCGCACCGAAGCCGCATCGCGCAGCTGCGCGTCGCGTAAATTGGCTACAAACAAGCCTTCGTCGCTGTCGATTGCGATGCCGATATGTACGCTGCTGTGTAGCGTCCGGGTGGCGTTGCCGCCGTCAAACCAAGCGTTGAGCGCAGGCTCAGCGCGCGCGGCAGCGACTAACGCACGCACCAAACGCGCGGTTAAATCTTGCTCGGCTGACCAAGCGTGAAGATTGGCGTCTTCCATCAATGTGGTTGGCGCCACCTGCGTGTGTGCCTGCGCCATTGCGCGCGCCATG
>Ga0209181_10009945_pt1 | contig 12413 bp, 9 predicted proteins | sample MAT05_FD_187208 | JGI IMG/M metagenome (GOLD analysis project Ga0209181, IMG submission 187208) | Freshwater microbial communities from Lake Fryxell liftoff mats and glacier meltwater in Antarctica - MAT-05 (SPAdes) (version 2) | ecosystem: Environmental > Aquatic > Freshwater > Ice > Liftoff... | reverse complement strand
GCGCTTCTTGCTCGCCATCAAGTTTACGTTTGCGTCCACCCCCAGGTTGTCGTTGCAAAGCTGCCTCTAGTCCAATTTCTACAAAGCGACGGCGGACTCTCTCCACAGTGGCAATTCCCACGTCCAGCGCTGCACTAATCTCCACATCACACCCACTGCCGCCAAGTTGATTGCGGTCCGCTTTCAGCAAGATCCGAGCACGAGTGATTTGATCAGCGGCATGTCGTCCTGTCGTGGTGAATTCTTCCAGATATCCACGCTCATCTACACTGAGGTCAACAATATATTTCTTAGTCATTTCACTCCGTACAACTCTCTCATCCTCTATCTTATTCTCTTTACCCATCAATTAAAAGTTGGAAGGGCTACTAGGGCACCCCATCAGCAGTGCGTTGAATCGGTTCTTCTGCTTCACAGGTTTCACATTTTGCCTGAATGGGGTCTTCTTCTTCCAGCATTTCCTGCCGTTGCACCAGTGGCGTGATCGTCTCTGCCAGAAGCTTTGTCTGGATTTCCTCTAGTTCTTCTTCCTCCGCCTGACGTTGCACAGTCGGAGTTGCGGGAGAACTCATGCTTATCACTTGTTCAGCAACCCGGTCAGCTTCCTGTTCGTAAACATTATTGGGTTGCCCGATCGCTAGCTTTGCCTTAATCCCCCATCGGCGACGCGGTGGCGGCGGGGCATCGGGAGGATTCATCCGAAAGGGTTGCTTGCCAAAGATAAACGGGTTTGCCTCTGGATCGGGATTGGCTTCTGCTTCAACGGGTGGGCTGACAGGTTTGCGCGCGATCGCGGGTTCGCCCATATCCACCTCATGGCGACGGCGCGGAAAAGGATGCGTAGACCCACCACACGGTTCGCCCATCCATACCTCATGAGGGCGAGGCGGAAAGGGATTGGTGGATAATGAATCGAGATCCTGCCCGGTGTAGTCCTCAAACGGACGCGGGGCAGGCAGAGTGTTTTTGACAGTGCTGGCGGCAGGTTGAAAGCTGGGAGTGTCGTGGGTCTGCATGGGTGAGATACACGGAGAAATCGCCTTACCCTGATTGTGGCGGAAAAGCCGATAGTTGCACCCCTAACTTTAGTCAGTTTTTGACGATTTGGACGATCGCAGATTGTTTGAATTGGGACAGTCCAGCATCTTGCATCAACGCCTCCCAATCTTCGACAGCAGCGCGATCGTCTGGCTTTTGATAGCGCTGAAGCCCAACCAGAGTTACCACGTCATACCAGATGCCTTGTTCAGCTAGGGTCGAAATGCGATCGCCCTTTGCCGCTGTGGGGGAATTGACTCGCTCGACCCAACTGCTGATGCTGCTAAGTTTCGATGGCTCATTTGGATCGCAAGTCACTGCCACTTGCCAAAAATACTTCTGACCGACTTGCAAGGCAGGCGCAGAGTTTGGCAATGAAATCCCCACAATTCCTGGTTTGCCCGTGACCTTAAATTCGACGTTATACAATTCTTTGACACCTGCTTCATCTTGCAGCGTAAACTCAGCGGTGCCTGCCGGAAGAGAGGGTAGATAAACAAAAAAGGTGGGATGAGCGGCTGTCGTTTTGTCTACGGCTGCTTTTTGTTTGGATAGGCTCTCTCGTGCTTGAGGCGGAGGCACAACAGCCGTGAGCATTTCTTGCTTGCCACACTCACTGCCTCGACTGAAACCACCCACTCGATACAGTGAAGGACGTACTCCCGTCCGAAAGATCAATCGTCGCCGTCTTGGTCTTGTCATTGAGGTGCCCTCGGTTGGCAAGGCGCTAGCCGATTGAACCAGTGTGACAAAATCGATCGCGGCGATCGCGCCCAGTAAAGCCGCGATCGAGATAACCTTAATGCCTTGACATAAACTCATAGGAAGAAGCCTCAAAAATATATAGCAGGACAGAATCTATTGACTTATACGCGGGAAAAAACCGAATTTATGCAAGTCGCGAACAAATGTAGCAGGTTATTGCACTCCCAAAATAGGTGAGTTCGTCAGGTCACCTATTTGTGCGTCCTCAAGTAAACTACGCCAGTCATCTTTCAATTCCTGATTATTGGGCTGTTTTTGCCGTAAGTCGATGAGCGTCGTCACAGCATCTTGCCAAATCCCTAACTCTGCATAGAGTGCAGGCTTGTCATTTTCAGATGTCCGCAATAGCTCTTGGATCAAGGGTTTCGGATCAAACCCTGGCATGAGTTTAATCTGATTTAATTGAATGCGCTGTACTCCACCGCCAATGATCGGCACCGCTGGCTCAAAGGATTGCTCAAATACCTTCAGCAGCCGCCCGATAAAATCTACTTCTTGATAGACCGCTGGCAAGAATTGGGGATATAAGCTACGCGGTCGCAAAAAGAGATAAAACGGCTTGCTTGCCAATAAGCCGGACTGGTCGCCTGCTGAGGTCGCAGATGAATCTGGGGTAGCAAGCCCTTGCACCCGCAGTTCGGCTGGATAGTCCAAGTTGAGCGTTTGTTCGGGTTGGACGACTTGGCGTGCCTCAAAAAAATTAGCCTCTGGCTGAAACCGCACCCCGGCTTCAGTCGCCTGATTTGGCTGGAGTTCCGAGCCTTCGGTGTAGAACCGATACCAGCTTGGGGGAATGGTGCCATTAATTTGCAGACCATAGTGAAGCGGGCGATCGCCCTGATGCACCAGCCGTACCAGCAACTCCCCAACTTCTCCAGGGCAGAGGCAGAGGCTAGGCAAGGTTGAGGTTTCCGTATTTGCCAGTGCGCCCCAAGTTGCCAAGGAAGGCGAAGCACCTCCCACAGGCGGCGGATTTGCGACAGACATGGGCAGGATTTGCACACTCAGAGTGCGGCGATCGGTTTGGCTCATGGTTCCAATTCCTCACCCAAAAACTGGATGCGGTGCGCCGACTGCCGCTGCACCTCTGCCCACGAGCAAATGACCCCCGTTAGCCCCTAGGGAAGATTCTTTAACAGAGGAATAACTCTGGAACCCTTATTCTTTGGTTTACCCTCAAAAGAAGTTGAACCTAAAAATAGGACTTTCAAGAATTTGTTTTCTTTAGAGAATCAACCCTACCGTGGAGAATAGGTCAAAGTCTTTCTCCCACTCTGGGAGAGGGATTTAGGGTGTAGCTTGCTTCCCGCAGGGTGGGCAATCGGGAAAGTCGCACATCACATAAGCTAATTCAATTCAAGATGATTTTATCAGTCACCTGACCATTCAAGTCGATGTCATACACAATGGGAATTCCGGTGCCCAACTCAACTTTGACAATCTCCTCTTCAGATAGATTTTCTAATTGTTTGACAATCGATCGCAGTGAGTTGCCATGGGCGGCGATCAGCACATTATCCCCTGCCATTAAGTGCTGCTTCAAAATGCGATCGCGAAAGAATGGCACCGTACGATTAACCGTGTCTTCCAGGCTTTCCCCGCCGGGTGGGCGAACGCGATATGAACGCCGCCACAGTTGTACCTGTTCCTTGCCAAACTCCGCTGCTGTTTCCGCTTTGTTTAGCCCCTGCAAGTCACCATAGAAACGTTCGTCTAAAGTCGCTGTGGGATAAACGGGAAGCTCTTGTTCAGCATCGCCGTCGTATGTATCCCAACCCTGCCAATCTTCAGCCTCAACGTCATACTTGATGATGGGAACTCTGCCGTCACAGATGTCATCGACTTCGGTCAAGATAATGACTGCGGTTTCCATTGCCCGAAACAACATACTGGTGAAACACACTCGGATTCGGTAATCCTGGAGCTTGCAGGAAGCGATCGTCGCTTCTGCCCGTCCACGTTCGCTTAATGGAATATCAGCCCATCCAGTAAACCGATTCTCCGCGTTCCAGAGGCTCTGTCCGTGGCGGGTTAAAATCAATTTAGCCATTGTTACTTACTCCTTGGCTGCGATCGCGTGAATTTTGAGAAAGTTCGGACTGCCGGTCTCGCTAATCGGGATGCCACCCATCACCAACACTTTGTCCCCAGGAACTGCAAAGTTACGGTGAATTAAATCAGCCTCCATCCAATGCAGCAGATCAGTCAGGTCATGCTGAGTCTGGTGCACGAGAATGGGTCTGACACCCCAATTCAGGCTGAGTCGGCGATACACTTTGGGATCAGTCGTGTAGGCGACGATTGGGACTTTGGGGCGCTCTTCTGAGACAAGTTCAGCCGCATAGCCAGTTTCAGTGAAGGCGACAATGCACTGAAGCTCGATCACATCTTCGATCGCGTGCAGGGCTTCGCTGATCGCTTCACCGTCGTCGGAACGGCTGGGCGGATAGTTGAAAAATTGGATCGCTGGCTCAACTTCCGTGGCAATCCGTGCAAGCATCCTGACCGACTCTACTGGATAATCGCCTACCGCAGATTCGCCCGATAGCATGACTGCATCTGTACCGTCTATGATGGCATTTGCTACGTCACTCGCTTCAGCACGGGTGGGGCGAGGGTTATGGATCATGCTATCCAACATTTGAGTCGCCGTGATCACCGGAATGCCTTTTCGATTGCATAGCTCAATGATTTGCTTTTGAATCATGGGCACTTTTTCGGGACTCATCTCCACACCCAAATCGCCCCGCGCCACCATGATGGCATCGCACTCATCGACGATCGCTTCTAGGTTGGCGATCGCTTGCGGCTTCTCCAGCTTTGCCAGCACGGGAATGTTCGCGCCTTTCTCCTTCAGCAGTGCCTTCAAAATTTGGATGTCTTCCGGTTTGCGGACAAAGCTGAGGGAAATAAGATCAACCTCTTGCTCAACGCCAAAGTCCAAATCGCGCTTGTCTTTCTCGGTCATTGAAGGCAGCCGCAGATTGAGGGTCGGAAAGTTAACCCCTTTATGGCTCCTCAAAACGCCGCCTGACACCACTGTGCATTCAACCGCAGTGCCATTCACCTTCTCCACTCGCAGTTCCAGCAGACCGTCATCCAAAAGCACCTGCGTTCCAGGTTCGGCTTCCTCTGCGACATAGGCATAGTCAATGCTAACGGTATTGGGTTGCCCAGTATGGTCGGCGATCGGCACCAGAGTCAAACTATCGCCCTCTTGGAGCAATATTCCTTCTGCTGGCAACTCTCCCACCCGAATTTTGGGACCTTGCAAATCTTGTAGCAACATCAATGGCAAATCCAATTCTTCGGAAACAGACCGTAACCGTTTAATTCGCTCAGCATGATCCGCATAGTTGCCATGCGAGAAGTTAAGTCGTGCCACATTCATGCCCGCCAGCAGCATCTTCCGCATCATTTCAGGAGAATCGCTTGCCGGACCGATCGTCACCACAATCTTGGTGCGATGAATCAAGGGTTTCATATCAGTCCTTCCTTTTTCGCCATGTACAACATCAAGTCGATGACACAAGCAGAGTCGCCCCACTCATTGTCATACCAAGCCAACACTTTGAAGAAATTGGGATTTAAGCCCATGCCAACTAGGGCATCGAAAATACTAGAACGAGGATCGGTGAGGAAATCTGTGGAACCCATTGCTTCATCGGTATAACCCAGAATGTCCTTGAGGGGGGAGCAAACGGTCTAATTTACCAAGTGAGCTTCACATCGCTATTAGTTTGGCTGTAGTCTGGCACTTCTACCTGAACAGAGGGCGCTTTCCAGATATTCTCGCGGTAATCGCTAATGGAGCGATCGCTGGAGAATTTGCCAATTCTCGCTACGTTCAAGATGCACATCCGAGTCCAATGATCCTGATCGCGGTATGCTCGGCTTACCCCATCCTGACACTCCACGTAGGATTGATAATCGGCAAACAATAGATATTGATCCTGGTGGAGCAGAGAGTCTACTAAAGGTTTGAACAGGTTAGTGTCGCCGTGAGAGAAGAAGCCAGAGGAAATGCGATCGATGACCAACTTCAGTTCGTCATTGCTGTTGTAATAATCCCAAGGGTTATATCCAGCCGCTTTTTTGGCTTTCACCTCATCCACATTGAGTCCAAACAGGAAGAAGTTGTCGGCTCCAACTTCCTCGCGAATCTCGACGTTGGCTCCATCGAGGGTGCCGATCGTCAGTGCCCCGTTCATAGAAAACTTCATGTTGCCTGTGCCAGAGGCTTCTTTACCCGCAGTGGAGATTTGCTCGGATAAGTCAGCCGCCGGAAAAACGCGCTGAGCATACTTGACGTTGTAATCTTCTAAGAAGAAGACTTTTAGCCGACCCCGCACATCAGAATCATTGTTGACCACATCGCCGATTGAGTTAATCAACTTGATGATCAACTTCGCCATGTAGTAACCCGGAGCCGCCTTACCACCCACGATAAAAGTACGGGGCGCGATATCGAGATCAGGATTTGCCTTCAACCGATTGTAGAGAGTGACGATGTAAAGGGCTAACAGGTGTTGCCGTTTATATTCGTGAATCCGCTTCACTAGAATGTCAAACAGCGAGTTAGGGTCAAGTTCAAAGTTGTATTTGGCGTGGATATAGTTGACCAAATCTTGTTTGACCGCTTGTTTCACCTGGCGAAACTCATGCCGGAAATTTCCATCATGGGCAAAGTTCTCTAGTTGCCGCAGTTGATCGAGATGTTTCATCCAGCCATCCCCGATTTTGCTAGTAATCAGGGTTGCCAATCGTGGGTTGCTTAAGACCATGAACCGTCGAGGAGTCACCCCATTGGTCACATTGGTTAGTTTCTCTGGATACATCTCGTAGAAGTCGTGCAAGACGGTCTTCTTCAGCAGTTCAGTGTGCAGTTCAGCAACTCCGTTAATGGCGAAACTGCCGACGCAAGCGAGGTTTGCCATCCGCACATAGCGCGACCCACTTTCATCAATGATCGACATACGACGAATGCGATCGCCATCATCGGGAAACTTAAGTCGAATCTCGTCGATAAAGCGGCGGTTGATTTCGTAAATCAGTTCCAAATGCCGGGGCAATAAACTGGCAAACATCTCCAGAGACCAACGCTCTAGAGCTTCTGGCAACAAGGTGTGATTGGTGTAAGCGAAGGTTTTGGTGGTAATGTTCCAAGCTTTATCCCAATCAAATCCATGCTCATCTAGCAAGAGCCGCATCAGTTCAGCCACACCGATCGTCGGATGGGTGTCGTTCAACTGCACCACAAATTGTTCGTGGAAGCGCTCTAACGTCAGTTTTTTTAGCTGCATGATCCGAATCATGTCTTGCAGCGAACAAGACACAAAGAAAAACTGTTGCTCCAGTCTCAGTTGTTTGCCCTGATCGGATTCATCATTCGGGTAAAGAATTTTGGTGATATTTTCACATTCACTCTTCTCGTGAACCGCTCCAAAGTAATCGCCCTTGTTGAACGCCTCAAAGTCAAACGATTCTGGGGCTTCGGCTTTCCAAAGCCGCAAAGTGTTCGTGGTGTTGGTTTGGAAGCCTAAAATCGGCGTGTCGTATGGAACACCTTTAACCACTTTGTAAGGCACCCAGCGAGTCCGGTAGTGACCATACTCATCGGTATACGCTTCAGTATGTCCGCCCAGCTTGACCTCTACTTCCGATTCGGGACGAACCACTTCCCAGGGGTTGCCATACCGCAGCCATTTATCTGTGATTTCGACCTGCCAGCCATCTTTGAATCGCTGGTCAAAGATACCGTATTCGTAGCGGATACCATAGCCGATCGCGGGAATTTCTAGCGTTGCCATCGATTCTTGATAGCAAGCGGCTAACCGTCCTAACCCACCATTGCCCAGCCCTGGCTCTTCTTCCTGCTCTAGCACATCCACCAAGTTGAGTCCCAACTCTGCCACTGCTTGGTTGACAACATCATAAAGCCCCAGATTGATCAGATTATTGCCCAGTTGCGGACCCATTAAAAACTCGGCAGACAAGTAAGTGACAATCCGAGATGTCTTTTCTAAATAGGTTTGGTTGGTGTTGAGCCACCGATTTAGCAAGCGATCGCGCACGGTATACGCCAACGCCATGTAGTAATCATTTTGGGTGGCAACTTGGGGAAACTTCGCCTGAACGTAATACAGGTTATCCAAAAACGCTCGCTTGATTGTTTCGACACTAATGCCAGTGCGATCGTCTTCAATTTGAATAGGGTTGGGAACAATAGTAGCCATACCTTAACTTTCTCCTGTTAATTTTAAGTGAGGGATAGGTAATAGGAATTCAGCTATCTGTCATGGGTCATCAGCTATGACAGACGATTGATGCTTGTTAAACATCGGCTTCGGTAGAGGCAGGAGATTGATAGACGACTCCGTACTTCAAGAGTTTTCCTTGCTCAACCTCGGTGATGTTAGTCAAGGTGATAGTGGCGATATTTTCCAGTGCGTTGCAGCTAAAGAATCCTCGGTGGGCTGTAATCACTACATCAGGAAGGAACTGTAAGAGTTGAAAAAACATCGCCTTGGACGATAATGCCTGACAAGTTTTGAAGAACAGTTTCCCTTCCTAATTCATAACCATCAGTATTGAGATAGCCAATCTTGCAAGATATTAGCCGCCTCGATCGCTCCTGAGATATCAATCAAGTCACCTGGGACTTGTGTTGAGCAGAATCATATCAGGCTTCATTTGATCCAAAGGATTTGAATTGATTAAATCTTGGTTAAATAATGAATAAATCTCACCCAACAAAGAAAAATTCAGTCCGATAATATCGGAGTTAGTCAGACGTTCTGTTCAATCTACTCTATTCAATCTACATAGTGCAGGCAATGTGCGACTTTTCTAAAATGTCTGCCAAGACTGCCCCCACCCTAAATCCCTCTCCCAGAGCAGCAATTCCAAATTCAAAAAAGCTAAGCGCATAGAGCAAATCATTTTGAGCGAAGAGGGTATAGGTCTTTCCCACAAACAAGGTTCCTCCTGCCTGCGGATCTCCAGTTACGTTGAGAATTTGTTGGGCGCGATCGGCTATCGTTCGCGTTTGTTGTTGCCAGTCGGTTTTATCCTGAGCCATGACAGCTAAATCTTGCTCATTTGGAAGAGTGCCATTTTGAGTGAACACTTTCCCTATTCCTTCAATTTCCTTCAGGTGAGCTTCTGAGCGTCCGACATCTCGCGCTTGCTTGTACCAGTCGCGTAATTCCTGACGAAACCTTAGCAGTTGTGCGTTCCAGTCCTTGCCCTGGGTTGGAGTCGTGGAAGTCACATTAGCAACGGATGTGCCCAGTTTCTGGGTTAGCCTGCGACCATCAACATCATTATCAAAGGCAGCAACGACGCTGCCTCCCCGATCCACAACAGCTTGTAAAGCCTGGATTGGTACTGTCCCTTTGCTATCTGTAGAGAGATAAATGGTTCGTCCCTGACGTAGTAGAGCTTTTTCTAAAATCGACAGAGAAATCGCATCAATGGGTGCTTCTGTGACCACAACTCGCCCGACTTCTCCTTTACCGACTCCAAGCCAGAACCAGCCATTGTCTTTGCTAGAACCAGGAGCCAATCCTTTGAAGTCTCCTGCTGTACCTCGTAAAGCTGCTCCGGTTGTTTCCAGGCGATCCCAGGTAGGAGTGTTATTAAAAGTCTGGCGTAGAAAGACAGCATTGGCGCGATCGTCAGCGTATACCAGTCCTTGATGATGCAATTTATCGACCCAATTCGCTGGCAACCCACGAGTTTGAGTGAGATACTGCCGCACTTGCTCCCAGGTTGTTTCATTTGAAGCTGGAAGTTCTAGAGATTTAGGTTGGGTTAATTCCGGCAAACTTTGAATGGGAATAGAGTGCTGTTCTTTTTGCTCTTTCAGCCATTCCACTGCCGTTTTGAAGTCCCAGTTTCGCACTGCCATTGCCAGACTGATGGCTCCAACTCCTCCTTGTTCAGTCTTCCAATCCATGAATTTATTGTCGGTAATGCTGATGATATGTGGCTTCTCGCGGTGTCCATCCACTTCGATCTGAGCGAACCATTTAGATTTATCGCTGCGATCGCGCTCTAAGCCCAAACTGGCAGCAACGGCTGGCAAATCTAGATTTCTCACAGAATCCGCTAGTGTTGTTAGTTCCGGATCAACAGAATAGGCTGCGATTGATGCAACAGTTTGTGATTCTGGAGGATTCGCTTCTATAAGTTCGGTTTGCGTCTCCAGAAGGGGAATGGGACGAGCATTTTTGCCCCACCAGTCCTCACAGATGACAGCCTCAACCTCTACAGGCATATCGGTCAAAAAGTGTTGTCCTGCCTCCAGCATGGCTTGCATCAGAAGTTGACCCGCTCGATCTGCTTGGGCGATTGGCACTTCCAGCACAATCTCGTCATGCACTTGCATCAACAGTTTGGCATCCAACTTTTCGGACAAGGAATCTCGTGCTTCGCGGAAGTTTGCGATCGCTAACTTGGTAATTTCAGCAGAGGTTCCCTGAATCGGGGCATTGATAATTTCCGTGAAAGGAGCCTCCCCGTCCCAGTGCCGCAAACGTCCACCCAAGGTGCAGCAGGAGGCAGCATGTTCTTGCTTGACGCGATCGTGCCAGTTTGAAAGTCCAGGATAGGTCTTAAAGAATTGCTCCCGATACTGTTCGGCTTTTGGAAGGAATAGGGACACTCCATAATTAGTGCGGGTATAGTGCCGACAGAAGCTCTGGGCTTACGGGTTAAGTACTGGGCTATCCATCCCTCCAATCTTGATTCGTCGATCCAGAAGATAAGGCTTCCCCGCTGCTTGAGTCTAGCGGTATACTCAGACCGATTGCGGATTCGGTATTGAGACTTCATGGCACGTTTTTGTATGGTAATTGAAACTTACTATGTCTCTCTCGCCCGCAATACCTCTTTTATGCAACAACGCCATTCGTTGGGCACAAACCCATGACGCAAAGCAGTGATATGCCAAGTTCTTGGCAATCTATCACAATAAAACAGCCGGGAGTTCATGCAATCTTACAACAGGTTGCCGAGGCTATTTATACAGAAATAAATGACGCGGTCTCTGTGAATCCACAACAAGAAATTCAGATTGAACAGGCGATCGCTCTCGATTTTCTAAAACGACAAGAGGACAAGGTTGTTTTCGCTGAATCAGTTCTACGAGCGGACTATCTGCTTGAGTATGCTATTAACGGCTTGATCTCGACTTGGGATGATATAGGCACTTTTTTAGATACTGTTGACCATCTTTGTCGCGTTAGTATTCTACTTGGATACGATCGTGCTCTTGGCGCTCAGTCGTTATGCAATTTAGCACATGAACACGGTAAAGATTTGATCAGTCGTGTCAATGAAGCTGCCATTCTAAGAAGCACAGAAGCAGTTTCCCATGAGCATTTCTGGCACTTATATGATTCGTTCTGTGCAGCATTGTCTGACCTTCGCCCTGAACCAAAGCCTTTAGCCGATGCACTGGAGATTATTGAAAGCGTTAACCCTAATGCCGGAAAGGTTCAATATGAGATGCAGGGCTTACTGATGCAATCTCAAGAGATTGTTGAGGCTTTTTATCAAGAATTTATAAGTCGTTCAAATCCACTCTTCATTGAATTTATATTCACAACGTTACTTATTCTCAGTCAGTTTGATCGGGAGCATGTCAGGTTTGCGAGCCTATCAGTCCATTGAGATAAGCACAGCGATGGGCTAGTACCTGAGGAACGTTGTCAGCATTCCACTGGGCACCTGAAATTTGAATGCGACGGTCAATTTGCTTAATTGCAGGTTGAACACTAAACGCTTTGAACCACAGCGGCAAACTTACCTGTAGGAGCATTACCGTGACTCCAGCAGTTAGAAGGATTTCCAGCGATCTAACGCCGAGAGCGCTCCAATTCCCAGTCGTCATCGGCTGTGAGTTCGGTTGGTTCTGCTGGACAAGTTTCGGCTGGTTCTGAAATCTCATCTCCGTCGATGCTTCTATTTCCTGCAAAAAAGTCATTAAATGAACGTCCATCGCTTCCAGTCTCCGGCTCTGGTCTTCCAGTTTCCGTCGCAGCAAGAACATCGCTCTGGGTATTGGCTTGACCCAACGATTCAATTCCTCGATCTGAGCCGCTGTCGCCAGGTTGGGCTGCTCCGATTTCCATTCCTGCCAGATATCCTCCAGAGGTTCTGTGCTGGTAGTTAGCGGCAGTTGCCCGGAGTTTGTCGCGGAAACGGATGAGGGGATTGGGGGCGCAAGTTGAGTGGGTGGGCTGGCTGAATTGGTTACTGCTGTAGCTGAGGGCTGTTTCACCAAGGTTGGGGGTTGGGACTTGGCTTTCTCCCGCATTTCTGGAAAGAACATCATGAACTCCTTTGGTATAGCGGCGTTGCCCCTGAGTGTTGGAGCAGAGGATTAGGTTAGGGTGATGATCGATCGCGGTGTCAATCGCAGCAATGCTGACTTGTCCCGGTGGCAGTAGGGCAAGATGTTCGATCTCCTCTCGCCGGATGATGATGACTTGCTTGGCGATTTAGCGTAACGAATTAGCGATCGCCCGTCTCAACCTGATCAATCAACGCCTCGTATGATGGGAAAGGCATTACGATTGATCAATCGACCTAGCTTTCCCCAT
>Ga0209181_10009943_pt1 | contig 12415 bp, 10 predicted proteins | sample MAT05_FD_187208 | JGI IMG/M metagenome (GOLD analysis project Ga0209181, IMG submission 187208) | Freshwater microbial communities from Lake Fryxell liftoff mats and glacier meltwater in Antarctica - MAT-05 (SPAdes) (version 2) | ecosystem: Environmental > Aquatic > Freshwater > Ice > Liftoff... | reverse complement strand
TGCATCTACCCTCACCCCAACCCTCTCCCTTAAAAGGAGAGGGAGCCAAGCGGCAATGCGCGAACACGGCTCGTTTCTCCGCGAACGCCGGGCGCCGACAGGGGCTTGGGATGCTCTCAAACGGCGGCGCTGCCCGCGCGCCAACGCTGCATCAGGGCGTCCCACTTCGGACGCGCCGCCAGAAGGTGCCTTTCTTTCACGTGGCCATAGCCGCGGATCTCTTCCGGGATGCGGGCAATCTCGGCGGCCAGCGCGCGGTTGCTAACGTTCAAGCTCTGCAGCAGTTCCTCGATGCAGCTCTGGTACTGGTCCACCAGCGCGCGCTCGGTGCGGCGCTCTGCGCTGCGGCCGAAGACATCCAGCGCCGTGCCGCGCAGGCCCTTCAGTTTCGCCAGCACGCCGAACGCGCTGCGCATCCAGGGGCCGTAGGGCTGCTTGATGAGTTCGCCCTGGTTGTTCTTCTTTGCCAGGAGCGGCGGCGCCAGGTGGTGCACGATCTTGTAGTCGCCCTCGAACATACTGGCCACCTTGTCGGTAAAGGCTTTGTCGGTGTGCAGGCGGGCGACCTCGTATTCGTCCTTGTAGGCCATCAACTTGAAGAGGTAGCGCGCCACGGCTTCGCTCAATGCCGAGCCACCCAGTTTGGCCTCTGCAGCCTGCACCTTTTCAACAAAGGCCTTGTAGCGGGCCGCGTAAGCAGCGTCCTGGTAGCCGGTGAGGAAGTTCACACGCGTGGACACCATCTCCGCCAGCCCCGGCTTCTTGACGAACTGGATCACCTGCTGCGCCTTGAACAGCGCCTGCACGGCCGCCAGGTCGTGTGCGCAGCGCCGGCCCCATTCGAAGGCTGCCTTGTTGTTGTCGATCTGCACACCGTTGAGTTCCATCGCGCGCATCAGCGACGCGTGGCTCAGGGGCACGCGGCCGGCCTGCCAGGCGTAGCCCAGCAGCAGCGGGTTGGTGTAGATGCTGTCGCCCAGCAGTTGCACCGCGACCTGCTCGGCATCGAAGGCGCCCACCAGCGCATCGCCCACGCTGTTCTTGATGGCCGTTTCACACGACGCGCCCGGGAACTGCCATTCAGTGTTTTTCACGAACGCCGCCGTCGGTGTGCCGTGGGTGTTCAGCGCCACGAACGTGCGCCCTTGCTGCATCACCGTCAGGGTGTACTTGTTGGCGCCGACGATGCTGTCGCAGGCGATCACCAGGTCGGCCTGCGCGGTGTCCACCTTCGTGGTGTAGATGTCTTGGGGGCGGTCGGCAATCTGCACGTGGCTCCAGGTGGCGCCGCCTTTTTGCGCCAGGCCGCCGGCGTCTTGCGTGACCACGCCCTTGCCTTCCAGGTGCGCGGCCATGCCCAGCAGTTGGCCGATGGTGATGACGCCGGTACCGCCGACGCCACCGACGACGATGCCCCAGGCGCCACGTGCGTCCTGCTGTGACCCGCGTGCGCTGCCGGCCAGCGCCCATTCGGGCTCCGGCAACGCACCGAGCGCCGCAAAGTCGGTGCGGGCAGCGGCTTTCTGCGGCTTCTTGAGCTGGCCGCCCTCGACGGTGATGAAGCTGGGGCAGAAGCCTTTGACGCAGCTGTAGTCCTTGTTGCAGCTGTTCTGGTTGATGCGCCGCTTGCGGCCGAACTCGGTTTCCACCGGTTCGACGCTCAGGCAATTGCTCTGCACGCTGCAGTCGCCGCAGCCTTCGCACACCAGCTCGTTGATGACGACGCGCTTTTCGGGGTCGACCATCTTGCCGCGCTTCCTGCGGCGGCGTTTCTCGGTGGCGCAGGTCTGGTCGTAGATCAGCACCGTGGTGCCCTTGATTTCACGCAGCTCGCGCTGGATGCGGTCCAGCTCGTCGCGGTGGTGCACGGTGACGCCGGCTTCCAACGGTCCTTTCAAATTCGCGCCCTGGTATTTCTCGGGCTGGTCGGTGACGATGACGAGTTTGGACACGCCTTCGCTGACCAGGCTTTTCTGGATCTGCAGCACGCTGTGGCCTTCGGCTCGCTCGCCCACCTGCTGGCCACCGGTCATCGCCACGGCGTCGTTGTAGAGCACCTTGTAGGTGATGTTCACGCCCGCGGCGATCGCTTGCCTGATGGCGAGAATTCCGCTGTGGAAGTAGGTGCCGTCGCCCAGGTTCGCGAACACATGCGAGTCGGTGGTGAACGGCGCCTGGCCCACCCATGCGGCGCCTTCACCACCCATCTGGCTGAAGGTGCTGGTGCTGCGGTCCATCCACACGCTCATGTAGTGGCAGCCAATGCCGGCCATGGCGCGGCTGCCTTCGGGCACGCGCGTGCTGGTGTTGTGTGGGCAGCCGCTGCAAAACCAGGGCAGGCGCTCGCCGGTGTCGATCTTCAAGGCGGCCAGTTCGGCCTCGCGCGCGGCCACGATGGCCAGGCGCTGGTCCATGCGGGCGCTGATGTCGCTCGACACGCCCAATTTCTTCAGCCGCTTCGCGATCGCCTTGGCGATGAGCGCCGGCGTCAGGTCGGCCTTGGCGCGCAGCAGCCAGTTCTGGCTGGGGTTGGACATGCTCCATTCGCCGCCGGAGTTGTCGCCGTCGACCTCGTCGAACTTGCCCAGCACGTTGGGCCGCACATCGGCACGCCAGTTGTAGAGCTCTTCCTTGATCTGGTATTCGATGACCTGGCGCTTTTCTTCCACCACCAGGATCTCCTGCAGCCCCTGCGCGAAGTCGCGTGTGATGGTGGCGTCCAGCGGCCACACCACGTTGACCTTGTGCAGCCGCACGCCGATGGCGCGGCAGGTGTCGTCGTCCAGGCCCAGATCGGCCAGCGCCTGGCGCGTGTCGTTGTAGGCCTTGCCGCTGGCGATGATGCCGAAACGGTCGTGCGGGCTGCTGATGACGTTGAAGTTCAGCTTGTTGGCGCGCACGTAGGCCAGCGCCGCATACCACTTGTAGTCCATCAGCCGCGCCTCTTGCTCCAGCGGCGCGTCGGGCCAGCGGATGTGCAGGCCGCCGGGCGGCATGGCGAAGTCTTCGGGCATCACGATCTGCACGCGGTCGGGGTCGACGACCACCGATGAAGACGACTCCACCACTTCCTGAATCGTTTTCATGCCGCTCCAGACACCGGAAAAGCGGCTCATCGCGATGGCGTGCAGCCCCATGTCCAGAATGCCCTGCACGTCGCTGGGGAAAAACACCGGCAGGCCGCAGGCCTTGAAGATGTGGTCGCTCTGGTGCGCTGCGGTGCTGCTCTTGGCCACGTGGTCGTCGCCGGCAATGGCCACCACGCCGCCATGCGGGCTGGTGCCGGCCATGTTGGCGTGCTTGAAGACGTCGGAGCAGCGGTCCACCCCCGGGCCCTTGCCGTACCAGATGCCGAACACGCCGTCGTATTTCTTCGATTGAGGGTAAAGCTCCAGCTGCTGCGAGCCCCAGACGGCCGTGGCGGCCAGCTCTTCGTTCACCCCCGGTTGAAAGACCACATGGCTTTGCGCCAGGTGCTTTCGCGCGGCCATCAGCGACTGGTCGTACGCACCCAACGGGCTGCCCCGGTAGCCGCTGATGAAGCCACCGGTGTTCAGGCCGGCCGCCACATCCCGGGCGCGCTGCAGCATGGGCAGCCGCACCAGCGCCTGCACGCCGCTCATGAAGGCGCGGCCGCGGGCGAGCGTGTATTTGTCGTCCAGCGAGGCCGTTTCCAGTGCCTGGCGGATGGACTCGGGCAGGGGTGCGTTCATGGGCGGCCTCGGGCGGTGGGTGGTGTGGGACAGGGGGCGGGAATCGGAGCGGGATGGAGCGGGATGGGTGCGGGATGGGTGCGGGAATCGGAGCAGGATGGGTGCGGGATGAGCGCGGAAACAAGAGCGGAAATGAGAGCGGCTGGCGGCGCATTCGGGCGGCGGCCCGCGGCGCCTGTGGCAACCCGTCGTGCGGGGGCCAGTTTAGAGTTTCCGTAACGGTATGTCTTTTCTTTTGGTGCCTTGAATGGCAGCATTGGCGCAAGCTTCTTTCTTTTTAAGCATCGATTCACAGACTCTCATGCCTAAGCCACCGGAAACAGGGAAAACCTCCAAGAAGCTGCCGTCGGCCGCGGAGGCGCCGGGGCGCGATTCCGCAGAGCGCATGGGCGCGGCCTTGGACCGTTACGACGTGGCCATCCTGCACGCGTTGCAAACGGACGCGCGCTTGTCCAACACCGACCTGGCCACGCAGATCGGCCTGTCGGCAGCGCCCACCTGGCGGCGTGTGCGCTGGCTTGAAGAGCAGGGCTACATCACCGGTTACCGTGCCGAACTGGACCGGCGCCGCATCGGGCTGGGGGTGCTGGCGTTCGTGCGGGTGGACGCCGAGCGCAACAACGCCGAGGCCACCCGGGCGCTGGAAGACAGCATCCGCGGCCTGCCCGAGGTGGTGTACTGCCACTACATCAGCGGCGCCGGCACGTTCGAGCTGCAGGTGGTGGCCACCGACCTGGACGCCTACTCGCGCTGGACCATGGACACCCTGTTCAAGCTGCCCAACGTGAAGGATGTGCACACCCGCTTCTCGCTGGGCGAGGTGAAAGCCGGCGCGGCGCTGCCGCTGCGTCATCTGTCGCCATAGCCGTGGCGGCCACCCGCGCGGCAGCCGCAGCGCCGTGCCAGCAGCGCTGCTTGCGTCACTGCGCCCAGCGTGGGCGCCGGCGCGTTGCGTCAGCGGCCAGGTGCGCTACGCTCAGCGCCTGAAAACTTGTCGTGCAGCTTGGTGCTGCGCACGGCCTCGCCCCGTCCCATGCGCCCGTTGATCGATGCACTGCTGACCCGAGACTCGGCGCAACGCCTGCGCTTGTCGCAAACGCTGCTGGCTGCCGCTGTCTTGGTGGTGAGCGTGGTGGTGCTGCAGTTCTACGTCTGGACGGGCGTGGTGGCCGGGCTGCCGGCGCTGTTGTGGTCGGGGATCAACCTGCTCGGCATGCTGGGCTTTTATGCCGTGCAGCGCCTGGGCCTGACACGCACTCTGGTCGAGCCTTCGCTGACGGCTCAGCAGATATTCTTCGCCGTCACCAGCAGCGCCGCGGCCTACGCTCTGGCCGGGCCGGCGCGCGGTGCAGTCTTTCCGGCGCTGATGCTGGTGATGGTCTTCGGCGTGTTCGTGCTGGCGCCGCGCCAGATGTTGGCGGTGGTGGTCTACGCGGTGTTGCTGTTTGCAGTGGTGATGGCGGTGATGGTGCACCGGCGGCCCGACCAGTATCTGGTGACGGTGGAGCTCGGGCATTTCGTCATGATGGCCACCATGCTGGCCGCAGGTGCGGTGCTCTCGGTGCGCATCACCCGGGTTCGGCTGCAGTCCAAACAGCACCGCATCGAGCTCGCGCAGGCCTTGCTGCGACTGCGTGAGGGCAGCACGCGCGACGAACTCACCGGGCTGGTCAACAAGCGCCAGATGCTGGCCTTGATGGAGCAGGAGCACCAACGCTGCATCCGTTCCGGCCAGACCTTCTGCCTGGCGGTGCTGGACATCGACAACTTCAGGCCCACCAACGAGGCGCATGGCTATGCCGTGGGAGACGCCGTGCTGCGCGCGGTGGCCGAGGAGGCGCAGCGCCAGGTGCGGGCGGCAGACGTGCTGTCGCGCTGGGCCGAGGATGACTTCGTGTTGATGATGTCGGACTCGCGCGCCGCGCTGGCCCGCGCCGGGCTGGAGCGGCTGCACGAGCGTGTGAGCGCGCTGCGCATCCTGCACGGGCAGCAGGCGCTGAGCGTCACGCTGTCGGCCGGCCTGGCCGAGCACCACGCGGGCGAGAGCGTGGCGCAGACGCTGGCCCGCGCCGAGCGCGCGCTGGCCGAAGCGCGCACACAGGGGCGCGGCCGCGTCGTCGTGGCGGCTTGACGGCGGCCGCGGCGCTGAACATGCCCTTGCCGTGCCGTGGTTGAACATCCAAACTGAAGCGGACATGCCATGTGGTTGCTGATTGCCGAGGCCTTCATCGCGTTGGGCCTGTTCGTCTTCATCGTCTGGTGGACGATGTCCAGCCGGCGTCGCACTGACGACACAGCCGCGAAGTCCGCCGACCCCGCGGACCCCGCCGACCGCGGGGTAACAGTGGCAGCCGAGGTCAGCGTTCCATCCGACCCGGGTGCCCAGCCGCCCGGGCGCGACCAGCGTTGACGCCGCCTGGGCGCGCTCTCAGCCTCTTCAGTCTCTGGGCGGCCACACCAGACTGAACGGCGAGGTGCGCACGCGCTGCCACAGGGCGCGCAGGATGCGGGAGCGCATCTGAACCTGGACACCGCGCGAGCGCAGAGCCACGCTGAAGGCGAGGCCGAAACTCACGCCCACGTTCAGCAGCCCCGTGGCTGCAATGCCGGCCACGCACCACCAGAAGGCGGGCTCGGCCAGCACGTCAGCACCCAGCGCGCCCCATGCTGCCGCCAGCTGCCCACTGGCCAGCGTGACGTGGCGCACCTCCAGCGGCAGGCCCAGGAACGACAGCACCGCGGGCGTCAGGCCCAGCAGGAAGCCCAGCGACACATTGGCTGCCAGCCCCGACACATGCTGCCGCCACCAATGCGCCCAGCGCTGTGCGCGGGCGGCGCCAAGCCGTTGCACGATGCGGGGGTTCCAGGCGATGGCGCTGTCCAGCCGGTGGTACACAAACCAGTTTTCGGCCCAGCCGGCTATCAGCGAGCTGGCGAACAGCAGCACGCCGGTGAAGGCGGCAAACAGCACCGTCGGGCCCAGCAGCGTCAGGCTGTGCAGCACGTGGCGGGCTTCGTCGGCGCCCACCAGCGGCGCCCCCGCCAGCCACCAGGCCAGGCCCTGCAGCGCCAGCACCAGCGGCGCGCAGGCCGCCACGTTGCCGACGATGGCAGCGGCCTGTGAACGGATCAATTGCGCCACGCGGTCGACAACTGCCTCGATTTCGTCATCGCCCGCCTGGCGCCCCGCCGGCAGCCGGGCGGCGAGTGCGGGCGCCGTCATGGCCGGCTGCTTCGTGGCCACGGTCCAGTGCAGCAGCATCACCAGCACGAAGCTGGAGGCGTAGTTCAGCCCGGCCAGCATACCGGCCCAGAACGCAGACAACGCCAGCGCGCCGAGCCAGAACTTGACGACCGTGGTGCCGGCAATCACGACTCCGCCGCCGGCGGCCCGGCGCAGCATCTGCAGCCACTGGGCACGGGTGCGCGTGATGTAGAGCTCGCCGCTCTCTGCGCTGCGCTCCGTGACTTGTCGCGCCAGCAAGGAATAGTGGCGCGCAAACAGCGCGCGCAGCCCGCTCGATTCTTGCAGCGCGTCCAGCAGGCCCAGCAGCAGGTGGTAGGTCTCGGCATGGTTGTCGGGTGACAGCACGGCGCCCAGCAAATGCTCGATGCGTTCGGCGCGCGCCAGCACCTGGTCGAGATCGAACACGATGTTGACCGAGACGCCGTACTCCTCCAGATGGGGCAACACGCTTTGAGCGGCCTGGCGGCAACGGTCCAGCAGTGCGCGCAGATAGGCCGCGTCGCGCAGCGCATCATCGCTGCGACCTTCCAGAGTGGCTTGGCGCACCGCCTGCACGGCACTGGACAGCTGTCGAAAGGGCTCGTCGCGCAGCAGCTCGGGTGACATGCGAAGGCGCAGCAGCGGGCTGTAGCCAGCGGCCTGTACGGCGCTGGCCAAAATGGTGACCGCGTCCAGCATCAATGCGCGCGCCACCATGTCGCCTGGGCCCACCAGTTCAGTCAGGCGCCGCCAGGTGCGGGCGTCCAGGGCGGCCAGCCAGTTGCGGTCACCGGGCTCGAACAACAGGCTGAACAGCGCCGCCAGATCGCGCGTGTCGGGTGTGCCCGGCAGCAGGCGCAGCTGCACGCGGGTCAGCAACTCGGCGGCAAAGGAGCGCCGGGCGCCGAAACCAAGATCGGCATACAACGCGGGTGCATCGATGTCACGCCAGAACGCGGCGGCCATCGCCTGCACCTCTTCGCGCAGAGCAGGCCGCCTGTCAATCTGCATCAGCAGCAGTTTGAGGCGGCGCAGGGGCCACGGCGTGGTGGTGTCGGCACCGACTTCATCACCGCCTTTATCGCCGCCGTCAGGGCCGCAGTCAGGGCCGCTGTCAGCGCCGCCACGTGCGGCGGAGGGCCTGGTGGCGCTGCTGCGCTGCGGCTCATGTCGCACCCACTCGATCAGGCGCACCAGCCAGAGATGGCGTTCGGCGAGGCCGGCGCGCGCGTCCGCTGCGTTGACCAGTGCGCTCAGGTCCCAGGGCTGGTTCATCAGGGCGCCCTCAGACGGAGCGCCAATGCGGCGTCAATGCAAGGCGCCCGGATAGACGAGTTGGAATTCGGGTACCGCGGCGTCAAAAGCGTGTGCGTCTTCGGTCATGCAAAAGAAGGTACCGGCCATCTGGCCGTGCGGCGTGTCGATGCGGGTCCAGCTGGTGTACTCGAATTTCTCGCCGGGTTTGAGCACCGGCTGGTGGCCGACGACGGCCAGGCCACGCACGTTTTCAACCCTGCCGTGGGCGTTGGTGACGAGCCAGTGCCGTGCCACCAGTTGCGCCGTCACGTCCCCGGTGTTGCGAATGGTCACCGTGTAGGCAAATGCAAAAGGCCCTTCTGGGGGCTGCGACTGTTCGGGCAGGTACTGCACTTGAACGTCGCAGGTGAATGATGGATGAGACATGGACTGCATTCTAGGAGTCGGCACGCCGTGTCTGGGGATCACAGTGCCGGGGGCATCACCCTGCCGGCTCATAAAATCGGCGCCCATGACGACCTATCGCATCGCCCCCAGCATTCTCTCGGCCGACTTCGCCCGCCTGGGGCAGGAGGTGCAGGACGTGGTCGCCGCGGGCGCCGACTGGATTCACTTCGACGTGATGGACAACCATTACGTGCCCAACCTGAGCTTCGGCCCCATGGTCTGCCAAGCGTTGCGCAAGCATTGCACGGTGCCGATCGACGTGCACCTGATGGTGCATCCGGTGGACGCCCTGGCACAGGCCTTTGCCAAGGCGGGAGCCGATCTGATCAGCTTCCACCCCGACGCCAGTGTGCACGTCGACCGCACGCTGCAACTCATCCGTGACGAGGGCTGCCAGGCCGGGCTGGTCTTCAACCCCGCCATGCCGCTGGACGTGCTGCCGTGGGTCATCGACAAGGTCGACCTCGTGCTGGTCATGAGTGTCAATCCGGGTTTCGGCGGCCAGAGTTTCATCGACAGTGCGCTGCGCAAGACCGAGGCCGTGCGCCGCCTGATCGACGCCGAGAAACAGCGCTCGGGCCGCGACATCCGGCTCGAGGTGGACGGCGGCATCAAGGTCGACAACATCCGCCGCGCGGCCGACGCCGGCGCCGACACCTTCGTCGCCGGCAGTGCCATCTTCGGGCAGCCCGACTATCGCGCCGTCATCCAGGCCATGCGCCACGAATTGCAGCGCTGACGTGCCATCCGGGGCAGCGCCCCGGGTCATGCAAGACCTTCACACAAGCATGCGCGCCCTGCGGGCGGACGGGTGCAGGTTCGAGGCCGGTCTGCCACCATGGAGGTCTTGCTACCCCGCAAACGCGGGTGTGTTACCTCCGGCGGCGCCGCAAGTCGTCATCAACATTGATGAGAAGACCTATCATCAGGTATGGGCGACAAGATGGCATCGATGCCACCCCCATATCGACCAAAAAGGGGGCGAACGAGTTTTTGATAGGGGTAAAGGTTTGGCATGAAAACACGCACCGTTGTGATCTTCAGCGGCGAGACTTTTGAAGTCCCGCAAGGCATACAGCGCATCGACCACCGTGCCACCCACGGCTGGCAACTGCGGTATGCCGGCACCCGGCTGTATTCGGACCATTCCAACGATGGAAGCGGTGCAGCGGCTTCACTCACGCTGGCCACCAAAGAGCTCCTCAAGCGCATCGCCTCGATGCCCGCGCCCACGGTGCTGCAGCGCGCCCCCAGTGCCAACAAGAGCAACAACCTGCCGCCCGGCATCTCGGGCCCTGTCGTGCGCCTGCGACGCGGCGGCCTCACCCGCGACTGCAGCCTGGCGGTGCTGATTCCCCGCTTTGGTGAAAAGCCGTTGCGCCGCAACGTCTACATCGGCACGGAGAACACCTACACCGTGGAGCGCTTCGAAGCCGCACTGGTGCGTGCCATCGAGATGCGTGCCGAAGCGGAAGAGGAGTACCGCGTGGCCGCCACGCGCGCCAAGCGCGCCGAGGCGCGCGCTTACAAGGCCAAAGTCAAGGAAGCGGCCTGAGGTTCGGGCCGGGCGGGGCCGGGCGCATGAAGCGCACCCGTGCGGAGGGCCCAAGGCCAGCGGGTAGAGCCAGGCGCGCTGACAGCCGGGCGCCTGTCCAGGGGCGCTTCGCGTGGTGCTTCTTCGGGTACCCGCCTGCTGCTTCTTCGGGTCTGGGGGCGGCGCCTACAGGCTGGCCGTGACGCCGCCGTCCACATACAGGATGTGGCCGTTGACGAAGCTGGAAGCCTCGGAAGCCAGGAACACGGCCGCACCGCCCAACTCCTGCACCTCGCCCCAGCGCCCGGCCGGCGTGCGGTTGCAAAGCCAGGCCGTGAAGGCTTCGTCGGCCACCAGCGACTGCGTCAGCTCGGTCTTGAAGTAGCCCGGGCCGAGGCCGTTGACCTGGATGCCGTACTTGCCCAGGTCGATGGCCATGCCCTTGGTCAGCATCTTCACGGCGCCCTTGGTGGCGGCATAGGGCGCGATGCCCGGGCGGCCCAGTTCACTTTGCACGCTGCACACGTTGATGATCTTGCCCGCCCGGCGCACGATCATGCGCTGCGCCACGGCGCGGCCGACCAGGAAGACGCTGTCGATGTTGGTGGTGGTGATCTTGTGCCAGGCGTCGATCGGGAACTCTGCAAAAGGCCCGCGGTGCTGCATGCCGGCGTTGTTGACCAGGATGTCGATGGCGCCGATGTCGGCTTCCACCTGCGCCACCCCGGCCTCGACGGCGTTGGCATCGGTGACGTCGAAAGCGGCGGTGTGCACGTCCAGGCCCTGCGCTGCGAGCGCGCTGCGGGCCTGCGCCAGCGCGTCGGCGTTGCGTGCGTTCAGCACCACGCGCGCGCCGGCCCCGCCCAGCGCAGCGGCCAGTGCATAACCGATGCCCTTGCTGGAGCCGGTGATCAGGGCCGTGCGGCCGGTCAGGTCAAAGAGCTTCACACGGGGTCTCCTGCGGGGCGATGGCGAGGTGCGATGATGGGGGTTGCAATCATCACACCAAAACAAGGATCGGAGAATTTCAACCATGCGAATGCGCTGCAGGTGTCTGGTCATCAACGCCCCCGACGACCTGCAGGTCGTCGAACAGGATGCCGGCGACCTGGGCCCCGGCCAGGTGCTGGTGCAGGTGGCCTACGGCGGCATCTGCGGGTCTGATCTGCACTACTTTCACCAGGGCGGCTTTGGCGCCGTGCGCATCAAGCGGCCGATGATCCTGGGCCACGAGGTGGCAGGCACGGTGGTGGCGGTGGGCCCTGGCGACGCGGCAGCCGAGAACAGCGCGGAACACCGCGTTGAAGACCGCGTGGAAAACCGCGTGCAGGTCGGCGACCGCGTGGCCGTCAACCCCAGCCGGCCGTGCAGCCGCTGCGTCTACTGCCTGGAAGGCTTGCCCAACCAGTGCCTGGACATGCGCTTTTACGGCAGCGCCATGCGCGACCCACACGTGGAAGGCGCTTTCCGCAACCTGCTGGTCTGTGACGCGGTGCAGTGCGAAAAGCTGGCGCCCGGCGTGCCGCTGCAGCTGGCGGCGCTGGCAGAACCGTTTTCGGTAGCTCTGCATGGCGTGCAGCGCGCCGGGCCGTTGCTGGGCAAGCGCGTGCTGGTGTCGGGCTGCGGCCCCATCGGCTGCCTGTCGATTGCGGCGGCCCGGGTGCACGGTGCGGCCGAGATCGTGGCCGTCGACGTCACCGACGAAACCCTGCGCGTGGCGCGCGCGATGGGAGCGCAAACGACGTTGAACGTGGCTCGTGAACGCGACTGGGTGCAGCGCTACGGTGCCGACGGCAGCACGCGCAAAGGCACGTTCGACGTGATGCTGGAATGCTCGGGCAACGAACAGGCGCTGCGCGCCGGCCTGGAGGTGATGCGCCCGCGCGGCACGGTGGTGCAACTGGGTCTGGGCGGCGACGTCAGCATGCCGCAGAACGTGGTGGTGGCCAAGGAGCTGAGCATCTGCGGCTCGTTCCGGTTCCACGCCGAATTTGCGCTCGCGGTGCGGCTGATCAACGAAGGCCGTGTCGATCTGGCACCGATGGTCACGCACACGTTTGCGCTGGAGCAGGCGCGCGAGGCCTTCGAACTGGCCAGCGACCGCAGCAAGGCCATGAAGGTGTTGCTGGACTTTGCCGAGGCCACCACGGTGGTCTGAGAGCATCCAAGGCCCCTGTCGGCGCCCGGCGTTCGCGGAGAAAAAAGGGCGTCACGGCCGGGCCTTTGCTCCCTCTCCCT